>Ga0172382_10000608_pt1 | contig 67104 bp, 60 predicted proteins | sample Leawel138RmetaG_FD_122245 | JGI IMG/M metagenome (GOLD analysis project Ga0172382, IMG submission 122245) | Leachate microbial communities from a municipal landfill in Southern Ontario, Canada - Leachate well 138R metaG | ecosystem: Engineered > Solid waste > Landfill > Unclassified | place...
TACCCCTGTATGCCGCCGAATCAGGTTCGCTTGCGCTACGTCCATCGGGCTTCCTATGGCTTCCTTCAGACCCCACCGTTGGCCAGTGACGCCCTTGCCATTCAGATTGTCTTCCCCTCGGTCAGGGTGACTCCACCTTCTTTCAGGTGGACGGGTTTGCCGGCTTCGCCGGGCAAACAAAAAGAGAGGGCGCATTGCGCCCTCCAGGTACTGATTTACTGTGCGGCTGGTTATTTCCCCTCTCTGTCTACCATGTCCTTGCCCAATCGGGTCCAGGTCAACAGGAAGCACAGAGCGCTGACACCGTACAGGCAGGCCATGATGACCATGGAGGATTGCAGGCTTTGCGCGTAGACCTGTCCGCAGACGTCCTGCAGATTCTCGGCCAGCTGGCCGATGGCGGCGGGGTGACACTGATTGCGCGCCAGTTCGCCAGCCGTTACGCCGAGATCGGCGGCACCGGAGTTGAAGAAGATGTCGGAGACGGCACCAATGAACAGCGGGCCGAAGCCGTAGCCAAACAGGTTGACCAGAAGCAGCATCACTGCCGTGGCCATTGCGCGCACCCGCATGCTTACCACGCCCTGGCCGATGGTGTACTGAGCGGCCAGGTAGCCGTACTTCACAAAGCCGCCGATGATCAGGCCGATTGCAGCGTAGAGCAGATTGTTGGTGGTGAAGGCGAAGATATAAAAGGGGATCGACAGTGCCAGGCCTATCGCCGGTACCCAGGCGATGGCGCCGGGGTGCTTCTTGTACATCCTGGTTGCCAGCCAACCGGTGGCGAAGGTGCCAATGGCGGCGGACAGGGCGACTGGCGTGTTGATCCAGATCGCAGCCTGACCGGCGGTAATTTCGTAGGTGCGCACCAGAAAGAGCGACTGGAACGAGGAAATACCGTAACCGCAGAACGCGGCAATGGTGGCGCCGGCGGTCATCAACCAGAAAGCAGGCTTGCCCATCAGTTCGTGGACAGCCTCGCCCAAGCTGGCTCGCTCCTTTTTCACGGCCTCCTGCGGATCGGTGTAGCCTCGCGGCGGCTCTTTAACCGTGAGTTTGAAGACCAGGGCGACCAGCAGGCCCGGCAGGCCGACGACGAAGAAGGCGGTGCGCCAGTCGAACATGTCGGTAACCCAGCCGCCGACGATGTTGGCGACCATGGTGCCGAGCGTTACGCCCATGGCGTAGAAGCCCAGCGCCTGGGATCGTTCACGCGGGATGAAGTAGTCCGCGATCAGCGAGTTGGCAGGCGGTGTACAGCCGGCCTCGCCGATACCCACACCGACACGACACATCAGCAGAATCCAGAACGCGCCTATGGTGACCGAGCCGATGGTGACTTCCGTCGCCAGGCCACAAAGTGCTGTCATCAGCGACCACAAGGCCACACAGACGGTCATGATCCACACGCGATTGGCGACATCGGCAAAGCGCGCCAGCGGGATGCCTACGGCGGTGTAGAGCAAGGCGAAACCGAAGCCGGTGAGAAGCCCGAACTGGGTGTCCGTAATCCCGAGATCCGGTACCAGATCGGGGCCGACGACCGCCAGCAGGGCGCGGTCGACGAAATTCAGGATGTAAATAAAAGTCAGCGCGAAGAGCACATAGTTGCGGTACGCCTTGGAGCCGTAGCCGACCAAGTGGCCTTGGGCTCCTCCCTCGCTGGCAGTGATGGGTCTCATGGACAATGCACCTTCTGGGTCTGTTGTTATAAGTCAATGCGGGCTGTCATCAGCACGCTGTATTACGCACTCCTGGCGGGGTCTGCCTGGCCTTGAGAACCGTTTAAAGCCCTATCCGGCCAGACGAACCTTACCACTATATCGTGACTTTACGGTGTAGCAGCGAGCCGGCAGGGTATGGTCGAGCCAAACAGCCATTTTGAATATCAGTCCATAAGCAAACGGCATGAGTTAAGCAGCATGTGTCTGAAGCTCAGCCCAGGGCGATGAGCTTTGATTGGGCAATCTATTTTCGCGGCGTGATGTCCGCTGCCTGTTCCCCAGCCTTGTTGATCAGGTTGGGATTGGCGCCGGCAGCGAGGAGCATCTGCTGCAGCACGGCGTAGTCTTCACGCACCGCCCACATCAGTGCGCTGTTGCCGAGATCCTGTTCCTGTACGTCGAGATCGGCACCATGCTCGATCAGCACTGCCAGCACGTCCGGACGGTTGTTGATCACCGCCGCGAGCACAGCAGTATAGCCAGCCTTATCGCGCCGGTTGATGGCCGCGCCACGCTGCAGCAGGGTCTGCACGCTGGCCTCATGCCCGGATGCGGCGGCGCGCATCATCGCGCTCCAGCCGCAATCATCAAGCGCCTCGAATTGCACGCCGCGGGCCAGCAGGTGGTCGACCTGCCTGGCATCTCCCTCTTCAGCGGCGATGATCAGCGGCGTGCGGCCACGATTGTCCCGTGCTTCAAGATCCTCACCACCGAACAATGCATACCAGAAGCCGAACATCAGCAGGAGCACGAATGCGGCTCCCAGTAGCCCGGCCCATCGCTCAAAGAAGTTCATCTGCGCAGTTTCCCCTCAGACACATTGTCAGCGCTACCAATGACACGCAGCAGCAGTCCACCGTCGCAAAGCGGCGACCCTCTGAATCAATAAAGCATACTCCCACGGGTGTGATTTGCCGGGATAAGCGTGTGGGCATTTGGTCGCAGCGCGATAATGCGGGGATTGTGGGTGACAACGATGCCTGGCCAGGCACAGTTAACAAACCGAACAAGACGCCTGCCTCAGACAAAGCTCAGAAAGAACAGCATGAAGAACGGCGCGGCAATGGTCAGAATCAGGCCGCTGATAATGGCGGTGGGTACGTACTGGTAATGACAGGCCTGGCGGACAAAGGGCAGAGTGGTATCCATGGCGGTAGCACCGCAGACGCCGATACTGCTGTTGGCAAAGTTGCGGCCCAGCATGAAGACCACGCTCAGGCCGATCAGCTCACGCATCAGATCGGTGAGCAGGGCAACACTGCCATAGGCCTCGCCCAGATATTGTCCGGCCAACGCGCCGGACAGACTGAACCAGCCAAATCCGGTACTCAAGGCCAGTGCCACCGCCAGCCGCTCCCCTGTGAACCAGCTCAGTAATACACCCGCCAGCATGGACGCGAGCATCACCAGCAGCGGGATTTTCAGCACCCGCAAAGCCAGCCAGGAGCGGCTGATGGCCACCTGCGCCAGATCCAGTCCGATCAGAAACAGCAATGCATAGAGCCACCAGGAGATGTCCAGCAGTACCGCGCCAATGCTGTTGTCACGCCATTGCAGCCGCCAGGCAAAGGCGCCCATCAGTACCAGACCGAAGGCAATCACACATTCCTTTATCGGATACCAGAGGCCACGCCAGCCGCCGGGGCTGTCCGCGTCCGTAGGGCCGCGTTGGTTCATGGGCAGCAGGCAGACAAACACCACAGCGCTGATGGTGAAGGCGTAAACCGCCGCCTGCTTCAGTATCTGCATGCCCGAGGCGAAGCTGCTGAAGGCCGCGCCGGACTCCAGACCGATCACGAACAGAATGATCCAGACCACTGGAGTGATGCTGCGGATCAGCGGTCTTACGACCGGCGTGGGCAAGCGCTTGCCCACGCCATAACCGATCAGCAGGAACAGCAGGATGGGCAGGATGGCAGCGAAAATATTGGATAATTGAGCGGACACGGAGCAGGGCTTCAATCAGCAATGAAAGGGCGAAAACCGCAGTGGTTACCAGCACTCAGGCGGGGGACGCATTATAACGCACGGGGATTCGGCTTTATAGTGAGGGTCTGTAACGGTATTGGGCATCGGTTTGCCGGGAGGTGCCTCCCGGCTCTGCGCTGAGCCCAACTGCTGATCACTCAAGGCATTCATGCTGCAACAGCCTCCACCAAGGAGAATCCATGGCTCTGGACCTGACCGAAACTCTGGTAATTGGCGTCTCCTCGACCGCGTTGTTTGATATGCGTGAGTCGGACACCTTCTTTCAGGGCTTGCGCGAGCAGGATCCTGCGCGGGCCATTGAGAAATACCGGGAGTACATGCTCTCCCACGAGAACAAGCCGCTGTTACCGGGTACGGGGTATCCGCTGGTCAAGGCCTTGCTCGGGCTGAACCAGTATCGGGAGGAGGGCGACACCGCACCCCTGGTTGAGGTGGTGGTGATGTCACGCAACAGTCCGGATACCGGCTTGCGGGTATTGCACACCATTCGACGCGATGGGCTGGGCATTACCCGCTCGGCCTTTACCGGTGGGGAATCGGTCGCGGACTACATCGAGGCCTTCGATGTGGATCTGTTTCTGACGACCAACGTGGATGACGCCCAGAAGGTAATCGACGCCCGGCGTTGCGCCGCGGCCATCCTCAAGCAGCCACCGCAGAACGCCACGCCGATTCCGGAAGGGCAGGTGCGGATTGCCTTTGATGGTGACGGGGTACTGTTCTCCGATCAGAGCGAGCTGGTGTACAAGACCGAGGGGTTGGCGGCGTTTCTGCAGCAGGAAGATGATCTGCAGCACATGCCGATGGAGGAGGGCCCCTACGCGAGTCTGTTGAAGAAGCTGGCTAAATTGCAGCAGCGGTTGCCGGCGCGGGTGGAATATTCGCCAATCCGGATCGCCATTGTCACCGCCCGGAGCAGCCGTCGGAAATGCGTGTAATCAACACCCTGCGGGCCTGGGGTGTGAATGTGGATGAGGCGTTCTTTCTTGGCGGTGTAGGGAAGTATGAAGTATTGAGGGCCTACAACCCGCATATCTTCTTTGATGATCAGGATGTGCATCTTGAGCCGGCAGCCAATACAGTGCCGTCAGGGCGGGTGCCCTATGCGACGGATTCGCCGCTGGCGCTCATGCAGGCGGTAGTGCCGGCTGCCGATCAGCAAACCGCTGACTGACCCGACCTGCTAGACTCGACCGCTCTTATTCTGTTTTGTCTGGAGAGCAAGATGGGGCTGTCGTTGTTCAATCGCTACACTTTTTTTGTGCTGTGCATCCTCGTTACGCTGCTGTCCTTGCCGTTTCTCGGCAGCATCGCCTGGCTGTGGCCGCTGACCTTGGTGGCCGGCGCATTGAGCCTGCTGGGTGTGTACGATCTGTTGCAGACTCGCCATGCCGTGCGGCGTAACTATCCGATCCTGGGCAATGTGCGCTATCTGGTGGAGAGTTTTCGCCCTGAGATTCGCCAGTACCTGATCGAAAGTGACACTGAGCAGTTGCCCTTTTCCCGTACCCAGCGCTCACTGGTTTATGCCAGAGCGAAGAATCAGGTGTCGGATCGGCCCTTCGGTACCCAGAAGGATGTCAATCAGATCGGCTATGAGTTCATCAGCCATTCCCTGCTGCCTGTGGTGCCGGGCAACCCTGCGGAGTTCCGCGTTCAGGTAGGCGGGCCGCAATGTCGCCAGCCTTATTCGGCTTCCATTTTCAATATATCTGCCATGAGTTTTGGTTCCTTGAGCGCCAATGCGATTCTGGCGTTGAACAAGGGCGCACAGTTGGGCGGTTTTGCCCACGACACCGGTGAAGGCTCGATCAGTCCCTACCATGTCGAGCACGGCGGTGATCTGATCTGGGAGCTGGGTAGCGGCTATTTTGGTTGTCGCGACGAGAACGGTGCTTTTGATCCACAGCGCTTTACTGAGCAGGCCCGTCGCCCTCAGGTAAAAATGATCGAGATAAAGCTGAGCCAGGGGGCCAAGCCGGGGCATGGCGGTATTCTGCCGAAGAACAAGATCTCCGAGGAAATTGCCGCTACGCGTGGCATTCCCCGTGACCGGGATTGTATATCGCCGGCCCGGCACAGTACGTTCTCCACACCCATCGAACTGCTGCAGTTCATTCAGCAGCTCAGGGAGCTATCCGAGGGCAAACCGGTTGGTTTCAAGCTGTGTCTGGGGCACCCCTGGGAGTTCATGGCGATCGCCAAGGCAATGCTGGAGACAGGCATTGTACCGGACTTCATCGTTGTGGATGGCAAGGAAGGGGGTACCGGCGCGGCGCCGTTGGAGTTTTCCAACCATATCGGGGTGCCGCTGCGCGAAGGCGTCATGTTTGTACATAACACCCTGGTAGGTATCGGCTTGCGGGATCAGATCCGTATTGGTGCCAGTGGCAAGCTGATCAGCGCCTTTGATATTGCTTCGGTGTTGGCCATCGGTGCGGACTGGGCCAACTCGGCCCGGGGTTTCATGTTCGCGATCGGTTGTATCCAATCGCAGACCTGTCATACCAACACCTGCCCAACCGGTGTGGCGACGCAGGATCCGCTGCGGCAGAAGGCGCTGGTGGTGCCGGACAAAGGGCAGCGGGTATATAACTATCACCGCAATACGCTGCATGCGCTGTCAGAAATGTTATCGGCGGCGGGATTATCCCATCCATCGCAGCTGGAACCGACCTTTCTAGTACATCGGTTATCGGCCAATGAGATCAAGCTGTATTCGCAGATGCATGTGTTCCTGAAGCCGAATGCGTTATTGGAAGGGGAGGTAGAAGGGGAGTTCTATCAGCGCATGTGGGCCATGGCCCGGGCGGATAGTTTTGCCGCGGCGGAACCCATGGCGGTGAGTTGAAGCCGGTGGCCGGGCTCCCTCCCGGCCGTTGATCTGACAGCTGATCAGGTGTCTGGCGTGTTTTGCACCAGTTTGCGGGCTTCTTCCAGATGCTCCTTGAGCTTGGGTAGCGTTTCCCTGGCGAAGGCGGCTACTTCGGTGTCATCCGAGCGGCTTGCGCGCTCGAAGAGTTCGATGGTGCGCTCATGCGCGCTGACCTGGTTATTGGCATAAGCGGCATCAAAGGATTCGCCGTCGCGCGCTTGCAGGATCATGGTGCGGGCGCGATCCATCAATTTGGCTTCGTCAGAAATATCCACGCCCTTGTCCGCAGCGAGTTTCGCCATTTTTTCGTTAGCGGCGGCATGATCCTTGATCATCCGCTCGGCAAAGGCGCGAATCTCGGCGTTGTCGGATTGCTCAAGCGCTTTCTGTCCGGTTTCGATTTCAGCGACACCCAACGCCGAGGCTTCTTCAAAAAAGTCCTCGGCGTCGACGCTGTCTCGGTTGGCATCGGTAGCGGCCATGCCACCATCCGTCCGATCACCGTCCCGGATGGCGCCGGTGGTGTCTGCGCTGCCGCCGTCACCGGTGGTGGCAGGAGTGCCAGTGGGGCCGGAGGTCTGAGGAGCGCGGTCGTTGCTGACATCTTGGGCCAATGCTGGTTGGGCAACGTAGCCAAGCGCTACCGACATGACGGCTGCGGTAAGGAGTTTGAAGTGCGTCGGTTTCGAGCTGTGCATATCTCACCTCTGCTTCTTATGAACGTATAAAAATAGAGCGGGGCATCCAGATGAAGGTTCAAACAGAATTGACCACGCGCGGGTCGGTTCAGGACAGATGGCCAATCCGATCGCCGATAATCATCTCGCTGATCCAGTTGATCAGGATGCTGGTGTAGGCCTCCTGGCAGCGCTCTGTGGACAGACCATGGTCGGCGCCGTCAATGATGCGATGAGTCATGGAGTGGGCCTGACGAAAGGATGAGCGGTAATTCATGATGGTGGTGTGGGGGACGTGTTCATCGTGCTCCGATTCGACAATGAGCACATCACCGGTGAACTCCGCGCAGGCGGCCAGGGCGCGGTTATCGCTGGGCCCCAGGTGGGTTCGGCGGTATTCCATCAGCCGCGGACGATCCAGTTGTTGTTTGGGCACCTGCCATTGCTCATCCCAGTACAGTGCGGGTACCCGTGTTGCCAACCAGCGTACCGGGCGCAACGTGGTAAGGATGGTCGCCAGGTAGCCGCCATAGCTGGTGCCGATCACCGCGATGCGTTCCGGATCGGTAGCGGGATGGCGTACCAGTCGGTCGTAGGCCACCAGCATGTCCTCCAGGTTCTGCTCGCGGGTGATGGTCTTTTTCTGTTTCAGGGTCTTTTCATGGCCACGCAGGTCAAAGGTCAGGCAGACACAGCCGAGCCCGGCAATATGTCGGCCGCGTAACATGTCGCGCTCCTGACTGCCGCCCCAGCCGTGCACAAAGAGGATGCCGGGCATTTGCGGTTGGGGAGCAAGCAGGGTGCCGGCGATGGCTTCGCCATCGACGAGGAGTTCTATGGATTCGCTGGTGGCTGCCATGGTTTTACCGTAACGCCCTTGGTGATGTAACCGGTATCAGGATCATCGCCCTGAAACAGAATCTGACCCTGGTCGGGAATGCGCGGGTTCTTGCCGTAGACCTCCCAACTGCTGGCCTGAATGCGCGAGAGAGCCGGATCATCAGCAAAAGCCAGCAACGCATGGATCTCCGCGCTGCTGGCGCCGCCGATACGCCATGATTGCTCAAGTACACCCATGCAGGGCTGCCCGGAAGGTGTTCGTCCCAGCGCCACATCACAATTGCGCCGGGACGCAATGAACCCGGGAAAGCTGGCCTGCGCTGCCCGCTCATAGCAATCGGCTTTATCTATCGCAGCTCTGATGAGGGGCGAGCTGAACTGCTGTTGCAGTAACCGATAATCCCCGCGTACCAGATGCAGATCAGATCCGCCGTAGACCGCTGTGCCGTCATTGGCGATGGCCAGTTGCTGCTGGCCAAAGTAACTGATCAGGTGCGCGCCTATGTGCAGTTGGCCGACGCTGTAGGTCTGCACGCCCTCCAGGTTCTGCTCCAGCACTATGCCCTCAGTATGAATTTCCTCGCAGGGGAGGCCGTCAAGCCAGCACTGTAATTCGCGCTCGCTGCGGATGACCTGCTGGCCACGACCGGCTCGCCCGCAGACCTGTTTGGCCCGCAGCGGGCCTTGCTGTAGTAGTTTCTGCCCGGCGCGCATGGCATCGGTCGGATCAAAAGCACTGTAGCCGGGTAGTACGGCCCCGCCGGCCAGACGCATGAACTCCGGCGTCCAGCCCGCGGGTGCCACTGCCTGATGATCTATCAGTGGATGGGAGATGGATTTACCGGCCATGAATGGCTGGCTGACGACCCCTCCATACAGATCAGCTTCGCTCTGCACCGAGGGTTGCGGTGCCACCAGCGTTGCATCAGGGATGAGATAGAGTCGTTGCTCTGTTGGTTCGCCGGCTTGCTGCGTGCCGATAAAAGGGATGCCCAACAGCGTGCTGATACAACCAGCCAGGTGGCGATGCACCTGGCGCTCATGCTCCGCTGCGGCTTGTCCTGTCTGTAATAACACAACCGCCGTGGCGGGCGGGAATGACTGTCTTTCCAAGGATGCACTCTCCAGTTCGCCGCCAGGGCGACCATCCGCGTCAGCGCTGTTTGAAACGGGCCGGTGGTTGCGGCTGGGGTGTCGCCATGCGGTGTTCGCGCAGCTCCTCCAGCCGTTGTTTGGCTGGGCAATAACCACGCACCCCGCGATACAGGGTTGCCGCGCCTATGGCCAGGTGCGCCCAGCCCAGCGGGCCAGGGCGGCGCAGACCCTTGCCGATCAACATCAGCCCACCACCAATGGACACCCACTTTTCAGTCGAGGTGACATTGTGGGTGGGTGGCTTTCCAAATAGATCCCGTATGGCTCGATACATGATGGTGCTCCTCAGGTGTTTTTCCGCAGGGCGTTGACCAGTTCCTGCTTACGCATGGTCGATCGCCCACGAATATTCTGTGAACGGGCTTTTTTCATCAGCTGCTCCTTGGTCTGATCCTGCAGCGAAGCCGAGCGCGAGCCGGCCTTGCGGGTCGCGCTGGCCTGTTTGGCGGAGTCACTGCGATCCGCGGCTTTACTGCCTGCGGACTTGCGTTGCCCGGATCCGCCACTGCGGTTGCCGCCGCCGGACTGTTTGTTGACCGTTGCCCACGCCCGGGCTTCGGCCTCCTTGTCAGAAACGCCCTTGCGCTCATAGCTTTTCTCGATGTGCTCGGCCTTGCGTTTCTGTTTGTCGGTGTACTTGTCTTTATCACCCTGTGGCATGACCTGTTCCTCCGGTTGTTTACGGACGCAGAATCACCTTGCGGCAGTCCTGCTCCTGACGGTCAAACATGCGATAGCCCTCCGCGGCCTGCTCCAGACTCATGCGATGACTGATGATGATGTCGGGGTGCAAATCGCCCTGCACGATATGCTCCAGCAGTCTGGGCAGCAGCGGATGAACATGGGTCTGGCCCATCTTGAAGGTCAGCCCCTTGTCAAAGGCGTCGCCAAACAGGAAGCCGTGGATGAAGCCTGCATACACGCCGGGCACGCTCACCGTGCCACCCCGACGCACCGCAGCAATACTCTGGCGCAGGGCCTTGCCGATACTGCCTTCCAGCTTGAGGTTCTTCAGGATGGCTTCGGTGGTACTGCCCTTGGCTTCAAAACCGACGGCATCAATGACCGCATCGACGCCACGACAACCGGGCGTGTGCTCGATAATGGCGGCGGCGGGGTCGTCATACTGATTGAAGTTGATGGGGACGACGCCGTAGGTGCGGCTGGCAAATTCCAGCCGGTGCTCGTTGTCATCCACCATGTAGATCTGCTCCGCACCCAGCAGCCGGGCGCAGGCAGCGGACATCAAACCCACCGGGCCGGCGCCGAAGATAGCCAGACTGCTGCCGGGCTTGACCCCGGCGTTGACTGCCGCCTGATAACCGGTGGGCAGGATATCGGTGAGGAACAACACCCTTTCGTCCTCCAGTTCTGCCGGAAAGCGGAACGGCCCGGCATTGGCCTTGGGCACCCGCACATATTCTGCCTGGCCGCCGGGTACGCCGCCGTACAGGTGGCTATAGCCAAACAGAGCGGCACCGGGCGGGATCTGCTTCTTGTTGAGGATGGCGCCGCGATCCGGATTGGTGGTTTCGCAGGCGGCATGCAGATCCATATTGCAGAAGAAGCAGCTGCCACAGGCAATCACGAAGGGCACTATTACCCGATCACCGGTATTTACAGCAGTGACTCCCTTGCCTGTCTCCACCACTTCACCAAGGAACTCGTGACCGAAAATATCACCGTGTTTGACCTGCGGAATGGAGCCCCGATACAGGTGCAAGTCCGAGCCGCAGATGGCGGTGGAGGTGACGCGGAGAATGATGTCGTCATCGTCGATGATGGTCGGATCCGGTACGGTTTCGACGCGGACGTCATGGCTGCCGTGGTAGGTGAGTGCGCGCATGCATGATCCTCTCTGGCTGGGTGAGGTTACTGGCGTCAGGGTTGGTAGTTGTGCCCCGGTTCAGAATCCGGATGCAGGATGGGGCTGATCTGGATGTCGCTGATGCGCCCCTGTGCGTTTACATCCGGATGGGCTTCGATGTGCGCCCTGGCTTGTTCGGGGGTGAGGTCATCACCGGTGCTGTTGACCTCGATGGTGACCGGTTGGTTATCAACGATAAAGCTGACAAGAAAGCGCTTGTGGTGCATGACTGTGCTCCAATGCAGATGGTCAGGTAAGCGTTGGCCCGTAAGCATCAGACAATCACCTGGTGCCCGGGGGTTCATTGTTTTTCTGTCACTCGCGGCGCAGGGCATGGCGAGAGCTGAACTTTTGCTCGGGGCTTCTGGTCATCCGTAGACAAGGGCCCATTGGCCTGTCATGTCACCGGTCGGGAGTAACTGTTATGGCACGGGCAATCTGGAAGGGCGCGATCAGCTTCGGCCTGGTACATATCCCCGTCTCATTGGTATCCGCCACCACCTCCAGCGGTATCGATTTTGATTGGCTGGATGAGCGCAGCATGGATTCGGTGGGTTACAAGCGGATCAACAAGGCCACCGGCAAGGAGGTGGCCAGCGAGCACATCGTCAAGGGCATCGCTTACGAGAAGGGCCGTTACGTCATCATCAGCGAGGATGAAATCAAGGCTGCGCTGCCCAGAGCCACGCAAACGATTGATATTTTTGCGTTTCTGGATAGCGACCAGATACCGCTGTTGAACATCTACAAACCCTACTTTCTCAGCCCGGATCGGCGCGGCGAAAAGGTCTACGCCTTGCTGCGTGACACCCTGGTCGACACCGGCAAGGTAGCGCTGGCTCATGTGGTGGTGCGTACCAAGCAAAGCCTGGCGGCGCTGATGGCGCTGGATGACGCGCTGGCGCTGATCATGCTGCGCTGGCCGTCGGAGGTGCGCGGTATCGATTATCTGGACTTGAAGGATGAGGCACGCAAACCGGATCTGAGCCGCAAGGAGCTGGACATGGCCAAGCGGTTGGTGGAGGACATGGCCGCCGAGTGGGAGCCGGATGAATACCGCAACACCTTCGAAGAACAGATCATGGCGCTGGTCGATCAGAAAGTGGATGCTGGCGAAATTGAAGCAGTAGAAGCCGAGGAAGTGGACGAAGCACGCCAGAGCGCTGAAGTGGTGGATCTGACGGAATTGCTCAAGCGCAGCCTGGGTGGCAAAGGCAAGGGCGACAAGAGCGCCGGCAAAACCACCAGAAGGGCCAAGGGCTAGCCGCAGGCTTCAGGTAACAGCTGACTGAACGGAGTTGTCCATGCCCAGACCCTTGAGCGAGTACAACCGCAAACGTGATTTCCAGAAGACCCGCGAGCCGCCGGGTGAAGCAGCGGCGCGGCGGCGCACAGCCAGTAACACCCGTGATGCGCTGAGCTTTGTGATCCAGAAGCACGCCGCCCGGAATCTGCACTATGACTTCCGCCTTGAGCTGGATGGCACGCTGGTCAGTTGGGCGGTGCCCAAGGGGCCGAGCCTGGATCCGGCAGACAAGCGTCTGGCGGTGCATGTGGAAGATCACCCGCTGAGTTATGGCAACTTCGAAGGCAGCATTCCCAAAGGGCAGTACGGCGGTGGCGATGTCATCGTCTGGGATCAGGGCATCTGGCAGCCGCAGGGCGATCCGGCCAGGGCCTACAGGGATGGGAAACTCAAATTCAGGCTGCTGGGGGAGAAGCTCTCCGGTAACTGGACGCTGGTACGCACGCGGCTGCGTGGCAGTGGTGACAAGGAGCAATGGTTGCTGATCAAGGAGAAGGATCACGCTGCGCGTAAGCGCAGTGAGTACGACGTGCTGGCCGAGCGCCCGGAGAGCGTCTTATCCGACACCATGATCGATGAGAAGAGCAAGAAGCGTGTTGCTGCCAGTGAGGCTGCGCGCAGCAAGGCCGGTTCCCCAGTGGCACAAAAGACGTCAGCGGCGCGGGCCAGCGCCACCAGGGGCGCGCGTACCTCCAGCAAGAAGGTTGCCTTTCCAGATGTTCTTGCGCCGCAATTGGCCACTCTGGCCAGCCAACCGCCCGCCGGCGATTGGTTGTATGAAATCAAGTTCGACGGCTACCGTCTGATGATTCGCTTTGACCCGCGTGGCAAGGTCAGCCTGATAACGCGCAACGGCCATGACTGGAGCCACAGGTTATCGGCGCAATGCAAAGCATTACGTACCCTGAAGTTGAAAAACAGTTGGCTGGATGGCGAATTGGTGGTGCTCAACGAGGATGGTATGCCGGACTTTCAGGCGTTGCAGAATGCGTTTGATACGCAACGCGAACAGGCCATGCTGCTGTATCTGTTCGATGCGCCTTTTCTCGGCGGTGAGGATTTGCGTCAACAACCGCTTGAGGCCCGGCGTCAGGCGCTGGAGCAGCTGCTGGCGCAGCATGAGCATCCGATGTTGCGCTATTCAGAGACCTTCGAGGCGGACTATCACTCCATCTTCAAGAGCGCCTGCGCCATGTCGCTGGAAGGGTTGATCGGCAAGCGTGCTGGCAGTCCCTACCTATCCCGGCGCAGCGCTGACTGGATCAAACTCAAATGCAAACAGCGTCAGGAGTTTGTGATCATCGGCTTTACCGAGCCCAAGGGTAGCCGCACCGGGTTTGGCTCACTGCTGTTGGGTATCCACGAGGGAGAGCAGGGCGAATTACGCTACGCCGGCCGCGCCGGTACTGGCTTCAATCAGGCGCGGATCAATCAGCTCCATAAGCAACTCAAGACCCGTGTGCAGAAACAACCGCCGGTTGCGGGCAAGGTACCCGATGCCCGCACCGCCACCTGGGTCAAGCCGGAGCTGGTCTGTGAGGTGGAGTTTGCCGAGTGGACGAGCAGCGGTGTGATCCGTCAGCCGGTGTTCATTGCGCTGCGCAGCGACAAACCAGCACAGCAGATCACCCGGGAAGAGCCGATGCCGCCAGCGCAGGTCGAGCAGATCATGGGGCGCAGGCTGATCTCGGGGAAGGTGGCGGGAGTACGCATCAGTAATGCCCAGCGGGTGATTGATGAGCAGAGTGGCTTTACCAAGGGGGAGCTGGCCAGTTTCTATGCCAGCCTGTGCGAATGGGGCATGCCGCACCTGAGCGGGCGCCCCGTCTCACTGCTGCGCGCACCGGAAGGGGTAGGGGGGCAGCAGTTCTTCCAGAAGCATGCAGAGCGTCTGGCCATTCCCCATATCCGTCATCTCGATCCGGCGCTGGATCCTGCCCACGATCCCTATATGGAAGTGAATAATATCAAGGCCCTGGTCGGCGCAGTGCAGATGGGCACGGTCGAATTTCATACATGGGGTGCGCGCAGTAACAATATCGAGCAGCCTGACCGTATCACTCTGGATCTGGATCCCGACCCCAGACTGCCGTGGAAAAGCATGCTTGAGGCAACCGAGCTGGTGCTTGCTGTGCTGGATGAGCTGGGCTTGCAGAGTTGGCTGAAAACCAGCGGTGGCAAGGGGATGCATATTGTCGTGCCGATAGCGCGGCATACCGAATGGGAGACGGTTAAAACCTTCAGTCGCGCGATCTCACGCTTCATGGCCAGGCAATTGCCGGATCGTTTCACCGACAAGATGGGGCCGCGCAATCGGGTAGGCAAGATATTTGTCGACTACCTGCGCAATCAACAGGGCGCCAGCACGGTGGCTGCCTACTCGGTACGTGCCCGGCCGGGACTCCCCGTCTCGGTACCTGTCGCTCGGGAAGAGCTGGCCGATTTACGCAGTGCGGCGCAATGGCATGTGGGCAATCTGCAACAGCGTTTGGCACAACTGAAGGAGGATCCCTGGGCCGATTATCATCATCGCCAGCGGATCAAGGCAGCCTACTGGGAGCAGCTGAAAGCAAAAGCCCCCTGACATGTCAGAGGGCTTGTTGTTGGTACCAGGGTTGTCTCAGCTCAGGGCGGATTTGCCTGCCACGCGACGTCTTTCCCAGAGGCTGGCCGCCCGGGTCTTGTACAAACGACCGTTGGTATAGGTGGGCAGACTGGAGACGTCAATAGTGCCGATTACTTCTCGGGTAGGTGCCTGTCCTTTGGCCAACATCAAATCCAGTCGAACTCGTCGGATCAACTGATCCGCGTTCTTCTGATCAGAGGGAAGCACGCGCCGAAGCTCCTTGCCGTCGGCAGACTTCACAACCAGAACGAAACTGCCATCAGGTCGTGGGTCAGCAGAGATGTTGCAATCGGGAAGAGCCGCATGCCATTTGGCCAAATTGGTAAGCATTGTTTCCTTTCCTCCTATCTATGCGATGGAGAGTTCAATCTAGTACAAGAAAAGCGCATTACCAGCTCGCGGTTCGACTAACCGATGAAAGGAAAGAAAGCACTCTATTATGATGTCGCAGTGATGCTGTATTGGTGTTGGATTTATTGATTCGATATCACTTGTGTTGTATTGCAAGTTGCCCTGATTGGATTGTATGAACTTGTCCAGTTGCCTGGTTTCTATCTTTTTACAATTCATCACAGGAGGGCTATTAAATGAGCAGCACTCAAGAGCCGAAAGAAAACCTCATGGAATGGTTGCGCGATGCCCACGCGATGGAGCAGCAGGCGGAGACCATGCTGTCTTCGCAGTCATCCCGACTGGAGCATTATCCGACGCTGAAAGCGCGTATCGACCAACACATTACCGAGACCCAGGGCCAGCAACAGCGGCTTGAAGCCTGTATCAAACGGTTGAATGGCAGCCCGTCGAAGATCAAGGACATGGGCGGCAAGCTGATGGCATTTGCTCAGGGCACCAGTGGCATGGTGATGAGCGATGAGGTGTCAAGGGAGCGATGAGCGGTTACGTTTTTGAGCATATGGAAATTGCCTCGTACACCATTCTTGTTGCCGCCGCCAAGGCAGCCGGTGATCTTGAAACTCAACAGGTATGTGAACAGAACTTGCGCGAAGAGCAGGCCATGGCAGAGTGGCTGTTGGAGCATCTTCCGGAAGTTACTCAGGCCTTTATAGCGCGTTCGGCTAATCCCGACACTGAAGCGAAACGCTAGTTGCGAAGCCCTGTTATATGCATGCATTAACCAATAATAATTGGATCTATAAAGGGCTTGAACAAAGCTGTTTAAACCATGCCTATTCATATGAGCTCACTCATGAGCTTACTTGATAAACGAAACGGGAGACTTGAAATGACAGACCAACAACGTGGCGGTAAAGGTAATTTCGCAAACGATCCCAAGCGCGCCTCAGAGGCAGGCAAAAAAGGCGGCCAACAGAGCGGTGGCAACTTCAAGAATGATCCGCAACGGGCTTCCGAAGCCGGACAGAAAGGCGGACAGAATAGCCGCCGGAGCTAATCCTTGATTCGGCGGGGGGCGCCCCCGCCGAACCTTCCCGCACGCCTCAGCCTGATTTAATCGATTTCCGATCAACCATTTCCTCTTACCCATCCCAGGAGGCGATATGCACGGTCTTTCCGGAATACTGGACAACAAGGGTACTGCACTGGAAAAACAGCAGTTTACCTGGAAGGAGATGGCCAGCCGCCCGATCAGCAAACTGGATGATGACGCCTTCACCCGTGTGCGTGTGATCCTGATGAATGGCGTCGAAACAGATGCGCTCCGATTGAAACACCATCTGGCCCGCTTTGATAAACGTTTGCAGCTGCCGCTGGCTCAGGTGCGACGGGTCGAACAACACCAGGCCACCGCCGTGAACTGGCTCTTATCAGCGGATCACTCCCCGCTGGAAACCACCATCGCCTATGAGCAGGTCGCCATCGAGGTGACGGCTGCTGTGGCACAGAATGAACCGGATCCTTATCAGGCACAGACCTACCGCTTTGGCCTGCTGGAGGATTTTGACCATCTATACCGCTACGCCGCCATGCTGGATCGGCTGGAAGGTAAGGATGCCAACAACATCCTGCAGGGCTATACCGACCTGGTGCCGGGCCGGCCCACCTCCGAGCATCATCGTGCCCCGGAGAGCGATCTGCGGGACAACTACGACAAGCACCAGGCGGCCCTGATAACCAAGATTCATGCGGCACTGATTACCGGTGCTGAGTATCAGACCCACGATTACTACATGAACATCGGCCCGACCTTCACCGACCCGGTAGCGCGCATGCTGTATGCGGAAATCGCCTCGGTAGAAGAGCAGCACGTGACTCAGTACGGCTCGCTGATGGATCCATCCGAGAGCCTGATGGAGAAGTGGTTGGTGCATGAGGCGATGGAAGTCTACATGTACCACAGCTGCGCCCAGCAGGAAGAGAACCCGCGGGTCAAGGCGCTGTGGGAGCGCTTCCTGGACTATGAGTTGGGCCACCTGAATCTGGCCTGTGATCTGTTCAAGAATATTGAGCACCGCGACCCTGCGGAGATTCTCGCTGGCCCGCTGCCCGACATGGTGCAGTTCAAGAGTCAGCGCGATTTTGTGCGTAAGGTGCTGGCTGAAGAGACCGACCTACGCACTTCCGGCAGCCATTTTGTACCCAGGGAACAGGAAAGTCCCCTGTCGTTGGCTTACCGCAAGCAACTCCATTCTGAAGGGATTGCCTCGGAAATCGTTTCCGCGGGCTATGACTGGATGCCCGGCACGGAACTGATCCGTAAATCTTCCTGAGGAGCTCATGACAATGACCAAAGCAGCCAAGCTCGGACACAACATGACTGGCGCCCAGATGTCGCCGGACGACACCCAGAGCATGCTCGACTACACCCAGCGCCGCCCCGCCGATGTGCCGGGGAGCGCAGCAGAATACAAACGTGCCCGTGAACACATGAACCGGGAGGAGGGGCGTATCGGTTCGGTACCGATTCCCGGCTCGGCCAAGGGTATGCTCAAGTCCACCTTCGACAAGATGCTCGGCAACCAGCCCGAAGTGTTACTCGACAAGCTCGGGGAGCGCCTGGCCTATGAACGTACCGGCGTGCGCATATATGAGGCGCTGATTGCCAAGGCGTTGGCCTGCGAAGAGCATGCTGCGGAGCTGGTACCGACCTTGCAGCAGATCCGTAATGACGAGCAGGCGCATATGGTGCTGTTGATCAATGCCATCGAAACGCTTGGCTCCGATCCCACCGCCATGACCCCTTGTGCCGATGTGGTGGGCGTCATCGGTTCCGGCGCGCTGAAGGTGATCACCGACCCGCGTACCAATATGGCCCAGGCGTTGAACGCCATTCTCACCATCGAACTGGCGGACAACGCTGGCTGGGAGTTGCTGATAAAACTTTCCGAGCAGAGCGGTCATCCGAAAATCGCCCGCACATTCGACAGCGCGTTGGTCGAGGAACAGCGGCATGTGAACACCATCCGCGCGCTGATGACCCGCGAGTTGGGAATTGCAGCCGACTGAACATCGTTCTTTCCTGAATCTGACAAGCGAGGCGAACCATGACCGATAAACAGACTCCCCCGGCGCAGCATCAGGAGCAGCAGCCCGGTTCTGAGCAGCGTATGAATCCCCAGCCGGTATTCATCACCGAGGATTACCGGGCCGCTGGCAAACTCGAAGGTAAGATTGCAATCATCACCGGTGCGGATAGCGGGATCGGCCGCGCGGTCGCGGTGCATTTCGCCAGGGAGGGGGCGAAGGTGGCCATGCTCTACCTCAGCGAGGACAAGGAAGGCCGGGACGCCAGCGAAACCGAACAGGAAATCAAACAGGCCGGCGGTGAAGTACTCAGCTTTACCGGGGATCTGGGCGATCCCGACTTCAGTAAACAGGTGGTTGAGGCGGTGACCAGCCAATGGGGGCGCATTGATGTGCTGGTGAATAACGCCGGTGAGCAGCATCCCCAGGAGAAGCTGGAAGACATCACCGATGAGCAATGGCTGCGTACGTTTCGTACCAATATCTTCGGTCTCTTCCTGCTCACCCGGGCGGCGCTGCCGCATATCCCGGAGGGTGGCTCGATCATCAATACCACCTCCATCACCGCTTACAAGGGCAACCCACAGCTGATCGATTACTCGGCTACCAAAGGAGCCATTGTGGCCTTCACCCGATCCCTGGCGATGAACCTGAGTGATCGCAGGATCAGAGTCAATGGCGTGGCGCCAGGCCCGATCTGGACGCCGCTGATCCCTTCCACCTTTACTGCAGAACAGGTCTCCGAATTCGGTGGCAGTACGCCCATGGGTCGACCGGGACAACCAGCGGAACTGGCCCCAGCCTACGTCTATCTGGCCTGCAGGGACTCGTCCTACGTCAGCGGTCAGGTACTGCATGTCAACGGTGGAACGGTGCTCAATGGTTGACCGAGTCTCCGTGGAGCAGGCCATGGCGTCACCGCGGATCGCGGTGGAATCCGTCTCACCTGCAGTTGAGCACGGCAATTGCGCGGCCAAGGCGCTGGCGGGTCGCGCTGTTCCGCTGTCCGCTGTGCTGATCTGCGACGGCCATGGCAAGCTCAATGCGCAGGTGCGCTGGCGTATGGAAACAGAGGGCGAATGGCGTGCCTTGCCGATGCTGCCGCTGGGTAATGACCACTGGCAGGCGGAGCTGACCCCACCGCAGGTGGGCATGTTGCACTTCATGATCGAAGCCTGGATGGATACCTGGGCTACCTATTGTGATGAACTGAACAAGAAGTTTCTGGCCGGCGTGCCGATTGAGCTGGAGCTGCGCGAAGGCGAGCGGTTGATACAGGACGCCCTCGAGCAGGCCGCGCCTGAGCACATTGATATGTTGCAGGAAATCCTCGTGCAGTTCGCCCAGACAGAGGATCAGACCGTGCGGGTGAACCTGCTGTTGCGAGCTGCAACTGCCCACGCCATGACACTGGCCGGTGATCGGCCGCACCTGTGCCGCAGTGGGTGCTACCGGCTTGATGTGGAGCGTCCGCTCACGGAGTTTGCCAATTGGTATGAGTTGTTTCCGCGTTCTCAGCGCCAGGAGGGGCACGGCACCTTTGATGATGTGATACAGCGGCTGCCCGATATCAGCCGTATGGGTTTTGATGTGCTGTACTTTTCGCCGATCCACCCCATTGGCCTGACCCACCGCAAGGGGCCGAACAACCGTTTGCAGGCCGGGCCGGATGACCCCGGCAGTCCCTACGCTATTGGCAGCGAGGATGGCGGGCATGATGCGGTGCACCCGCTGCTCGGCGATCTGGATGACTTTCGCCGGCTGGTCGAGCAGGCGCGCGTCCATCATCTGGAAATCGCTCTAGATTTTGCCATCCAGTGCTCCCCGGATCATCCCTGGTTGCGTGAACATCCGGGCTGGTTCAACTGGCGACCGGACGGCAGCATCCGCTACGCCGAGAACCCGCCGAAGAAGTATGAGGACATCGTCAATGTCGAGTTCTACAACGAGCAGGCCATGCCCGATTTATGGTTGGCGCTGCGTGATGTAGTGCTGTTCTGGGTAGAACAGGGCGTAACCCTGTTTCGGGTGGACAATCCGCACACCAAGCCGCTGCCATTCTGGGAGTGGTTGATTGCTGATGTGCGTCGCCGTCACCCGGAGGTGATCTTTCTGGCAGAAGCCTTTACCCGCCCGGCGATGATGGCGCGCCTGGGCAAGATCGGCTTCAGTCAGAGTTACACCTATTTCACCTGGCGCAATACCAAGGCCGAGTTGCAGGACTACTTCACCGAGCTGAATCACTCGCCGTGGCGCGAATGCTATCGACCCAACTTCTTTGTCAATACGCCGGATATCAACCCACAGTTTCTGCATGACAGCGGTCGCGCCGGATTTCTCATTCGTGCGGCATTGGCCACCATGGGCTCGGGATTGTGGGGCATGTATTCGGGGTTCGAACTGTGCGAAAACCAGCCCGTGCCGGGTAAGGAAGAATATCTGGACTCGGAGAAGTACCAGTTGCGCCCGCGCAACTGGCACGCGCCGGGCAATATCGTTGCCGAGATCGCCCGGCTCAATCGTATTCGCCGGAACAATCCGGCATTGCAGACCCATCTGGGCTTCCAGGCCTATCCGGCGTGGAATGACAACATCCTGTACTTCGGTAAGCGTACTGCCGACCGCTCGAATTTCATTCTGGTTGCGGTAAGTCTCGATCCTTTCAATGCGCAGGAATCACACTTTGAACTGCCGCTATGGGAGTTCGGTCTGAATGATGAGGCCAGCACTCAGGGCGAAGATCTCATGACCGGGCATAGCTGGCTGTGGCATGGCAAGACCCAATGGATGCGCATCGAACCCTGGCATCTCCCCTTCGGAATCTGGCGTATCCGTCCTGTGGCGTGACCATCAGCGCTATGGCTTGGAGCGGCATCTGATGATGCGCAAGGTGTGGGCTTTCATGATGAGGTATGTATGGCGCGACAGAACCGGGCTCCGGTATTTCTCAATGATCCTTGCTGGTACAAGGATGCGGTCATCTATCAGTTGCACGTCAAGTCCTTCTTTGATGCCAATAACGACGGAGTTGGTGATTTTGCTGGCTTGATCCAGAAACTGGATTATCTGGTGGATCTCGGCGTCAACACCCTCTGGCTGCTGCCGTTCTATCCCTCGCCACGAAAGGATGATGGCTATGACATTGCTGATTACCGGGGCGTACACCCCGATTACGGCACCATGGCGGATGTGCGGCGCTTTATCCGCGAAGCCCACCGCCGGGGTTTGCGGGTCATCACCGAGCTGGTGATCAATCACACCTCCGATCAGCACCCCTGGTTCCAGCGAGCAAGGCATGCCGCGAAAGGCTCCTGGGAGCGGGATTTTTATGTGTGGTCGGACACCGACCAGACGTATCAGGGCACGCGGATCATTTTCCTTGATACCGAACAGTCCAACTGGACCTGGGATCCGGTCGCCGGCCAGTTCTTCTGGCATCGCTTCTATTCACACCAGCCTGATCTGAATTTTGATAATCCCCGGGTGCTGCGTGCAGTGTTGTCGGTGATGCGTTTCTGGTTGGATATGGGCGTGGACGGCATGCGTCTGGATGCGATTCCCTATCTGATTGAACGGGATGGCACCAATAACGAGAACCTGCCCGAAACCCATGTGGTGCTGAAGAAGATCCGTGCCGAGCTGGATTCGCTCTATCCGGATCGCATGCTGCTGGCCGAAGCCAACCAGTGGCCGGAGGATACCCAGCCGTATTTCGGCGGTGAGGATGGCGGGCCGGGGGATGAGTGCCATATGGCGTTTCATTTCCCGTTGATGCCACGCAGGTACATGGCCATCGCCCAGGAAGATCGCTTCCCGATCACCGATATCCTGCGTCAGACTCCCGAGATACCGGAAAACTGCCAGTGGGCGATTTTTCTGCGGAACCATGATGAGCTGACGCTGGAAATGGTTACCGAGCAGGAACGCGATTATCTGTGGAATTACTATGCCGCTGATCGACGCGCACGCATCAATCTGGGCATTCGCCGCCGGCTGGCGCCATTGGTGGAGCGCGATCGGCGGCGTATCGAACTGCTGAACAGCCTGCTGCTGTCCATGCCAGGCACGCCGACGCTGTATTACGGCGACGAAATCGGCATGGGCGACAATATCTTTCTGGGTGACCGGGATGGGGTGCGTACGCCGATGCAATGGTCGGTTGATCGCAACGGTGGCTTCTCCCGCGCTGACCCGGCGAGCATGGTATTGCCGCCCATCATGGATCCGCTCTACGGCTACCAGACGGTGAACGTCGAAGCGCAGACCCGCGATCCGCATTCGTTGTTGAACTGGACACGGCGCATGCTGATCGTGCGCAAGCAACAGCAGGCATTTGGTCGCGGTACGTTGAAGATGCTGGCACCGGCCAATCGCCGGATCATTGCTTACCTGCGCGAATTCACCAATGAGCAGGGCGAGCATGAAATCATTCTGTGTGTGGCCAACCTGTCGCGCTCGGCTCAGGCTACCGAACTGGATCTGTCTGCCTGGGCCGGCAAGGTGCCGGTGGAGATGCTGGGTGGCAGTAGCTTCCCGCCGATTGGGCAACTGCACTATCTGCTGACCTTGCCACCTTATGGTTTTTATTGGTTCGTGTTGGCGGATGAATCGCAGATGCCAGCCTGGCATGTCGAGCCCGTGCAACAGATGCCTGAACTGGCCACGCTGGTGATCAAGCAGGATCTGTCCGATCTGCTCAGGCCGGCCTGTCGTCAGGTGCTGGAGCAGGAATCCCTGCCACAATGGTTGGGCAAGCGGCGCTGGTTTTCCGGGCCAGCGCAGAGTGATGAACCTATCCGGTTGCTGTATGCCGTGCCGTTCTGCAGCGAGCCGTCGCCCTGCGTGTTATGCGAGCTGGTGGTGGGCGATGAGCATTACCAACTGCCGCTGGGGTATCTGTCGATGTCTGAAGCCGGTGAGGCGCAGAACCAGCCGTCGGCGGCACTGGCGCTGGCGCGGCTGCGGCGCGGCGCCCGGTTGGGGCTGCTGACAGATGCCTCGACCCTGCCGGACTTTGCCCGTCATGTTCTGGCCAGCTTGCGCGGCGCACAGGTGCTGGACTCACCCGGACAGCAGATCCGGTTTCTCCCGGGTCAGGTTCTATCCGAGCTGCCGGATGTGGATCCGCAGGACGTACAGCCGGTGACCAGCGAGCAATCCAATACCTCGATCCTGATCGGCCAACGCGTGATGCTGAAAATCATCCGTCAGGTCAGGCCCGGAGTGCATCCGGAAATCGAAATGGGTGCCTTTCTTACCGAGCGACGATTCACCGCCATTGCTCCCTTGCTGGGAGAGGTATGCCGAGTGGCCGAGCATGGAGAGCAGGCCACGCTGATGATCCTGCAGGGCTACATCGCCAGTCAGGGCGATGCCTGGCAATGGACGCGAGACACCCTGGAGCGGGCGGTACGCGATGAGTTGGTCGGTGGATTGTCTGAGCAGGAAAATCAGTACATGGCGCTCGCCGAGCTGGAATCCTTTGCCGCCACGCTGGGTGAGCGCCTTGGCCAGATGCATGCGCTGTTGGCCGACCCGCAGGGCGGCGAAAGCTTTGGCTTCCAGCTCAGTGATCAGGCGGATTGTGCGCACTGGCAGCAACAGACCAAGCAACAGGTGCAAACGGCGCTGGCAGCAATCGAACAGCATCGGCAGCAATTGCGCAGTGCGGCAAGGGAGCAGGCTGATTGGTTGCTCGACCACCGCGCGCAACTGGGTTCGATCGTCGAAGGGTTGGCGCAGCGCAGCGAGGGCGGTATTCGTATCCGCGTACACGGCGACCTGCATCTGGGCCAGGTATTGGTACTGCCCGGCGATGCCTGCTTTATCGACTTCGAAGGGGAGCCGACCCGCTCGCTGACGGAACGCCGGCAACGGCAGAGCCCATTCAAGGATGTGACCGGGTTGCTGCGCTCCTTTGACTATGCCGCCGCCACCGCCGAGCGCAGCCTGTATGGCACGGACCAATCCGAGGAGGCGCAAGCGGCGCGCAGGTTGATCTGTCAACGCTATCGCGAACAGAGCAATCAGGCGTTCCTGCGGGCCTATCAACAGGCCAGCGCGCCCTTGCCGCATGACTGGCGTCAGGCCGATGGGGAACAGGCTGCGCTGGTGCTGTTCAGTATCGAGAAGGCCGCTTACGAGATCAATTACGAAGCCAATTATCGGCCGGAATGGCTGGATGTGCCGCTGGCCGGTCTGGCGGAACTGTATAAACCTCTGATGGAGAACGGCAATGGTTGAGAGGATAGCTACCGCAGGGCGGCCGGAGGGCGATGACGTCGACGTGCAGGCGCTGATTCGCGCCGAACATGGCGATCCCTTTGCCTTTCTGGGTGCGCATGACCAGGACGGCCGTATTCTGGTGCGTACCTGGCAGCCGGGTGCGCTGGAAGTACAGCTGCTGGATGCTGTGGGCGAATCCCTCTGTTACATGCACGAGCACGTACCCGGGTTGTTTGTTGCAGAGATGCAGCAGCGTCAACCCTACCGGTTACGCATCAACTGGAGCGGTGGGGTTCAGGAAACTGAAGATCCCTACGCTTTTGAGTCCCAACTGGGTGAGCTGGATATTCACCTGTTTGCCGAGGGCAATCATCGTCAACTGGGACGCTGCTTTGGCGCCCAGCCCTGGCAGGTAGAAGGGGTATCCGGTGTGCGTTTTGTGGTCTGGGCACCGAATGCCCGGCGGGTCTCGGTGGTTGGCAATTTCAATAGATGGGATGGGCGCCGACACCCGATGCGTCTGCATCCGGGGGCTGGTGTGTGGGAGCTGTTCATTCCCCGGTTGGCTGCCGGTGAGGTCTATAAATACGAGATTCTCGGGCAACACGGGCTGTTGCCATTGAAGGCTGACCCGGTCGCTCTGATGACCGAACAGCCGCCGGCCACGGGCTCGGTGGTGGCAAAGGCGTTGGACTTCAACTGGGATGACCAGGACTGGATCGCCCAACGCAGCCAGCGGCAGGCCCGCCCAGCGCCCATGTCAATCTACGAAGTGCATGCCGGCTCCTGGCGTCACGCGGATGACAGCGGTGAACCGCTGAACTGGGCACAGCTCGCCGAGCAATTGATTCCCTATGTGGTGGATATGGGCTTTACTCATATCGAGCTGCTGCCGATCATGGAGCATCCCTTTGGCGGCTCGTGGGGGTACCAACCGTTGTCCCAGTTTGCCCCCACCGCTCGTTATGGCACGCCGGACGATTTCGCCGGCTTCGTCAACGCCTGCCATCAGGCTGGCGTTGGCGTGATTCTGGACTGGGTGCCGGCACATTTTCCGGGTGATGCCCATGGTCTCGGCTCATTCGACGGCACCGCCCTGTATGAATACGCCCACCCCTTCGAGGGCTGGCATCCGGATTGGGACACCCATATCTACAACCTGGGGCGCACTGAGGTGCATGGTTTCATGCTTGCTTCGGCGCTGCACTGGCTGCGCGAATACCACGTCGACGGGCTGCGCGTGGATGCGGTGGCCTCGATGCTCTACCGGGACTATTCGCGCAATACCGATGAGTGGATTCCCAACCGCCACGGCGGCCGCGAGAATCTTGAAGCCATTGATTTTCTGCGCCATCTGAACGATGTGGTAGCCAGCGAAGTGCCAGGTGCGCTGGTGATTGCCGAGGAGTCCACCGCCTGGCCGGGCGTCAGTCAGCCTACCCTTGAGGGCGGGTTGGGGTTCTCCGGTAAATGGAACATGGGCTGGATGCACGACACTCTCAAGTACATCAGTGAAGATCCGCTGCACCGCCGGCACCATCATCAGCAGATTACCTTTGGTCTGCTGTATGCCTTTACCGAGCACTTTATCCTGCCGATCTCCCATGACGAAGTGGTGCATGGCAAGGGTTCGTTGCTGGGCAAGATGCCGGGTGACCGTTGGCAACAGTTTGCCAATCTCCGGCTGTATCTGTCTTTCATGTGGAGTCATCCCGGAAAGAAGCTGTTGTTCATGGGGTGTGAAATTGGCCAGTGGCGCGAGTGGAGCCACGACCGACAATTGGACTGGTATCTACTGCAATACGATGAGCATCGGGGTGTGCGGGATCTGCTGCGGGACTTGAATCAGTTGTATCGTCAGCAGCCGGCCCTGCATCAACGGGATGATCGGGCCGATGGCTTCCAGTGGTTGATTGGTGATGACAGCAGCAACAGCGTTTACGCCTGGCTGCGCCGTGGCGAGGATGGCGCGCTGCTGTTGGTGGTGCATAACTTCACGCCGGTGGTACGCAGCGGCTACCGGATCGGTGTGCCGTCGGCCGGTAGCTGGCAGGTATTGATCAACAGCGACGCTCTTCAGTATTCCGGCTCCGGCGCGGGCAGCTACGGCCAGTTGCAGACCGATGGGCAACAGAGCCATGGTCAACCCCAGTCGCTGGTGCTGGAGCTGCCGCCGTTGGCTACCCTGATTATCAGTCCCTGAGAGAGGGCCGGGGCTCCCCGGCCACTCTGGTTACTTGAGGAGTTGGCGAGCTTATAGCTCTGCCTGAGCCTGCGCCTGAGTGTTGCTCCGGCGCATGGCTTTGGCGCGTTTTTCCATGATCAGATAAGCGACGATGGCGATACTCAGGGGCAACAGATAGTAGAGGGCTCGGTAGGCAATCAATCCGGCAATGACCCCGCCCCGGGGGACATCCTGCAGTAGCGCAAGGAAGATGGTTTCCAATACCCCCAATCCGGCCGGGATATGGGCGATGGCGCCGGCGATGCTGCTGATCAACAGAATGCCCAGCACCGTAGGATAGTTGACGTTTTCCGGCAACAGCATCCACATGAGCGTAGCCATCAATAACCAGTTGAATGCACCCAGCAGCGCCTGGAACAGTGCCAGCCGCCAGCCGGGAAGTTCTATTGTTTGTTTGCGGATGCGCCAACTGCGCTTGGGCGAGAAGGCGCAGGCGGCAAGATAACCCAGCGCCGTCATCACCATTACCACGCCAATCAACCGTAGCCCGGTACTGCCGATTTCCCAACTATCCGGCAGCGGCACCACGCCTAGGGCAAAGATCAGCCCGCCCAGCCACAGATAGCCCAGCCAGTTGGTAATGACGCTCAGGCTGAATACCCTGGTGATGGTGGGAACATCCAGCCCAAGCCGGGAGTACAACCGGAAGCGCAGGGCGATACCGCCTACCAGCGCATTGAGGTTGAGATTGAAGGCATAGCAGACAAATACCAGCGGCAATACCTGGCGTACCGGTAAGGTATGGCCGGTGTAACAGCGCCCCAGCAGGTCGTAGCAGCTGTAATTGAGGTAGCTGGCTAATGCCACAAGGGCGCCGAGGGCCAGTATCCAGACCGGATAATCCTTCAGTGCATCGCCAACGTCCTGCCAGTCGGTATTGCGTAGCTGCATGTACAGCAGGATCGGGATGACGATCAGCAGAATCAGCGTCAGCGCGGGCTTGATCCACTTTTGCAGCCGCTGGTACAGGGACTGTTCTGAGAAGGAGTTCACAATAGTTTCTCCTGCTGATCCAATGGCGTGAGGTTCTCCTCAGCGGGCTCTTCCTCGGTTGGCAGTAATGGCTCCAGCCGCGGGGTGTGGGCTGGAAGGCTGCCGGCAATAGCAGGGAAGCGGCGCAGGAAATGGAAGCTGAGAAAGGTCAGCGGCGCGCGCCACCACATACCGCGAGCGGCCTTGTCCGGGGTGATTTTGCTGCAATGTTGCTCGGACAGGGATATCAGGTGCTCATGCAGTTGATGATTGAGTTTCTGGTCACGGATGAACAGGTTGCCTTCCAGGTTCAGCGACAGACTCAGCGGATCCAGATTACTGGAGCCGACCGTCACCCATTCGCTGTCCATCAGCGCGACCTTGCCATGCAAGGGGCGCTGGCAGTATTCGTGAATTACTACGCCGCTGCGTAGCAGATAGCTGTACAGAAAGGTCGAACAGTGCCGCACCCAGGGCATATCCGGCTCGCCCTGCAAGACCAGCGTGACCTGCACGCCGCGCCGCGCTGCATGGCGCAGTTCGCGCAGCATGCGATAACCGGGAAAGAAATAGGCGTTGGCTATGACCAGTCGCTGATTGGCCGAACGGATCGCGCGCAGGTAGTGATCTTCGATATCCGAGGTATGGCGTTTATTGTCCCGAATCGCCAGCATGACCCGAGAACTACCCGCGTAGCGCTGAAGCCGTTGCTCGGAGTTCAGGGGTAACGGCAATTCCCGGCGCGCGTGGCGGAATAGATTGAGACTGGCATGGCGGATATCCATCACGATTGGCCCGCGCACCTCAACGGCGTAATCCTGCTTGGCGCCGGGGCCGTAATCGGCCAGATGCACGGCGGTAAAATTGATGCCGCCAACATAGGCCACCTCGTTATCCACCACCACGATCTTGCGGTGCAGGCGGCGGAACAGGTTGGTGCGCATGCCGAAGCGTCGTGGCTGGGGGTCAAATACATGCACGCGTATGCCCGCGTCGCTCATTTCGCTGAGGTATTCGTTGCTCAGGTCGACGGTGCCGTAGCCATCGACAATGACTTCCACATGGGCGCCATTGCGGGCGGCGCAGATCAGTGCCTGCTGCAGCTCCTTGCCGACCTTGTCTTCCAGCACGATGAAGGTTTCCAGCAGGACTTCCTTGCGCGCTTGGCGAATCTGTTCGAACACACGGGGAAAGAATTCCTCCCCGTTTATCAGCAGCTCCACCGCATTGCCTTCACGCCAAACGGGTTTCATCAGAAGCGTACCTCGACAGCCAGTGGCGCATGATCCGAGAGGTGGGACCAGGGGCGCCTGTAGAGAGTTCTGGGGTCATGTGTAGTCAGATTGCGTGCATAGATGCGATCCAGCCGCAGTAGCGGCCAGCGGGCCGGAAAGCTCTTGGCCGGTGCGCCATAGGCTTGTTCAAAGGCTTCATGCAGGCCGCAGCGCAGCAGTTGCGCTCCGGCCTGTTGGCGCCAGTCATTGAAGTCGCCGGCGACAATGACCGGGTCATCGGCCGGTAACATGTCGAGCAGCCGACAGAGCAGCCGTAGTTGCTCTTGCCTATGGCCTTCGCGCAGACCCAGGTGCACACAGATGGCATGCAGATCCTGTTGTCCGGGCACGTCCAGAATCGCATGTAACAGGCCGCGTTCTTCCGTGCCGCTTATGGATACGTCCAGATTGTCATAATGCAGTATCGGGAATTTGGACAGCAGCGCGTTGCCGTGGTGCCCGTCGGGATAGACCGCATTTCGCCCATAGGCAAATTCCGGCCACATGGTGTCAGCCAGAAACTCGTAATGCGGTGCATCGGGCCAGTTATCGAAGCGTTGACCGTGGCCCTGATGGGTGCCGAGTACTTCCTGCAGGAACACCACATCGGCCGACAGGGTGCGCACCGCCTCGCGCAGTTCGGGGAGAATGAAGCGCCGGTTGAGCCAACTGAAGCCCTTGTGGGTATTGACCGTGAGCACACCCAGTGACTGAACATGCGGTGCCTGGTTGGTCAGGTGACGGCCGGTTGAGCTTTGCGGTGTCACAGGAACTCCCCGGATAGTTTTCCTGGCTGCACCTGCAATTCACCTGCCAGTCCGAGCTTTTCCAACAGGCGCCGGGCGTCGTAGGGTGCACGAACCTTGACGTCATTATCGAAGTAGCAATACAGATCCCGTTTTGCCCGGGAGCTGTCGGCCTTGTCTGAAATGCGTTTGGCGTCGTCTGGCTGACGACCCCGGTGCCACAGGCGGATGCGCTTCTCCCAGCGGGTCAGCGCGTCCTCGTCGTAACCGCTGGTGTACAACTCCTTGTCACCGTGCAGGCGCAGGTACATGAAGTCGGCAGTCAGTTCCTCCACCAACGGCCATTTGCCGGCGGTGTCGGCGACTACCAGGGCGATGCGATATTGGCGAAGCAGGTCGATAAAATCCTCCTGAAGAAAGCTCGTATGGCGAATTTCCACCGCATGACGCAGGGCCGTTTTTCTGGCCATCCGAGGTGCCGCCGGGCCATCGAAGCGTTGGCTGTGTTGGGCACATTGCATGGCCTCGCCGACAGTGCTCGGCAGCAGCGCAAGGAAATCGGCAAAGAGACCTGCATCGAAACTGAAGCTCGGCGGAAATTGCCAGAGAAAAGCGCCCAGCTTGTGTTCCAGCTGCAATGGCCCGGAGGCATAGAAGTTGGCCATGGCGTCGCCAATCTTCCGTAACCGTTTGATATGGGTGATATAGCGGGGTGCCTTGACGCTGAAGACGAAGTTGTCCGGGGTTTCGTCCCGCCAACTGGCATAGCGATCCGGGGTCTGCAGCGAGTAGAAGGAGCCATTGATTTCAATGCTGCTGACCGCCCGGGAGGCAAAGGCCAGCTCCCGGCGCTGCACCAATCCTCTGGGGTAGAAATCCCCCCGCCAGGGTACGTAGCGCCAACCGGAAATGCCGACATGGATGCCGTTCATGATGTGCCCATTCAGCGTTTGGGGGACGCCATCGAGGGGGGATCGCTGGCCGGAAACGATTCATCCAGAGCTTCGTCCAGCTGATTCTCGGTCTCATCTTCGGGTGGCAGCAGTGCCACCTTGGCCCAGCCGCAGGCGCGTCGATCAAACTCCTTGAAGGCCTCAATGCTGTCCTGCAGGGGGCGTATTCTGGTGAGAACATGGGTCGGATCAATTCGCCCGCTGAGTACCAGTTCAATCAGCGTGGGGATGTACTGCCGGTGATGACAGTTGCCCATGTTGATGGTCAGGTTGCGGCTGGTTGCCAGACCAATCGGGAAGCTGCGTGATTGCGGCGAGTACAGACCAATGATCGACAGGGTACCGGCCTTGGCCAACCCTTCAACCGCCCATTGCAGTGCCTGACTTGGTGCATTGCCTGGATGCCAGTTGTCGCCGTCGGGGTTGGTCTGTGTGGTGTTGCGCGCCATTTCGGAACGAAACTGTCCCAGCAGTTGCGGATCATTCAGCGTGGCCGAGGGCTCAGCATCAACCCCCACAGCATCAATCGCTCGATCCACACCGATATCTGCGGTGAGTCGCTGCAGGGTAGCCACCGGATCTTCCTCATCGAAGTTGATCGTTTCCGCTCCCTGTTGACTGGCCATGGCCAGCCTGTCCGGTACGTTATCAATGGCAAAAACCCGGGAAGCGCCGAGCAGTTTTGCACTGGCAATGGCAAACTGGCCAACCGGCCCGCAGCCGAATACAGCTACGGTGTCGCCGGGGGTGACTTCCGCCATTTCGGCGCCAAAATAGCCGGTTGGAAATACATCCGAGAGCAGGATGGCTTGCTCGTCGGTAATCTCATCCGGCAGTTTGACCAAGCCGATATGGGCGTAGGGGATGCGGGCTTTTTCCGCCTGAAGGCCGTGAAAAGCGCCGCTGGATTCCGGGCCGCCAAAGAACGCGGTGCCGGCTCTGGAGCCGTTCGGGTTGGCCGTATCGCATTGGGCGTAATAGCCGGCACGGCAGTAGGTGCAGTTGCCGCAGGCGATGGTTGGCGAGATCAGTACGCGGTCGCCTACCTGCAGGTTACGCACGTCGGTACCCAGTGTCTCGACAATACCAACGCCTTCGTGTCCAAGGATGGTACCGGGGCGCATGCCGCTGATGCTGCCGCGTACGAAATGCAGGTCGGTACCGCAGATGGCCGAGGCGGTGAGCCGCACAATGGCATCCGTTGATGATTGCAATACCGGCTCGTCAACCTGTTCCAGACGTATATCGCCCACCGCGTGGAAAACGACTGCTTTCATGCCCGTAACCTCCATGAATGGTCATGCGCCGATAGAGCATCTTCAGCGCTTACTACCATTTCCGACTGGGGGTTTACGGCTTGGTTCAGGTTTTTCGCTGGCCAGCTGTAGCAACAGAACGGAGCGGCCGGTCAGCAGAAACTCACTGTTGAAGTCATGTCGCTCGCCATTGCGCAGCTCCGGACGATGGGTGTCCAGCAGGCAGACCCAATGGCTGCCCTGGGCCACTTCCGGCAGGTAAAAACTGACCACATCATGGTGCGCGTTGAGCAGCAGGAGCAGGGTGTCGTCATCGCCGGGGCGGTGAATGCCGGTTGGCTGGGCGCGACCATCGAGCAGTACCCCCAGGCAGCGGGCATGGGGGTCATCCCATTGCTCTTCGGTCATCGGCTCGCCGGAAGGAGCCAGCCAGGTCACGTCCTTGACGCCGAGTTCCTCGTTATATTCACCAACCAGAAAACGTCCCCGACGCAGGATCGGATAGCGCTGGCGCAGGGCGATCAGATAGCGGGTGAAATCCAGCTGTTGCTGGCCTTCCTGGTCAATATTCCAGTCGATCCAGCCCAGCTCATTATCCTGACAGTAGACATTATTATTGCCCTGCTGGGTGCGCGAGAACTCATCGCCGGCCAGCAGCATGGGCGTGCCCTGGGACAGAAACAGCGTAGCCAGCAGGTTGCGCATCTGGCGGGTACGCAGGGTGGTGATGTCAGGATCATCAGTCGGCCCTTCACAGCCGTGGTTCCATGACAGGTTGTGGTCGCTGCCGTCCTGATTATCCTCGCCGTTGGCTTCGTTATGTTTGTGGTCATAGCTGACCACGTCACGCAGGGTGAAGCCGTCGTGGGCGGTAATGAAGTTGACCGAGGCATAAGGGCGTCGGCCCCGCTGGTTGAAGTGGTCACCGGATGCGGTCAGGCGGCTGGCCAGTTCAGCTACCTTGCCTTCCTCGCCCATCCAGAAGGCCCGCGTGGTGTCACGGAAGCGGTCGTTCCATTCCACCCAGCCGGGTGGGAAACCACCGACCTGGTAGCCACCGGGTCCGCAGTCCCAGGGTTCGGCAATCAGCTTGCAACTGCTCAGGGTCGGATCCTGTCGGCAGGCGACGAGAAAGCCATGGCGTTCATCGAAACCTTCGGCGTGGCGGGCAAGAATGGTCGCCAGGTCAAAACGGAAACCATCTACCTGCATTTCCGTGGCCCAGTAGCGTAACGAGTCGGTCACCATCTGCAATACGCAGGGGTGGCTCAGATCCAGCGTATTGCCGGTGCCGGAATCATTCACATAGTAACGGCGCTGATCAGGCGTCAGCCGGTAGTAGGTGGCGTTGTCGATGCCGCGCATGGACAGGGTAGGGCCCAGTTCGTTGCCTTCGGCGGTATGGTTGTACACCACGTCGAGAATGACCTCCAGCCCGGCATCATGCAGGTGGGCGACTACCTCCTTGAATTCATTGATGTTATCAGTTGCCAGATACGCTGGATGGGGAGCGAAGAAGGCAATGCTGTTGTAGCCCCAGTAATTGCTCAGCTGCTTTTCCAGCAGATGCTGATCATTGACGAAGGCATGGATGGGAAGTAATTCAACGCTGGTGACACCCAGCGATTTGATGTGCTGGATAACCTCAGGCTGCATGAGGCCGGCAAAGGTGCCGCGCACGGAATCACCGACCGCCGGATGCCGCATGCTGAAGCCGCGCACATGCGTTTCGTAGATGATGGTCTGATCCCAGGGCACAGGCTTGCGGTGGTGACGGCCCCAGGTAAATGCCGGATCAATGACGCGCGCCTTGGGCACACAGGCAGCGCTGTCACGGTCATCAAAACTCAGATCCGCATCCGGCGAACCGAGGGTGTAACCAAACAATCGATCCGACCAGCGCAGCGCCCCGACCAGTTGTTTGGCGTACGGATCGATCAACAGCTTGTTGGGGTTGAAGCGGTGCCCGGCATCAGGCTCATAGGGGCCGTATACCCGATAGCCATAGACCATCCCCGGGTGAGCATCCGGCAGATAGCCGTGCCAGATTTCGTTGGTGTACTCGGGCAACTCGATCCGTTCCAGCTCCTGCATGCCCTGACTGTCAAACAGGCAAAGCTCTACTCGGGTGGCATGCGCAGAAAACAGCGCGAAGTTGACGCCAAGCCCATCCCAGGTAGCGCCCAGGGGGAAGGGCTGGCCTTCGGCGATACGTGAGCGGTGGGTGGCACGGTGTGCCTCAGTCGCACGCTTCTTTGCATTCATGGAGGGTTACTCTTGAGCGCCGCTGTCGGGTGTGCCCGGATTGGTGACTTTGGTGGTTCTGGCCGCCGGCTGGCGTTTGGCTCGGGTTGGCGTGCCGGCCCCGGCGGGCTTGCCCAACAGGGCGGGCTTTTCCAGCTGAGTCTCGTCATTGGCCGGAGCGGTTGAAGCTTTGGTGCGTGGTTTGCGGGTGGCGGTCTTTTTCTTTGGCAACGGCTGTAAATCGCCCTGTTGCTCGCTCTGCACCAGTCGGCTCGCCATCGCCCAGTGTCGGGCATCTTCGCCGACCGGGCGGCCTTCGCTTTCCCAGATCTGGTAAGCCAATTCGCGGGTACGTTGCTCAACATTGTTCATTGCGTATTTTCCTGATGGTGGAGGGTAACAAGGAGGTTTACCGGGACATCGGTCAGCAGCTCGCTTACCGGCACAGCTGGCCCGCTGTTCACTGCCGCGCCAGTCAGAGCGCTGAACAGCGGGGTGGCCGGTAGGTCGATCAGGGTGTCATCCCAGTTCGGTGGGGGAATCAGGGGTTGGTTGCTGTCACGTAGCAGGGGAGCGGTGAGCCGGGGTACCAGGCTGATTGCCACATGCTCGCCGTGCCGGCGGCTGAAGGCGATCAGTCGTTCGGCATGCTGACCCCGAACCCGCAGCGGTTGGTAGTCACCATGGGTAAACAGCTCGGGTTGCTGGCGGCGTGCCTTGAGCCCCTGGGCGATCAGCCATTGCTTGATGCGGCCGTCACGCCACTGTTCAAGCAGTTCTACTGGGTCGCCTGATTGCTTCAGGCTGCGCCGGCGCTGTGCATGGTCGACTGGACGACGGTTGTCAGGGTCGACCATGCTGAAGTCCCAGTACTCGCAGCCCTGATAAAGGTCGGGCACGCCGGGGCAGGTCATGCGCAGCAGGCACTGGCCCAGACTGTTCAATGCGCCGCCGCAGGCTGCCAGGTCAACCGCATGGGCCAGCGCTCGACGCAGTTCAGCGCCGTCCCGCTCGGTCAGCAGGCGCTGCAGATAGCTCACGCAGGCCTGTTCATAGGCCGCATCGGGGGCGATCCAGCTGCTGCGCAGTTTGGCTTCACGCAGGGCCTTGAGTTGCCATTGCTGCACCCGCTCGGCGAAGGCGCTGCAGCCGGGCTGGTCGTCCGGATCCAGACCCAGCGGCCAATGGGCAAACAGGGTCTGATACAACATCAATTCGTCAGCCGGGCCGGGGGCTGGCTGGCCATTGACCAACGAACGCAAGGGGTCGGCCAGGCTGCGCCAGAAGCGTGCCTGGATCGCGAACCAGGGAGCATGTTCACTGAGTACAGCCAGGCGCGCCCGGGCATCTTCGCCGCGTTTGTGATCGTGACTGGCGGTAGCCAAAAGGCCCAGTGGAAAGCGGGTAGCCTGGGTCTGGCATTGCTGGTGGAACCATCGGATGTCGGCGCTGAAACGCTGCGGATCAGAGCCCACCTCATTCCGTGAAAGCAATATTGCTGAGCGGTAGAAGGCGGTGTCCTCCACAGCCTTGGCGGCCGCCGGGGCGGTCAGTTGATGAAAACGGGCCAGTAGACCCCGCTGAAAGCGCCGCTTGCGTCCCGGCGGTCTGGCCTGTAATGGATCACCACCGAGCCAGTGTTGCAGCTGATCCAGTACCGGCCAATCATGACTGCTGAGCTGGTTACGCGCGCCGGTCATGGCTGAGTCAAACAACTGCTGATCCTGGGCAGAATGGCCGCATACCCAGCTGTAGGTCCGGTATGCCGGATAATGGATGATCAGCGCCTTCAAGCAGCGGCGCAGCGCAGCCAATGTGATGTCCCGGGTGCTTAGACTGCAGCGCGCCAGTCGTAACAGTCCCTGGGCTACCACCTCGAAGTCCGCCGCCAATGAGCCTTCCAGCACCTGCCCGCGGGCGGTACGCTCTTCGGCATCGAAGTCAGCGCTGCGGCCGGTCAGTGAATGCCACAGCTCGGTGAGTTCGCTGTGCCCGGCGGGATCGTGTTGTACCAGCGCGACCTGGTTCATGAAGTCGTAGCCGGTGGTACCGTCCACCTGCCAGTTGCCTGGCAATTGCTCGTCTGCGGCGAGGATCTTCTCCACATGCAGGGTGAACTGCCGTTGATCCGGCAAGAGCCGTTGAACGCGCCGCCGTAGACGACGGCAATAGCCGTGCGGATCGGCCAATCCATCGATATGGTCAATGCGCAGGCCATCGATCAACCCGGCGGCGATCAGTTCAAAGACCTTGCTGTGGGTGGCCTCGAATACCTGGGGCAGTTCGGTGCGCAGGGCTATCAGTTCGTTGATGTCAAAGAAGCGCCGCCAGTTGATGTCGTCATTGGCGGTTCGCCAACTGGCCAGTCGGTAGTGTTGCTGCTCCAGCAATTCATGCAATGCCAGGCCGCTGCGTGGTGATTCCGTAGAAAAGCCTTGCATCGACAGGGCTATCGAGCGGGCGCTGCTACCGCTCGCCAGCGAAGCCAGCTCAGCGTAAATGCTCCGGCTGATGGCATGGGGGGCGAACTCTTCCTCCAGCGCTGCGCAGCGGTCAGCGATTCGGGTGAGATTATCGTCATCGCTGTGCTGCAGTATCTGCGCATAACTGGATAAGGCGACGGGTAGCTGGTGCTGGTGATAACGGAGATAAAAACGTCCGCTGTCGGGCTCGAAGGTCAGGCGGATATCGCCGCTCGTGAGTATGCTCAGGTAGTCATCGGCCAGAATCGGCAATAACACCCGTTCGCGCATGAAGCGATCATGACAATGCCAGTTGATGTCAAGAAAATGGGCGTAGGCGCTGCGGCTGCCCCATAACAACACGTCCTGCCACCAGGGGTTCAGGCTGTCCACCGCCATGTGATTGGGCACCAGATCCATGATCAGGCCCATGCCGTGCTGGTGCAGGGCATCGGTCAGGCGGCGCAGTGCGGGCTCGCCGCCCAGATCCGGATTGATGCAGGTCGGGTCAATTACATCGTAGCCGTGGATGGAGTCCGGCCGCGCCTTGAGCAGCGGCGAGGCGTAAATATGGCTGATACCCAATCGGTCGAAATAATCCACCAGTGCTGCTGCGTCATCGAGTGTGAATCCAGCATGAAATTGCAGGCGTAGGGTGGCACGCAGATTATTCATCGCCGACATTCCCGTGAGGATTCCTGCGCTCTTCATCCAGCGCCTTTAACCGTTGTTGCACCTGCGGTTCATCGAGCATCTCGGCGGCGGGCTGCGGCCAACGCCGTCGCCAATTGGGATGGAGATCATTAGCCGAGCCGGGCAGGTTGGGTTGCTCGGTGCTGGCCATGACATCCTCCAGCGGCAGCAGAACCAGCGGGGCCGGGGTGCGGCCGAGAAAGCGGATGCTCGCGGTCAGGCGCTGTTGGTTGTCTGCTTCGGTCAGCAGACCCTCCTTACGCAGGGCGGCGTCCAGAGTGCTAATGGCCTGCTGGCGTTGCTCGCGGTCATCGCGGGTTTGCGCGGCGTCGCACTGGCCAACCTGTTCGCGCCAGTCGATATCACGACCGCTGAGCCAGCCCAGAGTGGTGGGCAGATCATGGGTGCTGGTGGTTGCCAGTGCCTGGTCAGACCAGCCAGGCGGCGGCGCAAGCAGGTCGTCCTGTTGCTCGAACTGCAAGACCCGCATGCCGAGGATGTGGCGTTCCGCAAGAATCGTCTGTAATCCGCAGGGCACCGTGCCCAGATCCTCGCCGATGATCAGCGCCCGGTGCCGCCAGGACTCCAGGGCCAGCAAGCGCAGCAGGTCGTCCAGGGGATAATTGAGATAAGCGCCATGCTCGGGCGACAGCCCCTCCGGAATGATCCAGAGCCGCTGCAGCCCCATGATGTGGTCAATACGCAGTCCGCCGCTGTGCTCCAGATTGGCCCGCAACATACGGATAAAGGCGCTGTAACCCTGTTGTTGTAGACCGAGGGGCGAGAAGGCTGCTACGCCCCAGTTCTGGCCCTGACGGTTCAGCAGATCAGGCGGTGCACCTATGCTCACCTTGCCCAGTAATTGCGCCTGACATGCCCAGCCAAAACTACCGCTGGGATCGGCACCGATGGCCATGTCGGCAATCAGGCCGATACTCATGCCGGCTTTGCGGGCGCCGTGATGAACCTGCTCCAGGCCCCGTTCCGTCAGCCATTGGGCGAAGGCATGAAATTCCAGTTCGGCGGTCTGCTGCTCGGCAAACGCGCGCACGGCCGGGGAGTCCGGCTGGCGCCAGGCAGCGGGCCATTGACGCCAATCATCGCTGTACCCCTGGGCGAGCATGCTGTGTTGCAGCGCCTCATGGCAGCAGTGTTGCCTGAGTTGCTCGCCACCCTCGCGGCGGAAGCGCTGAAAATCCTCATGCAGCGCACCAGGTGCATCGACCCATTGCCGGTGCAGCTGGCGCAGCAGCCTCAGGCGCAGGGCAGCAGCGGCCGGCCAATCGATCAGCGACTGTTGTTCCAACTGGCGCGCCTGCTCGGTCAAGTGGCATTCGCGCATGGCCTGTTCGACCATGTCCGGGCCCAGCACCTGTGATGGCGCGGCATGCAGAATATTGAAGTGGTTACGACTCGACGGGGAATAGGGGCTGTATTGCGTTGGGCGACTATTGAACATCGCGTGCAACGGGCTGATTGCCAACGCATCGGCGCCCTGGCTGGCGGCGCTTTCAGCCAGTTGTAACAGGGCGGTGATATCACCCAGTCCGGCATCGCCTGGCCGGCGCAGGGAGTACACCTGGGCGGCAATGCCCCAGAGCCGGTGGCGGCCGGTCAGCTCGGCCACTGACTGACAGGCAGGTGGTGTACAGGCTAACAGCCACTGTTGTTCGCCGCAGCTCAAACGGTGATAGCCGCAGGGCTGCGCGGGCAGCGCACCATGATGATCGAGCTGTAGCTCGACCTGACTGCCATCTTCCCGTTGCAGTTGGCAGTAGCTGCCTGGTGCTGAACGGTTGAGCAGGCTGATCGGCTGTCCGGCATCGGCGATGATCAACGGCCCCTGCTGTGCAGCATGCTTGCGTTGGCGTATCTCGCTGAGGCTGGCCTTGATCTGCTCGGCTGTGTCAGCGGGCAGATCAAGCGCCCGCAAGACCTCGCGCAACACCGGTTCATCGAGGCTGAGAGGTTGTCCATGGGCGTCATGCCATTGATAAACCAGACCGACCTCCTCGGCCAGGCCTTTCAGTGACCGGGCAATCATGTCGCTGGATCCAGCACGGCCCGGGAACTGAAGCCGGGCAGCAGTCCGGCATCCTGCGAGAGGCTGGCGCGGTAGTCATGAATAAGCGTGCTGGCCGCATCCGGAGACGCTACTGCTACGGGGTGCTCTGACAGATTCAAGTCGATACGCAGACGGCTGCCGTCCCCCATTCGCCAGCAGGCCGAAATGGCTTTCTCACCGAGGATATGGGTGCCATCGGATTCGGTGCCCGGTAAGCGGGGAATGATATGGGTGTGGCGAGTCTGTAACAGGGTGCGGTAATAGGCGAACCAGTCTGCCTGCAAAGTCGGGTTGCCGGCGTCCCGATTCGGTACTGAACTGTGGTAGGTCGCGGCGGTATTGGGGTCGGGTATGCGCTGGCGCAGTTGCTCGTCGGCAAACGCCTTGAAATCCGCGAATTCATTACGACGCCCTTCGCGTACTGCCTTGGCCAGTTCGTCCGGGTGGTCGGTAAAGTACAGGAAGGGTTGCTCACAGCCCCATTCCTCGCCCATGAACAGCAGCGGGATCATCGGGCATAGCAGCACCAATCCCAGGGCAGCCTTGATGGCGCGGTGGTCGGCGAGGTTGATCAAGCGCTCACCCAGCGCGCGATTGCCAATCTGGTCATGATTCTGCAGAAACAGAATAAAGGCGGTGGGTGGCAGATGACCGCTGGGCTCGCCCCGGCTGCTGCCACTGCGGCTGGTTTCGCCCTGATAGATGAAGCCTTCCTGCATGCAGCGGGCAAGTTTGATGGTGGTGTCCTGGGCAAAGTCGCTGTAATAGCTCTCCCACTCACCGGTCAATAGAACGTGCAGGGCGTGATGTCCATCGTCGTTCCATTGGGCGTCATAGCCGGCTTCCAACAGACTGGCCTGGTTATGCTCATTCTCCAGCATCAGGTGCACATACCTGTCGCTGGGCAGCGCACCGCGTACACGCTGGATCAGATCACGCAGAAATTGCTGGTCAGTAATGGCATGCACCGCGTCCAGACGCAGCCCGTCGAGGCGGTAATCACTCAACCACATCAGGGCGTTTTCGCAGAAGAAATCCGCTACTTCGGGTCGGCTGAAATCAATCGCAGCGCCCCATGGCGTATGTTGATCAGCATCGAAGAAGGCACTGGCATACTCTGCAAGGTAATTGCCATGGGGGCCAAAGTGGTTGTAGACCACATCGAGGAAGACCATCAGACCCAGACCATGGGCAGCGTCGATCAACTGCTTCAGCTCGTCCGGGGTACCCAGGCTGGATTTCGGCGCGAACGGGAATACGCCGTCGTAGCCCCAGTTATATTGGCCGGGATACTCGCTGATTGGCATCAGCTCGATGGCGGTAACACCCAGCTCGCGCAGCTCGGGCAAACGCTGGCTGATGCCGGCAAACCCGCCATAGGCGGCAGGGTGCAACTCATGGATCACCGTTTCATGCCAGGGCCGCCCGCGCCAGTCATGCTGTCGCCAGGGATAGGCGTTCGGGTCGACTACGCAGCTGGGGCCATCCACCCCCTTGGGTTGATAGCGTGAAGCAGGATCGGGTACCGATAGGCGGTCGTTGATCAGGAAGCGGTAATGGGTGCCAGCGCCACAACTGATGCGCGCGCTGTACCACCCGTCATCCTGATGATGCAGGCGATGTACGCTGCCGTCGCCCAGCCGCAGGGCAACGCTGCGTGCATCCGGCGCCCACAGGGAAAAACTGGTGGCGCCATCCGGTTGCAGCGTGGCGCCATGCAAACGGGTCAGTTGGCGCATGCCAGCGCTCTCCTGCCACGGGTGGCAACGGCGTGGGTGCCTTCAATCAATCGGCGATACAGGCGATCGTAGGGCTTGATGGATTGATGCCAATACAGCGGTGCGGCCATCGCCCTGCAGCGCATGGCGTTGAACAGCAGCGGACGACGATACACGTTGAATGCGCGCTGAATGGCCTGCAGATAGCTGTCGACGGTCGATTCGCGGAACAGGAAGCCACTGACACCATCCTCGATGGTATCGGCCAGACCGCCCGTGCGACGTGCAATTGGCAGCGAGCCGTAGCATTGGGCGTAAATCTGGCTCAAGCCGCAGGGCTCGTAGCGCGAAGGCATCAGCAGGAAATCGCTTCCCGCCAGGATGCGCCGGGCCTCGGTCTCGCAGAATTGCAGGTTCACGCCGATCCGCCCGGGATGACGACTGGCCAGCTTGGCAACCTGCTGTTCCAGCGCCGGTTCCCCCTGGCCGATGATAGCAATGCGGCCGCCCTGGGCGACGATATGCTCGGCGGCGGCAATGGTCAGGTCGATGCCCTTCTGGTGTACCAGACGGGATACCACGGCAAACAGCGGAGCAGGTTCTGAGCTGAAGCCAAAGGCGCGTTCGACGTAGCGGGTGTTGGCTCGCTTGCCCTGCCATTCGTTAGGCGCAAAGCGCTGGATCAGCCGAGGATCCCCGTGCGGTTGCCAGCTGTTATCGATGCCGTTGACGTATCCACTGAGCAAGCCCTCTCGCGCCTTGCGCCGCAACAGCCCCTCCAGCCCGCAACCAAAGGAGGATGAGGTGATCTCATGGGCGTACGTCTGGCTGACGGTGGTGATCTCGGTAGCGTAGTTGATGCCCGCCTTGAGAAAGGACAGGTCGCCGTAGTACTCCATGCCTTCGGCGCTCAGTGCCTCTTCCGGCAGGCCCAGTTCCACCTGACTCTCGGGCGAGCACAGCCCTTGATATGCCAGATTATGTATGGTGAAAACGCAGGGCGTTCGCTGGCCGCTCCACCGCATGTAAGCCGGAGTAAGGCCGGTTGGCCAGTCGTTGGCATGCACCAGGTCAGGTTGCCAGTTACGCACACCCTGGCCGGCGGCGATACGTTCCGCGGCCAATGCCAGGCGGGCGAAGCGGATATGGTTATCCGGCCAGTCATTGCCTGCGCCATCGCCATAGGGGTTACCGTCGCGGTCGTAGAGCTGCTGGCAGAGCACCACATGCACAATGAGTTGATCGGGCAGGGTGATCTCTCCGATCAGGCAGGGTGGTATGGCGCCGAGACCGGGGAGTTTGCCGACAACATGGATAGGCAGACCGCTGCGGATGACCTGGCGATAACCGGGGATCAGTACCCGGACATGATGGTGACGCGCCAGCGCGCGGGGCAATGCAGCTGAAACGTCCCCCAATCCGCCAACCTTGACCAGGTCGGTGAGCTCAGAGGTGACGAAAAGAATATGGTGCGCGCCGGGCGGTGACGGCTGTGCCAGCGCGTGCTCTTGTAATTTTGACCTGATGCGTTTGAACGATTCTCCCGGCAGGATCGCCGCAGCATTTCCCATACCATCCTCCAAACCCGTATTGAATTGTCATGGTCGATTGATTGACTGACTGCGCTGGCGGTTGCCGGTAAGGGCTTTGCGGTGGGCCAGTCATTTATTTCATCACTCAATTCAGTGACCGGCTGGTTGTACGGAAGTTTCGACTTTTTTTGCCTCGTCATGCTGTCTGGTAAAGGAACTTTATCGCGCCGCCCGCTGCTCTAAATCGGCAGTGAAAGCACGCAACGCAAGGGGCAAGACATGCACGAATTGCAGCCGGTGGTGGATTTTCTCAAACGTAATGAGTTGGTGCTGGCGACCGCTGAGTCCTGTACTGCGGGACTGATTGCCGCCCGTCTGGCTGAGGTCTCGGGTAGCGGGGCGGTGATGCAATGCGGCTACGTGGTATATGCCGTGGAAGCCAAGCGCGAGATGCTGGACGTGAGCCTGGAAACCATTAACGAATATGGGCTTACCAGCGAAGAGGTCGCCCGGGAGATGGCGTTGGGTGCTGTGAAACGCTGCGCTGCGGATATTACCCTGGCCAATACCGGGCTGGCCGAAGCCGAGGGTGAGCTGGATGGCACCATCTGTTTTGCCTGTGCGCTGATGGTGCAAGGGCAGCCAAGGGTGTTCAGCGAGACTATAAAATTCCCCGGTGAACGTAACGAGGTGCGCGAACAGGCTGCGCTGCATGCGTTGCTTTCCCTTGAGCGCTACGTGGTCAGCTTGCGTCAACCGCCAGGCTGACTACCAGAAGCCCTTGGGGTGACGTTGTTCCAGAGGCGGTAAGCTGAGACTGAAGCCCTCGCGAAACAGCTCACTCAACTGCGTATCCAGCACCATGTTATTAATCGAGTCGATACCCCCCGGCAGCGTGCGCTGGGTGCCTTCATTCGCAAAATACAGTTGGTGATGCACCTTGGCGCTACTGCCATCGAATTGAATCAGATAATGGCTGGCAAAGCCCTGAGGATGATGGCTGACCTGTAGGCATAAGGTCGGTGGATTACCCTGGGTATGCACCAGCGCATGTAACCCCAACGCCTGTGCGGCCCGCGCAGCCTGCTCGAATATCGGCGCGGCGCGGGCCAATAGCACCTCGCTGTAATGTTGGATGGGGGCGTCTGTATCGGGTTGTTCGCTATTCATGGCGCACCTGATGGTTTGAACAAGGATACCCATTGGACAGATAAAACCGCCGCTGGTTGTCTGAAATCATGGCTGTACAGCAGCGGCGAAAATAACGCGAACCTCTGCTGGTGGTTGCTCTCAAACTGGATAGGTGCCCTGCACCTGCATGTATAAACTGATTGGAGGCCAAGCACATGACTCAACGTAGAGGTGGTAAAGGCAATTTCGCCGAGAATCCGCAGCGTGCATCGGAAGCCGGCAGAAAAGGCGGGCAGGCCAGCGGTGGTAACTTCAAGAACAACCCGCAACGGGCTGCCGAAGCCGGACGCAAGGGCGGACAACAGAGCAGACGGAGCTGATGGAAGAATAGAGGGGGGCCGCCAGGCCCCCCTTTTCATTAGCTATCACGTCATGTGCAACGCAGCCCAGGCGTGCGCCCCTTCCAACCAATCGGAATCCGAACTGTCGACTGAGTCATTTTCCAGGCGCGGTCGGGCTGTAGCCTGGCTGGATCTGCGCTGTTATGCTTCCTGCTACATTTTCGCCCTGGTCGGGCTAGTCTCATAGAGGTAAGCATGAAGCGGAATCTGCTCGCAGCGACTGTAGCAATCGGTATCTTGACTCTCACAGGCTGCAACAAGGAAAAGGAACCAGAACTCACCACCTCGGTTCAGCAAGCCTCCTACGGCATTGGTTTGAACATGGGTCAGAGTCTGGCGCAGGATGGATTGAGTGAGCTGGATATCGACGCGTTGACGCTGGGTATGCAGGATGCTCTGCGCGGTGCTGAAGCGCGTGTTAACGAGAAAGACCTCATCGCCGCCTTTGGTGAGCTGCAGTCCAGCCTCGAGGAGCGTGCCAATCAGGCAGGTGAGGCGAACCAGCAAGCCGGCGTGGATTTTCTGGCCGAGAACGCTCAGCGTGAGGGCGTGATCACCACTGAATCCGGTCTCCAATACGAAGTCATCGAATCCGGTGATGCCGAAGGCGCTCAGCCTGATGCAGCCGATGTGGTGACCGTACACTACGAAGGCAAGCTGATTGACGGCACTGTATTCGATAGCTCGATCAATCGCGGTGAGCCGATTGATCTGCCGGTAGGCCAGGTTATTCCCGGCTGGGTAGAAGCGCTGCAACTGATGCGTGTAGGCGACAAGTGGAAGGTCACCATTCCCAGTGAACTGGCCTACGGCCCCGCCAGTCCCAGCCCACTGATTCCGCCGAATTCGGTACTGGTGTTCGATATGGAACTGCTGGGCATTCAGGGTCAGGAGTGAGTGAAAAGGTAACAGCGCATAAGGAGCGATTCAGACGCTCTCTATGCGCAGGTGTTACCGTTATGCACATTTGCGGGGTGGCAGGCAAGTGTTAAATCGCCGCTTCGCAATAGTCTTTTGTGTAAGTCCAACTACCTGTTTTTCAACACTTTTTGCCGCTGATTAAAAAGTACACAGAAAGCAGATAGGCGCGTCCAGACGGACTTTGCCCGAGTTTCTCAAGGTTTGTTCACAGAGTTATCCACAGGATTTGTGGGTAACTCGATGTTCTTCCTCGTGGGTGGCCAGAGGGTAGTATCGCGGCCGGCCCAGCAGGAACCCCTGCACCATGGGCGCGCCCAATTGCTTGAGCACCTGCAGCTCTTCCGGCAGTTCTACACCCTCCGCAACCAGGGTGGCTCCGGAGGCTCTGGCCATGCTGAGCATGGAGCCGAGAAATTCCTGTTTCAGCTTATCCAGATGTATGCCATCGATGAAGTGGCGGTCTACCTTAACGAACTCTGGCATCGTCTCTGTCCACAGGCGCAAGCCCGAATATCCGGCCCCGAGGTCATCCAGCGCAATCGAAAAGCCCATGCTGCGATAGTAGCGCAGCGCTCTGTGCAGCAGGTTGTAGTCATCAATCGGCGATTGCTCGGTCAGTTCGATAACTACCCGCTGGGCGGGAAGTTTGGCATTGTTGAGCATCTGCAAGGTACGTCCGGGTGCATGCCGCTGATCCAGCAGGGTTTCCGGCAGTACATTGAGAAACAGCTTGCCGGTGAGATTGCTGTCGGCAAAGCGCTGGATGGCCAACCGTCGGCAGAGCATGTCCAGTTCCATCAGTTTGCCGCTCTGGCGGGCGATCGCGAACAGCACTGTCGGTGAATGCAGGGGGCTATTGGAGGGGCCGCGCGACAGCGCTTCATAGCCGACAATGCGGCATTCGTCGGTCGCGTAGATCGGTTGGAACAGGGTCGAGATGGCGCCGCGCTGCAGAATGGTACACAGCGCGCCGTGTTGTTCGAGTAACGTCATGGGGAGCCCAGGGTTGGGTGAAAACTTCCTTGCCCGGGCGGGTAACCGGGCAAGTTTCCTGTGCCGATTTTGTGCTTTTTTGATGACAATGCGATGACCGGGCCGCTGGCCCGGTCTATTCAGCTGGCGGTGGCAACCTGACGCTGCAGTTCCAGCAGGTCGATAAGGATCTGGCCGGTTTCAGCGAGGAACGGATCGCTGCCGTCGTCATCCTCGTCTTCTTCCGCAGGCATGACGCCGCCTTCCATCAGCGGATCTTCCTTGTCCAGCTTATCCAGTGGCTCTTCTCCCTGGGCCAGACGACGGGCATTCTCCATGGCCAGTAATCTGGCTTCAAAATCCTGCTGTTCGGCGCGGCGCTTGGCCTCGTTCAGCGGCAGATATTCCCGTTCCTGCATGGTGCGATTCAGGTCAATGCGCGCCAAGGTATAGATGAACTCCGGATCATTCGCAGCTCGTGCCTTATGCCGATCGGTCAGGTGAGGAATCAGCGGCTTGAGCATGCTGTCGGCCTTGTACGGAACAGCCGGAATGGTATCCCAGGGCAGGGCGCGGGGCAGGCTGCTTTCGCCGAAATCTGCGGTATCCAACAGCGACGGATAGGTAATATCCGGCACCACGCCACGGTTCTGTGTGCTCTGACCGGAAACACGGTAGAACTTGGCCAGCGTGAACTTCAGTTCGCCATGGTTCAGTGGCTGAATGGATTGCACGGTGCCCTTACCAAAGGTGGATTCGCCGATCACCAGGCCGCGGCCATAATCCTGTACTGCTCCCGCAAAGATTTCCGAGGCAGACGCGGACAGCTTGTTGACGATGACGGCCAGCGGGCCGTTGTAGACAACACCCGCTGCGGGATCGTCCAGCACCTGTACGTCGCCACGGGCGTCGCGTACCAGGACGCTGGGGCCCTGGCCGATAAACAGCCCGGTCAGTTCTGTTGCTTCCTGTAGCGAGCCGCCGCCGTTGTTGCGCAGATCCAGCACGATACCGTCGATCTCTTTGTCCTGCAGCTCCTTGAGCAGGCGGCGCACGTCGCGGGTGGTGCTGCGGTAATTCGGGTCGCCACGGCGATAGGCTTTGAAATCGATGTAGAAGCCGGGCACTTCGATAACGCCAATGCGATAGTCCTTCCCGTCTTCGTTGAATTCCAGCATCGAGGACTTGGCCGCCTGATCTTCCAGCTTCACTGCCTCACGAACCAGCGCTACTTCACGGCTGGTCATGTCGCTTGGTGGGTTGCTGGCTGGAATGACTTCAAGGCGTACCGAGGAGCCTTTCGGGCCACGAATCAATTTGACCACTTCATCCAGTCGCCAGCCGACCACATCGACCATTTCACCCTTGTCCTGGGCGACGCCAATGATGCGATCAGCCGGAGCCAGTTGTTTGCTCTTTTCCGCGGGGCCAGCAGGTACCAGGCGGATAATCTTGGTGAAGTCGTTATCGCTTTGCAGTACCGCACCGATGCCTTCCAGCGACAGACTCATGTTGATGTCGAAGTTTTCTGCATTCTCGGGGGACATGTATTGCGTATGCGGATCGTAGACCTGCGCCAGGGCATTGATGTAGTTCTGGAAAATATCCTCGCTGCGGGTCTGGTACAGACGTTTCTGCTGGTTGCTGTAGCGTTTCTCCAGCAATTCCTGAATCGCATCCGTCTCACGGCCGGCCAGCTTCAGACGCAGAATCTCGTCCTTGATCTGCTGGCGCCACAAGTCATGCAGCGCGCTCTCATCGGCCATCCACTCGGCGTTTTCACGGTCGATCATGATGTTCTGATCGCCGGTGAAATCCAGCTTGTCGATCCCTTCGCTTAACAGGCGTTTGGCGTAGACGATACGTTGGTCAGCGCGTTGAATCTGATGCGTATGCATGGCGAAGCCGATGCTCAGGTCGCCGGCCAGCAGCAGGTCATCGAACTTGTGTCGATACTCCTCAAAATCCTTGATATCCGCGGCTGTAAACAGGCTGCGCTGGGGGTCGAGATTGCGCAGGTAGGTATCGAACACTTCGCTGGAGAGCGCATCATCCAGGCGAATGCGGTTGTAATGGTGGCGGCGCAGCAGCTCGACGGTATTCAGACTGGCGACCATCTGTTCCCGGGTGGGTTGCAGACTCTCCAGATCGAGCACAGGCATTACGCTGTCGGCGGCTGCCGCAGTGCCCATGCCAAGGCAGAGCAACGCGACGAGGCCGGACTTGCGCAAGGTAGTTGAAAGTGTCATCTGAGGTATCGTGTCCCGGAAGGTGAGGGTATGCTTTAGTGCTCAAACGGAGCCCTTGGGTTCCCGTTTAAAGCCAATTTGACTGTTTAATATTGGGGGCACCGTGAGAGGATTGCAAGCTGAAGGCGGCGTACTGAGCTGGCGTACAGAGCAGGCGGTAGCACTGCAACCCGGTCAGGTTCGAGTGCAGATCAAGGCCGCTGGAATCAACCGGGCGGATCTGTTGCAGCAAGCCGGGCATTATCCGCCACCGCCGGGTACCACTGACATTATCGGGTTGGAATGCGCTGGCGAAGTCATTGAAGTCAGCGGTCAGACCCGCTGGCATATAGGTGATCGGGTGTGTGCGCTACTGGCCGGCGGCGGGATGGCCGACGAAGTGGTGGTCGACGCTCGTCATCTGTTACCCGTGCCTCAGGATATGAGCTGGGAAGATGCCGCGGCAATTCCCGAGGTGTTCAGTACCGCCTGGTTGAACGTATTTGAATTGGGCGGGGCGCAACCTGGTGAGAAGGTGCTGATCCATGCCGGTGCCAGTGGCGTGGGCACTGCGGCCATTCAACTGTGTAAAGCCTTCGGCAATCCGTGCTGGGTCAGTCTGGGTACTCAGGAGAAGCTGGATACCTGCCAGGCGCTGGGCGCGCAGGGCGGAGCATTGCGTCATGGCGGTATCGGTGCACTCAAGGATTTCGGGCCCTTCAATGTAGTGCTTGATCCGGTAGGCGGCAGTTACGCTGCGGATCATCTTGACCTGTTGGCGCAGGATGGCCGTTGGGTAATGATCGGGTTGATGGGCGGGCGCGAAGCCAGGCTGGATCTGGCCAAGGTGTTGGTCAAGCGCTTGCAGCTGACCGGTTCCACACTGCGTACCCGCAGTGCTGACGTCAAGGCCGGACTGCTGGCGCGAATGGAAGAGAAACTATGGCCGCTGTTCGAATCCGGCAAGCTGAAGCCACTGGTGGCCAGAACCTACTCTTTTGAACAGGCCGAAGCAGCCTTTGCTGAGCTGGCGAAGGATAAAATTGTCGGCAAGATTGTGCTGGTGAACGAAGGGGCCTGATCTCACCGGATCATGCTCTGACAGCAAGGCCGGGATGGAACCCGGCTCTTGATCTGTTTCCTGTCGGTCAGACCTGGTCGCAGTTGTAGAACGCGGTCAGCACGGTCTGCAGGTATTCGACATCCTTCACGCCGGCCAGCTCCCGAATGGAATGCATGGCAAAGGTCGGGGCGCCTATGTCCACGGTGCGTACGCCCAGTCGGCTGGAGGTGATCGGCCCTATGGTGCTGCCACAGACCATATCGCTGCGTACCACGAAGCTCTGCACTGGCACATTGGTCTGCTGACAGAGGTGCCGGAACAGGGCGGCAGTTTCGCTGGTGGTGGCGTAGCGCTGGTTGCTGTTGATCTTGATCACCGGGCCGGCATTCAGTTGCGGGCCATGGTTACCGTCATGCCGGTCGGCATAGTTGGGGTGGATGGCATGGGCGTTATCTGCCGATACCAGCATCGATCGTTGCAGGGTGCGGATACGCTGCTCATCATCGGCAATCAGGCGGCGCAGAACATCTTCGAGGAAGGGGCCATCGGCACCGCAACAGGAGCTGGAGCCCACTTCCTCATGGTCGGTGCAGACCAGCAGGCAGGCCTGCTCGCCATCGCTATTCAGCAGCGCTTCCAGACCGGCATGGCAGGACAGCAGGTTATCCAGCCGTGCCGCTGCCAGAAAATCCCCATCCAGCCCTATGGTTGCTGGAGCCTGGGTGTCGTAGAAACTCAGTTCGTAATCCAGCACCTGCAGCGGGCCGTGTTCCGGGTGGCGGCTCTGCAGTTCGCTGGCGAGCATCGCACGCAGGTCGCGATTGGGCTCGATACTGTGTGCCAGTACCGGTGGCAGATCAGTCTGCGGGTTGACCGCAAAACCGCTGTTGACGTCGCGGTTCAGGTGGATGGCCAGGCTGGGAATGATCGCAATCGGGCGTTCGAAATCAATCAGCAGATTGCGTAACCGGCCCTTATCGTCACGACAGGTAACCCGGCCAGCCAGCGATAGGTCGCGGTCAAACCAAGGGGCCAGCAGGGCGCCGCCATACACTTCCACACCCAGCTGCCACAAACCGTGACGGCTCAATTCCGGCTGCGGTTTGACCCGCAGGCAAGGGCTGTCGGTATGCGCGCCAATCAGGCGGATGCCGTTATCCAGTGCGCCGGCTTGTCCCAGGCTGAAAGCGATCAGCGAAGACTGGTTACGCAGCACGTAGTAACGTCCGCCTTCTTCGATCGACCATTCCTCCCGTTCCTCCAGCTGTTGATAACCCGCGGCCTGCAAGCGAGCGGCGAGGCTCTGGGCTGCGTGAAACGGGGTCGGGGACTGTTGAATGAAATCAGCGAGGGACTGGCTGGCAGTGCTGTGCGACATGGGAACTCCTGTACTCAAAACGGGGCAGGGCTATCGAAGACCAGGCGCTCACCGGTTTGCGGATGATTGATTTCCAGCCGGGCAGCGTGCAAAGCCAACCGCGGGCAGGCGTTGAGTGCCTGTTCGTGGGCGTACAGACGATCGCCCAGCAACGGATGGCCAATACTGAGCATATGTACGCGCAACTGGTGCGAACGTCCGGTAATGGGTGTCAACTCCACCCGGCAATGATCAGCATGGCGTTCGAGCACTTGCCAGAAGGTCTGCGCTGATTTACCCAGTTCATGATCGACGATATGCCTCGGCTTATTGGGGGGATCATACCGCAAAGGCAGGTCGATATGCCCGGCGTCGGCCTCCGGCTGACCCCAGCACAGGGCAATGTAGCGTTTGCCGGTTTCCCGATCATGGAACTGGCGCGATAGTTCGCGGTGGCTGTCCGGGTCGCGTGCGATCACCAGGATGCCGGAGGTCTCCCAGTCCAGTCGATGCACGATACGTGCTTCCGGATAACCGTTTTCCTGCAGGCGGGTGATCAGGCAGTCCTTGTTATCGTCGGCGCGACCGGGCACGGACAATAGCAGGGTGGGTTTGTCGACAATCAGAAAAGCCGGATCCTCGTGGAGGATGCCGATATGAGTCAGGGGCATTGGGATTCCAGGGGGCTGTCAGGAGAAGTCCGGCGAGCCCCGGATAAAGGTTGCAACATCGGTCAGTTAGTACGGCGTCCAGCAGGAAAGCGCATGTTACCGGAGTAAATGCGCTTTCCTGAGGCCGCAGTATATTCGAGCATGGCCGTTTCGGAGATGCCTTAGCGGTCGGGCAGGGTAATATTCAATTCCAGAATCGAGCAGTCGTCCTGGTTGTCCAGAGCGACATGCACCTGCTCACGATCAATAGGTACGTATTTGCTGATCACGTCGATGATCTCCTGCTGCAACTGTGGCAGGTAGTCAGGCTGGCTACGCTGGCCGCGCTCATGGGCGACGATGATCTGCAGGCGCTCCTTGGCCATGGAGGCCGGCGATTCCTGCTTCTTCTTGCGGCTGAAGTAGTCGAAAAGGCTCATCATTATCCTCCGAACAGGCGCTTGAGCAGCCCTTTCTTCTGAGCTTCGAGGAAGCGGTGAGGCACTTCCTTGCCAAGCAGGCGTTCGACGGCATCGCTGTAGGCCTGACCCGCATCGCTCTTGTCATCCATGATGACAGGGATACCCTGGTTGGAGGCCTTGAGTACCGCTTGGGATTCAGGAATGACACCCAGCAGCGGAATCGAGAGGATATCCTCAACGTCACTGACCGACAGCATTTCGCCGTTCTCGACGCGCTCGGGGCTGTAGCGGGTCAGCAACAGGTGTTCCTTGATCGATTCGCCCTGTTCGGCGCGGCGGGATTTGCTCGACAGTACGCCGAGCATGCGGTCGGAGTCGCGTACCGAGGACACTTCCGGGTTGGTCACGACGATCGCTTCATCGGCAAAGTACATTGCCAGGTGTGCGCCTTTTTCGATACCGGCGGGGGAGTCGCAGACGATGTAATCGAAGGTTTCCTTGAGCTGGTCGAGCACCGCGCCCACGCCTTCCTGAGTCAGTGCGTCCTTGTCCCGGGTCTGTGACGCAGGGAGGATGAACAGGTTGTCCGAGCGCTTGTCCTTGATCAGGGTCTGATTCAGATTGGAATCACCGTTGATCAGGTTGACGAAGTCATAAACCACGCGACGCTCACAACCCATGATCAGGTCGAGGTTACGTAGTCCCACATCGAAATCGATGATGACTGTCTTGTATCCACGCAGAGCGAGCCCGGTACCGATGGCAGCGCTGGTAGTGGTTTTACCAACCCCCCCTTTACCTGAGGTAACGACTAGGATCTTTGCCAAAATGACCTTCCTGACTGATCTTTAATGTAATTATGGGACGCACAAAATGCTGGTGTTGGGCGCCGTTTCTGCTGACTGGTCTGGCGCTGTATAAGCTCGCCGGACCACGGCATACGGGTGTCTCCGAATGGGAAAACAGTATCTGTCAAAGGGCTGTTATCTTCAAGCTGTCACCTTCGAGTGCTATTTGTACTGCTTCCTTCCATTGTTGCCGCCGCAGGTCTTCCGCGACCTTGTATTGGCCCGCTATAGAGACCAGTTCGGCCTCCAGCGATTGGCAGAAAATCCGCGCATTGGTGTCACCCCGTACGCCCGCCAAAGCTCTACCGCGCAGCGGGCCGTAAACGTGGATATGCCCATCAGCCAGCAATTCTGAGCCAGCGCTGACCGGAGCCAGCACAATCAGATCGCCGCCCGGCGCGTATACCTGCTGTCCCGAGCGTACCGGCTGGGTAATCACCTTGGTCGGTGTGAACGCAGGGGCCTGAGCTGCAGCGGCAGGTGCTGGAGCCGGAGCGGCTGGTTGTTGGGCAACAGTCTGGGCTACGGGTTCCGGCGCTTCGAGTATTTTGTCCCGACCACCACGGCCCGGTGGCAGCAACACCAGGCTGGCCTGCTGGGCCAGAGGGCGGAAGTCTTCGCCGCCGCGCAGGGCCACCGGCAGCAGTCCGTGGTCGCGACAGATGCGCAGCAGCGCGATCAGCCCGGAAATATCCAGCGTATCGTCCAGCTTTTCCAGGCTGATGACTACCGGCGTGTCCTGGAAGAAATTGGGTGCCTGTTCAACCTTCTCCGCCAATTGGATAGCAAAGCGTTCTGGTGACTGACGCACCAGCTCCACGACCGTCATGGTCAGCATACCGCCCTTCAGATGGAAGACAGGGTCGTTATCGAGAAGGTCGAGATTTGAGTTGGCAGTCATTACAGATCCATGGAACGTTGGGTGGGTGCAGATTTCAGAGGCTCGTTATATAGTCTGCAAGAAATGACAGCAAGCTGAAACCGGAAATGCATCGCAATAGCGTAGTTTTCCTTCCTTGACGCGGGGCGGGTAGAATAGAGCCCTTACTGTTTCCATGTGGTTGCACCGATGACTCGTCCCGGCTTCAGCGCTGAATTGCTTCACCCTCGCTACTGGTTAATGTGGATCGGCCTTGGTCTGTTGTGGCTGGTCATTCAGTTGCCATACCCCGTTCTGTTGAAGCTGGGGCGGATAGTCGGTTGGAGCATGTACCTGTTCATGGCCGAGCGCAGGGAAATCGCGCGGGTCAACCTGGCGTTGTGTTTCCCGCAATGGAGCGAGGCCGAGCGTAAGGCCGTATTGAAGGAGAACTTTGCCTCCAACGGTATCGCCCTGTTTGAGATGGCCATGGCCTGGTGGTGGCCGAAGCAGCGACTGGCTGGGCTGGCGCATATTGATGGGCTGGAGCACCTGCAGCGTGCGGCGGCGGCGGGGCAAGGGGTGGTGCTGATGTCGGCGCACTTCACCACGCTGGAGATCGGCGCGGCGCTGCTCGGTCAGCAGGCGACCATCGATGGTATGTACCGTGAGCACAGAAATGCCGCCTTCGATTATGTGCAGCGCCGCGGTCGTGAACGGCATAATGCCGATGCCGTAGCCGTGGAGCGTGAAGATGTGCGCAGCATGCTCAAGTCGCTGCGCAGGGGACGTGCTATCTGGTATGCGCCGGATCAGGACTATGGCCGCAAGGCCAGTGTATTCGTGCCGCTATTCGGCGTGACCGCGGCCACAGTCACGGCAACGGCGACCTTCGCCCGGTTGGGCAAGGCGCTGGTGGTGCCCTTTACCCAGACCCGATTACCGAATGGCCGTGGCTACCTGTTGACAGTGCATCCGCCGCTGGACGATTTCCCCCAGGGGGATGAGAAGGCTGATGCGCTGCGGATCAACCAATGGGTCGAGCAGGCCATTATGCAACAGCCTGAGCAATACATGTGGGTGCACCGGCGCTTCAAGACCCGTCCGGAAGGCGAAGCCCGGCCCTATGCGGAGCGCAACCGCAAGCGCCGCCAGCGCCGTAAACGGCGGAGCGCGGGCTGATGGCGCCGGTAGGCAGGGAGGCTAACGATAATCTGGCGCTGATCCTTTCTGGTGGCGGCTCTCGAGCGGCCTATCAAGTGGGCGTGCTGGCGGGATTGCGTGAACTGACCCCAGCCAGTACGCCTAACCTCTTTCCGATCATCAGTGGTACCTCCGCCGGCGCGATCAACGCGCTGGCGTTGGCTACCCACGCGGGTAATCTGCATGCCGCAGTGGATAGCATGCTGGACGTCTGGGCTGGTTTTCGCAGTCACCATGTCATGCGTACCGACTGGCCTGGATTGCTGGCGCAGGCCTGGAGATGGTCGCGTACCAACCTGCTGGGGCGCTCCGGAGGAATGACCACCGCGTTGCTGGACAATCGACCGCTGCGTGAACTGCTCGATCGGCATATGCGCTTTGGTTGTATCGAAGAGGCGCTGCAGGCCGGACTGCTCAGAGCCGTGTCGGTGAGTGCGTTTGATTACAAGAGCTCCCAATCGGTGTGCTTCTACCAGAGTCACAGCCGGATCAGCCCCTGGCGCCGGCACCGGCGTATCGGCGTGCAGACCCGTCTGGGGTTGGAGCATCTGATGGCCTCGGCGGCGATTCCGTTGCTGTTTCCACCGGTATTGCTGAACCGGAGCTGGTATGGCGATGGCGCCGTGCGTCAACAGTCGCCACTGAGTCCGGCCTTGCATATGGGCGCTGATCGGGTGCTGGTGGTGGGAGTGACGCACCGAGCGGGCTCCGGGCCGGTGGCCGGACAACCTGGGCCGGTACTGAAAACACCGTCGCCGCCAAGTCTGGCGCAGCTGGGTGGCCATCTGCTGCACAGCACCTTTATCGATAATCTGGAGACAGACCTGGAGCTGCTGGAGCGGATGAATTATCTGGCGTCCTATCAGCCGCTGGGAATGCGCAATACGGCTGCAGGCATCCGACATGTGGATGTGCTGGTGGTCTCGCCCAGTGAACCACTGGATGCAATTGCCGCCCGCCACCGGGATGCGCTACCGGCGGGGCTACGGTTATTTCTGCGCGGCAGCGGCGCGACCCGCAGCTCCGGCAGTGATCTGTTGAGCTATCTGCTGTTCGAAGCGGAATACTGTAACGAGCTGATCGAACTGGGGCGGCGGGATGCGCTGGCGCGGGCGGATGATCTGCTGCGTTTCTTGAGGCTGGACGCGTCGGCAGACATGGATCGCGGTGCGCCCCAGGCCTGAATACCCCGGGGAGATTGAGCGCCACGTCGATGAATTCGCTTGTCAGCGGGTTGGCAGGTTCGAGCGGGTGCCCGACCCTGCCGTAAGGTGTTATCCGACTACCAGAATCCGCAGCGCATCCAGCCGGATCTTGGCCTGCCCCAATACGTCGATACCCTGGCTGCGCTGTTTCTCCAGTGCGTCAATTTCGCTCTGGCGTACCAGCGGGTTGACCTGTTGCAGCGCCTTGAGGCGCTCGATTTCCTCGTCCAGTTCGCTGGTGAAACGCTGGCTGGCCTGTTGCACCAGTTCGGCATGCTGCACATCGGCCAGTGCTTCGGCACGGTCAAGCAGGTTTTCCACGGTGTCGCGCTGGCTCTTGGCAATCTTGCTGGCCAGATGCTTTGGCAACCCGTCAATCTGCGCTTCCAGTGTCTCGAAAGCCACCTTGGAGGCCAGATCGTTACCATTGATATCCAGCAGGCAACGCACCGGCGTAGGCGGCAGGTAGCGTTGCAACTGCAGCTGACGCGGAGCGATGGCTTCGCTGACAAACAGACACTCCAGCAGCAGGGTGCCGGGTTTCAGTGCCTTGTTCTTCAGCAGCGCCACCGAACTGTTACCCATGCTGCTGGACAGCACCAGATCCATGCCGCCCTGCAGCATCGGGTGTTCCCAAGTGATGAATTGCATATCCTCGCGGGACAGGGCCGTCTCGCGATCATAGGTAATGGTCACGCCTTCCTCATCGCCCAGCGGGAATCCACCATCCAGCATGCGCTCGCTCGGACGCAGCACCAGTGCGTAATCCGAATGATCCTCGCTGTCGATACCAAACACGTCGAACAGCCGCTCCATATAGATAGGCAGCTGAACATCATTGTCCTGTTTGTCGATAGCTTCGATCATGCGCTGGGCGTCACCGGCATGGCCGCGAGAATGCAGTTCCAGCAGGCGGTCGCGGCCGAGGTGCAGTTCGGCTTCCAGCTCCGCGCGGGCCTGACCGGCCTCCTCAAGCAGAGGTTGCCAATCGGTTTGCGTCGGCTGCTCAAGCTGTCCCTGCAGTCGGGAACCGAAGCGAAGTTGCAGGGCGTTGCCGGTCGGTGCGGTAGCGCGGAAGGCGTTCAGGGCCTGGTCGTACCACTCGAACAGATATTGTTGGGCAGTATCTTCCAGGTAGGGCACATGCAGTTGAATAGTGTGCTGTTGGCCGATGCGATCCAGGCGACCGATCCGCTGTTCCAGCAGATCCGGGTGAGCAGGCAGGTCGAACATCACCAAGTGATGGGCGAACTGGAAGTTGCGTCCTTCGCTGCCAATCTCGGAACAGATCATTACCTGCGCGCCAAATTCCTCATCGGCAAAGAAGGCCGCTGCACGGTCGCGCTCGATAATGCTCATGCCCTCATGGAACACGGTCGCGGGGATGCCGCTGCGTACGCGCAGGGCATCATCCAGATCCAGCGCCGTGCCAGCATGGGCGCAGATCACCAGTACCTTGCTGTGTTTGAGGGCTTTCAGTGTATCGATCAGCCAGTCGACCCGCGGGTCTTCCTGCCACCAGACGGCTTGTTCGGACTCGGGCTCGTTCTGCAGGGCGACTTCCGGGTACAAAGCAGCGCGGCCAGTCATGCCCAGGTATAAGGGCGGGCAGGCTAGCGGATAGGCGTGCAGTTGACGCTCGGGGAAGCCGCTGATGACAGCACGGGTGTTGCGGTACAGTACCCGGCCAGTGCCGTGGCGATCCAGCAACTGACGGATCAGACTGCGGCGGGCCTCGTCCGCCACGGCGTCGTCGTCACTGTGCAGGCTTTCAATCAGTGCGGTGGCACTCTCACCCAACCAATCGATCAATGCGCCGCGGTCACTGTCGGCCAGTTGGCGCGTATCCAGCATGCGTTGAACGGCTTCGGCGATAGGCTGGTAGCGGTTGGCTTCCTCACGGAAGGCTTGCAGGCTGTGGAAGCGATCCGGATCGAGCAGGCGCAGGCGGGCAAAGTGGCTGGCCTGGCCCAACTGCTCGGGGGTAGCGGTGAGCAGCAGCACGGCGGGTGTTTGCGCCGCCAATAACTCGACCAGCGCGTACTCGGGGCTGGCGCCTTCCTCGTGCCAGACCAGATGGTGCGCTTCATCGACCACCAGCATGTCCCAGTCGGTCGCTTGCAGCCAATCAGCCGCCTTGGCGTCTTCCAGCAGAAACTCCAGCGAAACCAGTGTCAGTTGCTCTTCCTCGAAGGGGTTTTCCTCGGCGCCCAGACAGCGTTCACTGTTGAACAGGGCAAAACGCAGGTTGAAGCGGCGCAGCATTTCCACCAGCCACTGATGCTGGAGATTTTCCGGCACCACAATCAGGATGCGTCGCACCCGGCCGGTTTGCAGCTGGCGGTGGATCACCAGGCCGGCTTCAATGGTCTTGCCCAGCCCCACTTCGTCAGCCAGCAATACGCGGGGGGCGACACGGTCGGCGACATCCCGGGCGATATGCAGCTGGTGGGCGATCGGCTGGGTACGCACGCCGGCCAGCCCCAACAGTGGCGAGCGCTGGATACGGCAATAATGACGCAGGCTTTCGTAGCGCAGGCCGAACCAGGGCAGGGGGTCGATCTGACTGGCGAACAGACGGTCGCTGGCAAGGCGGAATTGAATGAAGTTATCCAGCATGGTTTCGCTGAAACCGTCCTCAGTACCGTCTTCACGCAACCCCTGATACTGCAGCAGCCCATCCAGTTCGCTGACATCGCTGACGGTCAGCGCCCAGCCTTCATGGTGGGTGATGCTGTCACCGGGGCTGAAGCGCACGCGGGTCAGGGGCGCGGTGCGGATGGAATAGTGACGGGTTTCGCCACTGGCAGGAAAGAGTATGACGACCATGCGACCGTCCTGTGATAACACCGTACCCAAGCCCAGTTCCGATTCGCTGTCGCTGACCCAGCGTTGTCCCGGGGTAAATACCGTCATGCTTCACTCCTGCCATGCGCTTAAAAAGGCGCTATGGTAACTGATAGGCGAGTGCTCACAAACCGCTGGATGGACGAAATAACCGGATATCGGCAGGCTGGTTCTGTGAACGGGTTGGCATACCGCGGCTCATAAGGAACTAATTGCAGCCGATAACCTTCATATCAGTAGCATTTCATGGATATATGTCGCGGATTGAGGTGATGTCATGCTGATCCCCGGCCTGCCCCCGGCAGGCGCACAACAGGAGGCGTTCAAGCCGGATCGCAAGGTCAGAACCACGGCTGTCGATGGTTTGGCCCACGAGCCGCTGGCGGAACTCCCGGTTGAGGGGCAGCCGGCCTTTCAATACACCGGAGGACACGCCGGCAGAGACGAGTCTGGCGAGCAGCAAGCCGAGGCTCCGGTTGAGCAATCCGAGACCACTGTATCCGGGGCTCCCGAGCTGCCGCGCAAGGGTCTGCTGGTTGACATTCGCGCCTGAGATTCCCTAGGCTAGCCTGGTGCTTGTCCCCTCAAGGAGTATTCATGTCCGATGCTACCGAATCTGCTGCGGTTATTGATCTGACCGAAGCACGTCGTGATCGGCTGCATGACATTCACGAGGCGCGCCTGAAAGAAGTACGCACTGCCTTCGAGAAAGCCTTTCCTCTGCCGTCCAGTTCCCCCACCAAAAAGCACCGCGCAAAGAAAAAGGGAAAGAAGCGCTAAAACCCCTCTTTTAGTTGATCCCGGTCAATTACCCTGACATGTCATATGGGTATTCTGCAGTCATACACGGATGCGGAGATGCCCAAATGTTTATTGATGACGCTGTTATTGCCGGTTTACTGACAGTTGGCCTGATGGTGGTTTTTCTGGGTGGGGTAGGCGTATTCATTTACAAGGACGCGCAGAAGACCCGCAACCGGAATCCCTGATTTGAAACACCCCTGTTTCTAACGTGCATGGCTCGCAAGGCCTTAGGCGGTTGCCCTCTGGGTAACCGCTTTTTTTATGTCTGCCTATCGCTGAATTCGACCCCGGTTTTCCAGTGAAGCTTCGCTGAAGTCGCTCCTTCACGCCTGTGGAGTGGGCAACTTCTTGCTCAGCTGCCTCCCATCTGTGCGCCCGACATTCTGCTCGAACCCATCAGCCACAATCCGGTCACAACTCAGACTACCCATGTATGGCAGTGCTGAATCGGAGCCAGTATCCGACCGTATCGCTGCCCTTTATCTATGAGGTTCCATCATGGCCATGACGGTGAGCGAGTATGTTGTCGAGCGGCTTTATCAGTGGGGAATACGTCGAATTTATGGTTATCCCGGCGATGGTATCAATGGTGTGTTTGGTGCGCTGAATAAGGCCAACGGCAAGATTCGCTTCATTCAGGCCAGGCATGAAGAAATGGCTGCGTTCATGGCTTCGGCCGAAGCCAAATTCACTGGCGGGCTGGGTGTCTGTATTGCTACCTCTGGCCCGGGAGCGTCCCACCTGTTGACCGGGTTGTATGATGCCCGGCTGGATCATATGCCCTTGCTGGCCATTACCGGGCAGCAGGCGCGCACCGCCATGGGCGGGCACTATCAGCAGGAGCTGGATCTGGCCTCGATGTTCAAGGATGTTGCCGGCTCCTTTGTGCAACAGGCGGCGGCGCCCGCGCAGGTGCGGCATCTGATCGACCGGGCTATCCGTACTGCCTACGGTGAACGCCGGGTGGCGGTGATCATTCTGCCCAATGATCTGCAGGAAGAAGACTACCAGGAGCCATCCCGTTCCCACGGCACCGTGCATTCCGGCATGGGTTACAGCCGGCCCAGCGTGGTGCCGTATCAGCAGGATCTGGGAATGGCCGCAGACGTGCTGAATGCCGGCAAGAAGGTCGCGATTCTGGTCGGCGCCGGCGCGCTGGAGGCGACCGATGAGGTTATCCAGCTGGCCGACAAGCTCGGTGCCGGGGTTGCCAAGGCATTGCTGGGCAAGGCGGCGCTACCCGATGAACTGCCCTGGGTGACCGGCACCATCGGCCTGCTGGGTACCGAACCCAGCTACAAACTGATGACCGAATGCGACACCCTGCTGATGATCGGATCGGGCTTTCCTTATTCGGAGTTCCTGCCGGAAGAAGGGCAGGCCCGCGGCGTGCAAATCGATATCAAGGCGGACATGCTCAGCCTGCGCTACCCGATGGAAGTGAACCTGCAGGGCGACGCTGCCGAAACCCTGAAACGCCTGCTGCCCTTGCTGGAGGAAAAGACCGACCGCAGTTGGCGGCAGACGGTGGAAGGCTGGCGGGCCGACTGGGACAAGACTCTGGAAAGCCGCGCCATGGTTTCGGCCAATCCGATCAATCCCCAGCGTGTGGCGTTCGAGCTGTCACCGCGGCTGCCCGAGCGTTGCATCATCACCTGCGACTCCGGTTCCTGCGCCAACTGGTATGCGAGAGACCTGAAGATTCGCCGGGACATGATGTGTTCGCTATCCGGAGGTCTGGCCTCCATGGGCGCAGCGGTGCCCTATGCCATCGCAGCCAAGTTCTCCCACCCGGATCGGCCGGTCATTGCGCTGGTCGGGGATGGTGCCATGCAGATGAACAACATGGCGGAGCTGATAACCGTGGCCAAGTACTGGCGCGAGTGGGAGAACCCGCGGTGGATCTGCGCGGTATTCAATAACCAGGATCTGAACCAGGTCACCTGGGAGCAGCGGGTGATGGAAGGTGATCCAAAATTCGAGGCCTCGCAGAACATTCCGGACGTGCCTTATCACAAGTTTGCCGAGCTGATCGGCCTCAAGGGTATGTATGTCGACAGCGATGACGCGGTAGCCGGCGCCTGGGAACAGGCATTGGCCAGCGACCGGCCGGTGCTGATCGAGTTCAAAACTGATCCGGATGTGCCGCCGCTGCCGCCACACATCAAACTGGAGCAGGCCAAGGCCTTTGCCTCAACACTGCTGCAGGGTGACCCGGATCAGTCGGGGATCATCAAGCAGACGGCACGCCAGGTGTTCAGTCGCATTCTTCCCGGAAACAAGGATGAACAATGACTGGCAGTGCACCCATAACCGCCGTGCGGGTATCGGCCTATCGTTATCCCACCGAGCGGCCTGAAGCGGACGGAACCCTCGCGTGGGGCGCGACGACCCTGGTGCTGGTGGAAATCGACGCGGGGGAGCATACCGGGCTGGGTTACACCTATGCCGATGCGTCGCTGGTGCGGCTGATCAGCGACGGATTGGCTTCGCTGCTGGCACAGGCTGATCCGTTCGCCATCGGCGCTGTCACCGATCGGCTATGGCGTGCGGTGCGCAACCTGGGACGCTCAGGGCTCGCTGCCTGTGCCATTTCTTCGCTGGATACCGCCCTCTGGGATCTCAAGGCAAAGCTGTGCGGGTTGCCGCTGGTCACATTGCTGGGTGCGCGCCGGGAGGCGATCCCCGTTTACGGCAGTGGCGGCTTTACTACCGATACCGCTGATCATTGCCAGCGGCAGTTGGCTGAGTGGGTGGAGGAGCATGGCTGCCGCTGGGTCAAGATGAAGGTCGGGCGTGATGCCGTCCGGGATATAAACAGAGTGGCGGCGGCGCGGTCGGCGATTGGTGATGCCGGTCTGTTTATTGATGGTAATGGCGCCTACAGCAGCCGCGAGGCCATCAGCTTCGCCCGCAGTATCGCCGAGCATGATGTCAGTTGGTTCGAGGAACCGGTCAGTTCGGATGATCTGGCTGGTCTGCGTGAAGTGCGCAGGGCAATCAGCGCCCGGGGTCAGGCCATGGATGTGGCGGCAGGAGAGTATGCCTACACCGCAGATGATTGCCGCGAGCTGTTACAGCGCGGTGCCGTGGATGTCATGCAGGCGGATGTGACCCGCTGTGGCGGCATCAGTGGCTTTCTCCAGGCGTCGGCCCTGTGCGATGCCTTTCATACCGACCTGTCAGCACACTGCGCTCCGGCGCTGCATCGGCATGTGGCTTGTGCGGTGCCGCGACTGCGGCACATCGAATGGTTTCATGATCACGTACGGCTGGAGTCCGCCCTGTTTGATGGGGCGCCGCAGCTATCTCAGGGTGTTATCCAGCCGGAACTGGATCGGCCTGGCCATGGCCTGATATTCAAGCATGCCGACGCCGCACGCTACAGAGTCTGATCAGGAGATTTTATGCTCACCCCTCTTCACCTCAAATTACTTGCCGCCGGTGCCACTGCATTGCTGTCCTTTGCCTCGCTGGTCTGGCAAAAGAATGAGAAGTCGGGGCGCGGACGGCTCTTGCGCAGCCACGATGACAATATGCTGGACGCCGCCCGTACGCTCAATCGCGGGGCGGGGTTGCTGGCCTTTTCGGTCGCAGCGGATAGCGCGATAGAACATTATCGCGGCGACTTCCATAACCCGGCGATGTTCACGCCGCTGATGACCTCCGCCCTGTCGGTACTGCTCAGTATCCAGGGCCAGCGCACCGCCGCACGGGCTAATAGCTGGCCGCGCAATACGGTCTATATCGGCTCGGTACTTACCGGTCTGGCCGGTACCGGATTTCATCTGTACAACCTGACCCGCCGGCCCGGGGGCGTGTGCTGGGGCAATGTATTCCATGCCGCGCCGATAGGTGCGCCAGCGGCGCTGGTGCTGTCCGGTGCGCTGGGCCATTACGCCGAGCGTTTACGCGCCGAAACCCGGGACGTCATCCCCCGCGTGCTGGGGCTTCCTCCCGCTGAATCGGTTGGGGTGCTGGCCGCCGTCGGGCTGATTGGTATCTCGCTGGAAACCTGGCTGCTGCATTTTCGTGGTGCGTTTCAGAATCCGGCGATGTATATCCCGGTCAGCATTCCGCCGCTGGCTGCCGGCCTGCTGCTTGCCAGTGTGGCGGCTGGCACGGCGTATGTTCGCTTGCGCTGGCTGTCCCGCTGGCTGCTGCGCTTCACCGCCCTGATGGGGCTGGCCGGCATTGCCTTCCACTCGCTGGGGGTTGCGCGCAACCATGGCGGCTGGCGCAACTGGCGGCAGAATCTGCAGTCCGGCCCGCCGTTGCCTGCGCCGCCGAGCTTTACCGGCCTGGCATTGGCGGGCCTGGCGGCCCACAGCCTGCTCGAAGATCCGCGTAGCGTTGCGTCATGAAGGATCGTTATCCTGGCTATGACGTTCAGCTGAAGCGTCAGGGCTTATCGTGGAACGACGTCACCCGGCAGACGCTCGACTCGCGTCTGCAACCAGCCGAGCAGCCGCGGTTCTTCGATCAGGCGCAATGGGACACCCTGGTTGCGCTGTGCCAATTGATTGTGCCCCAGCCCGGTGACCGGCCCCCGGTTCCGCTGGCAGCGCTGCTCGATGCACGCGTGCATGGCAATCACGGTGAGGGCTACCGGGATGCTCGTCTGCCACCCATGCAGCGGGCCTGGACACAAGGGCTGGCGGCGCTGGATGCTGAAGCTCTGAGCGCACATGGTCAACGCTTGCATACGCTCACCGAAGATCAGCAAGGCGCGCTGTTGCAGCGGGCGCAGCGCGGGGAGGTGCGGCATGCCGCTTGGGGAAGCATGCCGCCCGCGCTGTTCGTCGCCGAGCGGCTTCTGCATGACATTACTGCGGTCTATTACACCCACCCGAGCGCCTGGAACGATATCGGCTTTGGCGGACCCGCCTCGCCCCGGGGTTATGTGCGTCTGGCTGCCAACCGGCGCGATAAATGGGAAGCCAGCGAGGCGAAACCAGGCAGCGAAGCGCAGGCGCGGGATGCCAATCGCCGTGTCCGCTGATCGCTTCCTTGAGGCGCTGAACACGCCGCGCGGCGGTCAGGGGCGGGCACCTGATGTGCTGCGTCCCGGTGGCTGGGTGCCGATGCGTGAGTATCCGCAGCATGAACCCGTGGATTTTGCCATTGTGGGTACCGGTGCGGGTGGTGCGACCCTGGCCTGCAAGCTGGCGGAGAGCGGCTTCTCTGTGGTGGCGTTTGATGCGGGTGCCTGGTGGCGTCCGCTGGAAGAGTTCGCTTCGGACGAGAGGCATCAGGAAAAACTGTATTGGCTGGATGAGCGGCTATGCAGCGGGGATGATCCCCTGGTGCTGGGAACCAATAACAGCGGCAAGGCGGTGGGCGGCAGCACCGTGCATTTCGCCATGGTGTCGCTGCGCTTTCGCCCCGAATGGTTCCGCTCACGCAGTCTGTTGGGATATGGCGCTGACTGGCCAATCGCCTGGCAGGAAATGTGGCGTTATTACGCTGAGGTTGAGCAGGCACTGAAAATCGCCGGCCCGTTGCATTATCCCTGGGGGCCGAAGCGCCCCAGATATCCCTATCGGCAGCACGAAATCAATGCATCAGGTGCGGCCCTGGTGCAGGCCTGCGAAGCGCTGGGGGTGGGCTGGGCGGCTACTCCGCTGGCTACGGTATCCGCTCCCCATGGATTGGCCCCGCCCTGCGTTTATCGCGGCTTTTGCGTCACCGGCTGTTCCACCAACGCCAAACAGAGCGCGCTGGTCAGCTGGATACCGCGGGCCTTGAAGGCTGGCGCCGAGGTGCGTGATCTGGCCATGGTCGGGCGCATCGAGACCGGGGAAGATGGTCGCGTCAGTGGGGTGCATTATCAGCGGCAGGGGCAATGGCAGTTTCAGCGCGCACGGCATGTGGTGGTTGCCGGCTATGCCATCGAGACCCCGCGCTTGCTGTTGAACTCCGCGGCGGCGCGCTATCCACAGGGATTGGCCAACAGCTCCGGGATGGTCGGCCGCAATCTCATGGTGCACAGCAATCAGGCGGTGTGGGGCAGACTGGATGACGAGACTCGCTGGTACAAGGGCCCGCCTTCGCTGGCGGTGTGTGAGCACTGGAATTATCAGGATGCGAGCAAGGATTTCTTTGGCGGCTACGCCTTTCTCAGCCAAGGGCCACTGCCAGCGGCCTGGGCGCAGGCGCAGGTGGGTAATCGCGGCCTGTGGGGCCGGGCACTGGTTGAGGAAATGCAGGATTACAATCATCAGGTCGGGTTGAAGATGGTTGGCGAAACCCTGCCACAGGAGCGCAACAGGGTCTGTCTGGCCAGCGAGTGCGATCAGTACGGTCTGCCGGTGGCTCATGTGCAATTTTCCCACTGCGAGAATGATCGGCAGTTGATTCGCCACGCGACCCATTTCATGCGCTCGGGCCTTGAGGCAATCGGGGCACGGAATGTCTGGTCTGAAACCACTGGCACCGCCCACCTGATGGGTACGGCGCGCATGGGATCCGATCCGCGCAACAGTGTGGTGAATGCCGACTGCCGAAGCTGGGACATTGCCAATTTATGGATTTGCGATGGCTCGGTATTTCCCACCTCTGGCGGGGTAAACCCTTCGCTCACCATCCAGGCGTTGGCCTGTCGAACCGCTGATCGCATCAAGCAACTGGCCGCGCGCGGGGAGTTGTAGGCAATTCACTCCTCGCGGATCGCTCGCTCCGTTAAACTGGCCAGCCATGCTGATCACCGGAGCCAGTCTTGCCAGAACCTTCAGCCCCGTCTCGTCCAACCCGCTCACGCTGTGCCTGCTGCCAGCGTCCGGCGGGGCATTGCCTGTGTCATCTGTTGCCGCGAATCAGTACCCGCACGCAGTTGCTGGTAATACAGCATCCAGACGAACAGAAACACGCACTGAATACCGCCAGGCTACTGGTGGCCGGGCTGGAACACGCCGAGCTGCTGATTACAGAGCAGCTATCCGAGGAGTGGTGCTCGCTTCTACTGGATGCACAATGGCGTACCGAATTGCTGTTTCCCGGCCCCGCTGTCCCGGTTGTGCGAGCCGCGGCCGATGATCCCCGGCCCCGTCGTCTGGTACTGCTCGACGGCACCTGGCGCAAGGCGCGCAAGTTACTGCACATGAATCCGCTGCTGGAACAATTGCCCAGGGTTGCGCTGCCGGATGGCCTGACCAGCCGTTATCGCCTGCGCAAGGCGCCGATGGCTGTAGTGGTCAACTGATTCCGGACACTGTTTTAAGTTTTTCTTCCGCCAGCGCCGGAGCGATTCCGCCATTGAAGGCATGCGGCCGCACAGTGTTGTAGTACCCCATCAGATAGCTGCTGATA
>Ga0172382_10000609_pt1 | contig 67003 bp, 66 predicted proteins | sample Leawel138RmetaG_FD_122245 | JGI IMG/M metagenome (GOLD analysis project Ga0172382, IMG submission 122245) | Leachate microbial communities from a municipal landfill in Southern Ontario, Canada - Leachate well 138R metaG | ecosystem: Engineered > Solid waste > Landfill > Unclassified | place...
CTTCTTGGCAGTCATGTCTTCCTCCTTGGTAAGATGGTTTGGTGATGAAAACACCTTAACCGAAGAGAAAACTGACTGCCACTTTTTCCAGCCATCTGTACGGAGAGAGCCTAACTTTTACAATTAAGCAAATATGGTGTACTACGGAATCGATGAAATACCGGCATGGCAAAAAACCATTGAAAATAAAGGGAATCCTGACCGATATCTACGACAGAATCCTCCCAAAAGAAGGATCCGTCGGGCTTACCCGTCGACCAAAGGAGCAAAATAGGGCCGCATCTGGCCGGGCTCTCCGACAACTGATTTGCTATGAAAACTCCTTTTCAATGCGCTGCATCGCTTCTTCCAGTCGCGCATCCGGTACCGTCAGGGAAAAACGGACAAAACCTTCACCGTATTCCCCATATGCCGTTCCCGCCGCTACGACAACCCCCGTTTTATCGAACAGACGGTTGGTAAACTCCAAAGAGGTCATCCCCCGCGGTACGGGTACCCAGAGATAAAAACTTCCTTTAGGCGGGTCGAAAACAATCCCGATTTTTTTGAGTGCGGCCAGAACCCGTACCCGACGTCTTCCATACACGGACAGCATCCGGGTAATGGAATCCGCCTCATGTTTCAGGGCATGAATCCCCGCATACTGAATGGGATTGAAAATACCCGAGTCGGTGTTTTCCTTTACTTTACTGATGGCGGCAATGAGGTTCTCGTTCCCACAAACCATTCCAAGACGCCAGCCGCACATATTGAATGGTTTGGACAAGGAATTCAACTCGACGCCGACCTCTCTTGCCCCCTCGGCCATGAGAAAGCTGATCCGTTGCTGACCGTCAAAAAGGATTTCTCCGTAAGGGTTATCGTAACATACGGCGATATCGTACTGACGAGCGAAATCCACCAGTTCGTCCAAAAAAGACAGGGTGGCACAAGCACCGGTCGGATTGTTTGGATAATTCAGGAAAATGGCCGTCGCCTTTTTCGCCACGTCGGTCGGTATATCCGCGAAAACAGGCAGATAGTTATTTTCAGGAAGAATTGGGACGTGATAAGGTTCCCCTTCCCCCATGAGAATGCTTGAGCGGTAGGCTGGGTACCCCGGATCGGTCATAAGGACAGTATCGCCTGGGTTAACCCGCGCCAAGACAAAGTGATGGCACCCTTCCTTGGAGCCGATGAGGCCGAGGACCTCCTTCTCCGGATCCAGCCTCACACCATATCGATCTTCGTACCAGTGGGCAATTTCCTGACGGAAAGCCAGCATACCCTTTTCCTCATCCGTCGGGTACCTGTGATTGTCCGGATCTTGGGCTCGTTTGCAGAGCTCTTCAATAATGGACCCGGGCGTCGGCTCAACGGGGTCACCAATCGCCAGACTGATGACATCCACCCCGTCAGCTTTAGCCTTGTTGATTTTCTTACGTAACTCCATGAATAGATAGGGAGGAATTTTCGAAAGTCTTTCTGCTGTCTGCAACGCCAACCTCCTGAATTGTATTATTACCCTTCGCGAAACGATCGGCCCATTGGAAACGGATTGAAAAAATCGATCGCTTGGATGTTACTCATCTAAAGTCTTTTATCCCTACAGTCGAGTCTACATTCCAGCCCCTGGCATGTAGACTCTTTGCCGCAATGCCTGAAATATTGCATGGGACCATTTCGAGTTACGCACTGCGCTCAAAAATACATCCACCAGGCATCTGACCATCTTGCCCGTTGCAATTAAGATCTTGGCTCCTCGGATGACAGGACACCACAACCCCAAAGTTGAAACGGCCGTTGGGAAACGCTGTTCGAGGGACTCATCAGGTATAGGCCTCTTCCCAGAGTTTGCCTTCATAAACCACGTTCGCTTTTCCCTCAAGATAAATCTGCGTGAACCCCTTTTCAGTCTTTTCGAAATGGATACGCAGGGTTTCTCCGCTTTTCACGATGACGTTGACGGGGGAAATGACCATGTTCTTTTCCGCCGCGATCAGGGCCGCAGCCACGGAACCGGTTCCACAGGCCAGTGTTTCATCCTCCACACCACGTTCGTAGGTGCGTACCCGGAGCGTTTTGTCGTCAACTACCTCCACGAAATTGGCATTGGTTCCGGCTGGTTCGTACACCCTGTGGTAACGAATGGCCCGACCCACATGGATTACATCGAACGCATCGAGAGAACTGGTAAAATGGACGACGTGGGGAACACCCGTGTTGACACTGTTCACGTCAAAGGGTGTGTCGTCGATCCTGATTTTGCGGTTCGTCTTGAGTTCGGTGGGATCAGTGAGTCTCAACTTGACCGTATCCCCGTTGACCTCGGCGTCAATGACACCGGCCCGGGTCTCAAAAGACATTCTCGGCGGCGCAATGCCTTTCAGGAAGGCAAACCGGGCGGCGCAGCGGCCGCCGTTGCCGCACATATCCACCTCCGAACCGTCGGCGTTGAAAAACCTCCAGCGAAAATCCCATGTCGTGGATCTTTCGATCAGGATCAACCCGTCGGCCCCGACGGCGCCCTTCCTGGAACAGATGCGGTTGATAAACCCATTCAGGTCGGGGACGGTCAACTCCGCTCTCCGGTTGTCAATGACAATAAAATCATTGCCGCTACCGCTCATTTTATAAAATTCGATCATATGTTCTCCGCCCTTTAGTTCTTCCCCCGGCTTCCACAAACAACCAAAATATCGGGATCAGAGGAGCCAGCACACCTCGTCATGAACGGGGGGATTATGGTCGGAACAGTTTTCCCCCAAGCCATCCGGATTTTTTAATGGCATACCTGTAGGGATTTTTCATCCTTTGATTATCTATAAACATGGCAAAATATAATAGGTGAAGAGGGGTTGCAGCGGTTCATAAGCCGAGTTCTGTTCCCCGCCCCGGTTACCCGGAAAGGGGCGATGATCATTCATCTGGAACGACAGTTGCCTGTCGTCTCGAGCAACCTACCCGAAAGCACGGACGGGCAATCCTTGGCGCTTTCCTATTCGGTCTTGCTCCGGATGGGGTTTACCAAGCTTTCCCGGTCGCCCGGGAAACTGGTGAGCTCTTACCTCACCTTTTCACCCTTACCTGCAGGATGAACCCTGCCTCCCCGTAGGGACTTCCGAAGAACCGGAAGGGCGGTATATTTTCTGTGGCACTTTCCTTAGGGTCACCCCCAGTCGCTGTTAGCGACCATCCTGCCCTGTGGAGCTCGGACTTTCCTCCAGCCCGCACGCGGACCAGCGACCATCTGAACTGCTGCAACCTCCCTCTTTTGATCGTATTGATTATATCGGGTTAGTCAATATAATTTTTGAAGATTGCTCACAGACTATCCCGGAGCCGAATCAATATCGATATCGACCGGGAGTGACTAAGAATTTTCTTCCTCATTTTGCCAGTAAATAATACGGTTGCAATGGGGACAGGACATCAACACGGTGGTCTTCTGCAATTCATTATACATCTGAGGAGGTATGTTCATATGACAGCCGTTGCAGACCCCCTTCCAGACAGAAACAACGGCAACGTCCCTATGCAGGTTCCGGATGGCCTCATATTTGCGGATCAGATTTTCCCCGAGGGAGCCTCTAATCCGCCCGTTTCTCGCCTGGCATTCGGCAATACTTTCATCAAGAGACTTCATTTCCAGTTCCAGTTTATTCCGGTTCGTTTGATAGGCGTTTGACTCCCCAGCAAAGTCCTTCTCCCGCTGTTCCAACTCACCGTTTTCCTTATCTATGGCATCGAAAAGGCCAATGATCTCCGATTCCACATCACCGTTCTTCTTTTCCATGCTATCGATTTCTTTGAGAATAGCTTGATATTCTTTGTTATTTTTGACTAACTCGAGACGTTCCCTGGCTTTCTTCAACCCGTCCTGTCCCTGTCTCAGTTTGTCCTCCCTTTCCCGGTACTGGCTGCGCAAATCTTCCAGATGAACTCGAAAATCCTCGAGCTTCTGTTGCATGATCTGGAAGGCTTGATCAAGCCTCGCAATACGCTCCGGCAGTTCCTTCTTTTTTATTTTGATCCGTGCCGCATCGGAATCACTTTTTTGCAGTTCGATTAACAATTGAAGGTCTTCTATCAATTATTTCTCCCTTTCCCCAGATAACTAGGTAAAAAAAATGCACCCGCAAGAGGTGCATTCATTTAGAGGCAAGCTTCTGCCGAAATTCGTGTTTCCATATTGAATCGCGCCGGTAAAACTTTACCCTTCATACGCATAGCCTATACTTCTTCCCGCTTTATGGAACAACTTGGTGGGCCCACCTGGGTTCGAACCAGGGACCTACCGGTTATGAGCCGGTGGCTCTACCAATTGAGCTATGGGCCCTACGTCCCTATGATTGAAAAACTTCGCAGACAGTTATAACAATTATCTCCCGGTGTCAAATCCTAATTCATCGGAACCCGTTATCAGGTTCACCCGAATGGCCCCGTCCCAATATGATTATCCTGACGCTTACTCTCCTTCAAGAGCGGAACCGCCTGCAACTTCCCTATAGCGGCGGTCTTCATCTTCCTGGTATTCGATCCGTTCACTGATTCCGAAACGCATTCGCACAACCTTTTCCTCCCTGGGTGTAAGAGTGGCCAGGATTTTCCTGGTCTGGTCGGCCAGATCCATACTGATCGTGGCCTCAGAGGGGGACATGATCTTCTTGTCTTCAATGAAATCTCCCAAGTGGCTGTCCTCCTCCTCACCGATCGGGGTTTCCAGGGAAATGGGTTCCTTGGCAATCTTCAAGACTTTCCTCACTTTATCCAAGGGATAGCCCATTTTGTTGGCAATTTCCTCGGGGTTCGGTTCCCGGCCTAGTTCCTGAACAAGGTATCTGGATGTACGAATCAGTTTATTAATGGTTTCAATCATATGGACTGGAATACGAATGGTCCTCGCCTGATCGGCAATGGCCCGGGTGATGGCCTGACGGATCCACCAGGTGGCGTAGGTTGAGAACTTGTACCCCCGCTGATACTCAAATTTTTCCACCGCCTTCATGAGGCCGATATTGCCTTCCTGAATTAAATCAAGAAACTGCAAACCGCGATTGGTGTATTTTTTGGCAATACTGACCACAAGACGGAGGTTGGCTTCCACAAGCTTCCGCTTCGCCCGCTCTGCCTTGCGTTCTCCTTTTTCCATAGCGATTACCAATTTTTTCAGAGATGAGGGTGTGTGGGCGGATTCAGCGGCAATCCTTTTTATTTCCCTGTCTGCACTCTTGATTGTTTCCTCATAATGCCGTAATTTCGCGGCATTGATGCCTGTTTCGCGCTGGATGATTTTTTCCTCTTCGGGGAATTTACGCATACGCACCCAAAGTTTCTCCAACTGGGCACGTGACAGGCAAGATTCATCCCTGCAGGACTGAATTTTTTCCTCAGCGGCTTCAATATCTGACAAGGCCTGCTTGATCCGGCCGATCATGCGATCAATCTGTTTCTGGTTAAAGCGGATTTTGCGACAATGCCGGATAATTTGCTTGTGGTTCTTGATTATACCCGCTTTGAGGGCTTCCTTTTCATCTTCATCAAGCCCCCTGGATTTGAGTTTTTTTCTGATTTCCTCATTTTTTCTGTCCAGGTTGGCGATCTTGTCGATCAGGTTGAGTATCCGAATTTTTTGCGTATCCTCTTCGAGACTCCCTTCCTCGTCATCAAGGTTATCGACGAGGTTTTTGATCCGCACTTCACCACTGCGCAACTCCTCTCCCAGGTCCATTATCTCTCTAATAGACAGGCGTGAGGAGAAAACAGAGTCCATGCCTTCTTTGAGACCATCTTCAATTTTTTTTGCAATCTCCACTTCTCCTTCCCGGCTCAGTAAGGACACGAGGCCCATCTCTCGAAGATACATTTTTACGGGATCACCAGTTTTTCCGACCGTGGAGATAAGTCCGAGGACATTCCCTTCCTTGGTCTTACTTCGATCCTCGGCAACCTTTTTGATCTGCGGGATTTCTTCTTTTTCGGGATCAATGATATCGATGTTCTTCTCGCCGAATAGGATCAGGATATCGTCGATCTGCTCGGAAGAGACAATCTCTGTGGGCAATAAATCGTTCACATCATCGTAGGTGAGAAAGCCCTTTTCCTCGCCCAATGACAGCAATTTTTTAAATTCCTCTGACTTGATTTCTTTATCCATTTGCCCTCTCCCGGAATTTCAGTATATCCCCATGATTGCCGACAACACGCTTTTTTTCTTCTTGTACGAGGTATTCAATTTCCTGTATCAAGGTCAGCTGTAAAGTTTCGTTTCGATCCTGTTGCGCTTTAACCAGTTTCGCCTGCAGATTCCCACGCTTCTTTTTGAACCATCGACGTCTCAGCTTGTTCAAGACATCGTCATATATGCGATCAGCAAGTTCGTCAGAAATCGGCTGTTCCTCCATGACCAGCCGCAGAACAGCTTCCCGGATGGACGGACGGTCGAGTAGGCCAACCAAACCATCCAGATCGATCATTCCCCTGCCGTCCCTTCCCACAGTCGTTGCGATTTGCTCGGCGAGGACTTTCAAACTCCCCTCAGAAAAATATGTGAGAACATTGTCCTCTACAACACGTCGAATCTTATTCGGTTTTTCCAGCATCAGATGAACAATCGACAACTCCAGTTTGTCGACCCGATCAGCCACGGAACCCTTATGGCTGTCCGTTTGTCGATTCGATGCAGGAGGTAATGAAATGTTCTGTGTGCCGCGAACCTCTCGTTGCAGTACCTCATAATCAACACCGAATCGTTCGGAGATTCGTCGGAGAAAGAGATTCCGGGCGATGGGGTCAGTAATATTCAGGCTAAGTTGAACCGCCTTTTTGACTGCGTTTTTTTCACCAATCAACGTTTTTTCGCCCCCCCACAACTGATCCAAACAATAAGTCTCAAGCGGCTGGGCAGCACCGATGGCCTCCAAAAACCCTTCCTTCCCATAAGCCCGGATGAAGTTGTCCGGGTCACCTCCAGCCGGCAACGTCACGGCCAATGCGTCGATATCGGCCGCCAGAAAAAGTTCGAAACTCCGCATCAGGGCTCTTTGACCCGCCACATCGGCATCAAATGCAACAAAGACTTTCTGAGTGTAACGCCGGAGCAGAGCCACCTGCTCCTGCGTAAGCGCCGTCCCCAAAGATGCGACCACGGAATGAATCCCTGCGCCCCACAGGGACAGGAAATCAAAATATCCCTCGACAAGAATCGCGTGGCCTTCTTTCCGAATATACTCCCTGGATTTGCTCAATCCGTAAAGGCACCGTCCCTTGATGTAAACGGGTGTTTCCGGGGAATTCAGATACTTCGGTTCACCCTGATCCAGCAACCTTCCCCCGAATGCGATAATACGTCCTTCCGTATCTTCAATGGGAATCATCAATCGCCCCCGGAAACGGTCATAATATGACCCTTCCCTTCCGGTAACGACCAGCCCCGCTTTTTCAGCCCATTCAACCGCGATTTTCCCACGTTCAAAATGGTTCCGCAGACCGCTCCAATTATTGGGCGCATATCCCAGACTAAAGGCCTCAATCACCCCTGGCGTAATCCCCCGGTTTCCCAAGTAGGCACGGATAGATGCATTCTCCTTCATCGCAAGATTTCTGACAAACCATTGAGAAGCTTCCTTGTTGATGAGATAAATTTGTTCTTTCTCGCTTGATCGTGCAGCGGTTCGTGCGTGGGATGGAGACCCGGGAAGCGAAACCCCAGTTTTTGAAGCCAGATAACGGATTGCCTCCGGGAATGTCATACCGTTGATATGCATCAGAAAAGAAAATGCATTCCCCCCAAGGCCGCAACCAAAGCAAAAGAAGATCTGCTTGTCCGGCCTGACAGTAAATGAGGGTGTTTTTTCCTTATGGAAGGGACAAAGTCCAGTGAAATTGCGGCCCATTTTTTTCAGGGTAACATACTCTGATATCAGATGAACGATATCGACCCTGTCTCTGATCTCGTCAATCTTTTCTTGGGAAACGTACCCGGTCAAGCTTGTATTCCCTTCCGCAGGAGAAACAACGCCACGATCTCCAAGCCCTGTTTACACGGGGAGTGGTCCTCCCCTCATGACCATTCCGTCACAAATGATACTGATTATCCGGAAAGTCTCTCCTTTACCTTATCACCAACAAGCTTTCCATCAGCCCTGCCTGTCAATTTCGGCATAAGAAGCTTCATCACCTTACCCATATCCCGGATACCGGTCGCCCCCGTTTCGGCAATGGCCCCTTCTATTTCTCCTAAGATTTCTTTTTCCGACAACTGGGCGGGCAGAAACTCCTGTATGACCCTTAGCTCCATGGTCTCTTTCTCGACCAGATCCTGACGGCCACCTTTTCGGAATTGCTCGATGGAATCATTCCTCTGTTTGGCCATTGCGGACAAGGCCTGGATAAATTCTGCCTCTTCCATGGCACGATGCAGGTCGATTTCTTTGTTATGAAGTGTGTTTTTGATCATCCGCAGGGCGGAAAGGCGGCCCTTATCCTGGCTTTTTGCCGCCTGGACCATTTGTTGGTCCAATTTTTCTCTGTAATCCATCTTCATTACCCGTTCCTGATAAGCTTCTGTTAAATCTCACCTACCGGAATCTAAGATAAACCATGAATTTATTTTGTCAACCAAGCTGATATGAGAAAATTGTCCAAGGCATTCATAATGATTTCTCGATGGCTTCAACCTAACTCATCCACGAGCTTTTTCCCGCCCAGCAGATGGAGGTGAAGATGAAAGACAACCTGCCCTCCCTCCTCGTTACAATTGATCACCGTACGAAACCCTGTCTGATCCACATTCTTTTGCTTCGCAATAGCCTGAATGGCACGGAAAAACGCCCTGCTCACATCGGCATGGTCAAGATCCATATCCATCACTGTCGCTATATGATTTTTCGGAACGATGATGACATGCACCGGTGCCATCGGGTGGATATCATCGAAGGCCATGACCAGCTCATCTTCATACACCTTGTTACATGGAATCTTTCCCCTGGCAATTTCACAGAATATGCAGTTTTCCACTATGTGCCCTCCCGTTGCAAAATGCGCAACCTGTTCGTCCGGATTTTCTTAATCCTCTGGATTCCGTCCGGCAACAGCAATCGCCTCTGGCAATGACAGCGTTCCCGCATACAGAGCCTTGCCCGCAATCACCCCGAGGATACCGTATTGCTCGATTTGCATCAGCTTCTCTATATCCCTAATATCGGAAACCCCTCCGGAAGCGATCACGGGAATCTCCGTCGTCTGGGCGAGCTTTTTCGTTGCGTCCACGTTGACACCCGTCTGCATACCGTCTCGGGAAATGTCGGTGTAAACGACTGCCGCTAAACCATAATCCTGAAACCGTTCAATGATATCCAAGGCCGACAGAGCCGTCGTTTCCGTCCAACCCTGCACGGCAACCTGGCCATCCCTGGCATCGAGAGCCAGAATGATGTGATCCCGAAACGCCTCACAGGCGTTACGGAGGAACTGGCCGTCCCGGATCGCCGCGGTTCCCAAGATCAGCCACTCGACGCCTTCCTTCAGGTAGGCCTCTACCGTTTTCATGTCCCGAATGCCACCACCAAGCTCAATGGGAATCCGAAGTTCCCTCGCAATCCTGACGATAATTTCCCTGTTTTTTGGCATACCCTCACGGGATCCGTCAAGATCGATAATATGGAGACGTTGTGCCCCCTGTTCTTGCCAGTTTAACGCCATACCAACCGGATCATCCGCATAAACCGTTACCCGGTCAAAATCTCCCTGCAGGAGTCGGACACATTTTCCTCCATGTAAATCAATGGCCGGTATTATAATCAATTGGATGCCTCACATAAAAAATATCGGAATCCCCGTGGACCGGAGATTCCGTCGATCAGTGTTTATCTAATCTTGGCTGATTCCGCTTCTCTTCAACGTGTACCGGGGAAATTTTGCATGACCTGATCAATCCCTTCCTCAGCCAATTCCCTTGCCGTGATCCAACGGCCTCTATCCTTAACAAAAAAACGAAAATTGAAAAGGTTTTCCATCAGGGAACGCTGGGTCTTGTCGAAAGTCGCCCGCCACGTTCGAATTCCGGCTTTCACGTCGATCAGGTGAATCTCAAAGGCAACCGATGCCGGTTTTTCAACGGCATAGGACGTCCCCACTCTTTCCATATAACGGTACACATAACCCACCACAATTGCATCGACCTTCAACGCTTTGCCGAGCTGGCCGATCAGTTCGATTTCTTTGGGTGAGATGGTTTTCGTCGTAAGCTGGCGATACACTCCTTCGGTTTCCTCAACCGGGATAATCTCCGTATCCCTGTTTTCGCCGAGCCTGGTCAGAAAAATCGTTTCAACGATCTTTTCCGGACTATCCACATCCCGCTCACCCTGAAGGGCAATATCGGAAGGCATCAACTTATCAATCGTATCAGCCGGATTTGCCTGAGTGAACCGTAAAACAGCAATTCTTTTGTAGGTCATTCCCGCCCCGGAAGAAGACGAAGACAAGGAGCTCACCGCTCCTGCGCAACCGAAGAGAAAGATGATGCCCAAAATAACCAGCCCCAAAGGATAAATGGATTTGCAACCTGCTTTCATCTTGTATTCCTGTCTTTTTTTAATCCAGTCTTCCCTTCGTCGAAAGCACACCTTTCTGACTGTGGTCACGTGCGACAGCTTCCTTGAAAGCATGGGCAAAGGCCTTGAAAATGGCCTCCGCAATGTGGTGTGTATTTCTACCATACAAGACGTTGATGTGCAATGTGACACCCGCGTGGTCCGTAAAGGCTTTGAAAAACTCCCGGAGAAGGGATGAATCAAACCCCCCGATCTTTCGGTCTTTCAATGCGCTATGGTAAACTAGGTAAGGCCGCCCCGAGATATCAATCGCCGCGTTGCACAAGGTCTCATCCATCGGTATCAGGGCGGATCCGTAACGCTTGATATCGCTCTTATCCCGAAGAGCTTGTTTCACGGCTTCCCCCAGACAAATGCCGAGATCCTCCACCAAATGATGATCATCGATCTGTGTATCACCCTGGCTCCGAACGAACATATCCAACCCGCCGTGATGGGCGAGCAGATTCAACATATGATCAAGAAAAGGAACTGATGAAATCAGATCAGCCTCCCCCTTCCCATCCAGGTTTACGGATAAATTGATCTCCGTTTCCGCGGTTTTTCGGTAGATCTCTCCTTTTCTTTTCATATGTTCACCACTAGATGACTTTGTTCAGAGGATATTCAATGATTCCTTCCGCGCCAGCTTCCTGTAGAAGGGGAATCAAATCTCTGACCACATTCTGATCAACGATCGTTTCCACAGCATACCATTCCTCCGAATAGAGACCGGAAATGGTCGGGGCCTTTAATGACGGCAGCAACAGAATGACCCTGCCCAGATTTTCTTTCTCCACGTTCATCTTCACCCCAACTTTTCCCATGGCCTGCAAGGACCCGTTCAAAAGAGATCGAATCTGCTCAATTTTTTGCCGCTTCCAGGGATCGTTCCAGGCAGTATGGTTCGCAATCAGCTGGGTATTGGTCGTCATCATCTCCTGAACGATACGCAACTTATTGGCCCGGATCGTTGAACCCGTTTCCGTCACTTCCACGATGGCGTCAACAAGTCCCTCCACGACTTTTGCTTCCGTCGCACCCCAGGAAAATTCAACATGAACATCAATCTTCCGCTCGGAAAAATATTTTTTCGTGAAATTGACCAGTTCAGTCGATATGCGCTTACCCTGCATGTCCTCCAGCGTACGAATCGGTGAATCCTGGCGTACCACCAGCACCCACCGAGCCGGCCGGGCCGATACTTTGGAATAAATCAGATCCTGCACCAGCACCACATTCGACTCATTCTCCAGAATCCAATCACGCCCCGTCAACCCCAGATCAATATTTCCGTCCTCGACGTAACGGGACATCTCTTGAGCCCTCACCAGAGTACAATTCATTTCATCGTCGTCAATATCGGGGAAATAACTCCGACTGTCGTAAGAAATATGCCAACCTGCCCTTTTGAAGAGGTCGATCGTATTTTGCTCCAAACTTCCCTTGGGAAGACCAATCCTTAGTACATGATTATTCATTTGTATACATCTCCCGGGTCAAAGACAGGTTCCCCGATGATTTCCATACCGTCGCCGACTATCCTCCGGTAAAAGCAGGAACGATAACCGGTATGGCAGGCAGCCCCACCGATCTGATTCACGCGAAGAAGAATCGTGTCATCGTCACAATCAATATAGACGGATTTGACAATCTGGACATGACCCGATGTTTCTCCCTTTAGCCACAAGGAATTTCGGGACCGGCTCCAGAAGGTCGCTTTTCCCGACTCCAGGGTTTTAAGCCAGGCTTCCCGGTTCATATAGGCAAGCATCAGCACGTCGCCTGTTTCATCATCCTGGACAACTACAGGCACCAGCCCGTTTCCTTTTTTAAAATCAGGCTCAATCATCCGAATATCCTCTTTGGGTCGCTTTTCTTGGGTGAAGTGTCCGCTTTTTTTCCGGATCGAACAAACTGGCGCATCGTAGTTGAACATTTCGTTTTAATCAAGTCTTTTTTCTGATCCATCCACGCATTTCATCAATCATCTCCCGAGATTAAACAAAGGATTGATATTGCAAAGGGCCTTCAACTGTGCTACCTGTTCTAAAAAATTATCTCTGAATCTGTGGTTATTTGCGAGATACAAATCTCGCAACCAAGCACGCTGAGGTAAAATCATGGCTTGGTTCGTCGGGGGGATTATTTCCACCATTCTGGGTTTGCTTGGCTTCGTGTTGTGGTTCGACGATTTTCTTGTCCTGTTGAGAGGGGGGAATCCCGTTTCCGCTTCTTGCCGGAGGTGTTTTAGTCGCCTGTATCGGCTTCGGTGATCTGCAGAACAGACTTGATCGGAAACAGGAACGGCAGGCAATGGCCGTCCGCAAAGCCCGGGAAGACGCGGAAGCCGCCAAGGTTGAGGCGGAACGCTATCGGAAGGAACTGGAGAAGTTGAAGGAGAGGGGCCAGACACAGTCGGGAAATATTTCTTGACACACAAAGTAAAATACAATAATCCTCGCTCAACTTGGAGTCATACGGGAATTTGTTCGATATCGATGGATAATTTCACTGTACATATGTTTTTTCTGCCTTGCCATATTCTGTTACTCACTTATCTGTATCGGCGCCTGCTTGTCCCCATTCTGGGATGAGCAGGCTTTCCAAGTTTCATCCCGATTCAATTGTTCATAGACTCCACCACAACTGTTTTTTAAAAAATAAGGGAGGATCAGTACCATGAGAAAAAACCTGTTGGTAACCGTTTGTCTTGTTTTCATTTTCGCCATGGTTGTGTCACCTTTTCTCTTCACCACCACCGTCAACGCGAAAACCTACAATTTGACATACAGCATCTTCTTCCCGGCCAGTCATGGTCAGGCCAAGGCAGGAGAAGCCTGGGCCAAAGAGGTGGAAAAAAGAACCCGGGGACGTGTGAAGATCACCGTGTTCTCCTCCGGCACCCTAACACAGGCTGATCAATGTTATGACGGCGTTGTCAAAGGTATTTCCGATATCGGCATGTCCTGTTTTGCCTATACTCGTGGTCGTTTCCCCCTGATGGAGGTGTTAGATCTTCCGATGGGTTACCCGAACGGTAAAGTGGCAACCTATGTTGCCAATGATTTTTATCAACAGTTCACCCCTCGGGAACTGGATGATGTTCAGGTAATGTATCTCCATGCCCACGGCCCAGGTCTCTTGCACACAACGAAGCCGGTCAAAACGCTTGAGGATATGAAAGGTCTCAAAATTCGTTCCACAGGGTTGAGTTCGAAAGTTATCAGCAACCTCGGCGGTGTACCCGTGGCCATGCCCCAGGGTTCCACCTATGAGTCCCTTCAGAAGGGCGTTGTCGGCGGCACCATCGGCCCCATTGAGGTCCTCAAGGGTTGGAAACAGGCGGAGGTCATAAAAAACACCACCAACTGCACGGGTATCGGTTACACCACCGCCATGTTTGTTGTTATGAACAAGACAAAATGGCGTTCCCTTCCGAAAGACATCCAACAGATCATCAATGATGTCAACCGGGAATGGATTCACGTGCACGCGAAAACCTGGGATGATCTCGATGCAGAAGGCAGGGCCTTTACGCTGAGCCTGGGAAATAAAATCATTCCCCTGTCCCCCGCGGAAAATCAGCGCTGGAAGAATGCGGTTATCCCGGTTATTGCTGAATTTACGGCCGCTGCCGACGCAAAGGGCCTTCCAGGCACCAAGGCGGTAAAGGAAACAGAGAAGCTCATTATAAAGCGCTCCAAATCAGTTCAATAGCCACACCGGGAATAGATGGCGGGGATGGATGGGTAGGCTTCACATTGCCGCCATCCGTGTTTTAAACCGGAAATGGAATCATGTCGAAACTAGAGAGATTGGTCCACCAAGCAGCCAGAAGCATTTCGATGTTCTCCGGCATCGTGGTCATGATGATGATGCTTCTGACCTGTGCCGACGTAATCCTGCGTTTCTTTGGGCACCCCATTCCCGGCACCTATGAGCTGGTTGGATTTTTCGGGGCTCTGGTCATTTCCTTCGCCATGGCCTATACATCGGTGGAGCGGAGCCATATCGCCGTTGAAATATTCTTTGAACGTCTTCCCCGAAGGGTGCAGGTCTTTCTCGAGGGTGCGGTGACGTCCGTCTCACTGGCCCTGTTCGTCATCATTACCCGACAGTGCCAAATCTATGCCCAGGACATGAAGCATAGCGGAGAGGTTTCTCTCACCCTCGGCATACCGGTTTATCCGGTTGTTGCCGGTATCGCCGTGGGCTGCGCCTTTCTCTGTCTGGCTTTGCTCTTCGACATCGCCAAATCAATTGGAAGGCTCTTCAAATGACTCCGACCGAAGCAGGAATCGCAGGTTTTATCGTTCTGATCATCCTGATGTTTTTGAAGATGCCCGTCGGATTTGTTATGGCTCTGGTCGGATTTGCCGGTTTCGGGATGCTGGTTTCCTGGGATGCGTCCATGAATCTTGTCGCCAGAGATTTTTTCTCCGTATTCAGCTCCTACAATCTGACGGTGATTCCCCTGTTTGTTTTTATGGGCCAATGTGCCTTCCACTCCGGAATCAGCACAAGACTATTCAACGCCGCCCATAAATTCATCGGTCACTTTCCGGGGGGACTTGCCATTGCCACTGTCGGAGCCTGCGCGGGCTTTTCCGCCATTTGCGGCTCCACCAGTGCGACCGCCGCCACCATGGCCTCCGTCACCCTCCCGGAAATGAAAAAATACAACTACGATCCCTCTCTGGCGACCGGGGTCGTTGCCGCAGCCGGAAGCTTGGGGATCCTCATCCCGCCGAGTACCATCTTTATCGTTTACAGCATCATGACGGAACAATCGATCGGCAAGTTATTCATGTCTGGTGTGTTGCCGGGGCTCCTTCTGTCATTCATGTTCACCTTGACGATTATCCTGTGGAACCTACTGAAACCGGGTGTGGGGCCACGGGGCCCTAAATCCACGTTGACGGAGAAAATCGCTTCGCTTTCCGGCCTGATTGAAACGCTGATCCTGTTTTTTCTTGTCATGGGCGGGCTTTTCATCGGCCTTTTCACGCCCACCGAGGCCGCCGCTATCGGCGCTTTGGGAACGCTCGTCATTGCGGTCGTCGGACGAAATCTTTCCTGGGATGGGTTTTTGAAAACCCTGGACGATACCGTACGCATCACCTGCATGATCATGGTTATTGTCGCCGGAGCAACGATTTTCGGTCATTTTCTCGCTGTAACCCGCATTCCAACCGATATCGGCGTGTGGGTCGGAGGCCTTCCCCTGCCCCCCTTTGCGATCATGGCCATGATTATCTTGATCTATGTCCTTCTCGGCTGTCTCATGGATTCCCTGGCCATGGTCATGTTGACGGTCCCGGTTTTTTTCCCGGTTGTAACAACACTGGGTTACGATCCCATCTGGTTCGGTGTCATCATTGTGCTGGTGGCTGAAATCGGTGTCATCACCCCCCCCATAGGGATCAACGTGTATGTTGTGGCCGGGGTTGCCCGGGATGTTCCCCTCCATATCATATTCAGGGGCACCATATGGATGATGGCGGCCCTGTTCTCAACTGTTCTCCTGGTCATGATTTTCCCCCAACTCGCCCTTTACCTGCCCAGCCTGATGAAATAGCCCATTCCTTATTGAACAAATAACGGCAAATTATGGTAACATGCCGTAAACGGGTTCCTACCGAAGGATTCGTCATGGAATTTTTTTTTCATCCCAAAAGTATTGTTATCGTTGGTGCTACCCCCAACAAGTCCAAGGGAGGCTATGCCATTCTGAAGAACCTGCAGAATACATTCCAAGGCCCCATCTACCCCGTGAATCCTCGGTACAAAAGTATTGGAAACCTGGTCTGTTATCCATCCGTATATGATGTGCCCGGTAAACCGGACCTGGCCATTCTCTTCATTCCCGCAAGCCAGACCCCGGATGCAGCCAAGGCCTGTGTTGCCAAGGGTATCCCCGGAGTGATCATCGAATCCGGCGGTTTTTCAGAAATAGGCGGGGACGGGGAAATTAGCCAGACCCGGCTTTCAATGCTGGCCGGACAGACAGACACCCGTATTTGGGGCCCCAATTGCATGGGTCTTGTTGACGGAAAAAACGGCTTTGTTTTCTCCTTCACGGATCCTTTGTCCTTGAGTGGTCTGCTTGAGCCGGGCCCCGTGTCTTTGGTCGTACAAAGCGGTATGCTGTCAGCGGGGTTTATCGTCGATCTCCTGTCTCACAAAATATCCGGATTCAATAAAGTCTGCTCCATCGGCAACAGGGTCGATATCAACGAATGCGATCTGCTCGAATACCTGCTTCAGGACAACGATACCCGTGTCATCGGCTTTTATCTGGAATCCTTCGTGAATCTGAAGCGCTTCATCGAAATTTATCGACTCCACCGTAGGGCCAAGCCCGTGGTCATTTTAAAAGGAGGGAAAAGCGAAACCGGCAGGCAGGCGGCGATGAGTCACACGGCCAGTATGGCGGGCAGCCATCATATTCTGGCGGATGTCCTCGGGCAGGCTGGAATCCTTGAGGCCCGTGATTTCCATCAAATGGTCGATCTTTGCAGGACCCTGGGAATGGTCTTGCCCCGGCCACACAAATCGGAACAGCCCGGTATCGCCATTCTTACTTTCAGTGGTGCCTCAGGAATTGTTGCGGCCGATTTTCTCGATGGTTTCGGCATCAAAGTGGCCGAATTGGATCGGGCAACCACGGCAAAATTGTCAACTATTTTCCCGGCATGGATGCCACCGGCCAATCCCGTTGACCTTTGGCCGGCTATGGAGCAGCACAGCGGGCAAGGTCTCGACATCTATTCCCTTGCCCTGGATGCCGTCCTTGCCGATACAGGGGTTGACGCTTGCATGGTTCATACCTTTGCCGGGTTTTCCCGGGTCCGGCTGAACCTCTCCAATACGGCAGAACTCTCCCGTAAATGGGGAAAACCGGTTTTTATCTGGGTCCTTGGGGAGCGGGATGAAATCTTGAATTTTCAGGTTGAGGCAAGGAAGCTGGGAATACCCGTCTACCATGAACTGTACCGGGCTACGGAATGTATGGTCACGGCGCTCAAGCTGGAGGATACATCGACACGCTGGATGGACATGGAAGCGGAAGACTCGTCGAATTTTGCATGGACGGAAGAGATTATCCTCCCCGAGGATGGCACTATTTTGGATGAACATGTCTCAAAAAAAATTTTGATGAAAGCGGGCCTGCCGACGGTAGAAGAACATCCAGCGCTTTCCGTTGCCGCATGCCTGGAGGCCACGGCCCACATGGGCTATCCGGTAGTTTTAAAGGGGTTGCAACCGGGATGCATCCATAAAACCGAAGCCGGTCTCGTGAGGGCCGATCTGCATGACAAACCCCAATTGATTGCCGCTTTTCATGAACTGAAGAACAGGATGCCTCCGGGAAGTGCCGTTCTGATACAAAGACAGATCAAGGGAACATTGGAACTGATCATGGGTTATATGCGCGATCCGCAGCACGGGCCCTGCGTAATGGTCGGGTTGGGGGGGATCTTCGCGGAAACGGTCAAAGATACCGCTTTCGCGCTGGCCCCCCTGACCGTTCAAAAGGCCGCCTCCCTGATCGGAAGCCTTAAATACGGGCATCTCCTCAATGGATTCCGGGGGTATCCCCCGGCCCCGATCGAAGTGCTTGCCCGCTATCTGGTTATACTGGGACGACTCGGCAATGCATTCCCGTCCATTCGGGAAATCGATATCAATCCACTGATTCTCTCGGAATCCGGCCCGGTCATCGTGGATGCAACAATCATCCAAGACCGTCCTTGATCACTGCGTGCTCTCTCTGATATCTTTTCCCTTGCCGAACACGACCGGAATCCCCCCTCCTTGATGATGAAACCTGCACCGAACATCGTTTTCACTTCATCGGTAATGCTCTCCTTTACCCCAAGAACCTCGATATAGTACTGGCGCCGAAGCTCCAAGGCACGGATGGATTTTCCCAAAAAACTGTTCGGTGGAGCCATCTCAAAAAGCATATGTTTCTCGGACAAAGGGAGAAGGGAGATAGTCAAGTACATTGGGAGAAATCATGCCTTTGGCCACCTTGGCGGCGATCTCTTTGCCCGCTATCAGGACCTCTGTTGCCCCGATTTTTTCGACGATCAGGATGTCCGCAGTCAAATCCTCGCCATATACATATGCAATCAGGTATGTGGTGACCCCAGGCGAAGGCAGGCATCCATGCCGGGAAAGATGCCTACAACCCGGGACCGTCGCCCAATCTCGCGATGGAAGCGTTCAATGAGGTTGGTAGAACTTATCTTTCGATGATCAAGAAAGGGAAAAGTCAGAAACGGCGGGGTATCCTTAAGACCTTCCTTCAGAAGCCGTATAGCGTCCGGGTAGCGCCGCTCATACTCCTCTACCCAGCAAGCAGTCCGTGCCGGCTGGTATGGCCGTTCCCTGGTCGTCTGCGGTCAAATGCTTTTGAGCTTTGCCGCAGCTGTTTTTTTAGTTTGATATCACACCGGTTAACCGGTCGAGGCTGGCTTGACCGGTCAAACGCTCGCCTGTCTGCCCCGTTTCCAGAGTTCCCAAACCAGCAAACAGGCCCCCGCTGAAATGGAGGAATCGGCCACGTTGAAGGCGGGCCAGTGCAGCGTACCAATATAGAAATCGAGAAAATCAAGGACCTCCCCAAACCAAATCCGGTCGATAAGATTGCCGACCGCCCCCCCCATAATGCACGCCAAGGCGAGAATCAAGCGGAATTCGGTCGTGGCCGCTTTCCGAAGATAGAAGAGGATAAGGGTAATCGCCAGTATATTCACGCCGATAAAGAAAGTGTAACGGAATGCCGGGGAAGTCTGCGCAAGAAAACCAAAAGCCGCACCGGGATTCCGGACATAGGTAAGATTGAAGAACCCCTGCAAGACCGGTATGGAATCGTGGAGCGTCATGGAGGTGTCAATCCAGTATTTGGTCAACTGGTCGGACAGGATAATCAACAACGCCGTCACAACGAACAGACCGTACTTTTTCATATATCAGCCGATTTCAGAAACCGTCTCAGCGCATCGGGCGCAAATCGCGGGATGTTCCGAATTCATCCCCACAGTCGGACTGTAAATCCAGCAACGATCGCATTTTTGCCCCTTTGCTTTCGATACAGAGATCATGAGACCGTCTATGGCTTCACTGACTGTCGGATCGGTCAGTTGTTCCCGATCGACAAATTGCAGTTGCGAAACAATCAGCAACGCACGCATATCCCCCTCACAGCCATGAAGCGCTTCAAGTAGCTTCGGCGGCAAGGATAAATTCACGGCGGCGTCCAGGGAATGCCCGATTATTTTACCCTGTCTGGCCGTTTCGATTACTTTGGAAACTTCCGCCCGGACGGCAATCATGGTTTTCCAGCGTTCCGCCAACTCTGCGTCATGAAAGCGTTCGTCTACCGATGGAAACTGCGTCAAATGGACACTTTTTGCTTTACCCGCGCATTCCGGTAAGGCAGCCCAGATTTCTTCCGCAGTGAAGGCCAGGATAGGCGCCAACAGGCGAACCATGGTATCGAGAATCCGGTATATCGCCGTCTGGGCTGAACGTCTTGCCTTCGATTTCGTCTCGGATGTGTAGAGCCTGTCCTTCAGCACATCCAGATACAGGGCGCTCAGATCGACGGCACAGAAATTATAGAGGGTGTAGTAAGCCACATGGAACTGGAACTCCTCGTAAGCGCCCCGGACCCGGCGGATGACTTCCTGCAAACGATGAAGAATCCACCGATCCATTTCCTGGAGATCATCGATCTCCAATAAATCCTTATCGGGATCGAAACCATTGAGATTACCCAAAATATAGCGTCCCGTATTGCGGATGCGCCTGTAGGCGTCGACAAGCCGCTTCAAAATTTCATCCGAAACACGGATATCTTCGGTATAATCTTCAGAAGCCACCCAGAGCCGGAGGATTTCCGCACCATACTGATCAATGATCTGCTGCGACTCAATGACATTGCCGACCGACTTGGACATTTTCTTCCCTTCGCCGTCCACGACGAACCCATGTGTCAGGACGCTTTTATAGGGTGCCCGGCCCCGCGTGCCGACACACTCCAAAAGCGACGAATGGAACCATCCCCGATGCTGATCGTTGCCTTCCAGATACATGTCCGCCGGCGACGACAGGTCGGGCCATCTCTCCAGCACGGCGGCATGGCTTACACCGGAGTCAAACCATACATCCAAAATGTTTGTTTCCTTCCGGAAATGTTCATGGCCGCATACCGGGCAGACCGTACCGGGAAACATCAGCTCCTTCGTGTCTTTTTCAAACCAGACGTCGGCGCCATGCTCTTTAATCAGGGCAACCAGCCGATCCAGAAGTTCTTTCGTCAACAATTCCTGGTTGCAGTGTTCGCAGTAAAAAATCGTGAGGGGAACACCCCACAGGCGCTGGCGGGAAATACACCAGTCGGGGCGATTTTCGATCATCCCATAGATCCGGCCGTGACCCCAGCCGGGAATCCACTGGACCTTATCAATACATTGAAGGGCCTTTCTTCGCAGATCGTTTTTCTCCATGGAAATGAACCACTGTTCTGTGGAACGAAAAATGATCGGCTGTTTACATCGCCAGCAATGTGGATAGGAATGCTCAAAATCAATGTTACCGAGAAGGCTCCCCAGCTCTTCGAGTTTCGCATTGACCGCCTCGTTGGCATCAAAGACAAACTGACCGGCAAAGAACTCGACGTCGGGAGTAAACCTGCCGTCCGCATCGACGGGCGCGTAATTATCCAGCCCGTATTGCATACCGATTTCATAGTCTTCCTGGCCGTGGCCGGGGGCAATGTGGACACAGCCGGTTCCGGCATCAAGGGTGACAAAGGGCGCGATAATGATGATGCTTTCCCGGTCATACAATGGATGACGACAGCGCTGTCCCTCTGCCTCCACTCCAAGAAACTCATCCAGGATATCGTGGGGTTCATTACGCCAGCCGAAAGCGTCCAGACAATAGTCGAGGAGTTCCTTGGCCACGATGAGTACCTCGCCGCGGATCTTTACAGCCGCATAGAGGAACTTTTCATGGAGAGCGATGGCCAAGTTCGCCGGAATGGTCCAAGGCGTGGTGGTCCAGATGACAAAATGAACTTTTTCCCCCGCCAGCTTCGGGCGAACGGCGGCTATATCGGAAACCACAGCAAATTTGACATAAATCGACGGCGTATGATGTTCCGCATATTCAACTTCGGCTTCGGCCAGGGCGGTTTTGCAGGTGGCACACCAGTAAACGGGTTTCTTCCCTTTATAGACACTGCCATTGAGGTAGAGTTTTCCGAATTCTTCAACCGTCGTCGCCTCATAGTCGTATTCCATGGTGAGATAAGGTTTTTCCCAGTCCCCGAACACACCGAGGCGTTTGAACTGCTTCCGCTGCAAGTCAACAAATTTTCCGGCATAACTCCGGCAGGCCAGGCGTTTTTCAACCTGCGACAGGGTTCCTTTTTTCTCCCCCAGTTCTTTATCCACCTGATGTTCTATAGGAAGTCCATGGCAATCCCACCCCGGAACATAAATACAGTCAAAACCGGACATATTTTTGGACTTGATGACGATATCTTTGATGACTTTGTTCAGCGCCGTGCCGAGATGAATGTTCCCATTGGCGTAAGGAGGACCGTCATGCAAGATGTATGGTGTCATCTTCCGGGAAGCGCCCCTGATGCAGGCGTAGATGCTCATATCTTCCCAAAGCCCAAGGATCTCCGGTTCTTTCTGGGAGAGATTGGCCTTCATGGGGAAGCCCGTTTTAGGCAAGTTCAAGGTACTTTTATAATCCATTCAAAACGCCTCCAGGAGATTTGGCTGCCTAACTACCACATAAACCATAGTCTTTCAAGAAGAAGTAAGAAAGGCCTCCGATTTGCAACAATCGGAGGCCCTTCTTGACCATTTGCCTATGTCCCCAACAATCAGTTACATACCCATACCGGGATAACCTCCCCCGGGAGGCATGGCCGGCATGGCTGATTTATCCTCCGGTTTGTCGGCAATCATGCACTGGGTCGTAAGCATCAGCGACGCAACACTGGCTGCGTTCTGCAGGGCAAAGCGAGCCACCTTGGTTGGATCAATAACACCGGCGCCAATCATGTCTTCGTATTTTTCCGTTCTGGCATTGAATCCGAAGGCCCCCTTCTTCTCCTTGACCTTCTCAACAACAATGCTTCCCTCCATGCCCGCGTTCTGTGCGATCAGTCGGAGGGGCTCCTCGAGAGCCTTTTTCACAATACTCACACCGATCTGTTCGTCGCCAGAGAGTTTAAGTCCATCCAACGCCCCCAGTGTCCTCAGGTAGGCGACGCCGCCGCCAGGAACGATCCCTTCTTCAACGGCTGCCCGGGTCGCATTGAGCGCGTCTTCGACCCGTGCCTTTTTTTCCTTCATTTCCGTTTCCGTCGCGGCACCGACTCTGATTACAGCAACACCACCGACAAGTTTCGCCAATCTCTCCTGAAGTTTCTCGCGGTCGTAATCGGAGGTTGTCTCCTCAATCTGAACACGAATCTGCTTGACACGGCCTTCAATATCCTCGCGGCTTCCGGCACCATCGATAATGGTCGTGTTGTCCTTGTCTATGGTGATGCGCTTGGCCTTCCCCAGATCGTCAATCGTGGCGTTCTCCAACTTCGCGCCCATATCCTCGGAGATCAGCTTCCCCCCCGTCAGGGTGGCAATATCCTCAAGCATGGCCTTCCGCCGGTCACCGAAACCAGGTGCCTTCACGGCCGCCACATGGAGGGTCCCGCGGATTTTGTTCACGACCAATGTCGCCAGCGCTTCCCCTTCGATATCTTCAGCGATGATCAGCAGGGGAGAGCCCATTTTTGCGATCTGTTCAAGAATGGGGAGGAGGTCCTTCATGCCACTGATTTTCTTCTCGTTGATCAGGATGTAACAATCAGAGAGACTGACTTCCATCTTTTCGGGATTGGTAACAAAGTAAGGAGAAAGATAGCCGCGGTCGAATTGCATCCCCTCAACGATATCCAGTTCCGTTTCCAGTCCTTTGGCCTCCTCGACCGTGATTACGCCCTCTTTACCAACCTTGCCCATCGATTCGGCGATAATGTTTCCAATATCTTCGTCATTATTGGCGGAAACGGTACCCACTTGTGCGATTTCCTTCTGATCTTTGGTAGGCTTGCTCTGTTTTTTCAGCTCTGCGACCACCGTCTCCACGGCCTTGTCGATGCCCCGTTTGACATCCATGGGATTGCTGCCGGCCGCAACAGCCTTGACCCCCTCCCGATAGATGGCTTGAGCCAGAATGGTGGCCGTTGTGGTTCCGTCACCGGCGACATCACTGGTTTTGCTCGCCACTTCACGAACCATTTGGGCACCCATGTTTTCGAATTTATCCTCCAGCTCAATCTCCTTGGCCACAGTCACGCCGTCCTTGGTGACGGTCGGCGCACCGAAACTTTTATCCAGGATAACGTTACGGCCTCTGGGCCCCAAGGTTACTTTCACGGCATCCGCCAAGGTGTTGACACCCTTCAGGATGGATTTCCTTGCTTCTTCATCGTACTGTAGAATCTTTGCTCCCATTATGACGACTCCTCCTTATCTCGGTTATTTCTTATCAATGATGCCCAGTATATCGTCTTCCCTCATGATGAGGTAATCCACACCGTCAATTTTCACCTCCGTACCGCCGTACTTGCTGAAAAGCACACGGTCACCCACTTTTACGTCCAGTTTGGCGACTTTGCCGTCCTCCAGGATTTTGCCCTTGCCGACCGCGATGACCTCGCCCTCGATGGGCTTTTCCTTGGCTGTATCCGGAATGATGATACCTCCCTTCGTTTTCTCCTCTTCTTCCAAACGCTTCACAATAACCCTGTCTTGTAATGGTCTGATTTTCATCCCCAATCTCTCCTTTCTCAATTATATGATTTCTTGTTATGGATTTTCCCTAGGAATTAAATCGACGCTATAATAAACATCAATTCTATCCTGTCAAGATGGGGATGAAAGATTTTGAATCGCCCCTTCTCAAAGCGCCTACAAGACGATTGCCCATAATCTAGCCGAGGGGAACCACAGTCATTCCCGATCAAAAAACGGCTCTGGCACACCACAACTCTCCAAGATCACGAGGGAAAAAACAATCGACGTATCGGTAAGTGAATCGAACCCGGACCGGTTTCCCTTATCACCTCGATCTCTCGGAGGTCGATACGACCAGACCCCTATACACCGGTCTCCATGATTTTCGTAATGACCGGATGGTATGCACGATTCCGGGAAGTCCGACGATGGTAATTTATAATCAGTTTGTAAGTGATCCCCACGGCAGCACAGGCGGCGACAAAGGCCCACAGATCGGAATGGGTATCACCCAGTAAAGCAGTCGCCGCGAGTTTGCCCATCAACGCCATGGCGATAAAAGCAAGAACGGGAACGCCATAGAGAATTACAGAGGCTTTGAAATACCGCTGCGGCTCCACAACGATTTTTACCCTCTGACCTTTGACCGCCCCCAGGGGATTCTCCACTTCGACATAGTCCTGTGCAGACGGATGACATATAGCGACGGCAGCACAGGTTTCGCAGGCGTTTTTTTTCTCGATCACCACCCTCGCGGTTGTACCGACTGCCTCGACAACAATTCCCTCTTCCTCCAACATGATCGCCTCTCAGCCTCTCCTTCCCGTTCCCGGCAGGTTCCGTAAAAATACGAATTTATGCTCTCATTCCCCATAGCATGGTATCGCTGGATCGGCAAATACCCGCTGCGTAACGTTTCTTAATCTATGCTGATTTCACCATGTTGCAGACATTTTACAAAAGGTAAATCCGCCGGGGAAAACACGTAGCCCCCGAGTTCCTCGATATGAACCCAGGCGAACCGTTCATGGACCCGGCACTCAAGAGAGCCGCCCTTCCAGCGGGCCAGATAGGCGATCAGACAGATCGCACCGTGGTTGTAATGATAGACGCTCTCGCCGACAAAGGTACCCACCTCGATTTCGATGGCGAATTCCTCCCGCAATTCCCTCGCCAGACAGTCTTCGGGGGATTCCCCGACTTCCAAAGTTCCGCCGGGAAATTCCCAGTGACCCGCAAGCCTATCATTTACTCCGCGCCGTGCAATCAATATTTTTCCCTCATGGACAAGAATCGCCGCCGTGACTGTTTTTATCACCGGATCGTCCACCCATGGTGATTCCTCTCCATCACACAACATAGGATAAGCACCAGAGTCCTGCCGCCGAAAGAAGCGGCACCGTCAGATTATCATCAACACCGACGGAAAAAAATTCGATCCATGCCCCCACGACGGCTCCGGTAAAAGCCACGACACCGTTTTGAAAAATTATCCACGACAACGGCAGAACCGCTGTAAAGAATCCGGCCATCCCCTCCAGGGAGCGACCCCGGTATCTTTTGCGTCCCCAATTATTGCCGGCTATTTCCGCCGCCGTATCCCCCAAGGTCAGGAACAGCATGGCCGCAACGGCAATGTCCCGGGGAAACAAAAAGACCACGACAAGAAAGGACAGGCAGGTATAAGTCGCACCGGTCATTTTTTTCTTTTCGGTCTCACGAATCAAGCCGGAAAAATGCTTCATGATCCAGCGGTTTACAGGGGGAAACAGAAGTCTTGTCGCGTCTAAAACGAGAAAGACGATCAGGGCGAACAAGAGTACCGTCAATACGAAATCTCGGACTTCCATGACTGGAATCCAGAATGGCAGATACCAGTAAGCAAGCGGGGCGATAGAGGAAACCAGAACGTGAAACAGTTTCCTCAACCCCAGGAAAGGCTTGGCTTTCGGTAAATTCACAGACAAGAGAATCCCTTTCGTAAAAATATTCGTGTGGACCGCATCCGGGTCGAAAGGCTGGCGTACAGAGATGGCATCCTCCCAAAAGGAGCACTCATCGTTTCGCCGCCACGGGAAACAGGGGGCTCACCCACCGAAAACCGTCTTCAACAGATCCGTTACACGGGCTGCTGGGTTGGCCCTGATTTCCTTTTCCTCTTCCCCGATCATATAGAAAACACCGTCCAAAGCCTTATTGGTCACGTACCGATTAAGATCAAGGGATTCGAGGTTGATAAAAGGAAGCGTTTTGCTGTAGGTCCCGATCAATGACTCGTAGCGCCGGGTAACATCGTAGTTATCCATGGCTTCGGCAATGATTGGATTGAAACGATCCGCAAGAGAACTGTACGTTTTCGATTTCAAATACTCCGTGGCGGCTGTCTGATCACCCCTGAGAATATTTATGGCCTCTTCGAACGTCATCTGTCGCACGGCACTGACAAAAATATCCTTGGCCTGCGGCGCCGCCGCTTCCGCCGCCCGGTTCATGCTCAGGACAAACTCATCAACCTGTTGCCGATACCCGACTTTAACCAGGACATCCGCCACCTTCTGAATCTGTTTCGGTACAAGGATCTTCACCATATGATTCTCGAAATATCCATCCTCCCTTGAGAGCAGTCCGACCGCCTTCTCTGCACCGACTGTCAGCGCCTCTTTCAGGCCCGATGCCGTAGTCTGTGCGTCAGGAGACGAAACACCCGGTGAAGAGAGCCCTTTTATAAAATCACCAAGCAACCCCGCCTGTCCATTCGCCGCCATAAGGATCATGAAAAAAGACAAAATCATTACTCTCAGTTTCATTGTTCCAACCCCCTCTCTTTTCCTGCGTTCAACTGACGCTTCCCACAGTAAAAAAACCGCCCTGTTTCATCCTTCATCATTCCCCCCGGTTCGTTCGTGATGATCATCAGCAGCAACGGCAAAACCTGACTGAATAATATTCGCCGAAGGGACCATGCGGTAAGTGCCGAACTGACGGGAGGGATGCCCGTCCTCAAAGATGCAGCACCCAAAATAATCAACGTGAACTGTTATCGGGCCGGCTCCATTGCCTTAACCGCCTCAGGTTTTTTGATCAAGAAATACAGACTACCCTTTTCTTTAATGCTGCCGGCAATGTGTTCCGCCCCCTTGCCGGAACCGCAGAAAATATCGATTCTTCCCGGTCCCTTGATCATTCCGCCCGCGTCCTGCAAAAGAGCGAAGCGGCCGAAGGGCTGCCACGACAGAAGATTCCCCTTCTCATTCAGAATGGGTTTACGGGCCCTGATGAAGACAAGACCTCCTTTGGGGAAAATAGCCGGATCCGCGGCCAGGGATCGTCCCGCCGTCAACGGCACGTTGAGGGACCCCAGCGGACCCTCAGGTACGATCTTGAAAAAAATGTAACTTTCGTTCTTATGGAGCAGGTCAAGGTCTTCCGGATGTTCCTGCAGATATCGCTTCACATACCGATGAGACATCTGGGATGACGTGATTTTCCCGCTTCTCAGCAGACACGACGAGGCGCCTTTGAAAGCCCTGCCGTTGGATTGGGCATAATTGATCCGGATTTCGGTCCCATCGGGAAGAATGATCTTTCCGGAACCCTGGATATGGAGATAAAAAAGTTCCACCGGATCGTCCACCCAAACGATCTCGAGTCCCTTCCCCGCAAGGCACCCTTCGCCATCGATCTCCGCTCTGGCGGGATATGGTAGCAGCTCTCCGTCTTCCAGTCTGCCGATAATTCTTTCCCCTTTGTATTTCGGAAAAAACTTGCCCAGGGAGACCACGACGGCATCATCCGGCACCCGGTAAATGGGGTGGCGGTACTGTTCCGTTCGCTCCATCGAGCCTCTGAGTTCCGGTTCATAGTAACCAGTGAAAACGACTTTGCCCGGCTCGCCATGGGTGGCCTGATAGATATCAAAATTCTCCCGGATTTTCTCATCCCTTTCCCCGATGGAGGCGGAGTTAAGACAGATTCGCAGGAACAGCAAAAGAGATTCCTTCAGGTCCTGGACACTATAAAGGGTGCTTCCGATACGATACTGCAGACCCGGTGACAGACGGTCATAGTAGGCCAAGCTTCTCTCTATGGCCAGTTGCAGCGATGCCATATCCAGATCATCTCCTGTCAATACAATCTCACCAGATCGAACCGGGACAAGAGGGTACACAATCCCCGTATTTCTATAGACGGTTTGTCGTCTCACTGCCGTCTCTGTCGGAAGGGGCTCTTCCATCATGGATTCAACGGGAGGGGGAACGGGCTTCAACGTGTCCTTCCTGAGAACGGGCTCAGAGGCGCACCCGGAAAAGAGTAAAAGAAAAACCAGGACAAAAATGCGACAAAACAACACATACATCGTCATAATTCCAAAATCATGGCCGTTTCATCACAGAAATCCGGATATTTTGAACAGCGGAAGCAATCAGACCAGATTTTTTCGGGCAGGGTGGAACGGTCCACTTCATGAAAGCCCAGGCGTGTAAAAAAGGACGTCTGATAGGTCAAGGTAAATACACGAAAAAGCTCAAGGGTGATGGCTTCAGAAATGCAGGCCTCGACAAGCTTTTTGGCGATACCTCTACGACGATGTTCTTGTTCCACATAAAGAGAACGGATTTCGGCAAGATTTTCCCAAATGATACTCATGGCGCAAATACCGATAACGGAGCGTTCATCTTTGTCGTAATATACGAAAAAATCCCGCAGGTTGCCGTAGATATCCATAAGGGAACGGGGAAGCATTTCTCCCTTCTGGGAAGACAGGTTGATCATTCTGTGTATGGCCCGGACATCACCGATACGAGCTTTTCTGAGCATGGATCCGAATTCCCTTCATTCATATCCCTCATTGTCTGATGGTGACTGCCTGACCTTTTGTCGCCGCTTTCCTCACACGAAACATCGGTTCCGCCACAGGCCGCCCACTGATCAAAGGTGACAAATATTTTGTCCCGCTGTATATCTCATAACGACACGGGCGTCAAAACAAGATCGCGCAGGAACAACCTCGACCCCGGTTATGCCGGTTCTGTCGATTTTCTTGTCAGGGACCGCCTGTACTCGCCCGCACATTTTCTGGCTATCTCTGTGAAGCTGCCGCCCCCCATCATGTGCGCAATTTCATCAACCCTTTCTTCGTCTGACAAGACACTGAGGCGAACATGGGTCCGGCCCTCTATAACCGCCTTGGAAATACGGAGGTGGTGATCGCCGAAGCAGGCGATCTGGGGCAGGTGGGTAATGCAGAGGATCTGATGGCGGCCGGCCAAGTCCCGAAGTTTCTCACCGATCACCTCCGCCGTAGCCCCTCCGACACCGCTGTCCACCTCGTCGAATATCATCGTTGCAACCGGATCAGTTTGTAGCATGATCCTCCTCATTGCCAGAATAATCCTGGAAAGTTCGCCTCCGGAAGCGATGCGTGTCATAGGCTTCAACGCTTCTCCGACATTGGTGGAGAGGTAAAATTCAACCTGATCCCACCCCTTCGGCCCCAGGGCGAGGCCTTTTTCCGCATGCCAGGCAAACTTGACATGAAAGACAGAGGCAACCATTTTCAAGGTCTTGAATTCACCCTCCATGGCGCCTTCCATCCTGCGGGCTGCGGCCTGACGAGCATCAGACAGAGATTGCGCCTTTTGTTCCAGTTCCTGAAGGCAGAGGGCAACCTGGGCATCCAAGGCTCCCATATCATCTTTCAGCTGCGAAAGTTCGTTCAGTTCCAAGGCAATGGCTTCACGTTCTTCGAGAATACCGGCAATACTATGTCCGTACTTTCGTTTTAACTCCTGCAGCAGGGCCAAACGCTCTTCGATCGTGTCCAGACGCTGTGGATCGACAATCAATGTCTTACAATAATCACGCAGGGAAAAGCAGAGTTCTTCAAGTCCGTAATAGATGGCATCCAAGCCCTCGGCTTGGGTCGGGAAGCGATCGTCGATCTCGTTGATCGACTTGATTTCAGTCTGCACGAATCGGAGTTTCTCCAGAATTGACTCGTCCTGTCCATAAAGCGTATCGTAGGCCTTGTTGGCGTGGCTTTCCAGTTTTTGAATATTGGTCAGGAATTTTTTTTCCTCCCGCAGCGCCTCTTCTTCGCCTTCCTGTAGGGAGGACTGATCAATTTCCCGAAGCTGGAAAGTGAGGTAGTCCACTCTCTCGTCGCGATTTTTTGCTCGCTTCTGCAACGCCCGCCGTTGTTCCCGAAGCGTCTGATATTTCCCGTACATCTCCTCATATTCGTTTCTCAAGGGAAACAAGTCGCCAAAGTCATCCAGAAGATCAATGTGATTGTCCGGATTAAGAAACACCTGGTGCTCCCGTTGACTGCAGATATCAATCAGAGGTTCGCTCAGCGTGGTGAGCATCCCCAAGGTGGCGGAGGAGCCGTTGATAAAAACCCGGTTTCGCTCCGACCGGGAAACGATCCTTTTCAGAACAAGTGTATCGGCTGCTTCCAATCCCATCTCCCGAAGCTTCTCTTGAAGCGTAAAACGGCCTGCAATATCAAAAACCGCCTCGACAACGGCCTCGTCTTCATCGGTGCGAATCAAATCGGGGGTTGCGCGATCACCCTGTACGAGGCCAAGGGCGCCCAGAACAATGGACTTACCCGCGCCAGTCTCTCCCGTCAGCACCGTCAGGCCTTCTTCCAAGGAGATCTGTAATTCCCCGATGATAGCAAAATTTTTGATCCTGAGATCGGTCAGCATGGCTTGTTGTTCGTTGATCCCCCCGGCAGTCTCCCCCAGCCCAGTTTTGATCGGAGAATCTCCCAGTAATCGCGAAGCGGCGAGGAGATCAGGTTTGTCACGTAGGGAGACCGGCAAACGGTTACGGTATCCCCGGTCTTGAGGTCGTAGGATATTTGCCCGTCCAGGGTCACCATGGCCCCCGGTTCACGGGTAATAAGTTTTGCCGTCACCACCACGTCCGCGGGAAGAATAATCGGGCGGTTGGTCAGGGTGTGCGGACACAAAGGACTGATGACCATGCAGGCCATTTTGGGATAAACAATCGGTCCCCCGGCGGAAAGGGAATAAGCGGTAGAACCCGTGGGCGTGGAAACGATGATCCCATCAGCCTTGAAGGTCGTCAGAAACGCATCATTAACGAAAACCTCCAATTCGACCATCCGAGAAAGATGTCCCCGACCGATAACGACATCGTTGAGAACCGCCTGTTCTTCTATTTCGGCATCCTGGCCTTTGATAGCGACATCGAGCATCATCCGTTTCTCCATTTCAAAATTCCCGGATAGAATCCGTTCCAGAGAACAGAACATCTCGCTGAGATTCACTTCCGTCAGATAGCCGAAACCACCCATATTAAGTCCCACGATGGGAATTTCAATTCCCCGGATAAAATGGGCGAGTCGCAGAATCGTTCCGTCACCCCCAAAGGCTATGATCAAATCAACCACCGATGCCAGGTGGCGGCGATCCATACCGTCCCTCTTGCCCACTTTGCGTGCCGTGTGTTTTTCCAGATAGACCTTGAAACCACGGACCAAAAGCCAGTCTCGAAGTTGGATGGTATACTCGTCAGATCTTTCCTTGTCGATATTCGCTATGATGCCGATTTTCTTTATGCCCATGACAAACCCGTCGTTTGTAAAATATTCGTGTTTACTATCATAATTACCGCTGGGTGTCTATTGACGATAAGAAAGCGGATCGCTCAAGCCGGCCTCGGCGAAGCCCTTTTTCCGCAACAGGCAGCTATCACATTGCCCACAAGCCAAGCCATCGGGGGACGGGTCGTAACAGGTCATGGTCATGCTGTAGTCGACGCCGAGGCTCAATCCCGTCCGAATAATCTCCCCCTTCGACAAATACATAAGGGGGATACGAATTGATACAGGAATTTTTTCCTCCACGGCGGCCCTGGTTGCAAGGTTCGCCATCTTTTCATACGCCGCGATAAACTCGGGCCGGCAGTCCGGATAACCGCTGTAATCAATGGCATTGACCCCGATAAAAATATCGCCGCTCCCCAGGACCTCCGCCCAAGCCAGGCCATAGCTCAAGAAAATCGTATTCCGGGCGGGTACATAAGTCACCGGTATTTCACCGACAGGGGCAATCGTGTTTCGCTTAGGCACATCGACATTGCCGGTCAGGGCGGAGCCGCCGAACGCACGCAGATCAATATCAACGATGCGATGTTCCTGAACCCGAAAGAATTCGGCCACCCGTTTCGCCGCCTCTAATTCCTGATGATGCCTTTGACCGTAACAAAAGGTCAATGCATGAAGGAGATAACCTTCTTCCTTCGCCATGGCAATCAATGTGGTTGAGTCGAGGCCGCCGCTTAAAAGAACGATCGCTTTCTTCCTTTTTGGCATTAATTCCTCCTAGACCCCCCTGACTTCCTGACCCCATATAATTTTTTGGAGTTGCAACTGCATACGCACGGGCAGACCGTCATTGAGAATCCATTCTGCGAGTACTGACGGTTCCAGCATTCCCAAGATCGGCGAGAACAGAGGGGGTTTGGCCGCCGTGCAAACATCCCTGTATCGGGCTAGAATACCCACCGCATAATCGTAATCTCTACGATCCATCATGACAAACTTGATCTCGTCCCGCGAAGTCAGGTGAGAAAAATTCCCGAAGTCATTTTTCTCCGCTTCGCCGCTGGAAGGACACTTGATATCGACAATACGGACACAACGGGAGTCAATGGAGCCGATATCCCTGGTACCGTTTGTTTCCAAGAGTACTTCGAAGCCTCTATCGAGCATCATTTTGATCAAACCCGGGGTTTTCCTCTGCAGGAGCGGTTCTCCTCCCGTCACCTCCACAAGTCGGCAGGGAAAGGCGGAAACACGCCCGATGACCTCCTCCACATCCATCGCCTCCCCTTCATCATAGGCATAGCGCGTATCGCAGTAAGAACAGCGTAGGTTGCATCCTGTCAGGCGGACGAAAACGCAAGGCCGTCCCGCATGGGATGATTCTCCCTGAAGACTGTGGAAGATTTCGTTGACAATGAGAGACAACTATTCCTCCCAGTAAAAAGCCCCGGCGTCATCCGTTTCTGAAACCTTCACTTTGGAAATCCAAACCCGGCCGTCATTCAAATCTCGCTGCAAGGCACCGTAAAGATAACGGGCAACAATTTCCGATGTGGGGTTTGTGCCACGAAATATACTCAAATCATTGAGGTTTCTATGGTCCAATCCTTCCAGAATCCGGTTGATCTTTTCCTTAACCGTCCGAAAATCGATCCCAATACCGATGTCATCCAAACCCTTACAGCGTACAAACAGTTCAACATTCCAGTTATGACCGTGAAGACGGGCGCAATCGCCGGGATAACCGGTCAAGGTGTGGGCCGCCGAAAAATGCGTTTTGATGTGGATTTCATAAATACCCGCCATGTTGTTCAATCCTTTCATCACTGGTGCGTTTCTTTCTATTCCCAATCATGAATAATTGCAATCCTAAACAGTCCCGCAAGGGCCGTTTACGGCCCTCGATGTCCTGATCGCCTGCTTTTCACCGCCCATGTTCCTTTTCAGGATTTCGACGAAGACCTCTTGACAGAGACCGCACAATGGCCTATTTGTGCATTCCGCTTATCGCCCCGTTACAGATGATGTGGAATGGAACGGGAGTCTGCAAAGTTTACGGAATGAATATGCGTAAATACCTTTTGTGCATCGTCCTCGTTTTTGTTTTCCTTGCCGGGTCTCCGGCACATGGCAATAAAACTGGCGACACGATCCATGCCAAATCCTATTGTGTGTTGAATGCGGCAACGGGCACCATCATCAAGGCCAAAAATATCGATGAGCCGATCCAACCGGCATCTCTCGCCAAGGTTCTCTCGCTCTACGTGATCTTCGAGGCAATACAGAACAAGAAAATCCATCTGGACGACCAAGTGAAAATCAGCAAAAAGGCGTGGCAGACAGGCGGGTCGCAGATGTTTCTGGAACCGGACACCGAAGTAGAGTTGGAAACCCTGATGAAGGGCATGGCAATCGTTTCCGCCAACGATGCGGCCACCGCCCTGGCGGAGTATGTCGACGGTGATGTACCCACTTTTGTCGCGCGGATGAATCGGACCGCCAGTCTTCTGGGCATGAAGAACAGCCGCTTTGCCAATCCCCACGGGCTGCCTGCCAAAGGTGGAATCACGACCGCCCGCGACATGGCGATCCTCGCAGATATTTATATCCGCCGATTCCCGTGGGCGCTAGACCTGCATTCACAGCGGTCATATTCCTATCACGAAATCACACAACCCAACCGTAACAGGCTTTTAGGAAAATATCCCGAAGTGGATGGATTAAAAACCGGTTTCACCAGGGTGTCGGGTTACCACACAATCGTCACGGCCTGTAAAGGGGAACAGCGTTATATCATTGTCCTGATGGGGGCGAAAACCCCGGAGAAAAGAAATCGGGAGGCCGCGGCCCTGCTGAAAGAAGTTCTGCGCACCGGGCATACTTCCGGTAAGAAGCACGCCTCCCCGCAAATCGGCATGTCCTTGTAGGCGAGGGCATGGGTTCAAACGCCGGATATTGTGACCGCACCTGAATGGAAAGGAGCAAACTATGGGCATTCTCAAGGGCCCCCTCACTTTTACTCGCTATGAAATCGCAGAGAATCTGCCGGACCGTTTCCTCGATTTTGCACGGGAACGTCTGGTTCGCCACGCATTTTCGGGCCTGGAAACTTCAGAACGAACGAAAATTGTGGGCTGGACGGGTCTGGAGGATATTCTGGACACACGGTTCGATGATAGCCGCCATGTAAAGGGTGATTTTCTTCTGTTTTCGCTTCGGGTGGATCGGAAAACGGTTCCAGCCTCGCTGTTGAAGGTGGAGGCTATGACCGCCGAGAGAAGGTATCTTGCCGAAACAGGCAGGGATCGGCTCTATCGGGAACAGAAGCAGGATATTCGGGATCGTCTTCACCTCTCGATCCTCCAGCAGAGTCTCCCCATCCCGTCTTTTTATGATGTCTGCTGGTCTCTGTCAGGGCAGTGGCTTGTTTTCACGTCGTTGGCAGAACTTGCCAACCTGGATTTTCTGGAAATCTTCAAGGAAACATTCGGGTTCATCCCTGTGCCGTATCTTCCCTGGGAACGACCAGGCCGGCATTTAACGCCCAACGATGCAGAGGCACACAATTCCGCCATTGACGTCAAAACGGCAGGCCGTGAATTTCTAACCTGGCTCTGGTTCAAATCAGAGGAAAGAAATGGGGCCATCAACCTCCCCGTTCGGGGTGATGAAATCGAGGTCGTTTTTCTCCGTCGTCTGGTTCTCGAATCGGGAAACGGCACCGATGTCGAAACGGTTACCTGCCATGGAACCAATACCGATTTGAAGGAGGGGAAAGAGGCCCTGCGGCAGGGCAAGAAAATACGTGAAGGACGCATTCGGCTGCGCATTGACGCGGATACCTGGGAATTCACTTTCAAGGCTGATACATACGGTTTTCAGTCTTTGAAACTACCGGAGGTAGTCGAGGCAACCGATGAAAAAGACACCGACAGCAGGTGCCTCGAACGGATTTATCTCATGGAACGGGCTGTTTCGGCCATGGACGATCTTTTTGCCCTTTTCCTGACGATTCGTCAATCCGAACGCTGGACAAACGAGGAACATCCCCGTATGAACAAGTGGCTGCAGGCCTACTAATCCCATGGCCCTCCGTTGCGGTCCCGTTTAGATTGAATACGACTTTACGACAGGGACATGAGAAACACTCGGAGATTCGTCTTCCGGTGGCTCAGTTTCATCTTTTTCCGGATATTATTCCGGTGAAACTCCACTGAACGAACCGACAGATTCAGCATTTCCGATATTTCCTTGTTTGTTTTCCCTTCCTTGACAAGATTGGCTATCTGGATTTCCCGTCCAGTCAGGTTGAAATGTGCAAGGGTGATGTTCCGCAGAAAGGGAGAGATAATACTGTTCAGGTTTGATTCCAGGACTTGGAGATACGCCTGTTGTGCCGGTTGGGTCAAACTCTGTTTCAATTTTTCGACGTAGGGCAACACCAGGCTCCGTACGTTTGCAAGGACATCGTCTTCCAAGTCCGACTTATCCTCTTCGCGCCGGCGGAGCAAGACCTTCAATGCGGTGTTCGCCTCTTCAAGATAAGCAGACTTCACTTCCAGTTCCTCCTTGCTCCGTTTCAAATCCAGTTCACTTTGAACGCGTTCAGTAATATCGCGGACCACGGCCTGCACCACTGGATAGCCCCGAAGTTTAAAACGGCTCAACAGAACTTCTGCAGGGAAGAGGCTTCCATCCGTTTTTTTATGCATCCAGGTAAATGAATGGAAACCTTCTTTCATTGAAATATCGATCATACGGTTCGCTTTATCAAAGGAGGATGCACCGTCAGGCTGAAAGGCGGGAGAAAGGTCACCGGGGTGATATTTGATAAATTCTTCCTTGGAACTGAATCCGTAAAGTTCCAGGGTTTTCCCGTTACAATCAAAAAAGGATTGCTTATCCAGCATCATGATCGCGTCATTGGAGGATTCGAAAAGGGTCCGGAACTTCTTCTCCGACTCCAAAACCGCCAGGTCGGTCTGCTTGTGATCCGTAATATCGCGGATCGTTTGAATGGCCCCAATGACCTGATTGTTATGGTCATAGATCAGGCTGGCCTTGGACCACAAGTACCGATTTTTGTTTCCGACTTTCATAGCTTCGTCGTTTTCGTAGTAAAGCGATCCTTCAGCCCAATGAATTTTTCGATAGACCTTAAGCGTTTCCGGATCGTTCTCCAGAAGCAGATCGATTAACAGAGGTTTTCTTTTGCCGTAGAAGGGAATGGCATGCTCATAATCGCCTTTTCCCATGATGTCCTGGGTCCGGATTCCCGTCAGATTTTCCATCGCCCGATTCCAGGCAATGATACGGCCATCCAGATCCACGGCGAAGGTTGGATCGGGAAGAAAGTTGATGATTTCAGCAAAACGCCGCTCCGATTTCAGCGCCTCTTCTTCGGCCCGAACCTGATCGGACACATCACGAACCACGGCTTGCACCACATCCCGTCCGGCCATGGAAAATCGGCTCATGTTGACTTCCGCCGGGAACAGTTCTCCTGAAAATTTTTGATGGACCCAGCTGAACGAGCAGGTTCCTTTTTTCATGGTCAGATCAATCATCCGGTTCGCCAGATCAAGGGACTTCTCCTTATTTGGCTGCATCAGCGGCGATAAATCGGCGGGATGAAGGCTCGTGAATTTTTCCTTGCCGGGGCAGGCAAATATTTCCAAAGCTTTCGGGTTACAGTCAAAGAACCCTTCCTTGTCGAGGATCATGATGGCATCGTTGGAAGACTCAAAAAGATCCTGATATCTGCGCTCGATATGGTACAGGGGGTCCTCCAAGTTGTTTTGCCTTTCAATCGTTCTGGCCGCGCCCAAAAAACCCGCCGTGTGCCCCTTTTCATCGTAAAGCATGAACAAACGCATTTCCAATACCAGGATTTCACCCTGAGATGTCGATATGCGCACCTCGAACGGGCTACGTGGAAAGGTTTCCGACAGGGATGCGCCCACAGGCCAGCCCTGTTCCGAAACCACCTGGGCAATAAACTGGACGGATTCGGGAAGAAGAAATTTATCCAGATTCCCATTCAGCAGTTCCGTTGCCGTGTACCCTGTGGTCTCCCACAAGGAGGAATTGCCGTAAAGCAAGAGAAGGTTTTTGTCACCGATCATGACGAGATCTCGGGTGTGATCAAAAAAGACCGTGACCAGGTTCGATGTTTTCAAGATTTGTTCGATACGGCCCGGCAGGTTTTCCGACACCTTGTCTCCTGTCAATCTTTTTTTAGATCCCTTTTGCCTCGCCATTTTTTTCTCCTTCGTCCGACCGGGATAAATGCCCACCTTATCCCGGCTCTTTTCTCGATCCAATTGCTGCCGCGATGAAATTCGGCAAGAGGCGAACATGACCGCACCATGCCCAACATCATCGAACCGTTTTTTATGTCTCTTCCAAGGCCGGTCTTCAATCTGTTGCGAGTTACCCTGGTTGGTGTGGTAGCTATTGGAGGTTTATATAGCGTGTCACCCATTTCCGCAATAGCGAAGGAATGTCCTCACCGTTCCGGAGGTATCCAAACAGATTGAGAAAACCTCGGCTTGATCCTTCGGTGCGCCTGCCACGGAAAGGGTTCCATGTGTTCACCTTTTACGCGCAACTTTTTTATTACTTGACAAAGAAAAGATTTTCCTAATAACAGTAATGCCAATGCTCGATCAGTAACCATATGCTGTTGAGGGGATTCAAAAGAAGTATTTTTCAAGTCGCCGGACAGGAAAGGATTTTATCATGGCAAAAGCAAAATTGGGGGACATGATCTGCGTCAACTACACGGGAAAATTCGAAGACGGCTCCATCTTCATGTCAACCCTCATGGGCGACCCTATCAAGTTCGTTCTGGGCGAGCAAAGGCTTATCTCCGGTTTTGAAAAAGCGATCATCGGCATGGAGGTTGGCGAGTGGAAGAGCGTCAAGATCGTGAAAGAGGACGCCTACGGCTCTTATATCGAAAGCTATACCATGGAGGAAGAGCGCTCCCAGATGCCCGAAGGTTTTGAACCGATAGTGGGGGAACAGTTCCAGATCCGCGAAAGGGGTGGCTCGATGCGTCATGCAAAGATTATTTCGTTCACGGACACCCATATTACTTTCGATATGAATCACCCTCTGGCAGGAAAGGATTTAACCTTTGACATCAATCTTGTAGAAATTATCGACAAATAACCTGTTTCCCCAAGCTGGTTCAGCATCGTGCGGCCTGTCTTACATAAAAGATACCGCTGTCCACGTCGTGTAAGTTAATCTAAAATCGCTCCCAGACATGAAGCCATGAGTCTTTTCCTGTTCGCCTTCTTTACAGTTTACGGAAGCATGCACCTGTACTTCTTTCTGAAGCTTCGTCATGCCTTTTCCTCGCTCCCCACCTGGTTTCTGTTTCTCCCCGCCTGTTTCCTGGCCCTGATGTTTCTGTCGCCCATTTTGATTCATGTCATTGAAACATACCGTCAAGATGGGTTCACCCGATTTTTTGCCCGGACGACTTACCTGTGGATGGGTTTTATTTTTTTGTTTTTCTGCCTGTCCCTGACCGGTGACCTTTGTTACGCTGTCTCCCGCCTGACCGGGGTTTTTTCTGGGGGTACGCCGCTCATACCGTTCCCCACCGCAAAAACGCTTTTCCTCGGCTGTTCGGCAATGGCCGTTTTAATATGCCTGTACGGCTTTTACGAGGCCCATTCCATCAAAATCGAACGTCTTCTCGTCAAATCCGTAAAAATCCCTCCCGATATAGAACGCTTCCGCATCGTACAGATTTCGGATCTCCACTTGGGTATCACCAGCAGTCCTAAACAAATCAACCGGATTGTTGACGCCGTTGAACAGACGAATCCCGACTTACTGGTATGCACGGGAGACATGATGGACGGCCAACCGGATTCTTTCGCCGCCCAGTTGGAATCTTTTCACCGGCTCAATCCGCCCTGGGGTAAATACGCTATTACGGGAAATCACGAATTCTACGTTGGATTAGAGCGGGCGATCTCCTGGCTCAAATGGGCCGGGTTCAGGGTGCTGCGCGGGCAGACCGTTAATATAAACCGGTTCCTGACCCTGGCGGGCGTAGACGACCATGAGGCCTTCCATCTGTGGCCCTCATCAGCCAAACGGACAAGCAACCCCGTAGTGAAGGCAACGCCTTCTCGCTTCATCCTCTTGCTCAAGCACCGGCCCGTGGTCGATCCAGAAAGCATCAGTATGGCGGATTTGCAACTCTCGGGACATACCCACAAGGGACAGATTTTCCCCTTCGGACTCCTTACGCGACTGTTCTTCCCTTACCATAGTGGTCACTACACTCTGACAAATGGTTTTCAACTCTATGTCAGCCGCGGCACCGGGACCTGGGGCCCTCCGATACGGGTTCTTGCTCCGCCGGAGATCACCGTCATCGATCTGGTTCCTGCCAACCAGCGCCATTTTCAAGGAGACGACTGACAACATATCCTGTCCCATCAGCAAGTTCGTGTTGCTTCTTTCGGGCCTGTCACATTTATGGTACCGAGAACCTCATAAACAGCTATTCGGCGTTCCACACCCTTTAACAAAGTCAATTCTATCTTCCTGGCGGACACAAAATGCCGGATTTGACGATAGGTTTCCTCACAAACCAGGATCTGGCCTTTTTCCGCCAGACTTTCCAGGCGTGCAGCGAGGATTACCGGGGTCCCCATAACCGTGTATTCCTTTTTCCTCGAAGAACCGAAGAATCCCGCCTGCACTTCTCCCGTGGCAATGCCTATTCCAACGGAGATATGTCGCGTTTCATCCTCGTAACAACCATTTATTGCGGCTAGGGTTTCACGGGCACGGATGGCGGAAATCACGGCCCGCTCGGCGTCGTTGTCGTAAGAGAGCGGGGCGCCAAAAACCCCCATAACGCTGTCGCCAATATGCTTGTCCAGCATGCCGTTCCCTGTACAGATCACATCGTCCAGCGGCGTGTAAAAGGATTTGTTCATCAAATCAGTTAACTCCTCCGGGGAAAGCCTTTCCGCCATGAAGGAAAAACCGCGTATGTCCGCAAAGAGGATCGTCACCTTGCGCCTTCCCGGCAGCAGATTTCCCCCCGTCTGTTGCATTTCGCTGTAGACCTGCTCGGAAACGAATTGCTTCAGACGTTTTTTCAGAATGTATTCTCTTATTTTTGCCCGAAGCTCCGTATTGTCAAACGGCTTCGTCAGGAAACCGTCGATCCCGGCATTAACCGATTCAATGGCGCTGTCCATGGTGGCGTAACCTGTCAGCATGATCCTCGTAATCTCCGGATTGATTCGCCCTATTTCCACCAGGGTTTCCAAACCATTCATTCCGGGCATTTTGAAATCGGAGATGACAGCCTCGATGTCAAGCCTATCGCTCCGTACAATGTCCAAGGCCTGATCACCGTTTTCCGCCATCAACACCTGCCAGTCCTCTTTTTCCAGAGCTCTCCTGAGTGACCGCCGCACCCCTTCTTCATCATCGACCGCGAGAATGATCATTTTTCCCTCCCCGTCGTGGGCAGACGGATTGTAAAAGAAGATCCTTCACCCACGCGACTTTCCACGGAAATATTACCGCCATGACGCCTGACCAATTCATGAGACAGATATAAACCCAGACCCGTCCCTTCTCCAACCTCCTTCGTGGTAAAAAACGGTTTGAAAATATCTCTCAAAGATCGTTCCGGAATGCCGTGTCCCGTATCGGCACAGGAAACAATAACGTCTCCCGCTTCTTCGTCGTACCATGTGGACAAAAAGATCCTGCCACCCTTTTTCGGCAGGGACTGAATAGCATTCCTGATAAGATTAACCATGACCTGCCCAAGCGCTGAAAAATTACCATCCATCTCCGGCAAAAATTCGGCATACCGCTTCTCGATATAAACCGGAAAAGACTTGCAGATATTCTGGAGAACCCGCAGAGCATCATCAATGACGTCATGAATCCTTACGCGCTCCCGATAATTATCCGTTTGTCGTGACAGGTCTAGGAGGCTCCGGACGATATGCCCCGCCCTTCTCAACTCCTTCAGAGAAAATGTGAGATCCTCGATCATGACCTCCCTGTTCGCTTTCGACTCATGGGGAATCATCACGGTTTCCAGGGCGCTCTGAATGAGACTGGAAGCGCTGGACAGGGGATTATTCAGCTCATGAGCGGTGCCGGCGACCAGCTGTCCGATGGCAGCCAGGCTTTCGGAGCGAATCAACTGCGCTTCCGTTCTTTCCTTCTCTGCAAGAGCTTCCCGCAAAGCGGCGGTGCGTTCCGCGACCCGACTTTCCAAATTCTGATTGAGGACCTCGAGACGCTCAAAAAAAAGGGCGTTTTCAAATGCCGTAACGGCCTGGTTGGCCATGGTCATCAGGACCTCCAGATCCTCATGGACGAAGAGTTCCCCGGAGAACTTTTCACCCAGCAGAATGGCTCCCATCAACCCCTCCTTGGCAACCAACGGAACCACGGCAACAACCCCAAGGGCATGCATCAAAGCCATCGTCCCCTTTTTGTCTGGATGATCTGGAAGGACGCGCTCCAAAGACGTTCGACTCATGGCGGCGGTGGCAGACATGCGTTCCAGACAGGAAAACAGACGTCTTACATTTTCCGGATTTTTTTCAGGATGTGACGGTAATCTGACATCTCCTTTCTCAAAAAAACGTATTTCCCCAGAGGAGCCCTCCTTCATGAGTAGATAAATCGAACGAAGCCGGATGTGATGCAGGATGGAATCAAGCAGAAGATCCCTGACTTCCGTGGTTTTACGCATCCGATTGAGCCTGCGGCTGGTCTCCTTAAGGATTTCCCTGTAATCATAACGGCCCATGAAGAAAACGTGGTCCAGCCACTTTTTGATACGACCCTTCAACGGATCGACAAGCACAACAATCGTTATCGCCAGTATCAGAGCCAGCATTGAATTGCGATAGCCGGATACCATGAGGAAGTAACTCATGAAATAAAGCAGGGCAAGGTAGATGACGACCAGAACCCCGGTCAGGATAAAGTAAGTGGTGCCACGACGGATCAGGACCCCCATGTCCAGAAGGTCGTATTTGAGAACACCAAAAGCCAAAATGATCGCCGGAACGAAGTTGAAGTGTCCGAAAGGATAAACCTGAAACCCCATCACTGGAAAAACATTGAAGCTGAGAAGGAGCGCACCGAATCCCAGGCCGCCTGTAACATATTTGATCCGGTTTTTCTTCTGGTTATCGACGGCTCGTTTTCCGCTGTACACAAGCGTAGCCAGGCAGTACAGCACCGATACAATGGCCGCCACGGCGAACAGAAGGAACACGGGCCCCCCACGGGCAACGCGACCGAACCCATGCTCATAGAAGCCGTTGAAGAATAGATCGAACGGCAAGAATGCAATAAATACCGCACTGACACTGAAAGCAATCCTCTCGACTACCCTGCGGGTGTTTATTCCCAAAAACGCGTGGGTAAACCGTATATAAAGTGGCAATGTAAATACAAACGGGCAATAGACCAAACGGTAGACAAGCAGGGCGATGCGGGGTGAATCCAGGAGGGAGACAAGTACAAAATTGCCGTTGAACAGGGCGCCGAGAAAACATACACCCGCAAAGAAATAGTTGGTCGGATTTTTTCGGCCTAGAAACAGAGAAATCAGCCCCAGACTTACCAGAATCAAAAATCCCAGCAAGGAAGAGACTAAAAAAAAGGCCTTCAGTCCCGACAGAAACACCTCACACCCCCCGTTTTGTGATGGTTTCCTGCACACTCCGACGCGACGTTACTCTGTCAATTTATGGTGCCGATATAAGGGGTTTCAGTCATCCCCCCAAGAGAAACTCTAAAAAACAAAGACGGCGGCAGCTAAAACCGTTGTGTATCCGTTATGTTTGACGATGCTGGACTGCGTGATGTTACGTGTTCCGACGATTTTGCCGCTGATTTTGAAAATTTCTTTTTTCTCATCCCAGCTTTCTTCAATATTGAAGTCAATACCCAGGGTGGAGGCGAGCATGGCCGCGGCAAGGTCTTCCGCATAATCGCCCGCCTGGCGTTCCGTCTGACCGTAGGAATGATGTTCGCTGATATAGCCATAGGTTTTCTTGTCCGCCGGAACGGCACAACCAATTGAGGCGGCCAAAAGACGGCGGGGCTCATTGCTGCAGCAGCGGCTCATGACACAATAGACAATAGACCCGGGTTCGATCTCCCTGAGTCCGGCTGTCCTTGAAACAACCTTGCACCCGGGAGGCATAATGCTGGACACCTGAACCAGATTAAATTTTTCTATTCCCGCGTCACGCAGAGCCAGCTCAAAAGAGTGCAACTCCTCTTTGTGATTACCAACGCCTTTGGTAAAAAACATTTTCTTGGGCACATAGATATGGCCTGTTCTTTCCATCTCTTTTATCGTCGACTGCCCGCCGTTTTTTTCTATTTTAATCAATTGTTTCATGCGCGTATATCCCACCTGTCAGATTGCTCGTGTCATGGAGAAACAAGGTATCGGGATCCCGATACTTCAATTATAATTCCGGAAGAAAGATTGTGTTGCTTAACATAACCGAAAACAGATGTCTATACTTTTTGCGGCATTTTCCGTCCCCGAAACGAAAAATAAACATTCTCTTCTCGATCAAGGATTTTATCATTTTCATAGTATTTCAAATGAAATTCCCCATCCCTATAATCCAGGTATGAGCGATATGTAAGCCAATCACCAAGCGTGACCAGAACCTTTTCTTCTCCCGAAATGGAAAACCGCCAAACCAGAGGTTCATGGCTATGTCCCAATATGACCCCGTCATAACCCCCTGCACAAACGTCAAGGGCAAATCGGCACATTTTATCATTCAGGCGTTTTCCGCTCTCCGCCCACATGGTCTTGCTGGTTTCGGACGTAATCATCGCAATCCGCCAAAGCAGCCGGGAGGGCAGTATCTTTTGCAGGGTATAGACGAAACGGCTCCGCAGAAATTTGCGTAACAGCAAATAGCCGCGGTTCGACTGATCCACCAGATCACCGTGGGCGAGATAGAAGCGCCGTCCGTCCAGATCGATTGACGCGTCATCACGATAGACAAAAAAGCCCAGACGGTTCGCAAAAAAATCCTCAAGGAAAAAATCGTGATTCCCCTCAAATATGTGTATCTGTACGCCTAATTTTTTTATTTCCTTAAGAGACTGGATAATCCTGTCGAAACCTGGATAATATCGATCCTCTTTACAAAACCAGAAATCAAAAAAATCGCCCATGAGATACAGGGCATCAAGGGACTGTCCACCCGAAGCCGCCGCCCTTTGAATCTCCTCTGTAAGATCACGAAACAATTTCAGAAGAAACCGGTAATTCTCCTCTGTATCCTTGCGGAGATGTGTATCGGAAAGAAAAATCGCCCTCATTTTGAAAAATGATTCCTTCGGTAGTCCATGCCGCGAATTCAATATGGCCCTGCAGCATACGTTTCGACGACAAAAAAAGGGACAGTATTCTGTCCCTTTTTTAACCTGGATAAAATACGTCCGGAGCTCTCAAACGTCGTCAAGATCCTTGATTCGAACTGCCCTGATAAAATATTTTCCCACATTCGGCGCATTCAGGTATCCGATTTGAACCTCCCGGTTTCCACTCGGTGATGCGTGAACGAACCTGTTGCCACCGATGTAGATTCCGACATAACCCGCCGTGTGATTATCGTGGAAGAAAACCAGGTCCCCTTCCTGCAGGTCCTCCCTGTCCACCCGTTTTCCCACCCGCGCCTGTTCCAACGCCGTTCTTGGCAGCGTAACATCGAAGATTTCATAAATTTTCTGAACGAATGCGGATGAATCCAGTCCCCGAACGGTGTCTCCACCACTTCGATATGGCGCACCGATGAAACCCAAGGCCACTTTAACCAGAAGCTGTCTCTCCTTCAGGCTTCTCCATTTGCCGAGGAATTCTCCACTTTCACCCTGTTCACGCTCGATTTCCTCCCATTCCTGTTCCGTTATAAACGACAGATCTTCTTCCAGGCTCTCGATATCCTGAGAAGCCGAATCCGTTGCTGCACGCAAGTTCTGCCTCGGCGTCCTCTGTTCTCCTGTCACCGGCCGGGCAATAACCAATCGGCGTCCTATTCTTAGCGACGTTCCCTTAAGCTGATTCATCGCTTTCAGACTGGTAACGGATACGCCTGTTTTTTTTGCGATGCCGTAGAGGGTGTCTCCCTTTCTGACCGTATAATATTCGGGAGTCTTGTTCTTTCCGGCCGTAGAAACGACCAATTTTTCTGCTTCCCCGCTCTTCGCTTTGGAACTGGGAATGACGAGCCTCTGCTTGATTTGCAGATTGGTCGTCTGGAGATGATTGGCTTTTTTTATGGATTCAACAGATACGCCGTATTTTTTTGCTATCTTGATTAACGTATCGCCCTTTTTCACCTGGTGGATCTGAGCAGAAAAGGCTTGTGTCTGAATTCCAGCAACGAGCAGCAGGACCAAAAGGCCCATCCATATGAAAGCCCATCGACGCTTCATGAAGTCCCTCCTTTTGGGTATTCGGAAGTTCTGCCATTCTGTCATGGGGCACACATCAAATGTGTTTTGGGGCAACAGTAAAAAACTGATTTCTGTTTATAAAAAATTCATAGGTCTGTCAAAACTTTTTTCATAAAACCCGCTTGAGTTGTCCTGTATTTTTTGGTAGCGTGCACCGGATATGGGTCGTAATCACCAACAAAGCCATACAAAAAATTAAATGAGGACCTGTTGATAGGCATGTCTGACCACTGTATCGATGAAGAAGATTCCGTCTTGCGGGCCCGCGAAGTATTACGGATCGAAGCGGAGAGCATCGCCCAACTCATCCCAAAGCTTGACCGGAACTTCGCCAAAGCGGTGGACCTTATTTTCCGCTCTACAGGCCGGGTAATTGTCACCGGCATCGGGAAATCGGGACTGATCGGCAAGAAAATCGTGGCGACCATGACGAGTACAGGGACACCCGCCATTTTTCTTCACCCGGTGGAAGGTATGCACGGTGATCTCGGTATCGTTACGAAAGACGACGTCATGATTGCTATTTCCAACAGCGGCGAAACCAGTGAACTGAATCCCGTCGTTGAAAGCATCCGGCGCATCGGCGTTCCCCTGGTCGCCCTCACGGGACAGGCCAACTCGACCTTGGGCCGCTTCAGTGACGTCGTTATCGACGTGGGCGTCAAGCGGGAGGCCTGCCCCTTCAATCTTGCGCCTACTTCCAGTTCCACCGCTTCGCTGGCCATGGGAGATGCCTTGGCCATCGCCCTTATCGGAAAACGCAACTTCAGGGAAAAAGACTTTTTTCGATTTCACCCCGGAGGGAATCTGGGTGCGCGTTTACGGGCAAAGGTGCGTGACATCATGATCAGGGGAGAGGAAATTCCCCGCGTACTCACGGGAACACCCCTTTTGCATGCCATCGAAGTCATGGACAACAAAAACAAGGGGTTCGTCCTGATTGCGGACGATAAAAACCGTCTCCTGGGAATCCTGACGGACGGCGACGTTCGGCGTCTCGTCCGTCAGGGTCGTGATTTTTCGGCCGTAACTGTTGATCGTTATATGAGTCCCAATCCAAAAACCATGGCGGAAGACGCATCCGTTGCGGAGACAATCGAATTTATGCAGCGGATCGAAATCACTGCCCTAGTCGTAATTGATGAACATCGGACAATCCTTGGATACCTGCACCTGCATGACATCCTCGGACGCGGCGGAACCTTAAAAATTTCCATTACCTGAGGGTACCTGCTTATGAATAATGCAAAAACGAATGATTTGATCCACGCGGTCCGAAACGCCCTGACGGAGGAGATGCGGGGGAAGTATTCGGATGAAGTGATCCGCTGTTGGCTCGAACCCACCCGAATGGGCACAATCGACCGACCGGACGGGTACGCCTGCGTGAAACGGGACTGTGGCGACCAGATGGCATTTTCTTTCATGGTAAAAGACGATCGGATCAGCGATGTCCGCTTCCAAACCAACGGATGCATCAATGCCATTGCCGCAGGCAACTCCGGCGCTGAAATGGCTATGGGGAAAACGGTCGGCGAAGCCATGGTGATCACCGGGCGGGATATCCTTAACGTTCTGGGAGGACTACCGGAGGAAAGCCTTCACTGTGCCGAACATACAGTGGAAACACTCCGTCAGGCACTGCGTAACTATCTGGAATTCAAGAATATCCCCTGGCGTTATGACCGGTAACGTTTCCAGGGGTTTTTTTATCGTACATTGGCGGGGCCTGCGTTAAAGTTTGAGATCGCTTTTCAAATCACACCATGCGATGATCCTTCCCCTTGATGATCCTCCTCTTTCCGACACGCCCCCGCAATCGCGACACCTGTATAAGGGAAGAATCAGTAATTTAAAACCCCTGCAAATCTTCAAGGAGACCGTATTATCTTGACCCGGACAGCAATCATCGACATCGATAACACCCTCTGGCCTTTCAGTGACGCCCTGTATTGTGAACTCAAAAAAATAAACATCCGTTTTCCCTCGCCAGATCAATGGTTCAATTTCGACATATGGGAAACATACTGTTCTCAGGAAGATTTCTTTACCGCAATCAATACAATTCATCATGGCCAAGAAAATGATTTGTATCAGCCCTATCCCGAGGCCCGGGATTTTCTCTCCGCTCTCAAGGCAAATGGATACCACCTTACCCTGGCCAGCCATCGTGTACCCTCGACAAGGGCACCAACCGAACAATGGCTTGAAAAGCACAGACTGCCCTACGATGAACTCCATCTCTCTCTGGACAAAACCGTGCTTTTCTCCAGGGCGGATGTCATCGTGGATGACGCGCCGCCCACTCTGAAGACGGCTTTAACCAGTGGTATCCCGGCAACGGGGTTATTATGCCCGTGGAATCAGGTCTGTGCGAACCACGGCTTCAGGCTATTTTCAAACCTGAACGAAGTGCTGGATTACATACTGAAGACGGTTTTATAAAGCAATGGAGATGACATGAATGATAAGGCTTTTCAGGATTATTACGAAGACGCGCACAGTATCTGTTTCGGTTGTGGCCGTCTTAATGATATGGGATTGAAAATAAAGAGTTACTGGGACGGAGATGAATCCGTTTGCCGGTTCACCCCCCATTCCTATCACACGGCAATGGCCGGCTACGTCTACGGTGGCATTCTGGCATCAGTCATTGACTGTCATGGCACCGGAACGGCCGCCGCCGCCGCATACCGTGCGGCTGGCCGAGACATGGGAACGGCACCGCATTTGAGATTTGTCACGGCATCCCTGCACGTGGATTACCTGAAACCGACGCCAATCGACACCACACTGGAGCTTCGCGGCAAGGTTCGGGACATACGGGGCCGCCGTGTTGTGGTCGATATCGTTCTGCGGGCAAAAGGAGAAACCTGTGTCAAAGGCGAGGTTGTCGCGGTCCGTGTTCCAGATCACCTGCTTTAGCCTGACCATCGCCTTGCCCGGACGTTTCCACCACAGACGAAACAGACCCTGCTCTCTCTGGAAGCTTTTCCAGTCTGCTTACCGAGAACAGGGTCCGACCTAAATCATCGGATGCATTTCCCGACCCTGTCGAAGCCAGTGAGTCCCATGCACCCCTTTTTATTCCTACACATTGATGAGTCTTCCCACCGCCCTCCGGAAGAGAATTCCAGCCATTCGACGACGATGCTCCGGGGACCCCGCCTGATTGCGAACCGGATGCGCTCCCCGGGCCAGACAGGTCATCGCATCTTCCACGACACGTTCATTGTATGGCTCTCCCTCCAAACGGGCCATGCTCTCCCCTGCCAGAATCGGTGAAGAGGCCAGTGCGTTCAGCACGATGCGGATATTCTTGAACTTCCCCTCTTCCAGGCCAAAGGCCACGGCAACACCGGCCAGGGGAAAGTCGATGGAAGCCCGGCGTCGGTATTTCAAATAGGCTGAACGATATCCTTTTCCCTTCAAGGGCAGATGCACCGCCGTCACCAATTCGTCCCGCCCCAGGGATAAGGGCTTTACACCGTCGTCCCGGTAGAGATTCTCAAGTGAACCCCGACGTTCCGTCACACCTCCCTTTTTCCACCGGACAATTGTGACAGTCGCACCCAGGGCGATCAGTACGGGGGGACAATCTGCACAGAAAGAGGCATAGCAGCGCCTGGCCCCGGGAACCGCAAAACATACGTCACCGCCGGTTTTCAGACAGCGACCAAGAGAGTCGCGCCAAAATTGGGATTGGTTGAAGTATGAACATCGGGGCGTCAAACAGATGTTACCGCCGATCGTGCCCATATTCCGGAGGTTTGGACTCGCCACGAACCGGGCCGCTTCCGCCAGGCCGGGGTAATCCCTGTTGATCCGGTCGTTACCCGTAATTTCGGTCAAGAGAACGGCGGCGCCGATGCGAAGACTATCGTCTTGCTCCGCGATATCCTGCAATTCGGACAGTCGGCTGACATCAATGAGAGTTTTCGGATTAACCAATCGCTGTTTCATCAGAACCAGCAGATCGGTCCCTCCTGCTATCGGCCGTGCATCGGGATTTTCTCTCAGTAACCGCAGCGCGTCGGCAAGCGTCCCTGGCTTCAGAACATCCAGTTCGGGGAGGGTCATGAAGGGGTCTCCTTGTGATCAAGCGCCGCCAGAACTCGCTCCGCCGTCAGGGGCAGATCGTGAAACCAGCAACCGACCGCATCGTACAGAGCGTTCACAATGGCGGGAAGGCTTGGATGAAGGCTTCCTTCGCCGATTTCCTTCGCCCCGTAGGGCCCTGCCGGATCGATACTCTCAACGAGTGTAACGTCCACATCGGGCACATCGAGACAGGTTGGAATTTTGTAATCCAAAAAGGTGGGGCCATTGTGACGGCCTCCCGGGGAAAAACCGTGATGCTCCAGCACCGCCTCACCGAATCCCATGACGACGGCCCCTTCAGCCTGACCGGATGCAGCCAGGGGGTTGAGGGCAAACCCCAGGTCATGGGCGCAGTGGATTTTCACGACCCGGATTTCTCCGGTTTCCGTGTCTACCTCCACCTCCGCCGCCTGGGCACCGAAGGAATAGGCCGGAGACGGCCCCACGCCTCCAAGCTTGTAGGAACCGGCCAATTCCGGTGGGCGATAACTGCCCAAAGCGCACAAGGCGGCTCCGGAAGCCTCCCCCAGAACGGACGCTTCGGCAAAGGTCATCAGGGGCTCCCGAGCTTCCTTTGCGAATAGGTACCCTTCCCTGAACCTCAGATCTTTCTGGTTTCGTTCCAGTTCTTTCGCGCAGACGGCAAGCAGACGGTCACGGATCTCCAGAGCTGCTTGATGACAGGCGTTCCCAGCCATAAAGGTCACCCGGCTGGAATAGGAACCGAGGTCAACCGGCGTTATTTCCGTGTCGGCGGAAACGACGCGAACCGACGTCTCCGGAATGCCGAGCGTTTCCGCGGTAATCATGACCAGCAGCGTATCTGAACCCTGGCCGATGTCGGAAGCACCGGAAAAAACGGTCACCCCCCCGTTACGATCCACCCTTATTTGTACCTGGGAATGAGGCATGGGATTGGCGTAGATGGGATAGGCCGCCCCTGTCACATAAAATCCCCCGGCCAGGCCTACACCTTTTCCGTAGGGCAGCTTGCCATGCTTGTTCTCCCAATCCACTGTCTCCGCAACCCGGTCCAGGCACGTCTTGAATGCGCAGGACGTAATGCGCAGTTCATTCACCGTGACCGTATCCGCCTCTATGGCATTCCGTCGGCGTATTTCCAGGGGATCGATTCCCAGATCGGCGGCAATCCGGTCCAAATGCACTTCAAAGGCGAAACGCGGCTGTACGCCACCATGGCCGCGTTGAGCACCGCAAGGCGGTTTGTTCGTGAATACACGCACGCTGTCAAAGGCGTAAGCGGGAACCCGATAAGGCGCTGTCAGCAATTGCCCGGAATAGATCATGGTCACAACGCCGTAGGAACCGTAGGCCCCGCCGTCCAACAGACTGCTGAATTGAACCGCCGTGATCGTCCCATCCTGTTTCACCCCGGTTTTTAGAGTCATTTCCATGGGATGACGTCCCCGATGGGTGAGAAACACCTCTTCTCTGCTGTGGATGACCCGGACGGGTCGACCCGTTTTCATGGCCAGAAGCGATGCTGCGAATTCCAGCGGCAGGGGCTCGCCTTTTCCCCCGAATCCGCCGCCCAGGGCGGGCTTGATCACCCGGATTTTCTCCATGGGGATACGGAGAACGCTGGATAGGGAACGATGGACATAATGGGGCACCTGGGTTGAACTCCAGAGGGTGAGTTTGCCGTCCTGATACTGCGCCAGGGCGCTGTGAGGTTCAAGAAAGGCATGACTCGCGGCCTCTTTGAAGAAGCGATCCTCCCGGATATAATCCGCTTCGGCAAAGGCCTGTTCCAGATCACCGAAAATCAGATGCACCCGCCGTTCAATATTGGCTTCCACGGCCCGTTCGTGAATTTTTAGATCCTCCCGAACAAGAGCCTCATGGGGATCGAGAATAACGGGGAGCACTTCATAGGTCACCTCAATGAGTTCAAGGGCCCGCAGGGCCGTTGCCTCATCGACGGCGGCCACCGCGGCAACCTCATCACCGACAAACCTCACCTTTTCCACCGCCAGGGGATATTCATCCTGGGAAACCGGCAAAATACCGTATTTGACCGGAGCATCCACGCCGGTGACCACCGCCTTGACTCCCGGAAGGGCCTTCGCCCTTTGCGTATCGATGGAGAGGATCCGGGCATGGGCATGAGGGGATCGGAGAATTTTCCCCACCAGACAACGGTGCACCGGAATATCGGCTGTAAACTGCGCCGCTCCGGTCACCTTGGCCAGGCTGTCGGTCCGCGGCCTGCCCCGGCCGATGCAGCGGTAGACGTTATCCCCGGCCATCGTGTTTCCCCAGCCGCGTTGCCGCCAGCTCAACCGCTTCCACGATTTTTTTGTACCCGGTGCAACGACAGAGATTCCCCGCAAGAGCCGCCTTGATCTCCTCCCGTTGAGGATCCTGCCGCCGATCCAGCAGCGCTTTGGCCGTCAAAACCATCCCCGGAGTGCAGAAACCGCACTGAATCGCCCCAGCCTCTTGAAAGGCCCCCTGAACAGGGTGCAGATTACCGCCCACCGCAAGGCCTTCAATGGTCGTCACCTGGCGTTTATCCACGCGAACTGCCAAAGTGAGACAGGATAAAACGGGTTGCCCATCCAGAAGAACCGTGCAACTGCCGCACTCGCCCTGGTCACAGCCCTGCTTAGTCCCCGTCATGCCCAAACGGTGCCGCAGCACTTCGAGGAGTGTCTCACCGTCTTGAACCCCGATCTCGATTGCATCATCATTCAGGGTGAACTTCAGAAGCCTCATGCAATCTCCATTAAACGTGTTTTGGCGGGCGCTCACCAAAGATGGCCCGCCCAAGCCGAACAATCGTTGCTCCTTCCTCCACGGCAACGACAAAATCATTGGACATCCCCATGGAGAGTTCCGTCATATGAACGCCGGGAACATGCCGCTCCGTAATCCTGTCACGCATTTCCCGCAGAGCCCTGAAATATGGACGGGCCTCCTCGGCTTCCGCAAACCAGGGAGGCATGGTCATAAGCCCCCGAATGGAGAGATTTCCGCATGTTGCAACCGTTTCGACAAAACGAACCGCTTCCTCCGGTCTGATCCCGCTCTTGCTTTCCTCACCTCCCGTGTTCACCTCCACCAGAACCGGCATAACCACGTTCGCAGCCACACAGCGTTTATTCAATTCTCTAGCCAGTTCCATACGGTCAACGGACTGGATCATATGGAAGAGGCGAACGGCATGCCTGGATTTATTTGTCTGGAGGTGTCCGATCATGTGCCATTCGAGATCCTCAGGTAAAATCGGAACCTTTCTCCGGGCCTCCTGTACGTAATTTTCACCGATGAGATGAACCCCGGCCGCAACGGCCTCCAGGATCCGTTCGTCATCAACCGTTTTCGTAACCGCCATCAGACGCACCTCGGAAGGGTCACGTCCACTACGGAATGCCGCTTCCGCAATTTCCTCGCGAATGCAGACAACATTTTTTTCAACCGACCTGTTCACCACAACCCTCATCGAAATGAATGGCTCCGATTTTTTTGAGGATTTCAAAAATCTCATTGATCGGCAGACCGATCACGTTGGAATAGGAGCCGGAAATTCGTCGAACGAACACCCCCCCCTTGCCCTGTATGGCATATCCCCCCGCCTTGCCGTAAGGTTCGCCCGTTCGGATATACCACTCAACCTCGTCTTCTCCAATCGAGCTGAAAAGAACCGTTGAACGGACTGTTTTTCGGCGCATCAGGGAAACCGATTTTCTGATGACGGCAAAGCCGGTGTAAACGTGGTGCGTCCGGCCTCTCAAAAGCCGCAGCATCCGTCGCGCGTCTGCTGCATTTTTTGGCTTGCCCAATACCTCGCCGTCGACGGCCACAATGGTATCAGCTCCCAGAATCCACGCATCGGGATGGCGCATGGCCAAAGCCCTGGCCTTCATACAGGCAACCCTTCGCACATGGTCAGTCGGGCTTTCGCCGACCCGGCAGCTTTCATCGGCGCCACTGGGCATCGCCGTAAAAGCCAATCCCAGGGTGCTCAGCAACTCAATTCGTCTTGGGGACGCCGAAGCGAGAATAAACGGAGCGGACGTGATAAGTGCCATGCCGTTTCCAGTTTGCCTTTCAGGAATGCGGCATCCGGGGGATCATCCGTGAAATGCCATCCATACGTCGAACAAACACTGCTGTCCTCGTTTTTTTGAACATCGATGACCTCGTTCTATATTGAATGCCGATCCCCTGTCAAGACGGGATCATTCATTTTACGACAGGTCACGGGAAAACCGTTAGTTTAATCAAATATCTCTGGATTTTTACCTAAAAGACCGCTACATTGCTGACCGTACCGAATTCAAAGAAGGAAATACAAAATATGAATGTCCGGTTCTTTCCCCATGTCTTACTCGTCGCCTTCATGTTCATGCTGACAAACCTCTTCGCCATACCCCTGTATGCGGAAGAACGCGTTGTCCAGCTGGCTATTCCCGGCTACGATTCGTGAGGAGGTCACGCCAGGGCACGGGTTGTTCTGGAAAATATGCAGGGGATCCGTCATTTCGAGGACGGAGTCGATAATCTGATTATCATTACCTACGATGACGAACAGACTTCCCTCAAAAGAATCATTGACACCTTCCGAAAAAACCAAATGGCACCGAAAGGTGACCCGGTCTGTATAAAATAGTGCAGCGTCGTCTGAAAACCCGACCATGGCCGTCCATGCAATCCGGCCGGAAAAAGAGCCGACCACATCAATAAAGGTTGGAAGGGGAATTTATTTTTTGGGTTGTGAACTGGTCCTTAAAAAATGAATGAAGGAGGTGCGTATGAATCTGGTCGAGAGAGTCAAAAACATCATTTTGTCCCCGGCTTCGGAGTGGGAGGTGATCAAAGGCGAAACCTGCACGACGGCGGATCTTTTCAAGCAATATGCCATGATCCTGGCGGCCATCCCGGCTTTGGGCGGTTTTATCGGCTTCAGCGTCATCGGGGCTTTCTTTGGCCTGGGCGTGTTCCGTTTACCCTTCCATTATGGTTTGGTTCATTGTGTGTTGAGCTATGTTCTGAGCCTAGTCGGCGTATATCTGCTGGCCATAATCATTGATCGTCTCTCGCAAAATTTTGGCGCTACACGGGATATGGAGGCTGCCTTCAAAATCGCGGTTTTCTCCATGACCCCTTTCTGGATCAGCGGCGTTTTCCTGATTGTTCCGGCTCTGGGGGTGATCACCCTGATCGCCGGGCTCTACGGTCTTTATCTCCTTTACCTGGGCATCAAGCAGTTGACGGATGCACCTGCCGAAAAACACCTCGGCTTCTTCGTTACCACCCTTCTGGTTGCCATCATCATTCAGGTAATCATGAATGGAATCGTCCGGGGCGTCGTCTTCCGGGGACCAATGATGATGTAGCGGTTTCATCCCTTGCCAATTACTGTCGTTCAAATCACATACAAACAAAGGGGGTCGTGTTTCACATGGCCCCTTTTTTTCCGGATGGCCCAGACGAAAAAGTTTTCTTACATTCCATATTGATCATCGACTCACCTCTACCAGATCCTCCAGGCGATCCATCCGGTAAGTTTGTAAAAGGGCGATGAACGGCCGATCCCGCAGCGGGTGACACGGCAAGCTGAAAAGATGGGTTGGGCAGCGGCAATCCGACGAACCGAAATCCGGGATCTGCCGCCCACAGATTTTACCCAAAGCCCCTGCCAATTCATGTTCCAGGTTTTCACTGGATCGAATGGGCACGGCAACACAGCTGTCAGCATGATTTCTCAAGTAATCGATGTGCCAGAAGGGCTTCTTTTTACGACGCAGATGGCGGTTCACACGCTGAGACAAGTTTTTTTGAGCCGATCCGACGTAAATATAATAACCTGCCGGGAAAAATATTGACCCCAGCCTCCCGACATCAATCGAACGATCTGAGGCCAGATTGAGGATCAACAGGTAGCTTCCCCGGTTACAGTCTTCCCGTTCCAGAACGGACCAGGGGATATCCACCTCCCTTACCGGATCAAGCAGGTGAAGCGACGAAGACCAACCAACGGACAGGGGACAGAAGCGGACCCTGTGGCGCACCTCACGGAAAATCCGGGAAAAATCAGGGTCCGTGTGAAAATCCGGAAGAAAGTAACGGGCGCCGGACCAGTGGATAAGGTAAATGACGACACAGTGGAAGCCCCGGTCCGCCAGTTCCGCCAGTTCCATCAGATGACGCCTCCCCCGTTCCGTCACGGCGTCGGGAAACATGGCGAACGATTTACCGAAGAGGGTGCAGGACTTGACTTCGCAAAGAATGTCACATCCCCGTTGCAGAAGGTGGAAATCGAACCGGCTATGTCCGACTGTCGCCTCCGCCTTGACAATCTTCGTATCCTCGAGTCCGGGAACCCGATTTGACTCAAGAAGATGTCGAGCAACCCGATTGGCCATCTGGGTGTGCAGCAGTATCGGAACGCCGTCCCGTTCCACGGCTACGGCGCTGTACATGAGGCCGCCCGCCGTCACGCTTCCCCGTCGAATAAGGAAAACTGTGGCCCCCGGCAGAAGCAACTCCCACAGACGACCCGGATTGGCCAGATGGGCCGAGACGGGCCGACCGTTCAAGTCGCATTCAACGACGAAGCGGTTGAGCCGACGCAGGAAAACCCCCCGGACCGGGTCCGTTGCCCAAGGAGAAAAGAGATTCGACATGGATGTCCCCCGCTGATTTCGTGTTTGTCACCCTCTTCGTTCAATCGTTTCTTGCAATCATACCGGAATAGCTGGCCCGCCCTGAAGGGCATTCCCTTAAGGGGTTCCTGCTCCGCATCACAACCTGACGCCCCCGTATCACGCCCGAGTCAGCTGACGGTACTTGATCCGGCGGGGACGGTCGCTTGCCGCGCCCAGCCTCATTTTCCGGTCCGTCTCGTAATCGGAATAACCGCCCTCGAACCAGACGACGCTGCTGTCACCCTCAAAGGCCAGGATGTGGGTGGCCACACGATCCAGGAACCACCGGTCATGGCTGATCACGACGGCGCAACCGGCGAAATTCTCCAGGGCCTCCTCCAGGGCGCGCAGGGTATTCACATCGAGGTCGTTTGTGGGTTCATCCAGGAGGAGGACGTTGGCCCCTTCCTTCAGCATACAGGCCAGGTGCACCCGGTTCCGTTCCCCACCGGAGAGGTTGGCCACCTTTTTCTGCTGGTCCGCCCCGGAAAAGTTAAACCTGGCCACGTAAGCCCTCGACTTAACCGATACATTCCCCAACTGCAGCGTATCCCGGCCGCCGGAAATAACCTCCCAGATCGACTTTTCCGGGTCGAGACTGGCCCGGCTCTGGTCCACGTAGGCCAGTTTGACCGTCTCGCCGACGCGGATCTGACCGGCATCCGGTGTTTCCTGTCCCGTGATCATCCGGAACAGAGTCGTCTTTCCGGCGCCGTTCGGGCCGATGATCCCGACAATTCCGCCCGGCGGAAGCAGAAAATTCATCCTATCGAAGAGGAGACGGTCCCCATAACCCTTTGATACATCCTCGGCTTCCACAACGACCCTACCCAGGCGAGGCCCCGGGGGAATATAGATTTCCAGTTCCTCGGAGCGGGCCTCGCCCTGCTGAGCAAGGAGTTCCTCGTAGGCGCTGATCCGGGCCTTGGATTTCGTCTGCCGCGCCTTGGGGGACATGCTGATCCATTCGAGTTCCCGCTGCAGGGTTTTCTGGCGCTGGGTTTCGGCTTTTTCCTCCTGTCGCAGACGTTCCTGCTTCTGCTGCAGCCATGAAGAGTAGTTCCCCTTCCACGGGATGCCCCGGCCGCGGTCCAGTTCCAGAATCCAGCCGGCGACGTTGTCCAGGAAATAGCGGTCGTGGGTCACGGCAATGACCGTTCCCTCGTATCGCTGCAGATGATGTTCCAGCCAGGCCACGGTTTCCGCGTCCAGGTGGTTTGTCGGCTCGTCCAGCAGCAGGATATCCGGTTTCTGCAGAAGGAGCCGGCACAGGGCGACGCGACGCCGTTCGCCGCCGGAGAGGATCTCAACCGGCGTGTCTCCCTCCGGGCAGCGCAGGGCATCCATGGCCATCTCCAGACGCTCGTCCAAGTCCCAGGCATCCAGGGCATCCAGTTTTTCCTGCACTTCCCCCTGGCGGGCGATCAGTCGATCCATTTCTTCGTCAGACATGGGCTCGGCGAACCGCTCGTTGATCCGGTTATATTCGTTCACCAGTTCAACTGTTTCCGCAACGGCCTCCTCAACGATGCCCCGCACCGTCTTGGTGTCGTCCAGATGTGGTTCCTGTTCGAGCAAACCGACAGAGTAACCCGGACTGAAGATGAGCTGGCCGTTGAACTCCTTGTCCACCCCGGCCATGATCCGCAGGAGCGAACTTTTTCCCGAGCCGTTCAGGCCCAAAACGCCGATTTTTGCGCCGTAGAAATACGACAGGGAAATATCCTGGATCACCGGTTTTTTGTCGTAAAATTTGCTCACCTGAATCATGGAAAAAATGATCTTGTTGCCTGGCTCACCCATTCATTGCTCCTTTTCGTTTCGTCTGTTTATTTTGGCTTGTCTCCTTCACATCGCCGTCATTTCGGCTTTTCCCCGCCATCGTCTTCGATCAGCGCCAGGGCCTGGCGCGCCGCCTCCTGTTCCGCTTCCTTTTTGGTCCTCCCGGTGCCCTGCGTAACGATGTTTCCGGTGACAAGCCGGACTTCAAAAAACTTCCGATGATCAGGGCCGGATGCGCCGATGAGGGTGTAAGCTGGAATATCGCGAAATTTTTTCTGTGCGACCTGCTGGAGCGCCGTTTTGTAGTCTGCGTAGCGGAACTTCTCCGGGTTACGTTCCAGGAGAGGAACAAAAAAAGTATGAAACCATCCGGTCAATTCCCTGAGTCCGCCATCCATATAAATAGCGGCCACCACAGCTTCCAGTGTATCCGCAAGGGTGGAGACCCTGTTTTTTCCTCCCGAAGCTTCTTCGCCCTTGCCCAGACGAACATAATCACCCAGGCCAATCATGCCGGCAACGATACTGAGCGAGCCCTCTTTTACCAGGGACGCCCGAGCCTTTGAAAGCTGGCCCTCCGTGAAATGTTCATGAGTTCTAAGCAGCATATCGCTGACGCAGAACCCCAAAATGGCATCGCCTAAAAACTCCATCCGCTCATTGTCTTCCAATGTCGAATCCGGGTTCTCATGGACAAAGGAACGGTGGGTCAGAGCCTGGTCCAGGAGAGCCCTGTTCCTGAACCGATAACCAAGTTTTGCCTCCAACCGCCGCAAAATACGATCCCGTTTCTCAGGCATGACTGACCCTCCCCCTGAGTTGTCCCCTTTCTTCGTCCAAAATCCGGGTAGGGACAATCTGGTTGATCCAATCGGGGTTCCCCTGTTCAAAAATCACGGCCAAGTAATTGTCCGTCCATCCCCTCATGCTTTTTTTATCTCTGCCGCCGTAACCTTCGATCAGAACGGGTAGTTCGGCGCCGACAAACGAGCGGGCGAATTCTTCCTTTTTCCCGGCTCCCAGAAGTCTCAACGCCTCCGCCCGCCCCCTCTTGGCCTTCTCCTCCACCTGTCCCTCCATGACCGCCGCCGCCGTGCCGTGCCTTCGCGAATAGGGGAAAACATGGAGGTAGGTGAGAGGCAGGGACGCGATCAAATCAAAGGTATTCTGGAAGGCCGCCTCATCCTCGCCCGGGAACCCTGTCATGACATCGACGCCAATGGCTGCCCGAGGCACCTTCGCCCTAATTTTTTCAATCAAGGCGTGAAAAAAGGCGCGATCATAGGCGCGTCGCATGGATTGCAGCACATCATCGTCCCCACTTTGCAGGGGAACATGGAAATGCGGGCAGATTACGTTCGATCTCCCAACCCAATCAACCAATTCGTCGGATATCTCGGCCGGTTCCAGGGAACTCAGACGGATCCTGGAAACGGGTCGCTCCTTTTCTACAGCCTTCAACATATCGAGCAACCCCATCGGCTCCGGCAAATCCTGACCGTAGGCCCCCAGATGAATCCCCGTTAGAACGACCTCCTGATATCCGCTTTGCCCCAGACGTCGCAGCTCCGCCAACACGCTTTCCCGGGGAAGACTCCGACTCCTGCCTCGGGCCGTCGGCACAATGCAGTAGCTGCAACAGGCGTTGCATCCATCCTGGATTTTGAGAAAGGCCCGGGTGTGGTCTGGGAAAAACGAAACCGACCGAAAATTAATATGTTTCACATGCCAGATGTCGCCGACCTGAACTTTCCCGTTGCCGTCACCCATCGCTTCGATGCGTTCCGGCAGGGTCAGCTTTTCATCGTTTCCCACGATGAGGGATACTTCCGGCATCACCGCAAGTTCCTCCGGAGCAACCTGGGCGTAACAACCCGTCGCGACAATGATTGCCCCAGGGTTAGCGCGGAAGGCTCGCCGGATCAACTGGCGGGACTGATAATCGCTTCGGCCCGTCACCGTACAGGTGTTAATGACATAAATGTCGGCCGGCGTACCGAAAGGCACGACTTCGTAGCCCCGCTTCCTAAACTCACCGGCCAGAGCGCATGACTCGTACTGGTTCACCTTGCATCCCAGGGTCGTAATCGCCACTTTCTTTCGGTACCCCCACCCGAAATCAGCCTTCATGGCTTGACGCCCCTGTCGCAAAACATGCACCGTTTTTTAAATTCATACCCCCTTGATTGACCGGTTTTACAGGTTCTTTCACGCCCACAGTGAACAGGCATTCATCTAATATACCGTAATATTTCATTATCTTTCTTCTGTCCCTTCGTCGTAACTATTTCATAGGCTCCTGCTTTGTCAAGATGAAAGGAGGGCTGGATTTTCTTGGCGTTTTTCTGTAAATTAGCGCCGTATGATATTGTTTATCCTGTATGGCTCGTCTATAACCATCATCTTTCCAGGAGGTTTAGCAACATGGACGAACTCATCCGGTACATAACCAGTCACCAGCTCACGGTAGCGGTAGCCGTTTGCTGCGCCTTTTTTATTACCTGGTTTCTCTTTAAAAAACTCTTCAAAATGGCCCTGCTTGTTCTCCTCATCTTCCTTGGTATCTACGGATACTTTTACTGGAAGAACCCGGAAACGGCTAAACAGAATATCCAATCAACCCTGAAAACAGCGGAGCAGAAAACCATTGAATCCGTAGAAAAAGGCATAACGGGCTACAAAATGGGCAAGGAATATATCGAAAAGGGGAAGCAGAAAATAGAAGAAGTCGATAAAATATGGCACCCGGGACCGGGAAAGGACACAAAGCCTTAACAGGCTAAAACAGATTGATCTCCATGGCGCGTGCCGAACATGCGGTTACACAGAGTTCGCAACCGTTACACCGCTCGGGATCGAAATGAACCTGCCAGGTTTCCCGGTCGAAATAGAGGGCCCCGGTTGGGCAGAATGCGGTACAAGCTCCGCAGTGAACACAGCGGTCCAGATTTTGGCTGACGCTTTTGGACAGGGATTCAACCTTGAGGCCTTTTTCCTTGAGAAAGCGGATGCCGGAATCAAAGTTTTCCTTTGTTCCCGTCAGTTCAAGGACAATGACACCTTCGCGACGCGGAAAAATACGCGCCTTCAGAATATTGAAGACGAGATCGTGTTTTTTGACCAGCTCATAAATAATCGGCTCTTCTACGATATCGGCACTATAACGGATAACGATTTTGCGTGCGTACATGCCCTGTCCTGTTTTTCCCGGTTACTCAGGGGAGTTACGTTACGGAATGGCTCGTTCCTTGTCAAGGTATTTATAAGTCCCTTCTCCCGGGAAACAAGCACAACCCTCTCACGGTCTCCAGGTTTCCAACTCCATACCTTTCCTTTTGTTTCCCCTGACATCCGCCCCTGCGCCAACCCTTCCCTCGATTCCTTACGAGGAAATTTGATGTAGGGCCGGATCTCTCTACGGACCGAAACACCTGCCGGCGCACATCCAGAAGACCGTATTTTCTCCGGGCCGGACCGACATACCCTTGGTCTCATAATCCCGCCCACACAAAAACCCGAACGCCACCGTTTCTCCCTGCACGGTTGCCTTACAAATCTTGCAGTGATTATGGCAAATCTCACATACCTCATTTTCAACAGGCATCTCTTCCCGCCAGAGGTCAAGGTCCCGAAAACCGGAGCGTTGGCCCCCCTTCTCCGCCAGGATCAGGGCGCTCCCAAGGGCACCCGTCAGGTGACAAAATCTGGAGACAAAAACAGGTTTCTGCAACCGGTGTTCCAGAACGGCGACCAGAGCGCGGTCTGCGTATCCCGAAAGAGAAACACCGCGTTTCACGGCCTGTTCCTCAATGAAACTGCCCGTTCCGGCGGCGCAGGAGGTGTTTGACCGATAGCGTTCGTAGTCACCTTCGTCATTGAATGTGATAAGGCCGAAATTCTCACCACCGACAAACATAATGCTGCCTACCTTCTCATGAAAATGGCGGACGGTGGCAATAGTGGAAATCTGGGTGTCATATCGGCTCACCCCTTTGAAAATGGACGGTCCGGTCAGCGTGGCGGCGACAACGGCCCTGTTTCTTAAGGGCCTGGATACTATTCATACGGTGGATCGGTCATAAATGCGAACATTCTATGCAGTCATTTTGCGCCACAATGCCGATTCACTGAACCGGCAAGAGCTATCTTCCCGAAAATACTCATCATAAGGCAAATTACCAATCGTTGGCATGGGAATTGAAATGATTGAGACATATAAAACAGAACAAAAGAACGTCATTCAAACAAGATAAGGAGGTAAGGATATGATGAAAACTCTCAGGACAATCTTTGTAACGTTGATGCTTGGGGCAGCGGTCGTGATGCTGCCGAAACCAACCTTGGCCGCCGACATATCGATAGGATTCTTTTTGGGGATGCCGGTTCCCGTTGTGACATTCGATTCACCGCGTGTGTACCATCCGCCTTCTCCGGTTTTCGTCAAAGCGAAACCCGTTTATTCCCGTTGGCATGCGTACAGTTCTGGTCACAAGCATGGCCACCATGGGTCCGGAAAAAAGCAGCTTCCCCTCAAAAATAGGGGACATGCCCACAACCGTTATGTCGATAATATCCATGGGAACAGACGTTGAGCTGACCCGAGAACCAAGGGAACCAACAAAGTTGATGCGAAAAGCGGCCGGGTTCCCCGGCCGCTTTTTATCTTGCAGGAAACATTTCAGGGTGCTACTTCTTTATCGATTGAAGCAACTGAAGGCATCATGCATGAAAAATGCGACGATGATTGTAAGGTATTACCGGGTTGATCGCAGGGATATCGCCGCCATTCAGTTTATTATCGAGGGCTACGAAGGAATGGCCGTGGTGACGACCATCGATCCGAAACCGGCTCGCCTTCAGATTTCGATTATCGCGGATCAACAGGAGGATTTTGATTTTTTGCTGAGGGACTTGCAAAGTACTTTTCCCATCGAAGAAGTTCCCTGTACCTGAAAATCCGGGCCGGCAAGAAAAATAAATTTGCCTTCGATAATATCTTGTTGAACCCTTACAAGAAGCAAACCCGAAGAGATGGGTTCTATGTTGATGTTGACGCATACCTGGATCCTGAGGGAACTTCTGGACCTGGCCGGCCTGGAAGTGACGACACCGGATATTTTTGTCTATAATGTCTGTCCCGATATCCTGCCGATACATCGCAGCGTCCATTCTTCCATGACCCACCGCATTCCCCGTTTCATGAAAGTCCCCCCGGAGTTCAGGAAAGCGCACTATGTGCAGATCCATCTTCTGGCCGACGATATTGCCCATCATGGGCGAATCTGCGAAGAGGTGGTCACGGAGTTCAATCCCGATGCCACCGGCTACACTTATGTCATGGGTAAATCCCTGGTTGACCCGATTATGGATTACTGCGCGAGGTTCGGCTGTGCCGTGAATCGGCTGGAGGCCATCTACCGTTCTCATATGATCGTTGAGCTCAGCATAGACGTTTATCTCCGGGAAACAGCGGCCGGGAACGGCCTGATCGACCTTTTTCAGGATGCCATGGCAAAGACGGATAGATATTATATGCCCGAATTCACAAAAACACTGTCTTGGCTGTTCGGGGTCGAAGAATCGGTGATCAGGGAGGCCATGAACCACGCCATGGATTTTTACACGCTGGAGAAAATGATCCGGTTTACGAAAGGGGACGAACGGGTCCCCCGTTATGTCAGGATATTCGGTGCAGATGATGCGAATGAATCGGCCTGCGCGGGGATGGAGGAATTGATGGATCAGGGAATGTCCCTGATCGGCGACCCCACGGCCTATCTCCACGGAGTTGTCCGGGCGATACGGGAATCCCCCTACTGCGGTATATTACAGGGCCTTGGTGACAAAGCCGGAACGTAGGCAGCGGGTGCACACCTTGAGTTTGCTGATGGAACCGGTCTTCTTGTCGATGCAACGCAACTTTTGCAGGTTGGGATACCAGACCTTCTTCGTCTTGTTGTTCGCATGACTGACATTATTCCCTACGGACGGTTTCTTTCCGCATATTTCACATACCCTTGACATGATTTGACTCCTGTTGAATTCAGTATGGCGCCTTCTAAAGCATCCCGCAGGAATTTGCAAGCATTTTATAATTCATTTTTCATATTCGGCTGCCCGGTTGATTCCAGAACACGCAGCCAGGTGGTACTGTCCGGATCGACCTTCTTGCCGAAGGTCACCATCCGGATGGGAATATGCACATATTCGTCCCGGGTCAATCCGACGAGCATTCCTGTTTTCCCGGCCATCGCCGCATGCACCGCGTAAAGTCCGAGAGCGCCACAGTAAATACTATCGCCGGCGTTGGCTCGGACGCTCCGAATCATGTAGCTCGGATCAATGTATTTCAGGTTGATTTCCATCCCGATTTTCTTGAAGTACTCCTCAACTTTTGAACGGAGAAAGAACCCAATATCCAGGAGCCGCAGATTCCCCGAAGCATCCGTTTCCACGGGTGATGTATCGACTTGCCTCATCAGTTCCTGGCCTGCTCCTTCCGCAACCAGGATGACACAATGTTTTCTTCTCAACATCCGTTTTTCCAGAGCCCTGAGAAACCCCTTTTCTCCGTCGAGATCAAAAGGCACTTCCGGGATCAGAACAAAATTGGCGTCATTTTGAGCCAGAGCGGCGCCAACGGCAATGTGCCCGGATTGCCTACCCATCAGTTTGACGAGACCGATACCCATGGGCGCGCCTTTGGCCTCGACATGGGCTGATTGAATCGCCTTGACGGCTTCCGAAATGGCCGTATCGAAACCAAACGTTTTTTCAATGAGATTTAAATCGTTGTCAATCGTTTTCGGGATGCCGATCACGCTGATGTTCCACTCTCTCCGCATAATTTCCTCGGCAATCAGTCCCGCGGCGCGCATGGTGCCGTCTCCACCAATACAGAAAAAAATGTCGATGTTCATCCGTTTCAGAGCGGTCACCATTTCCTTAATGTCCTGCTTGCCGCGGGATGAGGCGAGGATGCTCCCGCCGAGGGTATGGATGTCCTGGACCGTTTCCGGAGTCAGCGTGCGAACCTCGTGCCCGTATTTTGGAATCATACCCTGAAACCCATAACGGATCCCGATGATGTTCGTTACACTGTAACGATGATACAGTCCCATGACAATGGCCCGGATGACATCGTTAATCCCGGGGCAGAGTCCACCGCAAGTCACAATGGCAGCTTTCGTTTTTGCGGGATCAAAGAAGATTTCCTCCCTGGGACCGGCCAGTTCCAGAGAAAGGGGTTGGCCGTCGGCCGTGGTAAAAGCGTTATAACTCTCCAACCCTATGTTGAAGAGAACGCGCTTGTTATCAGAAGTAAATTTACTCGTAAGGACCGGCGAAGGAATCGTATTTTCGCCGAGACTCTCAATATGCAAATTCAGAATATCTTCGGTCACCCCGCGTCTCCCCTGTCACGGCGGTATTACCGCCGGTTTCGTTCAATGGATCATGAGTCAAGCAATTTTTCTTATATCTCACAAATGACGAGAACTGTCAAACACCGTCACCTGTTCGAATTACCTCAAATAAAATGTTACCGCAGGATGGTTTCCCATGGGATCATTGATTCATAACCCATGCTCCTTCATAACCAGGGCATCCGACACAGAGACCTCGTCAAATCCCGCCTCGCGATCTTGATGGAAAGTGTTCCCGGTCGTAATAAAGGGATCTAAAAATGGTCGTACAGAGTTTTTCAGGGATGACTATGCAAGATGTTAGTCACCTTTTTGTTGTCAGCCTTCCTCAACGCCTCGAAGGCCGCACCCGGTTGCCCCTGTAAAATTCGACCGGCATCTCGGTGTCTGTCAAGATAGTTGTCGCACAAAGTCATGCCACCCGGGCCGATGTTTGTTTTCTATCGGCATCGGCCGGCGGATTTAACCAATGGCCTAAGGCCATGATGAGCCGCGACTGTAAGGAGTCGGCTCC
>Ga0172382_10000610_pt1 | contig 66953 bp, 68 predicted proteins | sample Leawel138RmetaG_FD_122245 | JGI IMG/M metagenome (GOLD analysis project Ga0172382, IMG submission 122245) | Leachate microbial communities from a municipal landfill in Southern Ontario, Canada - Leachate well 138R metaG | ecosystem: Engineered > Solid waste > Landfill > Unclassified | place...
AGCAAGTCAGACCCCCAAGGGTGGCGTGCCCGGTGATGTGTTCGAGGAACCGGAACAGCCGACCAGCGAACTGCGCTGCAAGCTCTCCGAGGAAGTACTGGCCATGCTGGACCACGCCCGACGACTCCACTCAGCAGAGCAGGGCGAAGCGGTTACAACCGCCCAGGTGTTGGAGTTTGCTCTGGTCTCTTACATCTCCAACCAACCGCTGGATCAGGAGTCGTTGGACAAGGTACGACAGGAGATGGATAAGGATCTACAGGCGGAGAGAGCAAGAGAGATTCCGCTAGTGGCGGTGGCTCGCGAGGTGGCCGTGGAAATGGGTCTTTTGGTAGACCCCGATGATAACGAAACGACCCCTCCGGGTCAAAATCAACCCGCAGAGGATTGCGCGGAAGTTCTAGCCCAGGCCCTCGGTGCCGAGCCGAGTTTGGAAGTCGTGCAAGAGACGGAAGAGGCACTGGCCAAGAGCTCCGGTGCGGGTGTTTTCGATGCCACCGGCCTGGAACTCTCCACAGTAGTTGGGCCCGTCTTGGTCGAAGCTCTACAGCGACACCGACCCCCGGCCATCTCCAACAAACGCATCTGTTTCAACCCTCAGAACCGCCACACCACCAAAGCCCAAAAGCGAGAACTGTTGCGCCGAGACGGCTGGGCCTGTAGTACCCCGGGCTGCTGTCATAAGCTTTATTTACACCTTCATCACCTGGTTCCGCACTCAAAAAACGGCCCCACCATCGACCTAAACCTGATCGGGCTGTGTTCGAGCTGTCATCGAAACGTGCACGACGGCTCACTTCGCATCTTCCTCCAGCCAGACGGCAAACTGCACTTCACCGACGCCGAGGGCAACTCGGTGGCCGAGCAGGCTGACCTGGAGTTGGGTCAGTGGCTCGACTTCAACATCGGGTGGGACGGTGAAGAGGACGACTCCTTTACCATTCGGGCCCATCGGGGGGAGTGGTCTGTTTTTGGGAAGGCACAGTTTTCCATCTCGTAAATGACAATTTTCCTCGCGACAATCACAGAGAAGTTGTTCGAGAGGGCACCCTGATGATCTGGGCACGCCACTCCGTCTTCGCAGCGAAGAAACCCACCCAGGAGATGGTTACGGTCCAGGCTAGAACATTCTCCAGGTTGGCCAGCAAATGATAGATCTGGTTGTGCCAGCGGCCGTCGATGGCAGTAGCCAGGAAAAGACTGGCGCCGGCCGCCAATGCGCCTTTCCAGAGCGTCGAGTTGGACTCACCGATACGCAAAAAAGTAAGCCCCGTTATTAATGCCAGGCTCACCGGAAACACCAGAGAAAGGTGTTGATGAAAGGATGCAACCGCTCCCTTTGAAACGGGATGGGGAGCGAGGAAGGCTCCGATCAGCCCGAGTAGGAGCAGCCCCGCTAGGCAAAAGAACGTGTACTGGCTACCCCGGAAAAAATTTCGAGCGAACTGCTTTTCCACTCCGGCTTTCTTCATTGTACCAAATCCGCTCATACCCGTAGCGGGATTGACCAGGTAACAAAAGGCGTAGATGCTGGTGATTCCATAGAGGAGATCATCTCCTGGCCCCGACCACAAAAACACCAGGTGCTCGAAGGCTTCGTCTCCGCTCGCTGCGACCATGTGGGCTACGAGGTCCACCAATAAAGCGAACACGAATAGCTTCGTGAAGTCCTTGGGGTTTTCGGTTAAATCAAGCTCTTCTTTCATCCTGTCGTCCTTAACCCGGCCGCCACTCCCTTGATAGCCAATCGCATCAGGATGGGGCCGTCTTCGTCTCCGGCTTCAATCATCTCGAAGGCCCGCAGTTGGATCAAGTTTAGAGGATCCACGTACGGATTTCTACGCCGGATCGAGTCTGCCAACCAGGGGACCTCATCGAGGAGTTCTTTCTCGCCGGTAATCAGCCTTGCGATCTCTACCGTCAAATCATACTCTTCCCGAATTCGCTCCCAGATCGACCAGAGGTCCGGGTTGTCCCGCCCCCGCCGGGCGTAGCCCTCGGCAATGGTCATGTCCGCCTTGGTCAGAGCCAGCACCGCATTACGAACGATAGCGCGGAAAAAGCTCCACTCCCTGTACCACTCCCGCACTTGCTCCAGGTCCTCCCCTTGGAAAGCCTCTCCCATACCGTACCAGGCGGGCAGGAGGATGCGGGCCTGGGTCCAGGCAAAGGACCACGGAATGGCGCGAAGATTGTCCAGGCTGGGCTTGCCCCTGCGCCGCGATGGGCGAGAACCGATGGACAACTGCTCGATCTCTGAGATGGGCGTGAGGGTGCGGAAAAAATCGATAAATCCGTCTCTCTGCAGCAACGCTCGATAGCACTGGAGGCTCTTCTCGGCGATCCTCTCCAGCGCCTCGGCCCAGCGATCGGTGTGGTCTTCATTGCGTCCAAAACCCGGCGCGTGGACCGACAGTTGGGCCCACAACAGTTGCTCAAGGTGGCGGTAAGCGATGGCCGGGTCGTCGTAGCGCTCCGAAAGCACCTCCCCTTGTTCAGTGATGCGTAGTCCATCCCGGGCTACCTTCACCGGTAACGAGAGGATCGATCGTGCAGCCGGTCCTCCTCCCCTACCCAGGGCTCCACCCCGGCCGTGAAAGAAAACGATCCGAACGCCTAGCTCCTCACCCACCTCGGCCAGAGCGCGCTGGGCTTTGTAGAGATTCCAATTGGCGGCCAGGTACCCGCCGTCTTTGGTGCTGTCGGAATAACCGATCATGACCATCTGATAAGGTAGTCCGGACTCGGCAAAGTAAGCTCTGTAAACCTCATTCTCAAAAAGTTCGCGCAAGATCTGCGGCCCGTTGTCGAGATCGTCCATGGTTTCCAAGAGTGGAACGAGCGCTTGATTGAGTGACGGGGCGAAGGTCTTCTGCAGCCACAAGAGGGCGAGCAGGTCCGAAGAACTCCGGGTCATGGATACGACGTGTGCTCCCAATCCCTCACCCTGGGTTCTGGCGCTAAACTCTTCCAGCACCCCGAACAGCTCGATGACTCGCTGAGCTCTCTCGCTCCATCCCCTGGCTGCAAGCGCCAAGGGTGAAGCCAGCAACTCGCCTAACACCCGACGCCGCTCTTGGGGAGTCAGAGAGAGATAATCCCTGGTGAGACCGATGTGGCTCACCAGCTCGTGCACCACCTGGTGGTAAACATCCGAATGCTCCCGAATGTCCAACCTCGCCGTATGGAAACCGAAGGCCTCCACACAGGCCATCCAATCTTGCAAACGAGGTTCAAAAGACACCAATCCCCGGGAGTTCTGGGAAGCCACGGCCTGGGACAAAAGGTTCAGATCCCTCAGCAGACTGAGACTGGAACGATAACTAGCAGCGCCTCTCCCTTCGGTCTGAAGCAACCGCCAGTGAACAGCCTCCAGGTATCGACGATAGACCTCCTCTTCCGGCTGTTTTCTCAGGACAGCGCCCAGGGCAGGGAACTCCTCTTGGTAGTGCTCCAGTCGTTCGGTCAGTTGGGGATCGAACTTGACCCTGACTTTTGATTGAGAAAAGTGGTCCAGCAAATGCCGGCAGGCTTCCCGGTGCTTTTTGAGGGTTTTTCTTCGTAGCTTTTCCAGGGCCGAGGCGGTGACCGCCGCGGTGACGTACGGGTTTCCGTCTCGATCGCCGCAGATCCAGGTTCCGAATTGCAAGAGGGAAGGCAGTCGCTCGGCGAGTTCCGGATAGAACTCTCTCACTCCGTCACTCAGGTCTCCCACCAGTTGAGGCACCACTTCCCACAGGCTACTCAGAAAAAAGAGCGAGCGTTCCAATTCCTCTAAAACCGTAGGCTGGGTGGCTCTCAAAAGGTCGGTCTCCCACAGGGTCATCATCTCCGAGCGCAGCTCGGTCTCCAGCCGCCGGGACTCTCGAGCCAGTAAGCCGTCCGACTCCAGCGCCTTCATAAGCCGGCGGATTCGGCGAAGTTTACTGCGCACGGTTCGACGCTTAGCTTCCGTAGGGTGGGCGGTGAACACCGGTTCCACAAAAGAGTACTTCAAGATGTCCAGGAGTTGTTCCGGCGAAACAGCCTGCTCTCTCAAGGCTTTAAGTGCTGCCCGAATCGACTCTTTACGGGGCGCAGGCTCGCTCTCTTGCTCTCGCCGGCGCAGGATCCGAACACGATGGCGATCCTCGGCCAGGTTGGCCAGGTCGAAGAAAATCGAAAAAGCGCGACATAAACCAAACAGGGCATTGGTATCGCATTCATCGATCAAGCGGCGCAAGCTTTCCACGTCCAAATTTTCCCGCCGCCGCCTCTTGGAGAGATGCCGGACCTCCTCTTCAAACTCCAAAAAATCGGCCCCCTCGTGGGCCTCGATGACGTGACCCAGGAGTCGGCCCAGGTATCGCACCTCCCCCCGCAGAGGGTCGTTCTTAAGGTCGGACATGGCGAATCTCCCTCAGCATTTTGATGAGTGTCTTTCGAACCTCGTTGGGGGTTGAGCAAGGTTGGGGAAAGGGGATCCAGGCCAGCAGCTCAGGATTGCTCAAGAAAAAGCCGCGCTCTTCGATCCACGGCATGACGGTGGGCAGTTCCTCAGAGCCAATCCAGCCTCGAAGCCGTAGAAACTCCTTGAAGGTGTCCTGGTGGTCGACTTCCATGTGACGGCAAATGTCGGATGCACTCTCCCAAAGCAAACCGAGCGTGGCCTCCTCCACCTCGGCACGTTTCAGGGTATGCCGACCCAGAGGCCACTCCAGGACCACGGCCTCCCCTTGCGCCCAAACCGAAAAGAGGGGAGTCTCTCCGGACGCGGTGGGGGTCGAGAGTTTCTCCCCGTTCCAATCTCTGGTGAGAGTCCTCACCACTTCCGAAGGTCGCAGCTCATAATCTTTCAAGAGTTCAAAATCCATTGCCTTTTAAAGCACTTTGCGATCCAGCTCCCGGGGCCTCCCCTCGGCACCCGGAAAAAGTGACTCTGTGATCCAGCTCACAGACTGTGAGTGTAGGAACGGAGATGATTCATTTGGGTCTGCTGCCCGGCAGCGGGCCCAGGGACTGGGCGCATAGAGTGTCATCGAATGGATGAGACACCGAATGAGAAGTAAACAACTCCTTCCCGCGGCAGCCGCCGCCAAGCCAAGAGAGGTGCAACTCTGTCCTTTCCACGCTCTGCGCACCGATCTGGCCCTCTTGCTGGGCGCCAGCGGAACTCAACTGCTTGAAAATACCTGGGAAACGTTCCAGCTCTCTCCTAGCGAAAAGGATCCGAAGAGACTCCGACCCTGCCTGATGAAACTCTTTTCGGTAGCCGCTCGGATCGCGGCCACGAAAGGAGTAGGACACGCCCTCAAGCGACTGGTCACCGACTTCGAGAAGGCCTACTTTCCGGTAGTAGATGCCGGGGCTAAGGTCTACCTCCCTGCTCTTGAACAGGACCCCACGCTGGCCAGAAGGCAGTTCCTATTTGAAGCAGCCTATCGGGCCAAATCCTGGAGTGATGCTTACCGCCAGGCCAGAATATTGAAAGCTCAAGCACCCGCGAGCGCTCCTCATCGGACGGTAAACCGGCGTCTCGGACGAGTTTTTGATGGCCTGATGATCGATGGCTGTTCCAGAAACAAAAAAAAACAGATCCTGACCGATCTCGCTTCTTTTGAGGAACTCGCCCAGGAAAGCCGCATCAACTTCGCTCTAGACGCCCTGGCCTCCAGGGCCACGGGATGTTTCCCCGGGGAACCCGAAAAGCTCGCCTTGGAACTCATTCCCCCGAGCGACCCCTGGTGGCGAGTCAGCCTGAACGGTTTGTATCGTCACCTGGCCGTGCCCAATCGCTGGGCCGACGATCTCCAGAACCTGACTCAGGCAGAAGAAACTTTACGGGGCTTTTGCACCGTGGTGCTCAATATTCTTAGCTGCTCGGGGGCACGGGCCCAGACAAATCTCGTTCGAAACGGATTGAAAGAGCGGTGCTTTCAAGTGGACGCCAACCAGGCCCGAGCCAGGCTAGCCAGAGTCAGAGAGGCCGTCCGAGAATGGCAGACGATCCTGCCTCCGATAGTGCCGAAAGGTTGTGGAGACAAACCCAAGGATGCCTTTGAACTCACCCCCGAGCAGTCCAAATTTTTGGAGCAAGTGTGCCACATTCTGGAAATCGAACCGACCTACTCCCTAACGATGAGCCCCGATTTCTTTCAGTGTAGCGAGCCCGAGCAGCGGTTTCTCCTGGCCCGAGCGGTCTTTCGAAAGGCAGGCGGCTTAGATCTGCTAGCGCAGCGAGCGTCTGCCCTGGCCACTCCTCAAAAGATCCTGGCCAGGGCGATCGAGTACGCCGAATGGTCCGGGCACGAGCAGGCCTTATTGGATGAGTTTCGAGACACCGATCTCACTCCAGACTTGGTCTGCATCTTACTTCAGGAAGTCTTTTGGCTGACCGATGACCCTATCTATCATCGACTCGCCGTCATCTGTCATCAGGGTGGCTGGTGTCCCCTTTTCGATCGAGAAGCAGACCTCTTTGCGGCCGGTTTTGCCGACCTGGTTAGTGCCTCCCACGGTCTGGTCAAGGCCACTTTTCAGGGAGAACCGATCACCCGTGCCTGTGCCCGGGAAGGCTTGAACTCCTTGCTCGCCATCAGCGATGACTGCCCGGACCTCTGTCTACGTTTGCAGACCCTATGGCTTTCAGTGGCCGATGACCTGCAGCGTGAATCACCAAATAAAGTTCTTGGCTAGCTCCCGATAACGATGCCCCGCCAGTACGTGAAAGACCCTGATCCTCTCCAGGGAGGTAGGACTGAGGGTGCCGATGGGTAGGTAGACCAGTTTCTTGCCCAGCCGTTGAGCCAACTGAAAAAAGTACGAGCGGGGCACTTTTTCACCCACGTAAACGATGTGCTTGTCCTGGCAGTAATCGATGGCCGCAAACAGCAGGACTTCGGCCTTGGTCTTGGCCGCACGGTAGTAAGGATCGTTCCAAACATTGGCCAGGCGACGAGGTGGATAGCTCAGCATCAAGCCACCGTATTCGCAGCGAGCGATCCCGGGACCGATGACCTTCCGGCTCTTGTCAGTGGCGTAAAACGCCATGTCCGACTCCTGGTCGTGCTCGCCGTGCCAGGTGATGCACCAGGGAAATTTTGAATTGCTCTGATCCTCATCGAAGATCACCACCACCGATCCGGTACCACCCTGCACCTTTTTCTCTTCCCGGACATACAGTTTCTGACCATCGGCCCAATTGCGCAGAGTGGTTCGCATGTCGATGCCGTCGAGTAGCGAGGTGGTAAAGGGTTCGGTTCGAGAATGAGCCTCTGACTGAACCTTAATCGCTTTCTTCTGGAGGTAGCGACCGTAATCTTCGATCACGATATCCTCCGGGGGATAGCTACAGATCCGACCGCTCTCAAAGGCTCCGGACCAGTCGCTGGGATCGTCGGAAGGGGTCATTCGCTCCGGGACGGATACTCGACTCATGGCCTGGCGCAAGCGCGGAAAAGTCCGGTGGAACTCAAACGACTTTAGCCGAACTCCCCCGATCGATAAACTCTCACCGTCGTAGTCAAAGGGCTGGGTGTGGTCCTGAGGGTTTGACTGCCAGGGATAAAAGGTGGCAAGATCCCAGAATTCATAGGCGTAGTTGTGGTCCACGCAGGCCCGGGCTGCGTAGATCAGGGGAAGCAGTCCGGGGAGCAGTTTCCCTTGAAGGTGGGCGTAGCGCCGGGCAAAGAGGTTGAAGTTCCGATGCTGCCACCTCTTAAACTCTTCCCCGGTGTTCTCTTGATAGAACCGGGCGGCCAGATCCACCAGTCCTCGATAGACCGTCTGCCGATCCAGGGCGCCCCGGGCGGTACGACAGTTGGCGTTGATCAGACCGTATTCTTGAAGAAGTTCGCCTCTTCTCTGTTCGGTATTCTTGTAGGTGAAATACCGCTGCACTCCGGTGTCGGGTGGTTCGATGGGCGGAGGCTCCTGGGAAGCGTCGTCGTCGGGGGCCTGAAAGCTGGGGGGCTTCCAGGCCTCTGGCTTCATACTGTTGAGATAGTTCTGAAACTTCCTGAGTTGCTCGGGACTCATATTGAGAGCTTCCGGAGTAACCTTCATGCCCAACAACTTGCTGAGTGAACCGAAGATGGAGTCCTTGCTCAGAGTGCCTCTGGTTTCTTCAGACTTCTTCTCTTCCGTCTTCTCCGGCTCGGGAGAATGCCAGGCGATATCCGGCCCGGGTCCTCCCCGTTGCAGCTCATAAAGTGTCATAACGAAAGGCAATTCGTCGGCCAGAGTGCGCACCGTTCGCAGCGTGGGGTGATAAGTCTGGACCTGCGCCGAATCAACCTTTTCATCCTCTTGGTAGGGCGGCTCGGAACCCTCGAGGAGGGCGCGTAAGGGCTCGATGTGCTTGAGCCCTCCCAGAAAGAGGACTCGTCCCTGGCGGGACAGTTTCTGGAGGCGTCCGGCCATGACCGTCTCCCGGGTCTCGTCGAGCTGACCCCTGGTACCCCCGGGGCTGGACTCCAGTGCCTTGCAGCACTGCTTGTAGTACTCCTCAAGCCCGATGGCGTGGAGACAATAGGGATCCGGCAAAAGATCCCACCCCGAGGGATAGTTGGGCTCGACCAAATCCACGAAATGCACCGGTATCTCCAGCTCTTGAGCGGTCCGAACAGCTTCACAAAAGGCATCGGTCGGTTCTATCTTCCAGAGAGAGACCCCGGTAGGACCGGGATTGTCCAGGTCTCCAAGGGTCAGATAGGAGAGGCTCGGCAAGCGTTGCACCGCCGCTTGATAGTCCCTCTCCAGCCCGGCCGGCAACTCGACCGCCACAAAGTCGGGTGAAAGTTCGGTGATCGCCTCACGAACAAGGCGCGCAAACTCCACTTTGTGGTGCAGAACGGGCAACAGCGAAACCCGGCCCGCCTGGGCCACCCAGTACGATTGGTCAGTCGGCATAGAGCAGGGCCTCGTCGCCCAGAACCATTTTGATAGAGCGTCTCAACTCGGCCATCTCTTCAGAGCCGTTGGCCTTGACCAGTTTGGCCGCGTAGCGGGCGATATTGATACCGTCGCGCACCGAGTATCGCTCGTCGGCGCGGTGGGCTTTCTGGAGAAAATCGGCCACATAGTTCAGCATCGACTGTTGGAGGTGAGGCAAATTTTCTTTGAGGATCAACAGTTCTTCTTCTTTGTCGGGGAAATCCACGAAGATCTGAGGCTGCAATCGGCTATGGATGTATTCGGGCAACTCAAAGGTACTGGAATCCTCGTTCATGGTGGCCACGAATCGAAAATCGGGGTGGGCTTCGATCTTGATCCCGGCCACCAGCGACTCCACGTATCGACGGGCGTCCAAGAGCGGTGCCAGGGAAGCCCAGGACTTCTCGCTCATGCGGTTGCCCTCATCCAGCACCAATACCCCGCCAGTGATCATGGCGGTCACCAGCGGTGAAGCCACGTAGCGGATCTTCTGATCCTCCCCGACCACCGGTAGGACGATCAGATCCTCGGGCCGGGTGTCCATGGTGGCCTGCATGATGTAGACCTGACGGTCCAGGGAGCGGGCGGCTGCGTAAGCCAAGGTGGTTTTGCCGACCCCGGGTTTGCCCAGCAATCTGGGGTTCAGAGGGAGGTCTCCCTCTTCGATCACCGTCCAGGCCGCCAGCAGTTGGGTCAGAAGCTCCCGCTGTCCCACCCATTTGATGGTGAGCACATCCGGCTCAACTAGATGAAGGAGGACCCCTTGAATCTCTTTTTGCCTGCTCATTATCATGCCTCCGAAAATTTCGCTTCGGCCCCTGTTTTCTTCTCATCTCTCCCAGGGCCTTCCCCGTTGACGAGTTCCCGGCTGCGGTGGTAGATTCGCTGAATGAGTGAAACCAAAGCAGCGGCCCGAACCCTGGCCGAAGAGGTGCAGCGCCGGCGCACCTTTGCCATCATATCCCACCCCGACGCGGGTAAGACCACACTCACGGAAAAGTTATTGCTTTACGGAGGAGCCGTGCAGATGGCCGGCGCCGTGAAAGCTCGTCGAAAGCAAACCCACGTTGTGTCCGACTGGATGGAGATGGAAAAGGAGCGGGGCATCTCCATTACTTCCACCGTCCTCTCTTTCGACTATCAGAACTATCGGATCAACCTCCTGGACACTCCCGGTCACCAGGATTTCAGTGAAGATACCTACCGCACGCTGTTGGCCGCCGATGCCGCCGTGATGGTCCTGGATGCAGCACGGGGTATTCAAGAGCAAACCGTGAAGCTGTTTGAAGTCTGCAAGCGACGCCAGATCCCGATCCTGACCTTCATAAACAAGATGGACCGGCCTTCGTTAGACCCGTTCGAACTGCTGGAAGACATCGAAAAGACACTGGGCCTGGAAACCTTCGCCGCCAACTGGCCTCTGGGCAACGGTGATCGGTTCAGGGGGGTCTACGATCGGGAGTCCGGTCAACTGCATCTGTTCGAGCGCCAGGCCCACGGTGGAAAGAAGGCCACCGCCGAGGTGGTGGACCCCAAGGATGCAGCGGTGGCCGCCCTCACCGACCGGCAGACCCACCAGGAGTTTATCGACGGGTTGGAATTGCTCGAAGCAGGGGCCGCCCTGACCAGAGAACAGTTCGACCGGGGTCTCGTGACCCCCGTCTTTTTCGGCAGCGCCCTCTCCAACTTCGGCGTCCAACTCTTCCTCGAGCGGTTCCTAGAGTTGGCTCCACCTCCCGGTGCGCGCCTGACCGAGGAAGCTGGTACGGTCTCCCCTACCGATGACAAGTTCCGGGGTTTTATCTTCAAGATCCAAGCCGACATGAACCCCCGCCACCGAGACCGGGTGGCCTTTCTGCGGATCTGTTCGGGGCGCTTCGAGCGGGGTATGAAAGCCCGCTGCACCCGAACCGGCCAGGAGATCAAGCTGAATTATGCCCAGCAGTTGTTTGCCCAGGAGCGCGTGATCGTCGAGGAAGCTTATGCCGGAGACGTGGTTGGCATGACCAACAGCTCCAACCTGATCCTGGGAGACACCTTGTGCGAAGGGGAGCCGGTGAAGTTCGAACCCATGCCGCTCTTCAGCCCGGAACACTTCGCGCGGATCAACATCAAGGACCCCTCTCGTCGCAAACACTTTCTCAAAGCCATGGATCAGCTCTGTCTGGAGGGGGCGATTCAAGTCTTCTTCCCCAAGGACAGCTACACCCGGGATCCCATCATCGGAGCGGTTGGGGTGTTGCAGTTCGAGGTCGTTCAAGACCGCCTGAAAAACGATTACCGGGTGGAGATCGACTACGAACGGCTACCCTACACCCATTGCCGCTGGTTGGAGGGCAGTGAAGACGACGTGGAAGCATTTTCCGGCTCTCGTCAGACTCTGGTTTGTACCGATCTTTGGGAGAAATCGGTTTGCCTCTTTCCAGGGAATTGGGATCTGGATTACGCCAAGGACAAGAATCCTAACCTCGTCTTTCGCTCCATCTCTCAGGTGAATTGACCCCGGCACAGGCCAAGTTTCTGGTCCGCAACGCCGACACCCAGCCTCTGTCGGAGGCCTTTGTCATGCTCTCGGAAGGTTCGTCCGTGCTGGAGGTTCGGCGATTTCTTGAGAGGCTTTTTTCGTCTGAAGAGTGTCTTGCCATCCTAGATTGTCTGTCCACCCGCCTGCGCTTTGCCCACAAATTTTGGCGGTCCAAAGAGTGGCTCTTTTCCCGGGAACCAGCCGAGCAGGCCTCCGACTCTCGCATCGCCCGCTGGCGGGCCGAACACCTACGGGGTGGCAGCCGAGAACTCACGGAACTCGGCTGTGGGTTGGGTGGGGACACCGTTTTTCTTTCCCAACACTTCCAGGTATCGGCCTGGGAACGGTGCCCGGCGCGCGCCGAACTCTGCCGCTTCAACCTCTCCCGGCTCGGCTTTCCGGGAAGTCTGGTAGAGAATCGAGAAGTGAAATGTGAAGACCTGGAGGGGGACACCCTCTACGTAGACCCGGCGCGCCGAGACGGGGTACGACTCAACCGACCTGAAGAATGGCTGCCTCCCCTCAGCCAGGTCGATCGCTGCTTCCGGGAAGGGCGCTTTCAGAGGGTGGGAATCAAGTGCGCTCCCGGACTCACGGAGCTACCCGAGGGCCCATGGGAGTTGACCTTCCTGTCCATAGAAGGCCATCTCAAAGAAGCGTTTTTACTGCTCGGCCACCAGCACGCACAGAAGAAGCGGGCTGTTTTGTTCGGCAAAGAGAACGAGCAGCCCCTGGTCTATGAGCCCCTCGGGCGGGCTATACCCTCTTGCCAGCCATCCCCGGGGCTGTATCTCCATAACCCCGATCCCGCCATCCTCCGGGCCGATGCTTTAGACAGCCTGGCCCATCTCACCCACTCCGGGGTGGTGCACCCGAAGATCGGTTACCTGGTCGGTCCCGACCCCATCAGAGACGGCTCGGCGGATAGTTTTCAGATCCTGGACACCTTCCCCCTGAACTGGAAGATCTTGAAAAAGAAGATCGCCTCCAGCGGTTGGAGCGAATATGAATACCTGGCTCGAGGAGTTCCGTTTTCGCAACCGGAGGTCCGTGCCAAACTGGCCTTCAAACGACCGAAAAATAGCACGGCGCTCCGCGGCTCGGTGATTCTCTTCCGCGAAGACCAGGGGTATCGGGTCGTCCTGGCTCAAAGGTTGTAGTATTATAACGTGGTGTCAATCGAGGAAGCTCTACCCATTATCTTGAGGCGCGCCAACCACCCGTTATGGGCCCCGGTCGACCCGGAGGGGCGGATAGGATTGTGGGACAGTACCCGCTGGCTGGATATATTCGAGTGCATGCTGAGGATCGACGATGCCGCCCAGGCTGAATCACTCTCGGCCACCAGCGCCTATTTCGACGAGTGGGCAAAGAACGATCCGCGCGCTTTGGTGGAGGCGCTGCGCCGGGAAAACAAACGGATGATCCTGGCGGTACTCCTGGTGGTCTCTCCCCGGGCGCTGGGCTCGCTCTCCTCCCACCTCTCTCTCACCTACTGGATGGAGGTAGCCAGGGCCGTCAACCGGGTCTCTCGGGAGCAGTTCCAAAGCCTGCGCGACACCTCAGAGTTGGAGGCTTACCTGGCCGGTCGCTCCAGCCGTCAACCGCGTCTGAATCTACCCTCGGTCTTCCCCTTACCCGCTCCCTCCATGCTCCGGGTGGTGCAGAGTATGAAGTTTCGCTTCGGTCTGGTGGCAGACGACGGCTACCGCAAGGCGATGCGACGGTATATCCGCTTTTACTGTTAGAGGTGAAAGCCGGGCCGGTGAAAAAAACCCGTGCCATGAGCCTGAATGAACGACTAAATAACGACTTGAAATCCGCAATGAAAGCCAAGGAAAAGGAGAAGCTAACCCTGATCCGTTCGGTCAAGGCGGAGTTCAAGAAAAAAGAGATCGATGAAGGCCCTCTGAGCGGCGAAGTCGAGGTACAAATTCTCCTCAAAATGATCAAGCAACGCCGTGAAGCTGCCGCCGGATTTCGCCAAGGCGGGGCCGAGGATCGCGCCCTGAATGAAGATTGGGAAGCCGAACAGTTGGAGGGCTACCTGCCTCCTCCCCCATCGGAAGAAGAGATCGATTCTGCCATCACCGAAGAAGTGGCCAAAATCCCGCAAGCCGAGCGCTCTCCCAGGTCTATGGGCGTAGTCATGAAAGCTTTGCAGGCAAGATTTGCCGGGCGCCCGGTCGACGGAAAGGCCCTGGCCGCCAAGATCAAGGCGAAGCTTTAACCGCTTCTCCCGCTGCTGCCAGAAGCCTGGAGCCTTCATCCACCTTACGCACGGCTTCTGCCAGGACTTCCTCGTCTCCGCTGGTGGGGAAGGTCTTCATGAGCTCCAGAGCGTTTCGCAATTTCTCGATAGCCTCTTCGAAGCCATCATAGAGTTTGCTGATCGCGGCTTGCTCCTGCTCGGAGGCCACTTCCGGTTCTGCCGGAAGTTGCCCGACGTTGGCTTCTAGCACCGACTCGAACCTGGCCACCTCATCCAAGAACCCCTGGTGATCGATAGTGCCGTCGGCCACCCCGTTGACGGCGGTATAAAGCTTGGCCAGGTTCGCGGTGATGAAAACCCCTGAATCTCCGGGGCTTTCGAGTCCACTTTTTTCCTGGGTCTCAAAGGTGCTGGTGGTGGCCGCAGCCACGTTCTGCGGTAAGGGTCCACCACAGTTAGAGCAACGCGTCCGGGAGACTTCGTTGGGGGTGGAACACATGGGGCACAAAACCTGCCCCTGCTGCTCCTCGATCTCCTTGAGACGCTTCTGGTGGCCGGAGAAGCGCTTGGCAAAGTCCAGCAGGCATCCACGCCCCTCGGTCAGCCAGTCCTGGTCGCGCTGCTCGAAGAAATTGTAGATGGCCTCCATGCCTTCTTCAAACTCTTCAAAGCTCTCCAAGATCGCATTGACCTCATCATTGGCCAGGGTCGACTCCAAACTGCCGGCGGCCTGGGCCATCAACTCCTTGCTCTTGGTAAAAGACTCATCCACCGCCTCCAGTGCTTCGATCACCGGAGAATCACCGATGTTGCCTTCGGCCAGATCGTCGATCAGGGTCAGCAGATAGTTCAGATCCGGGAAATCTGTCTTGCCGGTGGTGCGGAGCTTCATCTGCACCACCGGTACCAACTCTCGAAGCTCTGAGAAGCTCTTTTCAAGGGGCTCGAAAAGTTCTTCATAATCGGCGTCGTCCCCATCGGCTTCCAGGGCTTCGGCCAGCTTATTGAGCGAGGCCATGTGGGCTTTGAAGGAGTTGATCAAAGCTGACACCTCGGGGAGTTTTGGCTCCTTACCCAGATCGGACAGGGTGTGGTAGGTGAGGATCCGCTCGGCATCGATCGCTTCCTGAAAGAGAGCCACCGTCTGATCGCTGGGCTCTTCCATGAATTCATCCCGCCGTTGCAGAAGTAGATTCAAATTCGGAATATCGGAAGGGCCCAGGGCAAGCAATGCGTGGTTGCGGAATTGGACCAGGGCCTGGTTCAGTTGAAAACTATTTCTGGCCACCGCGTCTCCGGCCACGAACACGGTATTACGATCGTCGGCCTTCACGGCGTCCACGATGCGGTCCAGGGCTGCCGTCATATCGTCCAACAGGAACATGACAAAGGAGATCAACTCCTGACATGCCTCCCCCTGCTGGGGATTCAACTCTCCAACGACTCTCGAAAACTCATTGCGATGCATTTCAAGCGCCGGTCGTGACCCCTCGACGGCGATGAGAAACTGCTCATCATCGAGTTTTCCGTTAGACCATTCAGCGATTTTATTAACCAAGCCCTCATCCATGAAAATCCCTTTCGAATGCCGCCGTAGCAAACCCTACACATTTGCCCCAATCATGAAAAGAAGCCGTGGTTGCCCACGGCTTCACCCTTACCTGCTCAGGTCTCTGGGTCCTCAGGTGTTGGCGTGAGTGGGATCTTCGTAGAAGTCATGCACCTTGCCAGGATTGAGGTACCCACCGGTTCGTCCGATCTGTTGATACAGACGAGAAATCCCGAAATTCTGGTCTTCCATGTAGATGTTGTTGTAGACGCCCTGACCGCGATGGTTGGTGTAAAACAAAGCCGTTTCACCGTCGTGCTGGTTTCTCTCGCGGATCATGGTGTCGTAGGGGTTGAAGCTGTGGTTCCAGACTTTGTTTTCAGCGTTCTTGATCTGGACGTTCTGGTTGCCGTCGTAGATCGAAGTGTTGAGAGTGACACCCTTCGGGCCGTCGGCGCTCATGGTGATCTTGGTGCCGTCACCCAGAACCACGGTCCGCTGTTTGCCTTGCCAGTCTTTCAGGTGCTTGCCGTTGAGGTTTTCGTGGGGGTCGCCCCAGTGCTTCAGGACGTTCTTGCCGGAAGGGTCCTTGACACTGATGGTGTGTTTATCCACGGTCACCTGGTAACCACCGCTGGTGGTGTAGCTGATCGGCTTACCATCTTTCTCCTGGCAGAGTTGTCCCTGTCCACGGCCGTGGCAGTGCTGTTGTTGCGGATGGCAGCAGCGGCTGGGCGGGCAGTGATGTCCGAAGTTGAAATTGTGGTTGTGGTTGTGATGACCCGGTGGGCACCAGTGGGGTTGGCCGTGGTGGCAGCCGGGTTGAGGAGGGCAGTGATAGCCTCCCAGGTGAGGTCCGCCGAAGTGGTGTCCGTGAGCCGGAGGGTAGCACGGCGCGTGACCGTGATGGGGATGGTGGTGGTGTCCGTAATGGCCCTGGTTGTGACCCAGCAGGTTACCGAGTAGACCGCCGATACCGGCTCCGACCAGACCCATAAACGGATTGCCGCCACCCAAAATGGTTCCGATCAAGCCGCCGGCTAAGCCGCCGATCAGCCCCCTGTTACGCGGCCCGAGGATTCGGTTGCAGCAGCCGCCGAAGCCGTTACCCCAACCACCCTGGGACACATGCCCTTGGAAAAATGCGTTGCCGTGAATGATCGCCATGCTCTATTCGTCTCCTCAAATCAAGTTCTCAATACGTATTTCACGCGAGATTTGCTCTGGTAAAGTCCCTTCTAGGAAGTTTACATTCTGTTAACAATTTTCCTTCGAAAAATCACCTTCTCCAGGCCGGTGGAAGATTTTTTGCACTAGTGCATCGTCAACCTTAAAAACTCGGTCGAGAGCGACCAGCCATCGATTCTATCGTCATCGATTTTCGCTTACGTATTCCCGATACGCGCGCTCAAATCGATTTAGATAGAAATCGCGTCTGGCCACTCTCAACCGAACTCCAAAGGTTGACGATGCACTAGTTTCGAAAGGGCTGGTTATGAAAGCACTGGTCCTACACGGCTTCACCGGTTCTCTGGAAACCGTGAACCCTCTTAAAACCGCCCTGGAAGCCCAGGGTCTCAAGGTGTCCATGCCGGTATTACGAGGGCACGGGTCGGTACCTGAGAATCTATTCCGGGTCCATTGGCGCGACTGGGTGGCCGACGCCCGGGCCGCTTTCTTGGAGCTTGCCCCTAAAGATGATGACCCGGTCGTGATAGCGGGACTCTCTATGGGGGCCCTGGTGGGGTGTATCCTGGCTGCGGAGTTTCCTCAGAAGGTGCATCGGCTCGCTCTGCTAGCACCGGCCTTTCGATTCCGCTCTAAATTGGTTCACGCCATCCCACTGCTTAAGAAGGTTTATGTAAGTTGGAGTGGTAAGCCAGAGTTCGCCGATCCTGAACTGCTGGGCAGCATCAACAACTACCCCCACTTCCCCATCGAAGCGTTTGAGCAGACTCTTGCCCTGACCCGGGTGGCCGAAGACATCCTGGCTCTCATCAACTGCCCCGTGGCCGTCTACTACTCGAAAAAAGATCCCATCATCCCCCCGGTGGTTCTGCGAATTCTAGAGCGAAAGTTGGCGGCGGGAATCAGCCGCAAGTATCTTTACAAGAAGTCGTTTCACGAGTTGCTATGCGATGTGGAGGGGGAAGCCGTCTGTCAGGACGTCGCCGAATTCTTGCAACCCTAAGGCCTGTGTTCGGCCAGGGCGAAGCAAAAGATCGGCTCGAAGCCGTGTTGCTCGGCCTGGGTCAGGCAGCGAAACAGAGTTGCCCCGGTGGTCACCACGTCGTCCACCAGTAAAAGACCTTTGCCTTGGGCGGCCGGATGGGCCTCGAGTTTGTCTCCGTGCATCCTGGCCATCCGGGCCGAAGGACCCATCCCCTGGCTGCTCTTGGACATGGCTCGGTAGCAGCGCCGCAGGTCCGCTGGAAGCGGCTCCCATCCGCCCCGCGCGAACAACGCCTCTTCGACCATCTGGGAGAGGGAGAATCCTCGGAACTTCTGGCCTTGCTCGGAAGAGGGAACGGCCATCACCGCCTGGATCGCCCCAAGGTGCGGAAATTTCTCCAGAAACGCTTCGGCGGCCAGTCGAGCGAGCTCTCTGGCCAGGGCCTTGTGTCCTCGCTTTTTCACACTCACGATGCAGGTCTTGAGGAGTCCGTCGTAGGGCCCAACCGACCAGAGAGTGTGGCCGTTGACACTGGAGTGACGAACATCAAAGGCATCTTTTTGGCAAGAATCACAAAGATAGCCCCCTTCGGCTTGACAGCCAAGGCAAGCGGCCGGAAAAAGCACCGAGCCAAATAATCCGCCTAGTCCGATGAGATGCCCTTCCTTTCAAACCTCGCGCCACTGGCCAGCAACACCCCGTCGTAAGCCATGTCGCGATAGAGGTGACAGGATGAACCGATCAGGCTGGAACTCACTTTGGCGCCATCTTCGATGACCGTATTTTGCCAGATCACGCTGTCTGAAACCTGGGCGTCTTCACCCACCAGGACTCCTCGCCCCAGAACAACCGGCCCTTCGATACGAGCGCCTTTGCGGATCACGACCTGCTTCCCGAACTGCACCGGAGGCACAATGATCGCCTCCGGGCTGATCTCGCACCCCTCCCCGGCGAAGACCTGGGGCCTGATCTCCTGGCCGGAAACCAGCAGCGGGCCTTGCCCCTGCAGCACCGTCCGGTGGGTCCGGCGATAAGCCAGCGGTTCGTCGATGTCGTTCCAAAAGGTACCCTCGGGAGCTTGATAGCAAAAGACTCCCCCCCTCCTACCGACCAGGGTGGGAAAGAGGTGATCGCCGAAGTCGAAAGGCCGAACATCGGGAATACGGTCAAAAATATCCGGCTCGATGATGTAAATCCCGGTATTCACCCAATCGAGTTTGGAATCGGCCTGGCTAGGCTTTTCGCAGAACCGCATCACCTGACCGGAACTGGCAACCTCCATCAAACCGAACCGCCTCTCCTCTTTTCGAGGAACACCGGCGATGGTGCAAAGAGCGCGCTTACTACGATGGAACTCCAGCATCTTCTGCAGGTCCAGATCGGTGACGCAGTCGGCTCCCACCACGCAGAAGGTATCGTCAAAGTGGTCCTGGGCCAGGGCCACTCCGCCCGCAGTCCCTGAGAGTTCTGCTTCGACCGTCAGGTGAATGGCCGGTTGCACCCCTGAATCCATGCGCGCTTTCAGAGCTTGCCGCACCGAGGCGTGAAGGTAGTGCAGATTGATGACCACCTCTTCGACCTGGTGGAGGGCGAGCCAATCCAAAAGATGCTCGATCGACGGTCTATTTAAGACCGGTACCAGTGCCGTGGGCAGGGTGTAGGTCAGGGGGTATAGTCCGGTGGCTGCTCCTGCCGCCAGGATCATGGCTTTCACGAAACCCTCCTCACGGCCCGCCGGGGCGACAGAAGAACCTGAAACGCAAAGCGCGGGAGGGCCAACGCTCGCCGCCATCGACCGGGCTGCTTGAGCAACCGATAGAACCACTCCAGATGAAACTTCTGAACCCACTCCGGGGCCCGGCTGACCGTACCGGCGTAAACATCGAAGCTGCCGCCGACCCCTACCCCCAGACGCACCCCGCTTCGCTCCAGTCGTTCTCGGTTGGTCGCTAAAAATTTTTCTTGCCGAGGACAGCCGAGAGCCACAAAAAGAACCTGCGGACGAGCTGCTTCGATCATCTGCAAAACCTGTTCCTGGTCTTGTACGTAGCCGTCCACCACCCCGACACAGGAAAACGGTTTGACCTGATTCTGAAGATTGGAGACTGCTCGTTCGGCCACTCCGGGCGCCGAACCGTAAAAGAAAAATCCGGTCTTTTCTTGAGCGGCCTCTACCAGTTCTTGCACCAACTCCACTCCGGTCACCCGCTCGGGGGCTTCCAGTCCCGCCATGCGCGAGGCCAGGACCACTCCGATTCCATCAGGGACGACCAGATCGGCCTGCTCCACGACCTGCCGAAATTCCGAGTCGACCTGAGCACTCATGACCATTTCCGTGCCCAGGGTGACCATCAGGTGAAAGCGATCCGAAGCGACCGCCCGCAGGCAAAACTCTCGGGTCGCCTGGCGAGTAAGAGGATTAAAAGGAACATCCAAGACTCGGTAGCGAGGAAACGACAGGTCAGTCATCATCCCCATCCCAGTCGAGTTGCCGGGGCAGGGTCATGGTAAACTTGCTACCCTCCCCAAACGCACTGCTCACATTCAGCTCACCCCCGTGCGCATCCACCAGGTGCTTGGCGATAGCCAGTCCCAGCCCCCGGCCCCCGAAACGGGTCGCCCTGGATTCCTCGACCCGATAGAAACGCTCGAAGATCTTGCCCAATTCAGCTTCCTTGATGCCGGCCCCCTCATCCTGCACCTCGATGGTGGCCCGCTCGGCGCTGAAGTAAAGCCGAACGTGAACGTTGGTGTCTTTCTCGGAATACTTGAGGGCGTTGTCGATCAGATTCAGCAGCACCTGAGAGATTCGGTCGTGGTCCAGGATCCACTCCGGCGCGGTCTCCGGAAGCTCGAGGTGAATCTTGATGTTCTGGCTCTCGGCCCGGGGCGTGAGCACCGAGACGGTGTGCTGGACGAGATCCCTCAAATTGCAGCGACTCAGACTCAAGTCTACCTGGTCGGCCTCCATCATGGAGATATCCAGCAGGTCTTTGATCAATCGCTCCAAGCGCTGGGTCTCGGTGTAGATGGTCCCCAACCAACGCCGGGTGAGTTCCGGATCTTCCATGGCTCCTTCCAGGAGCGTCTCGGTGTAGCCCTTGATGCAGGTCAGCGGGGTACGCAATTCGTGACTCACGTTGGCCACGAAGCTGACCATGATCTCATCCAGGCGACTCTTGAGGGCTGCCTCCTTGCGCGCCTCGTAGACCAAGCGGCTGATGGGAAGTTCGGGGTCGTGGTCGATCACGGTGTAGCCGCTGCGCATGTCGAGGCGTTCGTTGATCGCCAATTCTACGGCCCGGTCGTTCATTTCGTTGTGGAGCTTCTGGGTCACCCGGGTGGCGATCAGTTTAAGGTCGGAGGTGGCGAAAGCTTCCTTTCGGCGAGGCGGAGCAAAGAGAAATACCACAAAAAAATCGGACGCCGCTCCCCCGCAGGCGACGAGGTCTTCATCCCGGAACAGCCTGCCCCTTTGCCCCAGCAAGGTGGAGCGGATGGAATCGAGGATCTGTTCTGATTTCTCTCGGCCGTACTTGTCCCGGATGGAGAGGAAGTCCACGACGTCGAAATAGAGAAATCCCGCCTGATGACGGGCTTTGAGTTCGCTTGCCACTTTATCCAGGATGTCGGGAATAAAGGGGATGGCCAGTTCCTGTTCCATTCAGCTTCGCGCTCCTTCGGTCAAATAGCTATGATTGGTGAGATCCAGCCCCAGTGGGGTGACAGAGACATAGCCCTGGGAAACGGCTTCCATATCGCTGCCCTCTTTGGGGAGACCCTCGGAGAGCTTGCCGCCCAGCCAGTAGTACTCTCTCCCCCACGGATCCTGGCGCTTCAGCACCGACTGGGCGTAGTGGGTGTGGCCCTGGAAGGTGTACTTCCAACCTTTCAACTGCTCCACATCGATGCAGGGTACATTGACATTGAGGCAGGTCTTTGGAGGGAGTTCGAGGTTCTGCTCTTTCAGAAACCTGACCAGCCAGTCAGCCGCCGTGTCGTACCTCTGGCCGTGGTGAGATCCGGCCGACACGGCCACCGACCTCACCCCGTTCAGGGCGCCTTCCAGAGCGCCCGCCACGGTGCCGCTGTACAGGATGTCATCCCCCATGTTAGGCCCGGTGTTGATCCCCGAGACCAGCAGATCGGGCGGATCTTCCAGGAGATGGTGCAAGGCAATGAAGACGCAGTCGGAAGGGGTGCCGGACACGGCGTAAGACCCGCTCAGAGGGTAGTCCATTTTTTCGACTCTCAAGGGAGAACGAAAGGTGATGCTCCTGCTCACGGCGCTCTGTTCGGTTCGGGGTGCCACCACCGTCACTTTGCCTAGTTGGGTGAGAGCCGTGCTCAGCGCTCGAATACCTTCGGTCTCAATGCCGTCGTCATTGGTGACCAGTATGTTCACTCGCCGCTAGAACCCCGCCCCTGAGCCAGCAACCGCTCCGCTTCTTTCAACAATTCCTGGACCTGTTCTGCTCGGGGGTCCGATTCTTCTTCCTCGGTTTGGAGCCATCGATAGGCTGTGGTAAAGGACGCCGTGAGCACGAGCGCCGTGCCCACACCCAGGGCCAGCCAGTGCCATGCGGTGACCTTCTCCCGGCGACGCTGTCTGATCTTTTTTAATGCGTGTGGCTGCATCTTGACCTTCCTAATCCTATTTTACTTGTCCGCATTCTTCTTGCCCAGCAGGGCGTAAATCACAGTGGCCACCGCAGTACCCAGCAGCCCCAGCACGGTGCCCAGAATACCGAATGCGTACTTATTGAGCCCGCCGTTCAAGTCGTAGGCATCTCCGCCAAAGAGGCTGGACATCGGGAGTTTGTCTCCCATGGGAAGCTCAAAGGAGTGCTCCTTGAACACGAAATAGATGACCAAGCCCATGATGATCTGCAAGATCACCTTCACATACCAGGGTACTTTGGGCACAAAAGCGATCCCGAAGTACAGCAAGAGAGCTACGATTGTACTTATCATAGAAGGGGCTTCGCCTCGGCTTGAGCGATGCCTCCAAATAAGAGAGGATTAGGGCAGACTATTGAAGCCTGAATTCTTTTTCCAGCCGGTGCAGAGTTTCCAGCTTGGTAGCCGGTAGCGGGTCCGCGACCTGAGTCACCACGACCTGTTCCTCGGCGACTCCGTTTCCTTCGGCCTGGGCCTTGATCACGTATTCGCCGGGGGGAAGTTTGACTCCGAACTGGCCGTCGTCGTTGGTCACGTATAGCAGTTCCAGACTCTCCTCCTGGCCTGCTGTATCGCCCCCCTCACGCACCGCGATTTCGGCACCTTTGATGGTTTCACCGGAGGGGCTATAGACCGTCCCAACCAACTGCAGGGGGCGATTAGGACCGGGCACGATGAACTCGGCCACACCCCGGCCCCGGCAAGTATCACACTTCTCCTCGTCGACTTTTCCAAAGCCGCCGCAGGTCAGACAGGTCATCTCCTTGCGGACGTCCCCTTCGTAGAGGGGTGCGCGCCCCAGCATGCCCGCGCTGTATAAAATGGTGGGGGTAAACATCAGCAGGACCGCTATCCCCAGAAGTAATCTTTGTTTTGTCGCAAATTTCATGGAAGGACCTTGCCCTAAGCGAGATGAACGGCCAATCCCGTGTTACCCTCGCTAGATATTGTACACATCGTAACTAAACCGGTAGTGGCCCCCGAGTTTCTGCAGGACTGGCTTAACTTCCTATGCCAGGAGCAGGGATTTAAGACCCACCTCTTTTACTCGGATGACGCCTTTCCGGAAGACGGCGGCGGGGCAACCTTAGCGGAACGGTTTGCCGGAGTCAAGCTACATCGCATCGAAAAAGTGTCGGCCCATGGTGCCAGGGATCAAGCTTTCGTGTTTTTGGCCGACTACCTCGATCTGCGATACCTGTCCAAAGTGGTGCACCCGGCGCTGGTGCACAGCCACGACACTCGCTCGCTCTTTCTCTCTCGCTTTTTATTCTCGGAATCGGTCAAGCTGCACTCCTGGTGGCTAGAGGATCGCAGCGCCCATCGTATCTGGCGTGTCACGGTAGAGCGCATGGCCGATTATCGTACCTGGGAAACCACCGATTCTGAACCGGAAACCCCTTCGGCCAAAAGCGCGCTCAACGGTCTGGTCGGCCGCCAGATCCCTCTCCCAACTCCAGAGACTTTTTCCGAAGATGGCTACAGCCGGGGAGCCGCCTTCGAGACCTCTCGAGAACTGTATCGCACGATCCTCAGAGACGTGGACCTGAGAGCCAAGGTCTGAGCGAAGCGGAGGAAAAACCGTCTCACCCCGCTCGCACGGCGCGCTGGGGACCGTGGAGATACAGGCCCGAGAACGCCCGGGGGTTGAAGGTCTTGTTGCTGCACGGATTCGCCAGTTCTCCCCGAGAATTGAGACCTCTAGGCATGGCACTGGCCGCCCAGGGCTTCGAGGTACTGGCCCCCCTTCTCCCCGGCCACGGCGAGCGTTTCCCGGGGATGAGTTCCTGTCGGCAGGAAGACTGGATGGGTGCCCTGCGACTCACTTTCGCCGCCCTCCACCGAGACGGAAGCCCGGTAGCCCTGTTGGGCTATTGCCTGGGAGGGGCTCTGGCCCTGGCCGGGGCTCGCGAGCTCAACCCCCGAGCCGTGCTCTGTCTTTCCACTCCCATCCGTCCCCTGGACCAGACACTCTTTCCTAAAAAAGGAGAAGAGTACCCGGATCTTTTTGAGACCACTCCTTTTATTACCGATTGTCAAAGCACCCTCGCTCGGGAGTGGCGAATGGCAAGCTGTCATCATACGGTGACCGAACCGTTCTTGCAGTCCTACCACGATACGGTAGAGGCGGCTCGCCGTGAACTCCCCGAGATCCGCTGTCCGCTGGCACTTTTTCAGGGAGCTCGCAGCAGCGCCGTTGGAGCTGAACACGCCGCTTTGATCAAAGAAGTCGCTGGAAACACCAGTACCCATCTCGTAACCTCGAAAGACGCTGGGCACGCACTTGCGATCGACCACGGCCGACGCCGGGTGGCCCGGGAAGCTACGAACTTTCTACTGGAGATCGAGCGTAGGGAAAAGACTCACTTTTAGGTACATCAATCCGGCTGGCCGTAGATGACCGACTTCCAGTCGATCGTTTCTGCCCGAGCACCCGGTTGGTCGAACCGTTGCAATGCGCCGAGCCGTTCGTCGTACTCCTCCAACAGGAGGTCGAAGCGAGCGACTTGCTTCTGGTCCAAAAGCTCTCGGGCCGGATTGAGGTATCGGGAACGCAGACTCGAATGTTCGGCTCGGACTTCCCGGGCCAGCCTCCACTCGAAGGCAGGTTGAGGGAACGCCTCCAGAAGGGTCTGCATAAAAACCTCGGGGTCGGCCTCCAGCTCTTCCAGCAACTGCCGCCGGGCCGTCACGAGCCAGCGCTCAGCGTGGCCTTCCAGTCGTGATTGCAGAGCATTCCTTCGTTTTTCAGTGGACACTTGGAGTTGGTGTTGCTCCTTGAGGGTCTCGATTCTGTCTTCCAGCACCTTGGAGGCTTCCAGAGCCTGGATAGCCTCCCGCCGGATCGAGGCAAAAGAGCGTCCGTCACACATCTCTTCGATCTCCCGAGCAGCCCGGCGATCCACGTAATACGAAAGATGCCAGAACTTCTTGGGGTAGTCGTCAGTCCCGTAGCCTTCGAGGAGCAACTGGTCAAAGCGAGGATGCTTGAAGCACTTCTTGAGAAAAGGCTGCAGGGCGTGGTAGTGTTCGCTAAGCTTTTCCAACTCTTCTCCCCCATCCCTCGGGGAGGTCGACTCCTCTAGAGAGCTAAGCTCGGTCTGCAAGTGAACGCGGTCTCTCTCGATCCTGGCGGCAAAACCGGTGGCAAACTTGAAACCCAGTTCTTGGAGCCAGGCCAGAGTGGCGGTAGCCAGGTCAGGTACCAGGGCGATCAAAAGTCGGGTGGAATTTTCTTGATAGCTTTCCAAGAACCGCGAGCTTCTCTGCTCGTGCTCCTTCGCCCGAGCCTTCCAGCGACTCTCGCGGCTAGCGGCCAAGCCCCAACTCCTGCAAATAGTCCCGACAGGCTGACCGCAGTTCTTCTGCCGAGGAGATGTGAAGTTCATCGATCAGTAGGATCTGAACCAACCGCTTCTGGTTTAGTCGATCCAACTCCGATAGGACGGCGTTGCTGAGGTGGCCCCGATCACCCGAGGCCGTGGTCACATACTCATAACCGACTCTGTGAGCGGGGTCGTAACCATCGAGGTGAATAACCTGGCCTGCTACTTGAAAAGGGAAGTCTTCTTCGATGACATACCCAACCTCTTCGAAGGTACTTTTCAGCACCCCGCGCCCCATGGTTTCGTCGATCATAGCCTCAACACTTGTTCTAAATACTGCAGTCGGGCGTTCAGTTCGCTCAATTCCATCTTCCGGTAGTTGGCCGGCAAGAAACTCTCGTCGGTACACTCCTTGACCGCCACCAGGTCCATGTACTCCAGATGATCCAGGTGAGCCATGGGTCGAAACAGGCTCAGCTGTTCGGCGATGACCTCAGGCAGTTCTCCCCCTTCCAGGGCCTGAACTCGAATAGCCCTGACCAGCAGAGCCTCCATCTCGTTTCCACTCAACGAACAATCCTCGGGTAACTCCGGAATATCTTCGGGCTGCAGTCCTACTTTCCGAGTCATCGCTCGAAACAACTGCTGCCGCTCCTCGGGAGTCTGAGGCGGAAACAAGGGAATGTGGACATCCAGGCGGCCCGGACGCTTGAGGTCCACCTCCAAAAGGTCCGGACGAGAAGTGGCGAACACCCAGAAGATCTTGCCCCGATTGTCGGTATTCGACATGGCCTTGGCCAGCATGCCGTAGATCCGACCTGAAAGCCCCCCATCGGTGCTGCTTCCACCCCGCTTGCCTGCCATCTGATCAGCTTCGTCTACAAACACGATGACCTGACCCAGCGCCTTCAAGACGGCCAGGATCTTTTCCAGGTTGCTCTCGGTGGCTCCGGCCCATTTGTCCCGAATGTTCTTAAAAATGACAAACGGTATGCCGACCTCTCCCGCCCAGCAGTTGGTGAGCCAGGTTTTACCCGTGCCGATCCTGCCGGCTAAGAGATACCCCATGGGAAGACAGCGCGTTTCGCCGCGAGAGATCAGCTTGGCATCGGCACGCAGCCACTCGATGGCCGCGGTGTGGCCCGCCACGTCGGCCAGAGTTCGTTTGCTCTCCACGAACTCCAGCAACCCGAAGCACTCTTTTTCGATCAGCTCTTTGCGCCGCTGAGCCAGATAGTCGTTGTCCACGGCTCGCCCGGAAGTCACAGCCAGGGCCATCATGTGGCGGATATTGATGAGGGTCAGGCCCACCACTCGCTGGGCCAACACCTCCAAGCTCAAAGAGCTTACCTTTTCCACTCCCGGAAACTCGCGGCTCAGGCTACCTAAATATTCGAGGCAGTCGCTCTCCCCCGGCAGGGGGATTTCGATCTTGGCGCTGTAGGGGTTTTCCACCAGGTCGCGGGAGACCGCGTTGAGCGAATCGGTGATCAAGACAGTGGCCAGGTGACCATCGAGGTAGGTCGGATTGGAGGACCAGTCCAGCAATTTTACCAGAGTGGCCGAATCAGGACCCCGGCTCTGGCTAGGGGCGATGTACTGCACAAAGTCCAGCACGATGGCGGTTTTGAGCGGCTTTCGAACCGCTTTACCGCCCTCCACCACGGTTCGGCAAAGGGAATAGGTCAGAAGTCGATCCAGCAATTCGAGGCTGGAAACGATGTCCCGGGGTAGCGCCTGGCTGCTGAACGCCGTCCACTCCGACAGGATTTTTTGAAAGGCGGAAAAGTGCTCCTGTCCCTTGCTGATCCGCAAGCCGGAACCGGTATTGAAGGTAACGACCAAATCGAATCGGCCGAACAGTACGTCACCCAGGAAGTCGTGCAGGCTGAGATAGCGGCCTTCCCCGGCGTGCACCAGGTCCCGCACATTTCCGTGAAGGACAAACTGGCTCAAGGTGCCGGCGCGAAAAACCTCTCGAGCGCTCTCGGCCCAGGGGGGGAGTGCCGTACTTTTCGTATCCACCGATTAGTAAGTCTGGGTGGGCCCCAGGTCTCTCAGTTCCTCGGCCGGGAGGAACTGAGTGGCGTGGGGGCTCGGCGTGTGAATACCCATGGCCGAAGCGAACTCGGCCAGGGCCTGGGCCTCCAGGGCTTCCTCTTCCTCGGCTTTGATCGCCCAGTCTCCCTGGGCCGCGTGGTCGGCGGCCACTCGGACCTTACCCGAAGCCTGCGCGACCCGCTCATCCAGGTTCTCCTCCAGCCGAGCCAGGGTATCCCCGGATCCGGCGATATCGAAAGCGGTGGCGGTGGCGATCTCGGCTAACTCGGCCTGAGCTTCGGCCAGTTCGGCCTTGCTCATCTTCATTTTGATGCTCTCGATCCGCTTGTTGGCGTCTCGCACGTAAACATCTCGCTGACGGGACAGGTTCCGATAGAGGTCATCGGCCTGTTGGGTTTGGCCCTCCAGATCCGACAACTCTGCCTTCAAGCTCTTTAGCTCCAGAGCCAATCGTCCGGCGGCTTTCTGCTCGCCACTGGTCAGTAGTGCCCGGGCCCGGCCGGTGGTGAGCTCGATCTGCTTACGGAGCTTCTCCGAACGCCCCTTGAGCTTTTCCACCATGGCGGCCTGCTTGGCCAGATTGGTATTGTAGAGAGCCACGGCCTCCCGGAGGGCCTGAGTCTCGGCTTCCAGTAGGGCCTTGGGGTTGGCCTGCTCCACTTTGCTGATAAAGAGGCTAAAAAAGCCCTTGATTAGTTTAGAAATTCTTGCGAACACACTGACCTCCGTGCCCCGAAGTTCCCTCGCGGTTTCTCGATTCCTGTTCGCAGGTTCAAAGCCGACAAAGCCGAAGCCCGCCCTATGAAAACTCAGACCACACTTTTTAATGAATCCGAAAGAACGGACTACTTGGTGATGCTGGCCCACATGGCCGGAGCCGACGGTCAGGTGACCTCCGAAGAGATCTACGCTCTGCGAAAGCTCAGTGAGGAGTTTGGGTTAGGGCCCCTGAACCGAGGCACGGTGATGGCCGCCACCACCGGCCAGAGCGAACTGAGCGCCGTGCTGGCCCGTTTGTCTACCACCAACCTGAAGTACGGCTTGCTGCTGGACCTGTGCCTGACCGGTCACTGGGACGGAGAGCTGACGGACGATGAGGTTCAAGAGATCCATCAGCTATCGGAAGGGCTCCAGGTGGATAAAGCTCAAACCGAAGCCTGCTTGAAGCTGGCCGCGCAACTCGCTGGAGGAAGCGATACCAGCGAATCTCTGGATAGCCTGCAACAGTTAGGCGTACCCAGGGAGGCCCTGGCCATGGCCTGCGGGCTCGAGGAAGGGCAACTCTGACCGGCCAGGAGGATCTAAGGAAAAAGTAACCCATGGCAGAGCCGGTGGAAGACCGGGAAGACTGGATCGTCACCCATTTGGACGTTTCTCATCTCACCACGGAAAATGACGAACCGGTGGATAATTTCTATCAAGAGCGCCAAATGGACATTCTAACCGAAGCCCTGCGGGTGTCCTGGGAAGAGGGAAAACCCTTCGTGCAGGGAGCCGATATCGGAGTGTTCTCGCGGATCGACCAGGAGGCTGTGGTGCCCGACGTGATGCTTGCCACCGGCGTGGAAATGCCGGAAGACGTGATGGCGAAGGAGCGGCGGAGTTACTTCATCTGGAACTTCGGAAAGCCCCCGGACATCGTGATCGAGATCGTGAGCAACAAAAAGGGTGGCGAAGACACCCGAAAACTAAAGGGCCTGTTGACATTCAGCTTTCGGAGTCAAACGCAGGACATTTTTCTTCTCCCGAAGTGGAACTTTCTGTGGAATAGTGGACCTATTTGAGGAAAGTTTCGCTTCGGGAGATGGGAAATGGGCAAGTTTGGCGACAGAAAGCTGAATGTCAACAGGCCCTAAAACATTACGCCAAGATCAAGGTGCCCTACTACGTCATTTACGACCCCGAGCACCATCTCTCCAGCCGCACCATTCGGGTCTTTCAGATCAGTGGGGCTAGTTACATCGAAAAACTGGACACCGCCTTCCCGGAAATAGGCCTGAGCCTGATGGAGTGGGAAGGGGAGTTCAGCGCCATCCAATCCACCTGGTTGAGATGGGCCACCCTGGACGGTAAAATGCTGGCTCTTGGGAGTGAGGAGAGGACCCGTGCCGATGAAGAGAAGGCGCGCGCCGATGAAGAGAAGGCCCGTGCCGATGAAGCCATAGCCCGAGCCGAAAAGATGGCGGAAAAACTCCGGGAGTTGGGACTCAACCCCGACGAACTCTGATGATATTTTGAATACCGTGGTAAAGGAAACTTCCGCGCCCTCGTGAACGCGCTCGCCGTGCCTGTATGTTCAAGTCAAGATTTCGTCTACTCCGAGGGTCCCGAACCGCACTGTGGTAGGACCAGAGCGATCCTGAAAGCGCACCCGGAGCTACGAGAGCTCTTTGGACAGAAAAACCCTTTTACGTTCGCCATTATTCTGGCTGCCGTCGCGATCCAGTTTCTGATCGCCCTCCAACTCGCGGACTCCGGCCCTTCGGTCATTCTCCTTAGCGCTTACCTGGTGGGGGCGTTTCTTTCGCACACGCTTTTCGTGTGCATTCACGAGGCGGCCCACCACCTGGTCTTTCGGACGCCCCGAGCCAATCTTGTGGCGGCTCTGATCGCCAACCTGCCCACCCTGGTGCCTACCGCCCTTTCCTTTCGTCACTACCATCTGAAGCACCACACCTTTCAAGGAGTCCACGATCTGGACGCTGATCTCCCCAGCCACTGGGAGGCCCGGCTGATCGGCTGCGGCGCGCCGGGCAAGGCGACCTGGCTGCTCTTCTTTCCGATTTTTCAGACCTTGCGGACTCTTCGCACCAGCGATGTCAAAGCGTTCGATCGTTGGGCCATCCTCAATATCGCTGTTCAGGTCGTTCTAACCCTGGCTGTTTATAGCTGGCTGGGCACCGGCGCTCTTCTTTATCTCCTGGCCAGCTTCTGGTTTTCGGTGGGCTTGCACCCCCTGGGGGCTCGCTGGATTCAGGAGCACTTCCTGGTCCTCGACGATCAGCAAGAGACCTACAGCTACTACGGGCCGCTGAACATCATCAACCTCAATGTCGGTTATCACAACGAGCATCATGACTTCCCTTCGGTGCCCTGGCACCTGCTGCCGGAGATCAAGAAGCGTGCTCCCGAGTTTTACGACAACCTGCTATTCCACGATTCGCTCACGGCACTCTTCTTCAAATTTCTCTTCGAGCAAGAGATCACGCTCTTTCGCCGCATGCTGCGCGATAGACCGCGCGACGCCAGAAAGCGCCTGAAACCGGAACTCCACTTGCCAGAGTATGAACAAGTTTGATGATGTTCCCCTCGCCCGTCAGTCGGGTGGCAATATTCAATTCGCTTCCCCTTGACGGACCTGGTTTTGGGCCCTAAAATAGGGTCGCATGTTACAGGCCAAATTTAGTATCACTGAGCAGCAATCGGCATTTCTTGATCAGTATCGGGAATATGGCTTCAAAGACAAGAGCGAAGTCGTTCGTACTGCCTTGGAGCATTTTCGGCAAGCGTTTCATGATGAGGAGATGAGGCGGTCTGCCATACTTTGTGCCGAGGTTTATGAGTCCGACTTAGAAGCTCAGGCCTGGGTCAAAGATGCCATGGAGCGCTGGCCTGAGTGATGGAACTCCGACGCGGGTCGGTGATTCTCGTGGACCTGGAGCCAACACGAGGATCGGAGACGGGCAAGACTCGTCCTGCGGTAGTAGTGACCAACGATCACTACAATCGTCGAGTTCCAGTCATACAGGTCGTTCCTCTTACCGAATGGTCACCGAAGAAGGCTAACATCAAAACCAACGTAGTGGTTGAACCAACTAGCGAGAATGGTCTAAGCAAGCGCTCGGTAGCCGATTGTTTGCAGACGCGCCCCATCGACCGCCGCCACCGCGTGGTCGGGCTTTGTGGTGTGATGGATACTACGACCATGGAGTTATTGGATGAAGCCTTGAGGATTTTGTTTGCGCTCTAATCTGGTGACATTCTCTTAACGCTTGGCCCCTAATCTGGTGATATGCACATTGCATCAACCAAATCATCCCCTCGCCCGGTAGCCGTAACCGCGGTTCTCGACGGCAACGCACGGATGATCGAACCTCCGGTCATGCGGGGCTATGACCAGTTCAAGAAGTCCGAGTTGACCGAATCGATCGCTCTCCATACCACCGGGCAACGTCGCACCCTTTCCCAAAACCTGGCCCAGGGAGCCGGCTTTCTGGTTGCCGGAGCGGCCGTGGCCGCCGTGGGCACTGCGGTGGGGATGCAGTTCGATCCAGGGCTGGGTGTTTGCCTCGGGTTGTCGGCTCTACCACCCGTGCTTATCGGGGCCCGCCGGATCCAATCCGCCTTCACCGCACCCGGCTTTCAACCCGGCCCACCAGCCCCTGAGGGCGCCCTACAGACCCGACTGGAGCATGCCCTTCAAGAGGCCAGGCGGAGCAACCCCGAGAGCAAGCAGGTGGCCTATTTCTCAGGGCACGGGTCGCATAAAGAGATCGCGCATTTTTCGCCAACGACGATCGGAGAGGTCTTGACCGATAACCCGGTCGATCTCACCGTGCTGGATGCCTGCACCACGGCTCAATTGGAGGTCCTGGCAAAGCTCGGTCCGGGAGCCGGAGAGGTCGTCTGTTCACCCCAGCCTGTCCCGTCGAAGGGCTTTCCCATCGAAAAACTCTTCCGCTCTCCCCAGGACCTCGGTAAACACACTTTTGAAGAAAGCAAAAATGCGACCTCTCATCTGGCCCTGGTGGATAACGCCCGGTTGCACCAGAACCTGTTGCCCAAACTCAACACCCTGGCCGGAAATCTCCGGTCTGATCTGAATAGCGGCACCTCTGAAGCCATCCACCGCGCTCTTAAAAAAACTCGCAGCCCGGACCTTTTCGGAGCCAGAGTGGACCTCCGGGGCTTCCTCGAAAATCTCGGTCGAGAGAACCTGAATCCATCCTGCCGAGAGGCCCTGGATGAAACCCTCACAGAACTCAAAAAAACGGTCCTGGAAAGCACCGGCTGGTCACTCAGCTTTCGAATCGACGGTAAAGAGAGCCAGGCCCTGCCTGGTACCTGGAAAGGTCTGCTTGACGACCTCGGCTATCGTTGGAAGCCTATTCTGGTCTAATCGGCCACTTCTGAAATGGAGACCACGAAGTGGCGGATGTGCTCGATGTCGAGTTCCAGGGAATCGAAGAACGGGTTCATCAGACACATCCGCAAGACCGTGATCTGAGGTGTGTCCACTTTGGCTTCCCACTGGTTTATGAAGGCCCGGGTGGCCTCAGAGATCTTGGAGTCGAGGGGGAACTCGGTCTTGGTCAGGTAGTAGCGAGACTCGGCCGCCAGGCGAGAGATGATTCGGCGGGTGCGTTCGTTGCTGAGGCTGGTGGCCTCTCCGGGGTCGGCGATGCAGAAGCAGAGAAGGTTGGTGTCGCAGCCTGGATAGATTCGCGCACTGCCCAGGTGTCGCGCCAGCCACTCCTCCACCTTGCGCTTTTGCCGAATGGTACGGGCCAGCAGCGTTCCGTAGCCGGCCTGGTCCAGACCGATCGCCCGGGCGGTTAGCCAGGTGGCAACCGCCCCTGCCGCCGAGCGAGAGCCTTCGAGAGTGAAGGGGCCTTTATCAGCCTGCTCCGGACCGGCGCCGCTAAGCAGGGAGCCGGCCAGGGGGTCTTCGTAATCCAGATAAGGAGCCAGCACCTGGACGCAGCGATAATCACGCTGGTCCCGGGTGAGAAAGGCACCCGAAGAATACGGAACGTAGCCCAGTTTATGGGGGTCCAGGGTGATCGACTGAGCCTTTGGCAGGGCCTTGAGGGCTCTCTTCACGGGCTCATCGAGCACCTCTTCCACCTCCCGCTCGAGAGGCGTAGCTGAACCCCGGAGTAAGGAGCAGAAAAAGCCTCCGTAGGCAGCATCGACGTGGTGCCAGATGTGGACCCCGCGCTCGCTTCGCCACTCCTCCAGGACCGCGTCCACCTCGTCCACCGGATCCACCCCGCCGGTCTCGGTGGTTCCGACCACCGAAACCACCGCCAGGATCGGCTGGTCGGCGGCCTGACATTGCCGCAACAGAGCACGCAGGTCCTCCACCTGATAACGGTTGTTGCGGTCGCAATCCACGTGGTAGAGGTTGGCCTCTCCCAGGCCGAAGAGGCGTGCCGCCTTTCTCCAACTGTAGTGGGCGGAGCGAGGTACGATCAATGCGGGCGTACGAAAATCTGAAGAAAACGCTCTCCCTAAACCCCGACTCGCGGCACACGGGCCCACCGACTCCGGCAAGAATTGACTCAGCTCACTCTCGGAAATCGTCTCTCGCAAACCCTGATAGGCCTCCCAGCCCAGATGGGCCGCCTGAAAAGCCGAGAGTTCGCCCTCTCCCCGCTCTCGCTGGACGGCTCCTGCGGCAAGCCATGCGTAGGTCCGGGCCGAGGCTCGCACCACCGCTTCGTAGTTGGCTACGGTTCCACCGCTGGTGAAGTGGCCCTGGGCAGACCCGAGCCCCACCATGCCGGCCAGTGACCCGATCGCCTCGTTCTCGATATCGGCCGCCACGGTGGCCGACTCTCGAGCGATGATGTTGGGGTTGTGGAGCAGAGTGAGGATATGCCCCAGTAAGGCCGGCAGCGATATCTCGCTGAACATGTGACCGACGTAGCGGGGGGAATACTTGGGCAGTTCCTTTTCCAGGCGCTGGCTCAGTTCGGCCAGCAAGGCCCGTGTCCGGGCCTGGCGGGTTTGAAACTCCGGGATCAGCTGGTCGGTACGACTGATGGCGATGCCATCCTGAGAAAAGGAGGATTTGCGCCAGGCAAACCAGCTCTCCAACATTTCTTGCACGGAACTCAAGAGCCACTGGGCGTTTTCGCTTTGCGGTCCTAGAAAAAAACTCTTTAAGGGGATCTCCGTGGCATCGCACGGCCGCACCCTGGATTCCAAATTCATACGCTCATTATGCTCCCCACCTACCCTATCTCCTTTGATTTAGGTCAATGACGGCCAGGAGCTTTCAGGACAAACTTGCAAAAGATCTCTAAAAGATATGGAGGTGAAACAATGCAGACAGATGTTCTTATCGTAGGAGCCGGCCCGGCGGGCCTGATGCTGGCGGTGGAACTGCGCCGCCGCGGAGTAGAATGCGTGGTCATCGATCGACAGCTCTCTAGACTGGCCCGCATCGGTGGCCTCGCTCTCAATCCCCGTAGCCTGGAACTACTGGAGTTGGTAGGAGTACTCGAGCCCTGCCTGGAGCAGAGTATCAAGGTCAAAGGAACCCGATTGTTTGCCGGTCCTGGACGCTCCCGCTACGTTCCCTTCACTTCCTCGGACCAAGATCTCAGTCTCACCCATTCGGGCATCAGGATCCTCACCCAACAGGTGCTGGAGTCCCAACTCCGGCAGCGGGCCGAAGAATTGGGATGTAGCGTGAGCTATGGAGTCAGTTTTGCCGGCCTGGAGCTAGATTCAGAAGCAGAACGAGCCATGGTCACGCTGTTCACCAGTCAGGGTCAGGAGGTCCGAGTAGAGTGTCGGTTCGTGGCAGGCTGCGACGGCCCTTACAGTTCAGTGCGCCAGGCTGCAGGAATCGACTTCCCCGGGCGGACTCTGGATTGGATCTACTCGATCGGAGAGTTCGCCATCAATTGGGACTTACCAGCCAATGAGATGTTTGAGTTTCTGGGTTCCGAACACCTCCTGGTGGCTCTGCCCCTACCAGAATCCGGCCGCTACCGGCTAACCACCTGGGAGGCCGCTCCCCCCAGCCCCAATCCGGACCGGGTGGAGCACGGCCCGCTGGTCTCCCCTCCCACCCTGCTCGACTTTCAGGACGTGGTCAATGAAGTCGTTCCCTTCCCCACCGGGATAACCGAACCGGACAATCTCCACTGTTTTCGGGTGGGACGGCGAATCGCCGAGAAGTTTCACCAAGGTCAGGTGTGTCTGGCCGGAGATGCCGCTCACGCCTTCCCTCCGGCCACCGCCCTGGGCATGAATCTGGGGCTGGAAGACGCCTACGTGCTGGCCTCGAAGATCGCCGACGGGGGCACCCAGGAGCTGCTGGAGAGCTATCACAAAGAACGTCACGAGGCCAGCCTGCGGGCTCTTCATCAAACCGAGGAAGCGATGATCGATCTCAGCACCCTGGTCCTGCAAGATGAGCGAGACGACCGCGACGCTCAGAACGTGCTCATGGAGCGCTGGTCGCCCCATGAACGATTTATTTTTGAAAGTACCCGGGCCTGAAAAAGATGGGCCGGGATCGTAGGGAGTACTCACCGTGAAACGACTTATCCGCTACCCCTCCAAAGATCGACAAGACCGGCCTTTCATGGTCATCTGGGAAGTGACCCAGGCTTGCGACCTGGTTTGTCAGCACTGCCGAGCCAGTGCGCAACCCCTCCACCACAAGGATCAATTGACCTTTGAGCAAGGCCGAGATCTGATCGACCAGGTCAAGGCGTTCGGTGCACCGGCTCCGTTGCTGGTTTTCACCGGAGGCGATCCCTTCAAGCGCGAAGACCTCTTCGATCTGGTCGCCTACGCCAAGAGCGTGGGGCTCATGCCGGGAGTCTCTCCCTCGGCCACTCCTCTGGTCACTCGCGACCGCCTGGCCCGCTTAGGAGAGGCCGGAGCCAAGGTCATTTCGCTGAGCCTGGACGCCTCCAACGCTGCCGATCACGATCGATTTCGGGGGGTCGAGGGCTCCTACGCGCTGACCCTACAGGCCTGGAGAGAAGCCCAGGAGGTGGGCCTCAAGGTGCAGATCAATTCCACCGTGAATCGTCATAATCTGCACGACCTGGCCAACATCGCCGAGATCATCTCGGACCGAAAGGTCATGACCTGGAGCCTCTTTTTCCTGGTTCCCACCGGCCGCGCTACCGCCATGGATAGCCTGACCCCGGCCGAATGCGAGGCGGTCATGCACTTTTTACTGGATGCCTCCCCCTACCTAAACATCAAGACCACCGAGGGGCACCATTTCAAGCGCATCGTACTGCAGCGGGCCATTGCCCAGGCCAACGAGTACGACCTGACCCAGGACCTCGATCCCCTCTATCACCAGTTGAGCGGGCAGTTTCAAGAGTTTGCCCGGAAGCGAAACCTGCAAGCCCGCAACAACCTGAGACGGACCCCCATGCACATCGGTTCGGCCAACGGCTTCGTCTTTGTCAACCATCTGGGCGACGTCTACCCCAGTGGCTTTCTCCCCATGGCAGCCGGCAACGTGAAAAGGCAGACCCTTCCGGAGATCTACAAGACCAGCGATCTCTTTTGCTGGATCAGGGATCTCGAACGCTTGAAGGGGCGCTGCGGAAGTTGCGAATTTCGCTCCGTCTGCGGCGGCTCTCGCTCTCGAGCCTTCGCGATGCTGGGTGACCCCATGGCCGAAGACCCCTTCTGCAACTATCAACCGGGAAGTTTCCCGTTTCAGAAAGAACTGGCTCTAGCACTCGAACAAGCAAAAAAATTGGAGCATCGGCGTCCCACTCCGGACAGAGCACTCATGCCCACACCAGGATAATTCATGGAATCACAAAGAACAATTACCGAGGACTGGGACCCCCGCTCTCCCCAGGTCCTGGCAGACTTCACAGGGGCTACGGATGCTATGCGCGGCAAATGTCCGGTGGCCTTTAGCGAGTATCTCGGCTGGTCGGTTTTCAACCACGCCGATATCACCAGGGTCATCCACGATCACGCTGGCTTCAGCAACGCCGTATCCAAGCATCTGGCCGTCCCCAACGGCATGGACCCCCCCGTGCACGACCAATACCGCGCCCTCATCGAGCCTTACTTCCAGCCGGACCAGGTCGAGGCGTTCTCCCCGATCTGCCATTCCCTGGTAGAAGTTCTCTTGCAGTCGAGCCTACCGGCGTCCGGGGAGGTGGAAGTCATGGAATCGGTGGCCCGGGAATATGCCTTACAGGCTCAGTGCGCCTTTGTGGGCTGGCCTCCGGAGATTCGGGAAGAGCTGCGAGAGTGGTTGGAAATGAGCCGGCAGGCCACCCTCTCTGGAAACCGCCAGGCCCTGCGCGAAGCAGCCGACGAGTTTGCCGGACTGGTGGCCCGGGTGACGGACCGGGCTCGAGAAGAGCCCTCGAACACCGTGACCTCCCGCCTGCTGCGAGAGAAGATTTATGACCGCTTCCTGACTCAGGCCGAGTTGACCAGCATCTTTCGAAACTGGACGGTGGGTGAACTGGGTACCATCGCCGGCTCGATAGGGATCATCATGGCTTACCTGGCTCAAGACCTGGAACTGCAAGAGCAACTCCGGCAAGATCCCGCCCACCTGCCTGCTGCCATCGAGGAAATTTTGAGGCTGGACGCACCCTTGTTGACAAATCGGAGACGAGTGACCCGAGAGCTGGAGCTGGGAGGAAAAAAGCTTCCCAGGGATGCCAAAGTGACCATCATGTGGGGAGCCGCCAATCGCGACCCGCAAGCCTTTGAACAGGCGGATCGGTTTCGTCTGGATCGAGACCAGTCGGCCAACCTGCTCTATGGAGCAGGCGTTCACGTCTGCCCCGGGGCGGGTCTTGCCCGACTGGAGCTGCGCCTCTTCTTTGAGCATCTCCTGAAGGTCACTCGAAAGTTCACCCTATCAGCCACCACCCCCCCGGTTCGGGCCCTCTATCCGGCCGGAGGCTACTCCCGTTTGAGCTTAAAAGTCCTTATCTCTTAAACGGTGCAGCATCTTCAGCAGAGGTAGCACCACCCACAGGGTCAGCACGCCCAAGGATGCCAGCAAGCCGGCACCGGTTCCGAAGAACTGCCTGAACACCGCCCCGGTGTAGCCCAGCAGCGCCGAGATATCCAGCTTGAGAAGTATCAAGATGCGGGACAGGTCGATGGGGTTCAAGAGGGTGGCGAGCAAGGAAAATTTATCCAGAGGATACTCCTCGAAGACCAGCAGTGAAATCAAGAACAGTCCGTCGTAGATGACCGCCAGAAAGAGCCACATCAAGATGGCGTAGGCAAACCCCTTGATCTTATTGTCGTTGGCCAGGGCGATGTTGTAGGCCAGGGCCACGAAGATCAGGTTGAGAAACCCTCCCACCACCAGCAGCAAGATGAAGTCGAAGATCGCGCTGGAGCGAAACAACCCGTAGGCCCCAAAGGGGATCCCCAGGCCCAAGACCAGACTCAAGGTCAGGGAGATTCCGACCCCCAGATACTGCCCCAGAAAGATCTGGCTCCGGGGGATCGGCTGGGCCAACAGCAGTTCGGTAAACTCTTGAGAGTTGTAGTAGTACAACACCCCGAAAATGGTACCGATCAAAGGGGTCAGAACCACGATGATGTTCATCAAGGTGATGACCGCTTTGGGTAGGTCCTGGTTGAGAAACAACAACGAGAATCCCAACACCAGATAGAAGAGAAAGTAGACCAGGCTCCAGCGCCCACGGATCAAATCGAAGAAACTATACTTTAGAACTTTGAACATCGCCTGTCATCAGCCGAGCGACCGCACGCTCGACGCTCCTTTCCTGGGTCTGGCCCAACAGAGTCGCGACACTTCCTTGAAAGTGGATCTTGCCTTCCAATAAAAACACGATCTCATCGGCGATCTCTTCCACCAGGCTCATGATGTGCGTGGTAAAGAGGACCGTGTGCCCTTTCTCCTTCTGCTCGGCGATCAACCCTTTGAGCTGAAGGACCGACAGGGGGTCCAGCCCGGTGGTCGGTTCGTCCAGGATATAGAGTTCACTATCGAACATGAAGGTGAGCAAGAGGTTGACCTTCTGCTTGGTGCCTCCCGAGAGGTGCCCGAGCTTCTTGGGAAGAGAAGGAACCAGTCCGAAGAGATCGAGAAGCGGATTGGGGTGCGAGGGTTTGGGTCGCAGGTTTTGCACCATTTTGATCAACTCTTGGACCGAAAGGTTGGCCGGGAAATTGGCGATCTGGGGAAGATAGTTCAAACGATTGCGATAGTCGCAGCGCCGCAGTACGGTCTGGCCGTCGAAGAGAATATCTCCCTGCTCCGGAACCACCATACCCAGAATACTCTTGAGCAAGGTGGTCTTGCCTGATCCGTTCGGACCCAGCACGGCGAACACTCCCCCCTTCTGGATCTCCAAACTCAATTTATCCAGGACCTGCAGTTTGCCGAAGCTTTTACGCAAGTCTTTGACTTGAAGAGTTACCATCTAAGACACCGGTCCTTTCATCAAAGGTGTGTTATCGAGGAGGTTGTCGGGAGTGAAAACCGGAGAAACTTTCTCCGAAAAGTTGATCAGATCGACAAACAGACTGCGCAGAAGAATGATGGTTTCAGGGGTCCGATTGACGATGTAAGAAAATAGCTTGACCGGCCGATACGGAACATCTCCCACCCCGTCGCGATCGAGATCGTAGCCGGTGTAGTCACTCCAGTAGTTTCCGTCGAAGGAGTTGTCATGGAGTTGGCCGTGGTAAGAAAGGTCAAAGGTGTTGTGCTCAAAGCTATTGTTGTGAAACGCATTGGTATAGCAGGCTCCGGAGATCTTCACCGCCCAGCCGTTTCGCAAGAATCTGTTCCCCAGGTAGTTGATGCGGGTGGAACCGTCGGCCTGGATACCGGTGGAGTTCTGCTCGAACTCGTTGTCGATCACCTCGGCGTCGTAAATCTCCTTGAGCAAGAGGCCGTAGGATGAAGCCCCCCAGTTATGGGAAAACCGGTTGTTGCGCATCTCGATGAACTTGGAGAACATGACCGCCACACCGGCACCGTTGTTCTTGAAGGTGTTGTTGGTGTAGTCGTTGTGATCGGAAAACATAAAGTGAAGTCCGTAGCGCAGGTTGTCGGAACTGGTGTTTGCGGAGACTTCGCTGTCGTCCACGAACTCCAGATAGATCCCGTCTCGTAGACCCTGGAGAACGTTGTCGCGAATGGAAATCCCGCTGCAGCGCCAGAGATGCACACCGTTGCCGGCGTCGGCCTCCTCCAACGCCTCTCCGGAGATGTGGTTGCCTTCGATCAGACCGGACTTGGACCGCTCCACGTGAAGGCCGAAGTAGGCCTTCTCCAAGATGTTGTTTCGAATGGTGAAGCGGTCGCTGTGGGAGAGATAGATGGCGGCAAACTCGCTGGTGTAGCTTCTCCCTACGTTGATCAAGGTCAATCCCTCGATAGTCACGTCCGGTGCTGAAACCGAGAGGATTGTTCCCTTGAACTCTCCATCCACGACCGGATCTCCCACCCCCCTCAAGGTCACCGGCCGCTCGATCTTAAGTCCGTTCTCCCGATACACTCCGGGATGAATCAGAATGGTGTCACCATCCTGGGCCAGGGTCAGGGCGGCTTCAATGGTGGGGATCGAGCCGCTGGGACTGACCTCGATCGGCTCTGCCCAGCCCACCGTGCAGGCCAGGAGGAGCCAGACCGCAAGGTGTGAGCCTACGCCTCTCATGGACCGTCCTTGGAAAACCTTTGTTTGAGACCATCCCAGGTATAAGTGCTCCCACCGTGCTCTTTCCGAGTGGCCTCTGCCTTATCTTTAGCCTCGAATGCCGACAAATTCTCCCCCATGGGGCTCTTGATCTTATCCGAGATGAGGTAAGTCGCCTGGGAGGCCGAGACCATCTTGCTCTGCCCGTAGTCGGAGACCAGCAAAATGGCGAAGTCTGACTCGGTACCGTTCTTAAGGAGTTCCTTGACAAGGCACTCGATAGAGTCGTATTGAAACTGCTTGCCCTTCTTGGTCACTCCCTGAGAAGCGTGCTGCCGGTCGACGATGGTCATCTGGCAAAAATGACACTGCGCTTTACCAAAGTCGATCGGTTGCACCTCTACTGCGCAACCCAACAAGGTCAGGCTTGAAATCATAAGCAAAAGAATTCTCTTCATTGGTTCTCCTCTTTCCATCCTACACAGGCGGCCACGAAACTCAGGGCAGCGCCAAGGCCGACCAGGTATCCACCGAGTTGAGGATACGAGTGGATGGTGAAATTCAGGATCTTCTTGGTCCCTAATAGAGGCGGCTGATACGCCATGGGCGTGCCGTCTTCATTGGTAAATTTGATGATGGCTCTGGGGTCGAGGGTATGTCCGTAGTCGTACTGCCAAAGATAGAAGTCATACATTCCAAGGCAACCTAGAAAGGCCATGACCACAAACCAGGTCAGGTACCACTTAGACTCCCCTTTTGCCGCGAGTAAAACTCCGGCCACACCCATCACGACAAGGATGATAGGCATGATCTCGAGTTCGGGAAGGTCCACCGGAAGGTCTTTCATACCGATGTAGTGGTTCATCAGGTTAATATTCTTGAGGTCGTTGGGGTTCATATCCACGATCTTGTTGACGTGAATATCTAATCCGAGAGGTGTGGGGTATTGGGGTGCTTCAAGTACGATTCTCCAAATGGGAAAGAAAAATGGCGTAAAGAGCAGCAGCGCGGCAATGACCATCACGATTCTAGATTTTTTCATGGCTTGCTCCTGTCCGGGTCGAGGTACCCACCGGCCGAAGCCGGCAGGTACCCAGGTAGTCTTACAAGGCGTCCATAGCCTCCCCGTCAAGGGTAAACTTGAGGGGAGTTTTGGAGCCCTTGGGCGAGACTCTCACGTAACCTTGCATCTCCTGGTGGAGAGCCGAACAGAAGTCAGGGCAGTAGAACGGCCATACTCCTACTTGCTCGGGTTCCCACACCAGGGTTTCAGTCTGGCCCGGCATCACCAGTATCTCGGCGTTGTTGGCGCCCATCATGGCAAAGCCGTGGGGTACGTCGAAGTCTTGCTCCAGGTTGGTCACGTGGAAGTACACTTTATCTCCCACTTCGATCCCCTCGATGTTGTCAGGGCCGAAGTGGCTCCGGATCATGGTCATATAGACGTGGACCTCGTTGCCGTTTCGAACAACCTTGGATTCCGCTTCCGACTTGGTGACATAAGGGTGCTTGTTGTCTTCTAGTTTGAAGATTTTGAGGGACTTCTCCATCAGCATCTCAGCCGGAACGGCAGCCGCGTAGTGAGGCTCTCCGATGGTAGGAAAATCGAGCAGCAACTCCATCTTCTCGCCACTGATATCGAAGAGTTGGGCCGAATGGCAAAGCTCCGGGCCGGTAGGGAGGTAACGGTCCTTGGTGATCTTATTGAGGGCCACCAGGTACTTGCCAAACGGTTTGGCGGAGTTGCCCCCGGGGATCATCAAGTGGCCGACAGAGTAATAAACGGGTTGCCGGTCCAGAACTTCCCAGGTACCGATCTTCCATTTGACAACTTCAGAGGAGATGAAAAAAGTGGTGTAGGCGTTGCCCTGGCCGTCGAACTCAGTGTGCAACGGGCCTAGTCCGCCTTGCTCAACGCTCCCGGCCAGCACGGCATCGTATTGCAGAACAGGAATCCCGTAGGCCTCTCCGTCGAACTTCTTCTCTTCGATGGCTTTCAGCATTTTGGTGAAGGAGTGGGCCGTAACGGAAGACGCCAGTTTACCGCTCCCGATGATGTACTCACCGTCAGGCGTGACGTCGCAGCCGTGAGGAGACTTAGGAATCGGAATGAAGTACACCATGCCGGGCAGTTCGGAAGCTTCCAGGACGGTGACTTCATCTTTCCAGTGGGTAGTGGCCGTGTGGGTTTCATCGCTGTAGATGTTGTGGGCGTAGCGAGCTTTCTCTTTCTTGCCTTTACCGGCTTTGAGATACTCTTCAGCCTTTTTCCAGTTGATAGCGGCGATGTAGTCTTTATCTTTTTGAGAGGCGTTCACTTCCAAAAGAGTGCTGGCTTCCTCGGTGTTGTAGGTGGTAAAGAAAAACCATCCGTGGGAGGCTCCCCGCCCGGGGTGGGCCAGGTCGTAGTCGAAACCGGGCATTCGGATCTGAAACTTCAGGTCCATGTGGCCGTGTTCAGGGTCTACACTCAGAAATGACAAGGAACCCTTGAACTTTCCTTTGTACTCATCGATGGAAATGTCTTGTTGGGGAATCGGTACGCTGAACCGGGTTCCGGCAACCACGTATTCCGTATTCTCGGTGACGAAAGCCGAACTGTGGTTACCCGCGGAGTTCGGTATCTCGATGATCTCCGCGGTCTCAAAGGTGGTCAGGTCGACCCGAGCGATCCGGGGGGTGTTGTTCTCGTTGATGAACAACCACCGCCCGTCCAACTCCCCTTTGGTCTGGGAGATATCCGGGTGGTGAGCGTCGCCCCAGGGAACGAACCCGTAGGAAGTCTCCAGCATCGGCTTGGTCTCTTCATTGTATCCGTAGCCCTTCTCACCGTCCTGGGAGAAGACCGGAATGACCTTAAAAAGCCGGCCGGAAGGGAGTCCGTAGACCGAGAGTTGCCCGCTAAATCCTCCCGAAAAAAATGCGTAATACTCGTCATACTCGCCCGGCGCGACGTAGGTTCTCTCGGCCGCGTTCTTGGTGAGTGCTCCCTGGGTGGCGGAAGGATCAGAACCTTTCTGACAACCGCCAAGAACCACCGCCAGCAGTGCAGTGGCAAGAAGCACTGGAAGCGTGGATATTTTTAGATGATACTTTTTCACGATTTGACCTCCTTCAAGGCGCAGATTGAGTGCGTAAGAATTCTAGAATTGCTCTCGCTTCGGATTCATCGACGTTCTGGTCGGCCATCTGGGTGGCGTACTCGGCCAAGAGTTCCTTCGCGATCGGGTCCTTCTCCAACATTTCGGTAGGATTCATGATCATATTCATGATCCACTCCGGTGTCCGGCGTTCGGTGATTCCTCCTAGCGAAGGGCCGACTCTTCGTTTGTCCATCCTGTGGCAAGCGGCGCACTTGGTACGAAAAAAATCTTCACCACTCTTGGCCAGTTTTTCGTCAATGGCTTCCAGAGCCAGGCTCTTGATGGGCCCGACCCCTCGGTTAGACATGGGGTCATCGGCAGTGGGGGCTGGTTCGGTCGACTCGGGGGCAGCGGGGGTGGAGTCAAACGACTCCACTTCGTTGGGTCCGCCGCTGCAGCCGAGAAGAAAGAGGGTCAATATTGCGATAATGGTCGCGGACTTGAATTTCATTACTCGGACTCCTTTAAGACTCGCCGGGCCTTAAAGGGGGCTCGGGAGTCGGTATATCCGTAAACTATCCCAAGCCTGAGAGGCTGAATGTGATCTAGATCAAGTTCAGTAAATTATGACTAGAGCAGCGTGTCTAGGCCTTTAAGGTGAGATCCACGCTTTGCTCATCGCCTGCGATGTAGACCAGGGTGGCCCGATCCAGGACCTGAATCTTCCCTCGGTCTACCGTGCCGAGTACCCCTTCGTTGACCAGGGCCCGAAAGGTTCGGGAGAGTGTCTCCATCTTGAGACCCAGCAGGTGCGACAGCAGGGTCTTGGACATGGGAAGCTCGAGAGTGGGGGTCTCCTCGGACTCCGGAGGCAAGAGCCCGGCCAGATAGCGAGACAGGCGGCCTCTGGCGTCGCGCAAACTCAGGCTATCGATGAGGGAGACCAGGCCGTGCATCTTCTTCGACATGGAGCTGAGAAGCCTCAAGGCCAACTCCGGTTTGTCCTGGATCTGGCGCAGCAGCGCCTCTCGGTCCAGAAAGTAGATCTTGGAGGGTTCCAACGTTTCCGCCGATGCCGGATAGCCCCCACCGTTGAAGGCTGCAGCCAGAGCGAACTCCCCACCGGTCTCGAAGACTCCCAGGATCTGTTCGGTCCCTTCCCGGGAGACCCGAAAGACCTTCACCTTGCCGCTGTCCAGGAAATAGAGCCCGCGAGCCGGTTCTCCCATATCGAAGATGCGTTGTCGTCCTGCGTAGACCCGCAACTGGAGGTCGGCCATCAGGCTTTCGACGTCACAATCAGAAAGATTGGCAAAGAGGGGAAACTTTCGTATTCCTGTACGAGACATCGAGATTATTGTTCGGCAAGAACATCCGATCCCCTCGAAATCATACTGGTTACTTGATCCTGGTCATAGATCCGGAGCCCCGATACCCCGTTTAGTGGAAAGCAAAGGAGAGCTTAGCATGTTAGATGTGATTGTCATCGGTGGTGGGATCAGTGGTTTGACGACTGCCTGGAGAGCCATGGAGGCCGGCCTGGAGGTCTGCTTGCTCGAATCATCGAGCCGCTCCGGGGGAGTGATCGGTTCTCTTCAACGGCCCGAGGGCTTGCTGGAGCTAGGACCAGACTCACTGCTGGTGGGTCGCCCCTCGGTGAGAACACTTCTAGAGGATCTGAACCTCCTGGAGCAAGCCGTTTCTCCCCTGCCTTCCCGCCCCTGGATGGGCCGTCGGGGTCACCTCTATCCCCTTCCAGAAGGCTTCCGCTCGGTGGCACCTACCCGTCTTCTGCCCTTCGTGCGAACCCCGCTCCTCAGTTGGTGGGGAAAGTTCCGGATGTTGTGGGATCTCGTTTTACCCGCCAGCCCTCTGACCGACCAGACCTTGTCGCAGTTGATCGGGCGTCGCTTCGGAAGGGAGGCCCTGGAACAACTGGCCCAACCTTTGATCGGAGGGATCTATGCCGCCGACCCCGATCGCTTGAGCCTGGCTGCCACCATGCCTCATCTCCTGGCTCTGGAAAAAGAACACGGTAGCCTCATTCGAGGGCTGTGGAAGAGCTCCGCAGCGCCCCCTAAAATGTCGAGTCTGCCCGAGGGTCTGGGCCAGTTGACCAACACCCTGGCCCGCAATCTAGGAAACCGGATCCAGACCTCGTGCCCGGTCAGGGGTCTGCAGAAAGTTGGAGACCACTGGCAATTGGAGGCCCAGGATCAGACCTTCCAAGCCCGCCAGGTGGTGGTGGCCACCGGTGCTCATCACTGCACCGACCTACTCTCCCACCTGGACTCCAACCTGGCCTGCCTGATCCGGGGGATCGTCTGCCGCGATATAGGGATCGTGAACCTTCTGTATCGGGCTGACCAGGTGGGAGATCTCCCACCCGGCTGCCAGGGCTTTCTGCTGCCTCTCAAAGAAAACTCGATCTTTTCCGCGGCCAGTTTGACCCAGCAGAAGTGGCCCGACCGGATCCAACCTTCGGTGATCAACTTTCGACTCCATCTGGGCGGGGCAGGGCGAGAATCGTTTCTATCCCTGGATGATGAAACTTTGCTCCATCGGGCCGCAGCCGAACTCACCTCCTGGGTTCCCGTCGAGGGTCGGCCTCTGTATCGACTGTTGACCCGCCACCCCCGGGCCATGCCCGAGTACCGCCAGGGCCACCTTGAGCTCATCCGCAGGGTGGAGAGCCACCTGGAAGGTATGCCCGGACTGCACCTGGTGGGGAACTGGCTGAGCGGAGTGGGGATCAGTGAATGCGTGGCCCGGGCCGAGGGCCTGCTCCCCCGTCTAACCGAATTCGCCCGGTCTCACTCCCGGGGCCCCTCCAGCTCCAGGGTGTAGATCACGCCTGCCTCGATCTCTACAGTCTTCTCGATCTCCGGCTTCCAGGTTGCTCCGTCCTCGGGTACTGGAAGAAACTTTAGCTTCAGCCGGTGCGGACCGGGCGGCAACTCAAGCTCTTCAAAGACGGTGATCGGTCGGTCCCGGTTGAAGCCGGGAGGGGTGAAGAGTTTATCCAGCCAGCCCACCTCATCCACTTCCACGGTCAGTTGATAGTCTCTCATCCGGTCTTCGGTTCCCTCGGCTGCCCGCATATGAACGGGCACATCGTCTTGCTGTTCAGCCAGTTCAACCTGGATCTTCTCGCCCACGGTTTTCCAACTCAGGCGCAAGATCCCGTAATCCGGCTCGCTGCCGTAAGAGACCTGAGAACCCAGAGCGAGTAGGCCTACTAAAAGGCAACTAATCAGTACTCGGAGGAACACACTTCAACTCCATTTCCTCGGGAGGAACAGGCTCCTCCAGCTTCTGTAACTCTTGATAGAAACCCAGCGACTGCAGCACGGCGTGACCGATCTCGGCCCGCGACGCCTCGGCCAGGCGAACCCGGTCTCGGTCCACCCGGGCCATGAGTTCAGCCTCTCGGTCGTGATAAACTCGTTGCTCCAGCCACTTGGGGCCCTCCCGGTTGGTGCAATCCCTACTGGGACAGGAGATGACCATGACCCCAAGGGCGCCCCGGCGCAGCACCAACTCCATGACCGAGGTGTGCAAGGAGCCGCTGCAGGCGGTCGGTATCATTCGGATCCCTTCCAGACCTCGAAACTTATCGGACAGACCGCAGCCGGTGGCGCAGGCCAGCACCACCAATTCGTTTCGAAGCGGGTTCTCCGAGAGGGTCTTCTCCATGGCTTTCAACTGATCCCGGCCGTTGCGTTGGGGCGGCCCCACCCCCATCGGCTTGCAAGAACCGGCGCAGATTCCACAGCTCACACAAAAGTCGGGGTCGACCTTGGCCACCAGTTCCGAGTGCCGTCCGTCGTTATAGAAAGAGCGGGGCACCATGGAGATGGCGTCGTAAGGGCAGTCTTGAAAACACTGGGTGCAGCCGTCGCACAGCTTTTCGTCCACGATGGAGGGGAGCGGCGTCGGCTGCAGTTTGGCCCGCATCGGATAAAACGCCGTGAGGATCATCCCACCGCCCAGGATCAACGCTGCCATCAGCCGGCCGGCGTGCTCCTCCAAAGGCAGCCAAAAGGCGTACCAGATATCCAGCGGCACTTCGGCCGGTATCCGGCTCAAGTCGGCGGCCGGGCCCAGGGGGGCCGGAATGACGATGGAAATCAGCAGCAGTACGGCACCCCACAGGGCACAAACCGATCGCTCCGGCACATACACCGCCCGGGCCAGCCGCGCCGTGTGAAACCAGAGCAGAAAAGCCAGAGCCAGGGGCAAACCCATGTGGAGAAACATCAGGGTGAAGAAGAAAGGGGTCCCCAGGTTGGCCTGGTCGGAAAAGATCCTCTGGGGAGGCTCGGAGAAGAGAGGCAGCCAATCGATGAAGCGTATCCCCGCCATGGCTACCCGCTGGCCCAGATTATCCCACACCATGACCAGGCCGGTCACCCCGATGAAGATCATGAGTGCGGTCAAGACGATCCCGCTGACCCAGGCCCGAGCCCGCGGGCCGAAAGCCCGGCCCTGCATCATCATCTTCAAGACGTGCAGAATGACGGCTACCACCGCCGCATCGGAGGAGTAGCGGTGCAACCCTCGCAGCCAGTAGAAGGGACCGGCCTGGATGGCCTCTACCGAACCGTACGGCTCGGAGACCCGATAGAAGAAGATCAGGGCGATCCCGCTAAACAGGGAGACCGCCAAGAAGAACACCGCCAGGACCCCACTCTGATAGCTGGGGTTCCAGCGGGTACCGTAGATTTTCTGTAGCAACGCATTCATGGCTGGTTCAGACGGTCCACTCCTTCGCGAACCCATTCCACAGGAGGGTCCGTGAATCCGTACGCCACCCGGCCTTCCCGGTCCAGGATAAAGACCAGAGCCGGGTGATAGATCTCGCCGGTTTTCTGGTCGCGGCTCACCGGCACGTCGAGGGCGTCGGTCAATCGAGCGATCTCTTCAGGCTCCCCGGAAAGCACCCGGGTGGGCCCCAGGTCCCACAGGTTGGCGATCCCGGAGAGGTTGCCGCAGGTGTCTCGCCAGGGGTCCAGGGTCACCACCACCCGGGGCACTCCCTCCAGTTCTCGCATGGTGTTGAGCAAACGGGGGCAAACCGTCTGGCAGTGGGCGTAAGCGAAGGTCAGGACGGTGACCTCACCCTGCAGGTCGGTCTCCTCCACGGCCCGGCCGTCCTGGTCGGTGAGGGAGAAACGGGGAAGCTCCAGGTTCAGGGTTGGATAGCCGGGCGGCAGCGCCGGGTACTCCTCCTCCAGCACCGGCTCGACCAACCGCTCCTGCTCCACCCGAAAGGCGGCGTAGCCGATGGTGAAGACCGGAAGGAGTAATAAAAAGATCAGAAAGGGGCGGTTCAGAGCCCTCATCTGCCTCTTGAGTTCGTCTCCCGAGATCATCACCAGCGCGATGAGCATCGGGATGGGAGCCGCCAGGCTGATCCAACCCTGGACCGTGGGTAGGCGATCCGGGAGGCTGCCGAAGCAGACCTCCCGGGTCAGGAGGATCCACTCAGGGGAGAGTTCGGGCACCGGTGCCAGGGCCAACAGCACCCAGGCGAGCCAGGTCACCGCCCAGAAGATATACAACACCAGAGCCATTCGCACTTACCCCACTTTCCAGAGGGCCGCCAGGACTTTCCAGTTGGCGAAGTAGTAGAGGATGAAACAGATAAAGAAGATCACCACCAGGGTCACCGTGCCGGGCGTACCGGTCTTGTGAGCCTCCGCGGCTTCCTCCTCGCTCCAGCTCTGCTTGGGCATTTTGCTGATGCCTGGAGGCAAGCCGGGGCCGCCGGAAAGCAGATCTTCATTGCTCAAGGGGCGGGTAAAAAACACGCTGACCACGGCGATGGCCACGAAGGCGATTCCTCCAAGGAAGGCCATCACTCCACCCAGAGCGGTCCCGGCCATAAAGAGGTCCACGATGGTGGGCAGCTTCACCGAGAAGGCCGACTGAGTAAAGGAGATGTCCCAGTGACGCCGGGGTACCCCGAAGGTTCCCGCGTAGGTCATGGAGAGCCCCATCAAGGTGATCCCCACCCCGAACAGGTAAGGCTGAATCTGGGCCAACTTGTAGAAGGCGACCCGGCGTCGGAAGATGAGCGGCAACAGGTAGTAGGTCACGCCCATGAAGGCGAGCGCCGTCCCGCCCACCACCGTCATATGGAAGTGACCGGGTATGCGGAGGGTGTTGTGGGCGATGATGTTGATCTGTTCCGTCCCGATCACCACGCCGGTGATACCACCGCCGAATCCGAAGATCACCAGGGACAACCACAGCGCGGAAAAACCCGGGTCGCCCCAGGGGGCCCTGGTGAGCCACTGAAAGCGCCCCTGGTTAAAGCCCCGGAGGCGCTGCCCCATCTCGATACCACCCGGCACTGTAAAGCCGTGAACCATACTGGCCAGCACCGCCAGGTACATAGCGTAGCTGGTGTTCCACACCTTCCAAGCCGGGCTCAGGCCCGGGTCGACCAGCAAGTGGTGAGCCGAAGCCATGGAGATAAAGAGGATATAGAGGAAGAAAGCCAGGCGGCTAACCTTCTCGTTTAGAACCACCCCGCCCACCGTGAAGGCGGCCAATAGATACCAGATGGCCACGTGGGCGGCCACGTTGATCTGCTGAGAGCAGTGTCCCAGGGCCCACCACACCATGCGATACGCCTGGTGGTCCATGTCCATGAGGTCCATGGACCAGAGGAAGGTGGGGATGTAGACCATGGCTCCGTGAATCAGAGTGATGACCGCGATGATGGCCGCCGTCAGTGCCCCGAAGCTGACCAGCGGAATGGTTCCGGAGACCGTCTTCTCGCGCTTGGCCACCACCACGGTGGCGAAGAACAAGGCCACCTGGATCAAGGCACCCACCGCGAACAGAATGATGCCGAAATAGTAGGCCGGGTGAGCCCGCAGCGGGGTGTAGGAGGTGAACAAAACATCCGCCTTGCCCGCAAACACGAAGGCGTTGGTCATGGTCGCTCCCAGGAGCATCAAGGCGTAGCCCAGCCAGCCCGCTTTGGGTGCCGGCTGCCGGCAGTTCAGCAAGATCGGGCCGGCGTAATAAAGCACCGCCATCTCGAAGAAAATGATGAAGAAAATCAACATGTTCAAGCCGTGGGCGGTGAGAATTCGATAGAACCAGGTCACTGGCAAAAGGTGAACGGCCTGCCAACGCGTCAAGACTAACAGTACCGCAGCGATAAGACCGATCAAAAGGTGAACGATTGCGGTCACCGCGTTCCATTTCAGGAGTGTCTCCGCTTGGCGACAAACCTTCATGTTGGTGACGGGGCAGATCCTGTGAAGCCACTCCATAGGTCTTTATGTCCTTTCAGTCTTCCACGATGATCTTGCCGACCATCCGGTGGTGATTGATCCCGCAAAATTCGTTGCAAATAATCCGGAGATCGCCAGTCTCGTTGGGAGTCATCTTCAGGGCGTAGTCATAACCCGGGACGACCTGAAAATTCAGGTTCAGCGGATAGAGACTGAAGCCGTGGTTGATGTCGACCGAGGAGAGGTGAATGGTGTAGGTGGCTCCCTTTTTCAGCTTGAGCACGGGGTCCCACCGCCACATGGAGGCCTGGAGATAGACGTCGGCGCCGGGCGGCGGCTCCACCACCGAGTGCCCCTTCTCTTTGCCGACTTCATAATCTTTGATGAACTGTTTGGTGCGCTCCCGGAAGTCGGCGGCCGAAACCCGACCTCGAATCCCTCCGGGGTTCTGCCCTCCCTTCCAGTGCCACAGCGGCATGATCGCAAACATGATCATGCACCAGATAAAAGAAACAGTGATCCAGCGTTTTTCGTCCTTGGGAACCGGCAACCACCAGTTTCCCTCGGGCGGCGTGATACCCGAATGCATTACGGTAACGCCGCCTGGGGTAGTAGGGCCAGTTCCACCAAGCCCCACCCCGTATAGAAAAGCAACATCACACCCATTCCAATACCCAAAAGTAGAAAAGGACGCTCCAGTAAGCGCTGGAGATACGGAGCTTCATAATCTTTGTCTTCAGTCATAGGCTCTCCCTTACAGATCATGACTTGGACTTTATCCCCTGCTCCAGGGAGTCGCTTTGATCCAAGTCAAGGTCGCAGCCTCGGGAGGCTCATAAACTCAAGGAGTAGAGGGAGTTTGATGATACAAAAACTCTGGAATGTGATGGATGAACTGGTCGGGAGGGCAGTCCGGCGGGAGCTCACTCGAGCAGCTTCGAGGAGGCTCCGACAGGTTCTATTGGCCCTTTCCGTTTCCGGGATGATGCTGGCCTACCTGCGCCCCGGCACGGCCGTGGTTGCGCTGATCTTTCCTCTCTTGTTATTGAGCTTCTTTGAGGACACTCGGTTGGGGCTACTCTTGAGTCCACTCTGCATACTCATCTATTCTCACGGTCCGGTGGGTGCGCCGGAGATCGCCATGTTCGTGGCCTTCTGTCTTTTTTCCGTAGCCATCTCAGGGGTGACCTCCCACAAGTATCGGCAAGTCTTTATCGAGAACCACCGCTGTAGCTCCCGCCTGGAGACCGCCCGGCAGGTGCAGCAGGCCATGGAACCGGCCCCCAATCTCACCCTCGGCCCATTGAGGGTTCACACTCGCTTCGACGTGTGCCAGGATCTAGGTGGCGACTTCGTGGGCGTCCGGGAGTTGGGCGACGGCAGTGCGCTTATCCTGATCGGCGATGTCCAAGGCAAGGGCCCCCAGTCCGCCCTGACCGCTGCTTTCGTGGAGGGGATCTTCCACCACTGCTGCGAGGTGGGAGTGTGGCAACCCCACGACATCCTCAGCCACATCCACAAGCTCTTGCCCGGTAAAGGCGTGGGTCGATTCGTGACCGCCTTGTGCCTGCGCTCCTGCCCTCAAGGACGGTGTTTTCAGATGGTCAACGCGGGGCACCCACTACCCATCGTGTTCGGCCGAAAACCCCGAACCGAAGGACTGGCCGGGCTGGTGCTGGGACTGGAAGGAATGTTCTGCCTGGAGAGCTCCCATTTTGAGCTCGCCGCGGACGAGCGTATCCTTCTGCTCAGTGATGGTTGCTACGAGGAAGAGGGCGTGACCCCAGACCTTGCTAGCTTGCTAAAAAGTTCTAAAGTGGGGGTCAGCGACGTACTCTCCTGGCTCGACGACCGAGTCGACCCAGATCGCCCCGATGATCGAACCGTGGTGCTGGTGGAGCCGAACGGATTGATCACAACATCTTAAAAGAAAGTGAAAAACAACGTGAAACACCTATTACTTTTATCTATTTCAATTCTACTTCTGGCCGCCACGGCCTCGGCCCAGCATAGCGAGACCAATACCTCTTGGAAAGATTCGATAAAGCTGGACCAGGGCCAAAAAAAGTGGCAGGTCAATTCGGCGACCAAGACAGGCATCCAGCAGATGCTGACTGCAGTGACCAAAGCCTCCGCTGAAAAACCCGCTCCCGACCCCGAAGCTCTGCAAGCCGAACTCCAGCAGTCGCTCCAACACATTTTCAAGAATTGTGACATGAGCGGACCCGCCCACGACAATCTTCATACCTACCTGGTTCCTCTGATCAAGAAGGTCGACAGCCTGGACGAAAAACGCTCACCCCGGGAGGCACAAGCCTATCTGGCAGAACTCAAAGCTCATCTGGCTGCCTTCAAGGACTACTTTCAGTAATACCGGCCTCAATTGACTTATGTCATGGAGCCGGGAACTGCCCGGCTCTAAAGTCAAGCCACATTCAACAAGAAAGAAGGTGCGAAATGGTTGAATTTGATAAGAACTCTACAGTGGGCGAGATCGTGGCCGCCCGACCCTCCCTCTCCCGGGTGATGGACCGCCACGGGATCGGTTACTGTTGCGGAGGCGGCAAGTCCCTTGAAGTGGCTTGCGCCGAGAAAGGCCTGTCGCTGGAGACCGTGCTGGCCGATCTCAGCAAAGCAGCGGCTGCTCCGCCCGAAAAGAATCTCATGAACCTGTCGCTGGGTGAATTGGTGGAGCACGTGGTCAATCAGCACCACTGCTTTCTAAAAGAAACCCTACCCGTGGTGGCCCGGCAACTGGACCGGGTGGTCACGGTGCACGGGGCTCGCCACCCGGAGCTAGCCGAAGCGCAAACGGTCTTTCAGCACTTCGCAGACGACATGAATCAGCACATGGCCAAAGAAGAGCAGATCCTCTTCCCTTTGATCAGCAGCCTGGATAGCGCCGACGAGCATCCCATGGCTCGCAACCTGGAACAGATCATCCAGGCCATGGAGGCCGAGCACGACGATTCTGGAAGAGACCTCACACAGATGCGAAAATTGCTCCACGACTACACCCCTCCCGAGGGAGCCTGCGGAACCTATCGAGCGGTGCTGCGGGGGCTGGCTGATATCGAAGAGGATACTCAGCAACACATCCTGGCGGAAAACAGCGTGATGTTTCCCAAAGCGGTGCGCCAAGTCGCGACCAGGTGAAACGACTCCACATAGGCATGTTCACGAACGTGTTCCTGCCTTCTGTAAACGGTGTGGTCACCTCGGTCTGTGCGTTTCGTCACGGGCTGGCCGAGGCGGGCCACATCGTTTTTGTCTTCGCTCCCCAGGCCTACGAAGAGTATCGCGATGAGCTGCCCTTCGTTTTCCGCTATCCCTCCTGGGAGCTGCCCCTCCAGAGCTATCCCTTGACCCTGCCGGTCTCTCCGGTGGTCGACTCGGTCCTACCCAGCCTCAAGCTCGACGTCATCCACGCTCAACACCCGGTCATGCTCGGCAAGGTGGCCATGAAAAAGTCTCGGACCCTGCGAGTCCCCCTGGTTTTCACCTACCACACCCACTATCGGGAGTACGCCCACTACGCCCGGGGCCTCCCCTCCAATCTGGTCAAAGACTTTCTGGAGCACTGGCTCCTGAACTACATGCGCAAGTGCCACCACCTGGTGGTCCCCAGTCATAGCATCCGTCTGATGCTCGAAGAAAGCTATGGAATCGGCAAGCGGGTTTCGGTGGTACCGACCGGCATCGAGCCCCTGGACTTTGCCAAGGTATCCACCCAGGAGGCCAGAGACAGGCTCTCTCTCGACCCCCACGAGCCGATCATCCTCTCGGTGGGTCGGTTAGCTCGAGAGAAGAACTGGGACCTCGTTCTGGAGGCGTTTCAAACGGTGAATACCGAATGCCCCGGGGCACGTCTTTTGGTGGTCGGTGGAGGCGAAGAGCTGCCTGCCCTGGAGCAGACATGCCGCGATCGGGGGATCGAAGCCAGGGTCAGCTTTGTGGGCGCGGTGGAAAAGGAGCGTATGACGGATTACTACGCTGCCGCCGATCTTTTCTGCTTCGCCTCGGTCACCGAAACCCAGGGGTTGGTCACTCTGGAAGCGATGGCTTCCGGATTGCCGGTTGCCGCGGTCGACGCCAACGGCACCCGAGATGTCCTTCGCGATGGCAAAGAGGGGTTTATGGTGGCCGGTGATGCCTCTGCCTTGAGTCAGGCCCTCATCAACTTGCTGGAAAACCCGGAACTGCGAAAGCAGATGGGAGAAGCCGGTCGGGCTCGAGCCCGGGAGTTCGACCTGCCCACTCAGGCAAGGCTCATGGAAGAGGTCTACCGAACAGCCATTGCCGACTATCAAAGCGGCTATCGAGTGCCGGTGGAGGTCCCCAGTTCCAAGTGGACCGACTTTTTTACTAACTACTTCCGAAATAAAGATTGAGCCCTTTCGGGCTCAATCAGATGGCTATTTATCCTGTCAGGTGTAGACCACTAGTTCCAGGTAGTGGGCCACCAATCCCAACTTTTACGCGTCTCTCCGTTCATCTCAAAGGCGGACTGGAAGTCGCCTCCGTGGGTCGCTTGCACGCTGGTGATCCCAGCGGCAGCGGTGCTCTGGAGTTCGTCTTGATCGACGATTCCATCCCGGTTTGCATCGCGCCAAACATAATGACTATCCAGTTCCGCTCCGGCCAGGCGGCCGTCTCCGTCGGCATCGGAGAGGGTTCGCATCTTCTCGTAGCCGTCGGCATACTTGCCACCCTCATCACCGTAGAGCTCCCGTCCGGAGACCTCCAGACGCCCATCCCGTTGATAGTTTTGAATCTGCTCGTCGGTGAGTTTAAGCAGGAGTCCGTCCTTGCCGCCGGTCCACTCGGTCAACTCTTTCTGGCCGTCGCCGTCCAGGTCGAAACGGACCTTGTGGGCGCCGATGTCGCCCTTCTCGGCGTGGGGCTTCCACTCACCTCCGGCCACATCGGCCTTGCCGTCACCATCCATATCGAGCATGATGGGGCTGGCGGCTTTACCGCCCCATTCGGTTCGAACCTCGGCAAGTTGCCACTGTCCGTCTACCTTCTTATAAACCTGGCCGGTCTGATTGTCCTTGTTGTATTCGATGCGAGTATTGGCATCGAACATGACGTGACCGTTGGCGGTGTTTTCTTTCTCATACTTGCCGTGCTGGAAATACCACTCCTTGGGATTGCCCTTGTTCTCGGGTACCGGCGGCTTGGGAGGCTGCGGTTTCGGGCCGTGCCCACAACCGCAGTGGGGGCGCGGCTGGCCCTGGGGCTGGGTGAAGTTCATCAGCATACCCAGGAGCTGTTTCATCTGCATCATGATCTGCATCTGCATCTGATTGTGGTTACCGCCGCCGTGGCCCATCATGGCCTGGCCGTACTGCTGGTAGCCCATCTGAAAGTTTTGCTGCATCCCTGCGTCGTATCCACCGAAGAACCCACCGGCACCGTATCCACCGGCCATACCAGCCGGGTAGTACCCGAACTGTTGCCCGGCACCCGCACCCTGGCTAACTTGACCCGCTACCGCGAAGAGGAGAGCCATGATCTGCTGGCCTCCTGCTGCTTGAGGCGCAGGTAGTGTGGGAAGAATGGAAGCGTTGGGTTGAAAGGGTAGGCCGATTTGATACATAGTATTTTCCTCCTGGATAATGAGTGGTCTATAAGTAGCATAGAGGTAGTTGAAACCGGACAATTTGACATGGATCAAGTTTTGAGGAAATGTAACAAGTTGTTAACCTGAATTAAGAAATCCCGGGCTGATTCGTCACTTTTTTCAAGTCCGCACCGGCCAGAAAACTGTTTTTGAGATAAATTGCAAACAGCTCCAGCCCGCTTACTCCCACTCGAGCGCCCAGGTAACCGTCCGGCCGGACCAGGATAGCGGTTGGCTCTTCCACCGCGTAAGTCGTTGCTATCTCCTCGACACCTTCGATTTCGGTAGCCAGAAGTTGAACATCGATCCACCGTCCGTAGTTCTTCTGAATACTCTCGATCAGCTCAGAGAAAGCTTCCGACGGATCGTCGGCAAACAGCAAGAGGTGGTGTTTACAGCCTCTAAACAGGTCGAACAGCCGCTTCGGTGGAGAGCCGAAGAGCCCGTCCGGCGCCCGATCTCCGGCGTGCAGGTCCAGTTGATCTCGAGCCGCCTGGGTGGAGCGCACGATGGAACTGTTGCGATAGTTGACGGAAAGTTGGCTCCAGCGAGACATGAGGAACTTCCGTCCCAGGATGAAAAAGCGGCTCTCTCCCACCTCGAAGCGCCCGGCCGTAGCCTGGTGGGTGTTATTCAGCACCCAGTGGGCCACCGGACGCCGCTCCTCCTCGTAGCTCCGCAAAAGCTCGGGGGGACAATCACCCTTGACCACGGCGGCCAGTTTCCAGCCCAAATTGTAGGCATCTTGGAGCCCGGCGTTCATACCCTGAGCACCGGTTGGGGCGTGCACGTGGCAGGCGTCTCCGGCCAGAAAGCAGCGTCCCCCTCCGTAGCTGGTTGCCAGTCGAAGTTCCATTTTGTAGCGAGTCAAGACCTCCACGCTAGCGATCCTGGCCGTACCAGGCACCAGACGGTCGACCGCCTCTTGCACCGACTCCAGGGTGGGAGTGCCGATCCCCAGGGCGTGCACCGAGCCGTTTCCGCTTGAAGGGTGATCCTCCCCGAGGCTGGTCCACGCGGTCAAGCGAAAGCGGTCCTCACCCAGAGGGATAGCTAAAAGATCGGTACCTTCGCCCAGGAAGCGATGCATTTCAGGGGCAAGGTCCCACTCCATCCGCACCTCCGCCAGGGTGTAGGCCAGAGGATAAGTAAAGCCGTTGAACTCAATTCCCAGGCAGTCTCGTACTCGGCTTCGGGGTCCGTCGCAGCCTATCAGATAGCGGCAATTCAGGCGCTTCAAAATCTTCTTTTCCGAGAGAGTGGCTCGCACCCCCGTCTCAGACTGAGCGAGGTCTTTCAATTCGCAAGACCGCTCCACTTCCACGCCCCTGGCTGCCAACGCTTCGGTCAGGACGCGCTCCACCTCGGCCTGTTCGAAAATCAACAGGGAAGGATAAGGTTCAGAGGCACTGGGCTGATGCCCCAATTCGATCCGGCGCAGAAGCTCCCGATCTCGATAGATGCTGGTGGCCGGTAGCCACTTTCCCTTTTGAATCATCTGTTCGGAGAGGCCGTAATCTTCGAAGATCTCCAGACTTCGGGAATGCACCCCCAGGGCCCGACACTGGGTGGAAGGCTTGGCGGCCCGGTCGATGATCCGAAAGGGGATCTCCTGGCGGGCGAGTTCGCAGGCCAGGAGCAGACCAGTCGGCCCTGCTCCTACAATCAATACTTCGGTGCTATCGGTCTTCATCATTGGTCTCCCTTGGTTTTTGTGCCCGATTGAGCTTCCTGAAATCCTAGAAGGTAGGCATCGACTTCGGAAAGCTCACTGAGGATCTCGTCCACCGCGTCGGTGGGCTCGGCAAAGAGCGCGGCTTCAAGCTGTCGTAGTCCGTCGAGATGGTACTCCAGGATCACGCTCAGTTGTTCGTAATGACCCAACGCTTCTTCGTCCTTGTGCTTAAACGCCATGGGGCGTACCTGGGCGTTGAGAGTGCGCGAGGCCTTCTCGGCATGGCGAATGAGCATGCGCAGACCATCCAGACAACGCTCCGGGTCTGCTCCGTTTCGGCTGGCTTCCACCAGAGCTGCGATCTGGCGATAGCTGCGAGACTGAGAAACCGCAAGGTCGCTGTCCATGAGGTCGAGGGAAGCATCTTCCACCGGTCGAGCGGCCGCCTGGAGTTCGTGACCCCCGGTTTCCAGAAGATGAAGAGCCAGAGCGAGTTCCCCCTTCTCGCCCCCCTCGATGTAGCTGGCAAGCCCCCCCACCCCCTCTTTGATCATGCGGGCTGCTTCGGCCAGGCTGTGGAGCAACCCGTGCTCCTCTCCCCGAGCGTTCTTCACTCCCTCGATCACACCGTCCAACCCTTGTGACCAGTGATACAGCCAGGGCAAGCGAGAGGCCAACTCCCCGGCGTCTCCATCCTGGCTCAGAACACCAAAACCCACCGAGATGGTTTCTGAAAACTCCCGGGGTAGGGTAAAGACGAGCGTCCCGACGTCATCAGCCCCTCTAGCCCTCTCCACCCTGACTTCTGAAGCGGCTCTTCGAAACTGCTCCCTATTAAAGGAAAAGCCCGCCTCCTCGGCTAGCTTCAGAACCAGGGAAAAGGCGGTCTCTTCATCTTTGTGGGAGCCGGCCACCATAAGCTCGGCTCGAAGCTCTTCGTCTACCCAGGCCTCGGCCACAAACTCTCTTGCATCTTCTATCGACATGATTCACCTCGTGGGTCATATCTTGGGAGATCCACAAGCCAAATTCATTGATCGAGATCAAGAGCGGATTTTTAGACTTCCGCCACCAACCCATCCTCGGCCAGGCTCACCGAGATATCCAGGGCCTTCTGCAGGCTTTCCAGCGGATTGGGACGGGAGGCCAGGACCGGTTCGTAGAGATGGGTGAGGAGTAATCGCTGCGGTCGGGCCTGCTCACAGATCTCGGCCACGTCTTCCCAGCTCAGGTGGACCTCTCGGCAGTAGAGCGGCTCGCAACCCCGAGGAAAACAGGAGCACTCAGAGACGAAGAGGTGCGCCCCCCGGGCAGCTTTTTCGATCCCCGGGCAGAGTCGGGTATCGCCCGAATAGCAGAGCACCCTCCCTTGCTCCTCTACCCTGAAGGCGTAGGCCTCCATGTCGCCGTGCTCCACTCGCAGGGCCTGTAGCGAGACTCCCCCCAAAGTCCAGACTTCCCCCTCTTCAAACTCCCTGACCCGAACCCCGGGCTTGCCCTCCTTGGGCGCCACCGACGGCCAGGCTGTATAGAGGCCCTCCAGCAGAGCGGCCGTGCCCGCCGGACCGAAAACGGTCAACTCGGGCGAAGCATCCCAGGGTGGGGGGGCGTAATTTCGGGCAAACAGAAATGGTACCAGATCGGCGGTGTGATCCGGGTGCAGATGGGACAGAAAGAGCCGCTCCACCCGGTGCACCTGGAGACCGCTTCGAACCGCCTGTCTCAGCGCTCCGTTTCCCAGGTCCAGCAGCAGACCCCCGGCTGTTGTCTCCAGGTGATAACCCGAACAGGCCCGGTGCGGCTGGGGGTCGACGGTACCGCTACCCAGGACGGTTTTTCAATGATGTTGTAGAGGGCGTCTCGTCGGACCGGCACTCGACCGGCCTGCTTGATCAGGTTGCGCAACCTCTCCTCGGTCACCCCCACCGGGGTTTCACATCCGGCCATATGGGTGATCCGCTCATCCACCACGGTACCGTCGAAGTCGTTGGCCCCCATGTGCTGGCTCTGCACGGCGTTGTCCAGGCCACTCATAACCCAGTAGGCCTTGATGTTCACAAAGTTGTCCAGCATGAGGCGCCCCACCGCCACTTGGCGCAAGACCCCTTCCGAATCCATGAAGTTCAGCTTGCGCAGAGGCGTATTTTCGGGGTGGAATCGCAACGGAATGTAGGCCAAAAAGCCGCCGGTCTCGTCCTGGGTTTCCCGCAAGCGCAGCAGGTGGGTCACCCGCTCGTCCATGCGCTCGATGTGACCGGCCAGCATGGTGGCCGAGGTGCGAATTCCGATTCGATGCGCGGCCTGGTGGATCTCCAACCACTTATCCGGCCCCATCTTGTCTCGATAGAGTTTCTGGTGGATCCGATCGGTCAAGACCTCGGCCCCGCCCCCGGGCATGGAGCCCAGACCGGCCTCTTTCAGGTCCTGCAGGACCCACTCGGCCGGTTTACCCGCAAGCTGCGCAAAGAAGTCGATCTCCACGGCCGTGAAAGCTTTGAGGTGCGCCTGGGGGTAATGCTCCCGCAGGGTGGCCAGCAGATTGGGGTAGTACGAATAAGGATAATCCGGATGCAGCCCTCCCACGATGTGCACTTCGGCTTCCGGGACGTCCCTGAGGGGAGCGACCCGGTGGATCATCTCCTCCATGCTCATCTCGTAAGCGCCCTCTTCTCCTTTGTCGCGGCGAAAAGCGCAGAACATACACTTGACCGCACAGACGTTGCTGTAGTTCAGGTGCATGTTGATGATGTAGGAGGTCCGATTGCCGTGGCGCTCCTCCCTAACCCAGTTGGCCAGCGCTCCCAGACGGTCCAGGGGTGCCTCTTCGTAGAGATAAAGACCTTCTTCAGCCGACAGTCTCCGACCGGCTCGGACCTTCTCTTCTATTTTATCGAACACTCAACATTCTCACTTCCTTTGTGAAGTATTTCACAAACGCGCCTCGGGGGCAACCGGGCCTTCAACCCAGCTCTTCCCGTGGGGGCCAAACTCCTTTTTCCATAGCGGAACCTCGGCCTTGATGGTATCGATGAGGTAACGCCCAGCCTCAAACGCCTCCCGACGGTGGGGCGAGGAACAGGCCACCATGACCGCGATTTCACCGGGTTGCAACTCCCCGACCCGGTGCTCCGCCACTGCTGCTCCCAGACTGAATCGTTCAGCAGCATCCCGACAGATCTGCTCCAGCTTTTTCTGGGCCATCTCCCGATAAGCCGAGTACTCCAGCTTTTCGGTCACCTGCTCTCCGGTGAGATCCCGAACCGTACCCAGAAAGCTAACCACGGCTCCACAATCGGTCCGCCTCACTTCATTCGTGAGAGCCGCCACATCGATCGGTTCAGCGGTGATGGCAGCCCGGATGGTCGCTCCCGCTCCCCCGCTCACCGGCGGGATCAACGCGACCTCGTCTCCGGGAGCGATCTCAAAGTGGTCCTCCACGAAATCGTGGTTCACGGCGACTCGAAAACGCCTTTGAAACTTTTTGAGCTCTGGATGTCTCTTTTCCAGAGTTTCCACCAGTTCAGACACTTTCAGTGACCGATCGAAGCTTAACTCCAGTTCGTCCGTCCCCATCAGATCAACCAGAGAGGCGAACATCAAAATTCGGGTGGTCGGCATAAGGCCTCCTTAATTTCCACTCTCCCCGGTTCCTGGTAACCTGAAACAGGCTCACAGAGCAAGGCGAGTACCCGAATCTGCCACCGTTCAAGTCTCAACGCATAGAGCGGCACACTCTCCCAGAGGCGGTCAAAGTCGCAAGCCATGTGTTGCCACAGCTTGTCTTGCTCCTGTTGGACAGCGAGTGCTTCCAGTCGCAGGGCCAGCGCCCTGAAGAGGTCCACCCCCAACGTCTGCCTGGGGCCGGATTTGGCCAGAAAAGGTCGCAACCGCCGCAGCCGTTCGCACCGTTTGGGGCAGTCGTGAAAACCACTGCCTGCGATCGCCTCTCGCTGCGCCAGGACCCGGGAAAAATAGGCTCGGCCGGGCTGCAAGAAAAACCGCCCCGACTCCCGGTGGATCACCTCCACCCGGGTGCACCATCGAGCCAGCGCGCTCCGCAACCACTCCAGAGGCAAGGGCGAAGTCACGATCCACCCCAGGCGTCCGGGGCCAAGACTCAACTGATAACGACTGGCTCTGCTGAGCCGGGAGAGGAGAGGTTGGGCCAAGGTTAGGCCCTTATTCCAAAAACATAAAACCGAAGCGACTGGCTATCTGCGGCAGTTGCTCCGGGGGCTTGCTACGCCGGAAGACCCGAGGCCCGACCTGGACTTCCCCGCCCAGGGGTAGCACTCCACCCACCTCGATCATCTCCGGGGGGAGCGTTTCCATGAGCAGGCGGGTCCGGGTCAACTCTTCTTCCAGAGCGTCTCCCAAATCTTCGGCCACCCCGTGGCAGAGGTCCGGCAGCCCGAACTGAGCCATACCGTAGGTTCGAAACCACAGCTTGCCATCAGATTTTTCACTCAAACCGCTGCTGATAAAGAGGTAGGAGTGACCGGCCGAGAGTTCCTCCACCGGCAGGTGCTTCAAGGTTTCAGCCGAGAGCATGGTACCGCCTTCGGGGAAGGCGACGCCGGTAGCGCCCAATTCGAGCAACCTCCAGACCGGTCGGCAAAGGGCCTGGGTCTTGCTTACGGGGGTCGAGGGGTCGGAGCCGTCGGCCAGCAAAAAAACCAGCACCGTGGCACCGGCTTCTTCCATCTTCTGATACACCCGCTCGTCGTGCTTCTGGGGTCCCTCGTCGATGGCCGCCTTGACTTCCGGGGCCACCCCCTCGCTGTCGATCAAAAAGTGCCAGCGGGTGACTCGATTCCAACCCCCGTCCGGGTCGTCGGAAAGAACCTCACCGAAGGAGATAGGACGGGGCACACCGGTCGCTCCCCAACGACGTGGATTGAGCGGCTGGAGCTGGGGATAGTCCTTCTTCAGATCGCCGGTGAGCGAGGTCATCAGAGAGGGCGGCATCTCATCGAAAAACACCACCGCGTGGGAGATCCCCTTTTTGGGTAGGGGCAAAAGAATATCATCGACTTGAGACATCAAGGGTCACCTCCACTTTAAACGCCTTCTTGTTGCGCCGCATATCCAGACTCATGACATCACCCGCCTGTCTGCCGGACAGCAACTGGGAAAGATCGGGCAATCCGGTCAACAACTCTCCATCGGCTCGCACGATGACATCACCGGGCCTGATCCCCGCTGCTTCGGCGGGTGAAGCCGGCAAAACCGTGCGGACCAGGATCCCTCGTTTGGCGCCCAGCCCATACGATTCCGAGATATCCCTGGTGATGGTCGAACCGGTGATTCCAAGCCAGGGCTTGGAGGTGACCCGTTCCGGGGATCGCTGGAGCAAAGCGTTGGTCACCATCATGGCGTGGTCGATGGCGATGGCGAAACCCAGGCCCTGGGCCCGCTTGCCGCTTGAGCCTCCGGTGTAGACCAGGGTGTTGATGCCGATCAGCTTGCCGTCGAGGTCGATCAGCGCCCCTCCCGAGGAACCGGGGTTGATCGCTGCGTCGGTCTGGATCAGGGACTGATAATCGACCCCGTTTAGCTTGACCGAGCGCTGCAGACCTCCCACCGTCCCGATGGTCACCGTACTGGAAAACCCTAAAGGATCACCGATGGCGATGGCCGACTGACCGAGCTTCACAGCCGCTGAGGAACCGATTCGGGCCGATTGAAAGCCGCTACCGCTGATCTTGATGAGGGCCAGGTCGTGTTGGGGGGCCAGATGGAGGATCTGGGCGGTGTAGCTCTTCTCATCCACGGTCGCCACCTTGATCACGTCGGCGTTTCGAATCACGTGATGGTTAGTGAGAATGAGTCCGGTGGAGCGAATGATGACCCCGGAGCCGATCCCCGGCTCGCCTCCCGACTCTTTGTAGGTTCGAATCGACACCACGGAAGGCCGGGCTGCGGCAATGGCCTTGACCCTCCGCTCTTCCTCCTGGGCCGAGGCCCAAGTGCTCAACAGGGCGAGTACTATCATGAAAAGGGGATACTTTACAAACTTCATGGGTTATGAAACCACTCTCATCCATCTTCGTCGCTGATGGGGGTGTCGATATCGGTAAGAAATCAGACTCACCAGTTGATAAAAATAGGCCAGAGCCTCTTCGACCTCGACCTTGCCCCCTCCCGAGGAGCGCGCCTTGTGGACATACGGGACTTCCGTGAAGGTGCGATATCGCCCCCGCACCAGGACTTCCAAACCGATGCGACCGGTGGGATCCAGAGAAACGCCCTCCAGAACCTCTCTTCGGAATAAAAGAAAACCGGAGGTCGCGTCCCGAGCCGGGCAGATCGGCTGAGCGAGCAAAGCTGCGGCCACACTCAGGGCCTTGCGAAAGAAAGTCTCATCGCCCAGACCACCTTCTCGCACAAAGCGGCTGCCCGCCACCACTTCAGCCGGACCTTCCAGCACCGCCTCCAACATTTCCGGCAGAACACCCTCATCGTGCGCACCGTCGGCATCCATGACCCCCAGAATACTACCCCGGGCGCTCCGCCACCCTTCGATGACCGCCGAAGCCTGCCCGTACTTACCTGCTCGCCTCACCACTCGCAGTGAGTCCGGGCGGTCGGTCTCGAAGCTCTGGGCGAAATCGGCTGTGCCGTCGGGGGAGTTGTCGTCCACCACGATCACTTCCATGGGGGCCGACAGCTTCCGGCGTACACTCTGCAAGCGCGGCAATAGCGACTGCAACGCCCGATGTTCATTGTAAGTCGGGATCACCAGGCTCAATACCGCTGGGCGCCTCATGGGTCAGAGGCTCACGACTTTCCAGGCGGTCAATAAGACCTCGCAAATTTGCGCCATGTCGGCCTGGGAGCCGACCGCGATCTTCTCCTCGGCCTCAATCTCGTCCAGGGAACTCAAGCAAGAGTAGACCTGAACTCCTTGCTCGGATAACACCGTGAGTTCGGAAATGACTGGACTCCCTTCGATCGACAGTTCCACCGCGTCGTTGATCAGAACGATAGCCCGGGGCTTGGTGGGACCGTGAGCCAGGGCACCCAAAAAAAGCTTGGTGAGCTTTAAACCCAGCTCTTCGTTCCCTCTTCCTAACGCCTTGGAACCGAGAAAGATGACGATATTTTTTTGCTTTGAAGAGGTGGGAAGTCGCTCCGGGAGCCCTTCCTCCAACTCCGCAAAATCGCCGCGAATCATTCTGAGATAATGACTCAAGTCTCTCTCAGCAAAACTCGGAGGCACCGTTGGCTTCATTCCTTGTCCCTTCCAGACCGCAAATCCGGTCGGTCTTCTAGACCTCAGAAGCCTATTTTGGGTTAATCAGTGAGAAACCTTCAGGCTGCAACCTCTCCAGCCAGTTGTCGGCAGCACCTGATAGCCCCGGCCAGAGCCACCACCGCTCGACCCAGTTCCTGGCTGGTGGTGGTGGTACCCAGAGAAAACCTTATCCCATATGGAGTATCGAGAGCGCAAACGCCCCAGCGATCCAACTGGTAAACCAGATCTCGCGCAGATACCCCAGGAACCTCCAGGGAGAGGACGGCCGGATGGAACTCTCCTGTGGGGAGGTAGAGCCAGGGCAGTTGCACCTTTAAAAGTCTCAGCAGTTCGGTGCGCAGTCCTTGCAAGTACGCAATCCGATCGCTTCGCTCATCGGTCCAGAAGCACAAAGCCTGGGCAAAACCCACGATATTGGCCAGATTGTCGGACTCCAGACCGGAAGGGACGATCTCCACCCCTTCACCAACACAAAGGACTCCCAGCCCCTGGGGCCCACCGATGAGATGGCTGGAAAGGGTCAGGAGATCGACCAGAGCCAGGTCGATATCCCACAGGCAACCCAGGCTCCATTCCAGATGGAAAGCCACGCCCCGACTTCGGCAAAGGGCAGAGAGCTGCTCGATGGGCCGGCGGCAGCCGGTGTAACGATTCACCCCGGACAGGGTCAGGAGAACTGAATCCTCGGACAAAGCGCCTGCCACCACTTCGAGCGAGAGGTCTCCGCGGGAGTCCGGCTCCAGATAAGTCACGCGAAATCCTTGCCCCTCCAGGCTCTGGCAAGCGGCAAGGACACCCGAGTCTTCATCCACCGAGGTCACGATGTGCCCGCCCCCTCGAACTCGAGCCAGTCCCAGAATCGCCTCTTCAGCGGCCCGGCTTCCGCTCTCGGAAAAGTAGACCCGCCCTTCTTCTGCACCCAGACAGTCCTGGACCGCCCGGCGAGCTTCCTCGATCAAGACACCGGTCCGGCGGGCGTGGGCGTGAACGCCAGCAGAGTCTCCTGTGAAATGACAGAGAATCGGGAGCATCTTGTCCAGCACCTCTCTTCTTACGGGCGTAGCGCTGGCGTGATCCAGGTAGATCGTCTGATCGAGATCCATGGTCTTTCCTTCGAAACTGAAAAAGCCCCTGAGAAGGGACCTTTCGAAGAAATTCAATCTTAAGACACCTTCATCTTCCTCCGAAATCTCCGGAGCGGGAATTCGCACCGTTTTCCCTATCATTCTAGGGGCGGTTGCGGTGACGTC
>Ga0172382_10000611_pt1 | contig 66939 bp, 48 predicted proteins | sample Leawel138RmetaG_FD_122245 | JGI IMG/M metagenome (GOLD analysis project Ga0172382, IMG submission 122245) | Leachate microbial communities from a municipal landfill in Southern Ontario, Canada - Leachate well 138R metaG | ecosystem: Engineered > Solid waste > Landfill > Unclassified | place...
AGAAAGTCCGCAACCGACCCGAACAATTGCAAGCTTTGTTCCTCGGTCAAGCCGGATTTCTGGAAACTCAATCCCATAATGAATATGTGAAATCCCTGCAAAATGAATATGAATTTTTAAAAGCCAAATACAATTTGTATCCCCTCAGTGCTTCTGTTTTTAAATTTTTCCGCTTGCGCCCTCCTGGTTTTCCTACTGTCCGATTGGCACAGTTGGCTGCAGTTTACAGCCGTTATCCAAATCTTTTTACCTTTCTGACAGGAAGCAAATCTGCCGATAAAATCTACCCTGTTTTTTCGGATTTGGTACTGCCGGGTTTCTGGGAAAACCATTTTACGCTCGAAAAGGAAAGTCAACGAAAATCCGATAAGAAAATCAGTTCAGAACTCATCGAAAGGATAATCATCAATGTGATTGTTCCGGTAAAATTTGCTTATGCCAAATCTCTCGGGAAAGACATCAATGAGGAACTCATCGATTTGTTGGTTTCATTGCCGCCTGAAAAGAACACCATTATCCAAGAATTTTCAAAATTGGGTCTGAATGCCCAAAATGCATTTGAGTCACAAGCGTATTTGGAATTGAAAAAACATTATTGCGATTTGAAAAATTGCTTAAATTGCAGCATCGGTTTACAAATACTCAAAAATGTTCGATAAGCTTCGTAATTTTTTGGAATTTAATGGTTTCAATGTAATTTCTCGCATAGCTGACCGCTTCGGGGTCCGTGCTTCGAAACTGCGCTTGCTTTACATTTACCTTTCTTTTGTCACGCTCGGCATAACTTTCGGTTTTTATTTGATACTCGCATTTTTCTTATGGGTCAAAGATGGATTTGTCGTGAGAAGGAAATCGGTTTTTGATCTGTAATTTTTTCTTTTTTATGTTTTTGAATCTTTTTTAAGAATATCTTATAAAGAGTTATTTCGAAAATATTTTTTCCAAATATTTTTCAATCACATTTATAAATTGCTTAATTTAGAGGTTCATAATAAATTGGCATGAAGGGCATTAAGGGTATTCGGTACACGAAACCCCAACGTATGGGGATTGCTGCATTGGCACTGCTTTTGGCTTTGTCCGAATGGGGGATTTGGTTTTTGAAATCAGACGAAAAACCACGAGAACCGGTTGAGGTTCCTGCGGAACTTATCGCTTTGCAACAGCGGATTGATTCTACACCCACCCAATTTTCTTTCTATCGGCCCGTTCCGGTAGTACTCAAAAATTTCAATCCCAATTCGCTGGATGAAGATGATTGGCAAAAACTGGGGTTTTCACCCAAACAGGCGGCGGTTATTTTGAAGTACAAACAATCGCTCGGTGGCCGGTTTTCTTCTCGCCAAGAATTAAAAGAATGTTTTGTCATCAGCGAATCAAAATTCCAAGAATTGGAACCTTACCTATTATTACCCCAATTTTCGGATAAGAAATCTATGGTTGATTTTAAAAAGCCAAATCCCAAAACCAAAATCCACTACCGTCAATTCAATCCGAATGATTATTCCAAAGAAGACTGGATGGCGATTGGTTTCTCAGATAAACAAGCCGCGACGATTCTCAAATACAGGAAAAGTTTGGGTGGAAAATTCACTTCAATGGCTCAAATTCAAAAATGTTTTGTCATTTCGGAAGAAAAATTTGCTGAAATGAAACCTTATATGGTTTTCCCGGAACCCATGGTTTCCGTTGAGGAAAATAATCCCGAACCCCAACCTCCCGTATCCTCCACCATTCAAAAATTCAATCCCAATGATTTGACCCGGGAGCAATGGATGGAGTTGGGTTTTTCAGAAAAGCAGGTTAATACTATTTTCAATTACAAAAAGTCGCTTGGCGGGAAATTTAAGGATGCGGCCACGCTTCAGAAATGTTATTCCATCAGCGATGAGAAATTTGCGGAAATCGAACCCTATTTGACATTTGATTAGAAAAATAAGCAACAAAAAAAAAATCCTTATTTTTGCCCGCAATCCAAATAGAAAAACAATGAATTACAATACAGCCGAAAACCTTCAGATGATCGCTGAAACTGCAAGGGATTTTGCCAACCAGCACATTGCACCTTATATAATGGACTGGGATGAATCCCAAACATTTCCCGTCGATGTATTCAAAAAGCTCGGCGAAATGGGTTTTATGGGCATAATTGTTCCGGAAGAATTAGGCGGTAGTGGGCTTTCCTACCATGAATATGTAGCGATTGTCGATGAAATATCACAAGTGGATCCGTCCATCGGCTTGTCGGTTGCAGCGCATAATTCTTTATGTACCAACCATATTTTGACTTTTGGAAGCCAAGAACAAAAACAGAAATGGATTCCCAAGTTGGCCACGGGCGAGTGGATTGGTGCTTGGGGCTTAACCGAACACAATACCGGTTCTGACGCCGGCGGAATGAGTACTACCGCCAAAAGAGAAGGAGATTATTGGGTTATCCGCGGAGCCAAAAACTTCATTACCCATGCCATCAGCGGTGATGTGGCGGTAATCATGACCCGCACGGGTGAAAAAGGTGCGAAAAACAATGCGACGGCTTTTGTGGTTGAAAAAGGAACGCCCGGATTTACCTCAGGCAAAAAAGAGAACAAATTAGGAATGCGCGCTTCGGAAACCGCCGAATTGATTTTTGACAATTGTAGGGTTCCGGATGCAAACCGTTTGGGTGAAGTGGGAGAAGGGTTCAAACAAGCCTTGAAGATTTTAGACGGAGGAAGGATTTCCATCGCCGCATTGAGTTTGGGAATCGCAAAAGGGGCTTACAAGGCCGCTAAAAAATATGCGATGGAGCGACACCAGTTCGGACAAAGGATTGCGGATTTCCAAGCCATTAACTTCAAATTGGCCGAAATGGCAACTGAAATTGCCGCTTCTGAACTCTTGATTCAAAAAGCGTCTGAATTAAAAAACCAAAATAAGGAAATGACGACCGAGGGCGCAATGGCGAAATATTACGCTTCGGAAGCTTGTGTGAGGATTGCCAATGAGGCTGTTCAGATTTTCGGCGGATATGGTTACACCAAAGATTTTCCCGTCGAGAAATTTTACCGGGATTCAAAACTGTGTACAATCGGCGAAGGCACAACCGAAATCCAGAAATTGGTTATCGGAAGGAATATCCTAAAAGATTAAAATATTTTGTATAAAATTGCCGCACGATTCTATAAAGGAAGAAGATGAATTTTATAAATTCAAAAGTTTCCAGCATCATTTCAAAATAATTTTGGGAACTCAATAAACTTTTATATATTTGCAGCCTTAAAAAATCAGAGTTAATTATGTTGATCATACCAGTAAAAGACGGAGAATCCATTGATAAAGCATTGAAAAAATACAAACGTAAGTTTGATAAAACCGGTGTAGTGCGCCAGTTGAGAAGCCGTCAGCAATTCACCAAACCGTCTGTACTCAATAGACAACAACGCTTGAGGGCAAGATACAAACAACAGATGATCAGCCGGGAAGAGGCATAAGATTATTCTTTAAAAATACAACCTGTTTCATGGAGTTTGATTAACTTTGTGAAACAGGTTTTTTTTATGTCTATAACCAAGTTTGTGGATTATCTGGAACTCGAAAAAAAATATTCCTCCCATACAGTTTTAAACTACAAAAGGGATTTGGAAGAATTCCTCGGATTCTATCAATGCGAAACGGGCGGTTCGGACATCAGCAAAGCCTCTAAAATCCATCTTCGTTCTTATTTGATGGAATTGTCCGGAAACTCAATTTCGGAAAGAAGCATCAACCGAAAAATCAGCTCGCTTCGGGCTTATTATAAATTCCTGTTGAAGATTGAGCGGATTGGGACTTCGCCGGCCGCTCACCTCAAAATACTAAAGCAGTACAATCAAGTCCGGATTCCTTTTTCCGAGGAAGAACTTTCCTGTTTATTCGATTCAGACGACATTTTCCCTACCGATTTTATCGGTATGCGTGACCGTTTGGTGTTGGAGTTGTTTTACCAGACCGGAATCCGCCGGAAAGAATTGGTTCAATTGAAACTCCAAGATGTGGATTTTGAGGCGAAGCAAATCAAGGTATTGGGAAAAAGGGATAAAGAACGTCTGATTCCCTTAAGCGAGAAATTGCTTTCGCAACTCGAAAACTATATGGAAGCTCGTAACCAAAGGTTCTCAACCACATCCGATTTGCTTTTTCTGACATCCAAAGGAAAAGCTTTTTACGATAAACTTGTTTATAAAATAGTTAATTCATACCTTAGTCTGGTCAGTACGAAGCAAGTAAAAAGCCCTCATATACTGAGGCATAGTTTTGCTACTCACTTGTTAAACGATGGTGCGGAATTGAATGCCGTCAAAGAATTAATGGGTCATTCCAGCTTGGCAGCCACGCAGGTTTATACACATAGTAGCATAGAACAATTGAAAAAAGTGTTTAACCAAGCTCATCCCAGAGAGCAACCAAAAAACTAAAAATTATGACAATTAACCTTCAGACAGTAAATTTCAACGCGAAAGACGGATTAGAAGAATACGTTGAAAAAAAAATAGGCAAATTGGATCAGTACTATGATAAAATACTCGCAGCGCAAGTTCACCTCAGAGTAGAAAATACATCCGAAAAAGACAATAAGTTCGTTGATGTCAAACTCGAAGTACCGGGTGATGACATCGTCGTAAAGAAATCAGGCCAATCTTTTGAAGAATGTATTGATTTGTCGGTAGATACCTTAAAGAAATTAATCATCCGTAAAAAAGAGAAAATAGCAGACAAATAAGAGCAGAAAAAATATTTTTTCAAAAATTTGGAGAATTCGTAAAACTTCGTACATTTGCAGTCCGTTAAAGAAAAACGGACTGTTCTTTTACATAAAAATGAAGATTTTGATGCCGGCATAGCTCAGTTGGCCAGAGCACGTGATTTGTAATCTCGGGGTCGTGGGTTCGAATCCCTCTGCCGGCTCTGACACATCAAATTCGGGGAGATACTCAAGCGGCCAACGAGGGCAGACTGTAAATCTGCTGACTATGTCTTCGCAGGTTCGAATCCTGCTCTCCCCACTATCAAAACTTCATTTTCAGGATTGGATAAGGTCAATTCAGTTGACTGGTTAAAGTATAAGCGAGAGTAGCTCAATTGGTAGAGCTTCAGCCTTCCAAGCTGAATGTTGCGGGTTCGAGTCCCGTCTCTCGCTCAACTTCGGCCGATGTAGCTCAGGGGTAGAGCGCTTCCTTGGTAAGGACGAGGTCACGGGTTCAAATCCCGTCATTGGCTCAGGGTAAGAGTTTTGCACTCAAAATTTAGAATGAAGGAGAATTCATGAAGTGAAATTAAAGGTGTTGGGCAAGGATGCTCACCACTTTTCGTGTTGAAACAATTTAGAAATTAGTATAACAATAGAAATTATTTAAAACAATGGCAAAGGAAACCTTTCAGCGTAATAAGCCGCACTTGAATATCGGAACTATCGGTCACGTTGACCATGGTAAAACCACATTGACTGCAGCGATTACCAAAGTATTATCAGACGCAGGATTGTCTGAAGCAAGATCTTTCGATCAAATCGACAACGCACCTGAAGAAAAAGAAAGAGGTATTACCATCAATACTTCACACGTAGAATACGAAACAGCTAACCGTCACTATGCGCACGTTGACTGTCCGGGTCACGCCGACTATGTTAAAAACATGGTTACTGGTGCTGCCCAAATGGACGGAGCAATCTTAGTGGTTGCTGCAACTGACGGTCCGATGCCGCAAACCCGTGAACACATCCTTTTGGGACGCCAGGTAGGTATTCCAAGAATCGTTGTTTTCATGAACAAAGTTGACATGGTTGACGATCCGGAGTTATTGGAATTGGTTGAAATGGAAATCAGAGATTTGTTGTCTTTCTATGAATATGACGGTGACAATGGTCCTGTAATCCAAGGTTCCGCTTTGGGAGCTTTGAACGGTGAGCCAAAATGGGTTGAAACCGTTATGAACCTAATGGCCGCAGTAGATGAGTGGATCGAACAACCTGTTCGTGACCAAGATAAGCCATTCTTGATGCCGGTAGAAGACGTATTCTCTATCACAGGTCGTGGTACCGTAGCAACAGGTCGTATCGAATCCGGCGTAATCAACACCGGTGATTCAGTTGACATCGTAGGGATGGGCGAAGAAAAATTGACTTCAACCATTACCGGAGTAGAGATGTTCCGTAAAATCCTTGACAGAGGTGAAGCGGGTGACAACGTAGGTTTGTTGTTGAGAGGAATCGAAAAAGGCGATATCCGTCGTGGTATGGTAATCGCAAAATCAGGATCCGTGAAGCCCCACAAAAAATTCAAAGCGCAAGTCTATATCTTGACCAAAGAAGAGGGGGGTCGTCACACACCTTTCCACAATAAATACCGTCCTCAGTTCTATGTTCGTACCACGGACGTAACCGGAGAAATCCAGTTGCCGGAAGGAGTAGAAATGGTATTGCCGGGAGACAACTTAACCATTACAGTTGATTTGATTCAGCCAATTGCGTTAAATGACGGTCTTCGTTTCGCTATCCGCGAAGGTGGTAGAACAGTTGGAGCCGGTCAGGTTACTGAAATTCTTGATTAATCTAAGAATTAAATAATAAATGAGGTAAAGGTGTTTTCGACTCAAATCCGGAAGCACCTTGTCTCACATACGGGCATAGTATAATGGTTAGTATCGCGGTCTCCAAAACCGCTGGTCAGGGTTCGAATCCTTGTGCCCGTGCATCGGACAGCATTGTTGGGGAGCGAACCAAACGCTTAGGAGCAATTCCTTTCCGGCACTGTTGAAAACAATATAGAACAGATGAAAATAATAAACTATATAAAAGAATCTTATTACGAATTCAGAGACCACGTGACCTGGCCTTCATGGCCCAGCCTGCAGCAAGATACAATCATCGTAGCTATTGCAACGGTCATCTTAGCTGTTTTCTTGTACTTGGTTGATACCTTCTTCGGAGATGTGGTGATTAAAAACATATTTACATTTCTGAGGTAAACAACAATTTGATAAGAAAAGATTATGAGTAATAAAAAATGGTACGTACTTAAAACCGTCAGCGGACAAGAAGCTAAGGTAAAAACCTACATTGAAAATGAAATTCAGTACCATCAATTACAAGATTTCATTGGACAAGTAGTCGTGCCGATGGAAAAAGTAATTCAAATCAGAAACGGGAAAAAAGTCCAAAAAGAAAAAGTTCACTATCCCGGTTATGTAATGATTGAAGCGGAATTACAAGGAGAAATTCCCCATATCATCAAAAACATCCCTGCCGTCATCAGCTTTTTAAGCGCTACCAAAGGAGGCGACCCTTTGCCGATGAGACAAGCAGAAGTAAACCGGATGTTGGGTAAGGTCGATGAATTGGCAGAATCCGACGAATCAATGATCAATATTCCTTACCTGATAGGAGAAACCGTGAAAGTCATCGATGGCCCTTTCAACGGATTTAACGGAACCATCGAAAAAATAAATGAAGACAAACGCAAATTAGAGGTCATGGTATTGATTTTCGGTCGTAAAACCCCTCTTGAACTGTCTTTCATGCAAGTAGAGAAAATTTAGGCTGCTTCCAAATATATACGCTTAATTTTAATTAAAACAAAATGGCAAAAAAAGTTGAAAAAATTGTAAAACTCCAAGTGAAAGGAGGTGCTGCAAACCCTTCCCCACCGGTTGGGCCGGCATTGGGTGCCGCAGGCGTCAACATCATGGAGTTCTGCAAACAGTTTAACGGACGTACACAGGAAAAACAAGGTCAGGTTTTGCCGGTGGTGATTACTGTCTACCAAGACAAATCATTTGATTTCATTATCAAAACCCCACCCGTTGCAATCCAGTTGATGGATGCCACCAAGATCAAAAAAGCATCTGGTGAACCGAACCGTGTAAAAGTAGCATCCATTTCTTGGGATCAAATCAGAACTATCGCTGAAGACAAAATCCAAGACATGAACTGCTTTAATGTAGAGTCCGCAATGAAAATGGTGGCCGGGACAGCTCGTTCTATGGGTATAACCGTAAAAGGAGGACAAGCTCCGGAGTAAAACATTTAAAAGTAAAAAAATGGCTCAGTTAACAAAGAAGCAAAAGGAAGCACAAGCTAAAGTAGATAAAAGTAAATTGTACACTATCGACGAAGCCGCAGCTTTGGTAAAAGATGTAAATACGGCAAAGTTCGACGCATCTGTAGATATAGCGGTTCGTTTGGGGGTTGACCCTAAAAAAGCGAATCAAATGGTTCGTGGCGTAGTTTCATTGCCCCACGGAACAGGTAAAGATGTAAAAGTCTTGGCTTTGGTTACACCCGATAAAGAAGCCGAAGCAAAAGAAGCCGGCGCAGATTATGTGGGTTTAGACGAATACTTGGATAAAATCAAAAACGGTTGGACAGATGTGGACGTGATTGTCACCATGCCCGCCGTGATGGGGAAATTAGGTCCGTTGGGACGTGTTTTAGGTCCAAGAGGTTTGATGCCGAACCCCAAAGCCGGAACCGTAACCACTGAAGTAGGTAAGGCAGTTTCCGACGTGAAAGCCGGTAAAATCGACTTCAAAGTAGACCGTTACGGAATCATCCATGCCGCCATCGGGAAAGTGTCTTTTGAACCTGAAAAAATAAAGGACAATGCAGCGGAATTGGTTTCGACTTTGGTTAAACTAAAACCGACCGCAGCAAAAGGTACGTATATGAAAAGCATTACCCTCTCCAGTACAATGAGCCCGGGAATTGCAGTAGATCCAAAAAGTTTAAACGCATAAAAGTAAGTAATTATGGCAATGACAAAACAGGAAAAAGCGCAAATGATCGACGATCTCACCGCTGTATTAGAAGAGTCAAACATAGTTTACCTTACTGATATTGCAGGTTTGAACGCGTCCAACACGACTGAACTGAGAAGAGCTTGTTTCAAAAGCGACATCTCCCTTCGCGTAGTGAAAAATACCTTGTTGAAAAAAGCAATGGAGCGCGTAGAAGCAAAAGACTTCGAAGGGCTTTATGATTCATTAAAAGGTAATACGGCCATTATGATTTCCGACAAAGGAAATGCACCGGCCAAAGTAATCGAAACTTTCAGAAAGAAATCCGATAAACCGATTCTTAAAGGAGCTTGGATTGACCAAGCGGTTTTTGTGGGCGACGACCAGCTTCAAGCACTGTCGAACCTGAAATCCAAAGAAGAATTGGTGGGTGAAATCATCGGCTTGCTACAATCACCATTGAAAACAGTTGTTTCTCAATTGCAGTCAGGTGGCCAAAAAGTGGCAGGAATCGTGAAAACCCTTTCCGAAAGACCCGAGTAAGTACGCACTCATATTATTATAAAAACGTTTCAAGTCCAAGTTCATCGTTACAAGTTAATTGAATTCAACTTTCAAACGGAGCTTTTAAAACCTGAAACAAAAATTAAAAAGTTGTTCAACAAAAAATTAATTAAAAATGGCAGATTTAAAACAATTAGCTGAAGATTTAGTAAACCTAACCGTAAAAGATGTAAACGAGTTGGCTACAATCTTAAAAGACGAATACGGAATTGAACCCGCTGCAGCAGCAGTTGCAGTTGCCGGTCCTGTTGGCGGTGGCGATGCCCCGGCTGTGGAAGAGCAAACTGAATTCGACGTAATCCTTAAATCAGGCGGTGCAAGCAAATTGGCCGTGGTTAAATTGGTAAAAGACTTAACCGGTAAAGGTTTGAAAGAAGCGAAAGATTTAGTAGACGGTGCTCCTCAGCCTGTAAAAGAAGGCGTTTCCAAAGACGAAGCTGAAGCTTTGAAAAAACAATTGGAAGAAGCAGGTGCTGAAGTTGAATTGAAATAATTCCGATTTCACCAAATAACAAAGGCTGTCTCCATGAGGCAGCCTTTTTATTTTCTATTAAATTCTAATTAAAATTTGGTGTCTTTCCGACAAAGGAGGAATCTATGTAATTAATTTATTAATTTTAATATTTCTCGTTCAGCATTAAATTTTAATAGAATAATATTGTACAATCCCATAGATATTTTGTACATTTGCTGTCCTTTTGAGAGCAATAAATAGTTGTAACTAAGTAAGTTTTTGATTTTGAACTCTTTTCGTGAAAACGAAAGGGGAATTTCCATTTATAGCTGTTCCAACTGTTTTTGAATTCAAAAGGAAAAATAAGAAATATTTTGCACTACACTGTGAAAAGATATACCAGTGTTGCAGTTAAGCAAAGGCTAAGTTAAGGCAATTGTTTAATATTTTTTGAGATTCAAAATATTTTTTTAACCCATTTCTTAAAATTTTTATGAGTAAAAGAAGCAACAAAACTCAGGGAAATCAGAGAATCAGTTTTTCTTCGACCAAAGTTCAATCCGAATTTCCGGACTTTCTTGACATCCAGATCAAATCTTTTGAAGATTTTTTCCAGTTAGAAACGCGTCCTGACCAAAGAGGAAACGAAGGTCTGTACAAAACTTTTGCTGAAAACTTTCCGATTACTGACACCCGAAATCAATTCGTTCTTGAGTTTCTGGATTATTTCGTAGATCCGCCAAGATATACAATCGACGAGTGTATTGAAAGAGGGCTTACGTACAGCGTTCCTTTGAAGGCGCGTATGAAACTTTTCTGTACAGACCCGGAACACGAAGACTTCGAAACCGTTGTTCAGGATGTTTATTTGGGAACGATTCCATATATGACGGCTTCCGGTTCATTCATTATAAACGGAGCGGAGCGTGTCATTGTTTCCCAGTTGCACCGTTCTCCGGGCGTTTTCTTTGGCCAGTCTTACCATGCCAACGGAACCAAATTGTATTCCTCCCGAATCATTCCTTTCAAAGGTTCTTGGATTGAGTTTGCTACCGACATCAACAGTGTGATGTATGCTTATATCGACCGTAAGAAAAAATTGCCATTGACGACTTTACTTCGCGCAATCGGATACGAAAGAGACAAGGACATTCTTGAAATTTTTGACCTTGCGGAAGAAATCAAAGTAAGCAAAGCTTCCATTAAAAAAGCGATTGGGAAAAGGCTTGCCGCCCGTGTTTTGAACACTTGGCATGAAGATTTCGTAGATGAAGATACCGGTGAAGTGGTGTCCATCGAACGGAACGAAATTATCTTGGACCGTGAAACGATCATCGAAAAAGACCATTTAGACCAAATCGTGGATTCAGGTGTGAAAACCATCCTCGTTCACAAAGAAGACAACAAATCGGCAGATTATGCCATCATCCACAACACCCTTCAAAAAGACCCGACCAATACGGAAAAAGAAGCGGTGGAATACATATATAGACAATTAAGAAACGCCGAGCCGCCGGATGAAGAAACCGCAAGAGGAATCATCGACAAATTATTCTTCTCAGACCAACGTTATTCATTAGGTGAAGTAGGGCGTTACCGATTAAATAAAAAATTAGGCTTAAGTATTTCAGAAGAAACCCAAGTCCTTACCAAAGAAGACATCATTTCCATCATTAAATATTTGATTGAACTGGTGAATTCAAAAGCAGAAGTCGATGACATCGACCACTTGTCAAACCGTCGGGTAAGAACCGTTGGTGAACAAATGGCTGCCCAGTTCGGCGTAGGTTTGGCACGTATGGCCAGAACCATCCGTGAAAGAATGAATGTCCGTGACAATGAGGTGTTTACACCAATTGATTTGATCAATGCAAAAACACTTTCTTCGGTAATTAACTCGTTCTTCGGAACCAACCAGCTTTCTCAGTTCATGGATCAAACCAATCCGCTTTCTGAGATTACGCACAAACGCCGTTTGTCGGCCTTAGGCCCCGGAGGTCTTTCCCGTGAAAGAGCCGGTTTCGAAGTACGTGATGTTCACTATACACACTACGGAAGGCTTTGTCCGATTGAAACACCGGAAGGGCCGAACATCGGTTTGATTTCTTCACTTTGTGTTTTTGCCAAAGTGAATAACCTCGGATTCATCGAAACCCCTTACCGAAAGGTAAACAACGGGAAAGTGAATTTGTCCGAAGAACCGATTTTCCTTTCTGCGGAAGAAGAAGAAGAAAAAGTAATCGCCCAGGCAAATGCGCCAATCAATGAAAATGGCGAATTTATAAACGACCGTGTAACGGCCCGTGAAGACGGAGATTTCCCTGTCGTGGAACCGGAACAAGTCCAGTTGATGGACGTTGCGCCCAATCAGATTGCGTCTATTTCAGCGTCTTTGATTCCTTTCTTGGAACACGATGACGCAAACCGAGCATTGATGGGATCCAACATGATGCGCCAAGCTGTTCCTTTATTGAAACCGCAGGCACCGATTGTGGGTACAGGACTGGAAAAACAAGTCGCCAAAGATTCCCGGATTTTGATTAATTCAGAGCGGGAAGGAACCGTTACATACGTTGATGCCGATAAAATTTCAATCAAATACGACCGTACCGACGATGAAGAATTGGTAAGTTTTGACAATTCGGAAAAAACCTATCAGTTGACAAAATTCCGAAAAACGAACCAAGGAACCACCATCACCCTAAAGCCGATTGTGAAAATAGGCGATCGCGTAGAAAAAGGACAAGTCCTATGTGAAGGTTATGCGACCGAAAACGGCGAATTGGCCATCGGTAGAAACCTTGTGGTAGCGTTCATGCCTTGGAAAGGATTTAACTTTGAAGATGCGATTGTAATCGGGGAGAAAGTTGTTCGTGAAGACTGGTTCACTTCGATTCACATCGACGAATATTCATTGGATGTCCGCGATACCAAATTGGGTATGGAGGAATTGACGCCCGATATTCCAAACGTTTCGGAAGAAGCAACCAAAGACCTCGACGAAAATGGAATGATTCGAATCGGAGCCGAAGTAAAACCAGGCGATATCCTGATTGGTAAAATCACACCAAAAGGAGAATCTGACCCGACACCGGAAGAAAAATTATTGCGCGCCATTTTCGGTGACAAAGCCGGTGACGTGAAAGACGCTTCCCTGAAAGCTTCCCCTTCTTTAAGAGGAGTCGTAATCGATAAAAAACTGTTCTCAAGAAGCGTCAAAGACAAACGAAGAAGATCTCAGGACAAAGCAATCATCGATAGTGTAGAAGCAGAGTTCGATAAGAAATTTGACGAATTACGCGATAAATTATTGGAGAAACTGTATATCCTTTTGAACGGGAAAACTTCACAAGGTGTATTCAATGATTTGAATGAGGAAGTCATTAAAAAAGGAACCAAATATTCCCAAAAAGTTTTAGCCGGTGTGGAAAACTATTTGCACTTGACCGGTGCCGAAAGTTTATGGGTGGTTGATGAAGACAAAAACGACCAAGTCAAAGAATTGCTCCACAATTTCAAAATAAAATACAACGATTTACAAGGTACATTGAACAGAGAAAGGTTTACCATTTCTGTCGGAGATGAATTACCTGCGGGAATTGTGAAATTAGCAAAAATCTATATCGCCAAAAAACGAAAATTGAAAGTGGGCGACAAGATGGCCGGGCGACACGGTAACAAAGGAATCGTGTCCCGAATCGTTCGCGATGAAGACATGCCGTTCTTGGAAGATGGAACACCGGTGGACATCGTATTGAATCCGCTTGGGGTACCTTCCCGTATGAACATCGGTCAGATTTTCGAAACCGTTTTGGGTTGGGCAGGTATGAAATTAGGCGAAAAATATGCGACGCCGATTTTTGACGGAGCAAACATCGACCAAATCAATGATTTGACCGAAAAAGCAGGTTTGCCTAAGTTCGGAACAACTTATTTGTACGATGGCGGAACCGGAGAAAGATTTGCCCAAAAAGCAACCGTCGGTGTGATTTATATGCTGAAATTAGGCCATATGGTGGACGACAAAATGCACTCTCGTTCCATCGGTCCTTACTCGCTCATCACCCAGCAGCCGCTTGGTGGTAAAGCACAGTTCGGAGGCCAGCGATTTGGAGAAATGGAGGTTTGGGCACTCGAAGCTTTCGGTGCGTCCAACATCCTTCGCGAAATCTTGACGGTGAAGTCCGACGACGTAATCGGTAGGGCAAAAACCTACGAGGCAATCGTCAAAGGCGAGCCGATGCCGGAACCCGGAATACCGGAATCATTCAACGTATTGTTGCATGAATTACAGGGTCTTGGATTAGACATAAATTTAGAAGAATAATTTATTGGTTTAAAGTTAAAAGTCTCAGGTTTTAGTAAATTCTGATTCAAAACATTAAACATTAAACAAAATTGAATATGTCAACAAAAAATAAAACAAGTAAATTTTCAAAAATCCGTATCGGGTTAGCATCTCCTGAAACCATTTTACAGGACTCAAGAGGCGAAGTCTTAAAGCCTGAAACGATTAACTATAGAACGCACAAACCGGAACGAGATGGTTTGTTTTGCGAAAGAATTTTCGGCCCTGTAAAAGACTATGAATGCGCCTGTGGGAAATACAAAAGAATCCGATACAAAGGAATCGTTTGTGACCGTTGCGGCGTGGAAGTTACCGAAAAGAAAGTCCGCCGCGAGCGAATCGGGCACATCAATTTGGTGGTTCCCGTAGCCCACATCTGGTATTTCCGTTCTTTACCCAACAAAATCGGTTATGTTTTGGGATTGCCTTCCAAAAAGTTGGATATGATTATCTATTACGAAAGATACATCGTTATCCAGCCCGGAATAGCCAAAGCACCCGAAGGAGGCGAATTGATGAAACTGGACTTCTTGACCGAAGAAGAATACCTTGATATCTTAGACACCCTTCCCTCAGATAATCCTTATTTGGAAGATACGGATCCCAATAAGTTTATCGCCAAAATGGGTGCGGAAGCATTGGAAGAATTATTGAAAAGAACAGACTTGGACGCGCTTTCCTATGAACTGCGCCACAAAGCACACCATGAAACTTCCAAACAAAGAAGAACCGAAGCTTTGAAAAGGCTACAAGTCGTTGAATCACTTCGCGAATCAAATATTGATTACGTTAACCGTCCGGAATGGATGGTGATGCGTGTGATTCCGGTGATTCCACCTGAACTTCGTCCTTTGGTTCCATTGGATGGAGGCCGTTTTGCCACCTCCGATTTGAACGACCTTTACCGCCGGGTAATCATCCGTAACAATCGTTTGAAAAGATTGATGGAAATCAAAGCACCGGAAGTAATCCTGCGCAACGAAAAACGGATGTTACAGGAATCAGTCGATTCACTGTTTGACAACACAAGAAAGGCCTCTGCGGTAAAAGCAGACGGTAACCGCCCTTTGAAATCGCTTTCCGATTCCTTAAAAGGGAAACAAGGTCGTTTCCGCCAGAACTTATTAGGAAAACGTGTGGATTATTCTGCCCGTTCCGTAATTGTCGTTGGCCCAAGTTTGAAGTTATTCGAATGCGGATTGCCAAAAGACAAGGCAGCCGAGCTTTACAAACCATTCATCGTTCGGAAATTAATCGAAAGAGGGATTGTAAAAACCGTAAAATCTGCCAAGAAAATCATTGACAGAAAAGAGCCGGTTGTTTGGGATATTTTGGAAAACGTATTGAAAGGACATCCCGTATTGCTGAACCGTGCCCCGACTTTGCACCGTTTGGGAATCCAGGCTTTCCAGCCGAAATTGATTGAAGGCAAAGCGATTCAATTGCATCCGTTGGTATGTACGGCTTTCAACGCCGACTTTGACGGTGACCAGATGGCGGTTCACTTACCGTTAGGGCCGGAAGCGATTCTCGAAGCCCAATTGCTGATGCTCGCATCCCAAAACGTATTGAACCCGGCCAATGGTTCCCCGATTACCGTTCCTTCACAGGACATGGTCTTGGGGCTTTACTATATGACCAAAGCCGGAAAAAATGCGAAAGGACATGGCATCACCTTTTATTCTCCCGAAGAAGTAGAAATCGCTTACAACGAAAAAAGCGTTGATTTAAACGCCCAGATTAAAGTGAAAACCATTGTTAGGGAAGGTGAGCAATTGTTGGAGAAAATCATTGAAACAACCGTAGGAAGGGTTTTATTCAACCAAATCGTTCCCAAAGAAGTAGGATATGTAAATGAGGTGCTTACCAAGAAGTCATTGAGAGCCATCATCAACAATATTTTGAAAATTACCGATTTCCCTACCACTTCGGCTTTCTTGGACAAAATGAAAGACTTAGGTTTCAAAAACGCATTTGAAGGAGGATTGTCATTCAGCTTGGGAGATATTTTGATTCCGGATCAAAAGAAAGATTTGATTGCCACAGCGATTGACCAAGTCGAGGAAATCAAGATGAATTACAACATGGGATTGATTACCAATAACGAACGATACAACCAAGTAATCGACGTTTGGACCAATACCAATGCCACGCTGACCGAAATCGTAATGACGCGCATGACCGAAGACAAAGACGGATTCAACTCTGTTTACATGATGTTGGATTCGGGTGCACGGGGTTCCAAGGAACAAATCCGACAGTTGTCCGGTATGCGTGGTTTGATGGCGAAACCCCAAAAAGCCGGTTCTTCCGGTGGTGAAATCATCGAAAACCCGATTGTATCCAATTTCCGTGAAGGACTTTCGATTTTGGAATACTTTATCTCTACCCACGGTGCGCGTAAAGGTTTGGCCGATACCGCTTTGAAAACAGCCGATGCCGGTTACTTAACCCGTCGTTTGGTGGATGTCGCCCAAGACGTAATCGTTATGGAAGAAGATTGCGGAACATTGCGCGGTTCTGAAGTTTCCGCATTGAAGAAAAATGAAGAAATCGTGGAAACCCTTTCATCCAGAATCTTGGGTAGGACGTCCTTACACGATGTTTACAATATCGATACCGGCGAAAAACTGGTTGCTGCAGATGAAGTCATTCAAGAAGAAGCTGCAGAAGCAATTGAAAAAGCCGGAATTGAAAATGTAGAAGTACGTTCTCCATTGACATGTGAGGCAAGAACCGGGATTTGTGCGTCTTGTTACGGTAGAAACCTCGCTACCGGAAAGCAGGTGCAGAAAGGTGAAGCCGTCGGAGTCGTAGCCGCCCAGTCCATCGGTGAACCCGGTACACAGTTGACGCTTCGTACCTTCCACGTCGGTGGGGTTGCCGGAGGTGTTTCTGAACAATCTACTTTGATTGCGAAGGCCAGCGGACGTGTGGATTTTGATGATTTGAGAACGGTTAAAAGTGAAGATGAATCCGGTAACATGGCCGATGTCGTGGTTTCCCGTTCAACGGAAATGAAATTAATCGATGCTGAAGGAAATGTCCGCATGACCAATAACATTGCCTATGGTTCCATCCTCAGAGTAAATGACGGTCAGACTGTTTCCAAAGGCGACGTGATTTCAAGCTGGGATCCCTATAACGGGGTTATCATTGCCGAAAGTTCCGGTAAAGTCGAATACGAAAACATAGAACAAGGTTCCACTTTCCAATTGGAAATTGATGAACAAACCGGATTCCAGGAAAAAGTTATTTCTGAATCGCGTAATAAAAAACTGATTCCTACATTGAAAGTAATCATTTCCGGAGGGGAAGAAAAAGTTTATAACCTTCCGGTCGGCGCTCACTTAATTGTAAATGACGGAGAAAAAATCAAAGCCGGTAAGGTTTTGGTGAAAATCCCGAGACGCTCCGCAAAGTCCGGGGACATCACCGGAGGTTTGCCAAGGGTAACCGAACTCTTCGAAGCACGTAACCCTTCCAATCCGGCAGTGGTTGCAGAAATCGACGGAGTGGTTTCATTCGGTAAAATCAAACGTGGAAACCGCGAGATTATGGTTGAATCCAAAACGGGAGAGAAATCTTCCTATTTGGTGAAATTATCCAACCAGATACTTGTTCAGGAAAATGACTTTATCCGTGCGGGAATGCCGCTTTCAGACGGAGCCATTACACCCGAAGACATTTTAAGAATCAAAGGGCCAACCGCGGTTCAACAATATTTGGTGAATGAGATTCAGGAAGTTTATCGTTTGCAAGGGGTGAAAATCGATGACAAGCATTTCGAAATCATCGTCCGCCAAATGATGCGGAAAGTAAGGATTGTTGACTCAGGAGACACCCGTTTCTTGGAAGACAGTTTGGAACACAAAGATGATTTCTTGGAAGAAAACGACCGCGTATTTGGAATGAAAGTCGTGGAAGAAGCCGGAGACAGCGATAACCTGAAGCCGGGACAAATCATCTCTGCAAGAGAATTTCGCGATGAGAATTCGAAATTGAAACGCGAAGACAAGACTTTGGTAACCGCCCGTGATGCGATGCCCGCAACGGCTGAGCCTATATTGCAGGGGATTACGAGAGCTTCGCTTCAAACCAAGTCCTTCATGTCGGCTGCATCCTTTCAGGAAACGACGAAAGTCCTCAACGAGGCAGCCGTAGCCGGAAAAGTAGATCATTTGAACGGACTGAAGGAAAATGTTATCGTGGGCCACTTGATTCCTGCCGGAACAGGTTTGAAGGAATACGAGAATATCATCGTAGGTTCCAATAAAGAATATGAAGAATTGGTAAGTGCAAAATCTGTATTATAATGGCTGAAGAAAAGAAAAACATAGACATCGAAATCAACGATCAAGTAGCCGAAGGGGTTTATTCCAACTTGGCGGTCATCAACCATTCACCATCCGAATTCATTGTGGATTTCATTCAAATGATGCCCGGTGTTCCAAAAGCAAAAGTGAAGTCCAGAATCATTCTGACACCACAACATGCCAAGCGCCTTGTACACGCTTTGAATGAAAATGTTCGCCGTTACGAATCCCAATTCGGTGAGATCAAAGACCAACACCCACCAGCTATGCCGTTCAATTTCGGCCCTCCGGGTGAAGCATAACTTCAAACAAAACCTCGTCGAAAGACGGGGTTTTTATTTTTTAGATTAAACTAAATCACCCTATTCTCAATTCCATTTTAGAATTTGCCTCAAAATAATTAGCTTTGCCAAACAAAACAAAAGCTATGGCTGACTACAAACTGATACTGCCCGCTATGGGCGAAGGTGTGATGGAAGCAACCGTCATCAACTGGTTGAAGAATGTCGGGGACATGATTGAAGAGGATGAATCCGTGGTAGAAATCGCGACAGACAAAGTAGATTCAGATGTTCCTTCTCCTGTATCGGGAAAATTAAAAGAAATTTTGGTAAATGTGGACGGAGTCGCAAAAATCGGTGAACCCATAGCCATTCTCGAAGTTGAAGGTGAAATGGCTTCCACTGAAGAAACCGCTTCGGCTCCGGAAGAGGATTTCTTAGAAAACCAAATTCCGCCTGACGTAGCAGCAGAATTGCAAAAACCTTTGCAACCTTTGACTGTTGACACGCCGTCTTCCGGTAAATTTTATTCGCCATTGGTCAAATCCATTATCCGGCAGGAAGGTATTTCCGTTGCGGAATTGGATGGAATCCAAGGTTCCGGAAAAGAAGGAAGAGTGACCAAAGAGGACATCCTGAAGTTTGTAGAAATCAAAAAATCCGGAAAGATTCCTGCTCCCGCAGCAGCAACTCCCAATCCCCAAACCCAAGCGGCTCAGCCAAAACCACAACCAATCGTGGTCTCCGGTGATGATGAGATCATCGAAATGGACCGGATGCGTAAAATGATAGCACAAAACATGGTCGCGAGCAAACAAATCGCACCGCATGTGACTTCATTCATCGAAGCAGATGTGACCAACATCGTTCTTTGGCGCAATAAGAACAAAGATGAATTTCAGAAAAAAAATGGTGAAAAAATAACCTTTATGCCGATTTTCATCGAAGCCATTGCGAAAGCCATCAAAGATTTTCCAATGATCAATGTCTCGGTGGACGGTGACAGAATCATTAAAAAGAAAAACATCAATATCGGCATGGCAGCGGCATTGCCAAGCGGAAACCTGATTGTTCCGGTCATAAAAAATGCCGACCAATACAGTCTTGGCGGATTGGCCAAACAAGTAAATGACTTGGCCAACCGTTCGCGTCAAAACAAATTGAAACCCGAAGAAATCCAAGGTGGAACTTATACCATTACCAACATCGGGAGTTTTGGGAATACTCTGGGAACCCCGATTATTCCCCAACCTCAGGTAGCCATTATGGCGGTGGGTGCCATCATTAAAAAACCGGCTGTTGTAGAAACGCCTCAAGGAGATGTCATCGCAATCCGACACAAAATGTATTTGTCCCATGCCTATGACCACCGGGTGGTGGATGGTGCTTTGGGCGGAATGTTTGTGCAAAGGGTTGCCCAATATTTGGAAGCTTTTGATTTGAATACGCCTGTGTAAGTGAAATTTGTAACGAATTCAAAATAAAGAGATATAAAAAAACGCCACTTTTTGAGTGGCGTTTTTTATCAGTTCAATTTAGAATTATAGGCAATCTCCTTCCATTTCGCTAATCCAGTTGGTAACCAAGGTTACGCCTTCTTCATGGATCAGTGAACGCCCAATCATCGGCATTTTAATCATTTCCAAATCCGTATTCATACGGTGGTAAAGAACCGATTTCAAAGGGTTTCCAGGCGCAATGATGTGGTCTGCTTCTTGGCCGATGATTCCGTTGATATTGATATTGGGTTCCACACAAACACCCAAAGCATTATAGTCGGGAATCGGAGTGAATTCAAGCCTTACGGGATAAAATTCTGCGTAGCCGCCGTCGATGTGACAATGCGCGCAGTTCATCTCCATATAGGAACGCGCCCTCAAATCCAAAGATTTGGAAGTATCGTTGTAATCGGCGATAGAGGCAATTTCACCGGGCGAACCGGGATTCAAATAACCGAATTCCTCCCATTTGGTAATCTGGTTTTTCAAACCGTCTGCAAAGTTCAACGCAAAGTTGATGTTTTGGGGTTTGGGGCCAATCGGGAAGGCAGTGTTGTTAACATAATGACACATGAAACATTCGTTTCCGTTGGGAATCCTGTAATTCACGTTCTTGGTAATACCGTTTTGCACCCATTCGATGGGGACAAAACCGCCATCCAAATCAAAGGTTGCCTCTGTTTGCTCGTCATTCCAAATGTAGTTGGCAAAAATCCATTCGTTTGGTTTTTTGATCATCAGACGGGTTTCGATGATTTTTTTTGTATTTCCCGGTAAAACATTTTCATAATAAAAATTTTTAATCAAAACTGTTCCGGTTGGGAAATCAAAAGATTTATTGTCCGCTACGTAACTGGCACTTTGGCCGTCCGGCATCCAGATGAAACGGTTTTTCAGCGCATAATCCGTAAAAAGTTGTGAGGCAGGTTTAAAAGGTAAAACCCCGTAAACCGGGTCGAAACCGGACATCGGCGATTTGAAAAAATTATAATCTGAAAGCTTTTGATAGGGCACTGCATTGATGTCGAATACTACAGGCGAAACTTCTTCCGGCTCTTCATCAATAGGCCCGTCATTGTCAGAAGAACAGCCGATTATGGAAAATGAAATTAGAAAATATAGAAATATAGATTTGCGATTCAGGAACATCTTTTTTGTTTTTTTAGAATGAAAAATACCCTCATACAAAACGGTACAAGGGTATTTTTATTTTAGCATAATTTTATTGTTTGATGAATTTGAAAGTGGATTTTTTACCGTTGTCGTCAATGGTGATGACGTAAATCCCTTTGTTAAAATGCGAAACATTGACTTTGTTGTCGGTTAATTTTCCTTTGTAAACCAAAGCTCCGGTCAAATGGTGAATTTCCACATTTGAATTTTCCAATGATTTTCCTTGTACATACAAATCAGTTTTCACGGGATTCGGATAAATTGAAACTTTCTCTAAATTCACGTCATTCACCGCCATTTGGTGTTCGCCTTCTACAATGACCAAAGTCGAATTGGTGTCGGGGTTTTCAATCGTGTCCACAATTCCGGACGGCCAGCGTACAATCACCTGCTCGATTTCGGTATCGGTTCCGATTCCAAAATGGGTATTCAATGAACTCATTTGGCTAAAGCCTTCGCCGCTTCTTACATCGCGGATTTGTTTGCCCATTGCGCTGTAGATTTCCACCCTTGCCGCGATCCCGTTTCGGTTGCTTACGGTTCCGATAGTGTTTATTTTAAGCCAGTTATTTTCGTTTCCATCATTGTAATAAATGGTTCCTTGGGTGTAAATGTCTAGGAACCCGTCGTCATTCAAATCGCCCACACTTGCTGTTGAAAATGGAACATTGACTTGTGTAAAGGTCATATCGCCGTTGTTAAGCAATACTTTGTTACCGCTTCCGAAAATGTCAACGTATCCGTCGTTGTTAAGATCCACAGGGACATATTCCCAACTGGTTCCGGTAAAGGTGTCAATTCCAGACCCGGCCGTTACATTGGTAAAAGTCCCGTCTCCGTTGTTTTTCATTAACTTATGTCCACCCGTGCTGAAAGAACTCACCCCAACCATTGCATCCATAAATCCGTCATTATCGTAATCAGCCCAAGCGGTCGACCAGGTTTGGGTTTTATTGTTCATATTGGCAGCAGCAGCGACTTCCGTAAAAGTACCGTCTCCATTGTTTTTATACAGGTTATCGGTATATCGATCTTCGCCGCCACCACATTTGGAAATATGCAAATCAATGTGACCGTCATTGTTGTAATCGATCCAAACAGAACCGTAATGCCCGCCGGTAGGGAAGTCTCCCAATCCGCCTTGGTGAAAAGTCATATTGTTGAAACCATCGTTGATGAAATAGACAGAGGGTTGCACATCATGGCAAACATAGGCGTCTAATTTTCCGTCGTTATTGATGTCAACAAAATTGGCACGCTGTGAAAAAATATAATTAGAAGGGGATTTTTCCATAAAACCGTTTCCGGTTCCGTCAGAAAGCATAAAAGTTGCGCCGTTTCCTCCGCCATACAACAGGTCGTTGTAACCATCTCCGTTAAAATCCCCGGCGGTAAGCGACCAACCCGGCATATTATCAGCATGTGGGGTGGTGAAGTTTGCGGATTCAAAACCTGTCTCAGTCTGGTATAAGACATGGATATTGGTTGAACCTACCGATACAATATCATCCAAATAGTCACCATTCATATCTACTACGCACATTTTATAACTACCGGATGCGGGAACCGTTTCCGGGCTAAAAGACAATTGGGCATTTAAACTCATCGATAGAGCCAAAGCCGATAAAAGTAAAATTTTTGTTTTCATATGTTAATTATTTAATTGCAATTCGGTTCCAAAGAATCAATCCATTGGGTAATCATTTGCACGCCTTCTTCATGGATGACGGTTCGCCCTCGTAAAGGCATTCGGATGTTTTCCAAGGTGGTATTGATTCGGTAATATAAGGATGATTCCGCGTGGTTCCCGGGTTTGATGATATGGGTCGGACTCCCGTCTACCCAAGGCGTAATGTTTTCATCGGGTTCAATGCATATCCCTAAATTTTCCGGTTCAGATGTCATGTTGAAAGCAAACCTCGGCGCACGATAATTGCAAAATCCTTCCTCAGAGTGGCAATGCGCACAGTTGATGTCCAAGTAAGATCGAACCCTTAATTCCAGATTTTCTGAAGTATCCCGATAATCTCTAACGGTTTGGATTTGGTTGGGGAAATCGGTTAAATAACCAAAATCTTTGAGTTTATGCAACTGATTTTGAATCCCGTCCGCATAATCGAAATCTTTATTCAAGTTTTGAGGTTTGGTCCCAATGGGTAAAGGAACTTCGGCGATGTTGTGGCAAGAAAGGCATTCGGCACCATTCGGAATCCGGTAATTCACTTCCTTAACCTGTCCGTCCTGCATCCATGTAATGGGAACATAACTTCCCTCCATATCGTAAACCGCCTCGGTTTGTTCCTCGTTCCATACATAATTAAAGAAAAGCCATTCGCCTTGGTCGCGGATCATCAAACGGGTTTCCAACAATTGTTTGACATTTTCAGGTAAGACATTTTCATAATAAAAATGCTTCACCAAAATCGTCCCGTCCGGGAAATCCAAGGTTTTAGCATCACCCGAATAAGTAGCAATTTGGTTTTTCGGCATCCAGATAAATCGTTTTTTGGATGCGTAATCGCTGAATAAGGGAGAAATTGGTTCGTAGGGGAGCACACCATAAACCGGCACCATGTCTGAAAGAGGTGATTTGAATAAATTGTAATCAGACAATTTCGGATAAGGAATTTGGCTCAAATCAAGTACCACAGGCGAAACTTCTTCCGGTTCATCATCCATGAAACCGCTGTCCGAAGAACATCCGACAAAAAACAAAAAACATGTGAGGAGAAAATAATAAACCTGCTTCATTCGGAACTCAAAAATAACTTGTGTAAAAATCATTCGAAGTTAAAAAAAATTATGTGATAATTATCATTTTATAAAGTAATTTCATCCGGTATTCCTTATTTAAAACGATTTAATATATTTGAATGTGTTCAAAACAGGTGATAAAGTCAAGATATTAGACGATGACGGACAAGGCGTCGTTATCCGCGTGCACAAAAACACTGCAACCATTTTAAATAGTTTCGGCTTCGAAGAAACATATGGTTTTTCGGAATTGATACCGGTTCAGGACTTGGCAGTAGGGGATTTCAAACTCCTTCCCGAAGATGATCCTAAGCCGAAAAAAACTTCCCCTAATCCCGAGATTTTGAAAGAAATTGATTTGCACATCGGTCAACTTTTGGATTTTCATTCGGGATTGTCCAATTTTGAAATCTTGCAAATCCAATTAAGTAAAGTGAAATCAGAAATTGAGTTGGCGCGCAAAGAAAAACGCAACCGATTGGTGTTCATTCATGGCCATGGCAGCGGGAAACTTCGGGAAGAACTTCATAAAATGCTGGCTTCTTATCCGAAAATTGAATTTTACGATGCTTCTTTCCGGAAATACAAACTCGGCGCGACGGAAGTGAGGCTATTCTAATTTTTTAGGCTTTTTATTCCGCGGATGGTGTTCCAGGATGGCCTTTCGAATCATTTTGTCGTCCAGATGCGCATAAATTTCGGTGGTGGTTATGCTTTCGTGTCCCAACATCAACTGAATCGAACGCAGGTCTGCGCCGTTTTTCAACAAGTGTGTGGCGAATGAATGCCGAAATGTATGCGGACTGACGTTCTTAGAGATGTCGGTTTTTTCCACCAGATTTTTCAACAGGGTGAAAACCATTACACGCGTTAACTTTTTTCCCCTTCGGTTCAGGAATAAATAATCTTCAAAACCCGGTAGAATGATTTGGTGGCGACGTATTTCGTCCCGGTAAATCCGAATGTATTTCAGTGTGAAATCGGAGATCGGCACCAATCTTTGTTTGTTCCCTTTTCCCGTTACCCGGATGAAATTCTCTTTCCAAAAAATATCCGAAAGTTTCAAATTGATTAATTCCGAAACCCTGACACCGCATCCGTAAAGCGTTTCCAAAATCGCACGGTTCCGCTCACCTTCCGGACGGCTCAGGTCGATTGCGGCGATGATTTTGTCGATGTCGGCCGTGGAAAGCACGTCCGGCAGTTTCATGCCCAATCGCGGATTTTCGAGCAATTCCGCAGGGTTGTCCGCTCGCCAATCTTCCCATTGGAGATAGCCGAAAAAACTTTTGATGGAAGATATCAAACGGGCTTGGGAGCGGGGCGCGTATTTTTCTTTGGCGAATTGATACAGGAATTCTTCCACTTCATTCTTAGAAATATCGATAGGGCCATGGGGCGAAAAATTTTTTAATTTTAAAATGTCGCGCAAATAAGCTTCAACCGTATTGGCCGATAGATTTCTTTCCAGTGTCAGGTAAGATTTGTATTCAGAAATCGCTTCGTTCCAATCCATTTAAGAAGGATTCTCCAGTTCCATCACTTTGCTAATCATCGAATCCTGAGTTGCCCAAGCGCGGTAAAGTGCATTGACACCAAACAGCTGTTCGGCAAGGGATGCTTTCAGGAAATCTTTTAAAACCGACTCATCTGCTTCACTGACCTGGTCTTCCCGAACGCCTAAGACGCCTAAAAATTCCAGATAAACAGGGGTGGCATCATAGTAGCGAAGAAAGAAATTTTCTTCTACCCAGAAAGGATGGTAGCGGTTTTCTTCTACTTTTTTGAATATAAAATCTTCCGTATCCCGCGACCCGTTGTGGTAAATCCATTGTCCAATTTTAGAGGAATCAATCGGAACGAATTCGTCGGGAATAATCCCGCCACCGCCATAAACGATTTTTCCCGAAGGCGATTTGTATTCCAAATCTTTGTTGAATTTGATGCTGTCTTTGGTGTAAAGTTCACCACTCTGTAAACGGCGGTAAATTTCGTCTGAATACGCAGCGTTCCCTTCATCGTACGGCCTTTGGATAGATCGGCCGGAGGGTGTATAATACCGGGCTACGGTCAGTCTCAACCTTGATCCGTCTCCCAAACTGATTTCACGTTGTACCAAACCCTTGCCGAACGAACGCCTTCCGACGATGGTGGCACGGCCGTATTCCTGCAATGCGCCGGCGACGATTTCGCTGGCGGAAGCCGAACCTTCGTCAATCAATACGAAAACTTTTCCGTCCTCGAAAATACCCTTGGAAGTGGCGTAAATGTATTTTCTTTTTTCTTGCTTGTCTTGGGTGTAAACGATGAGTTCCTTTTCTTTTAGGAATTCATCTGCAATCTTTTCGGCAACCGTCATAATCCCGCCGGGATTGCCTCTTAAATCAAAAACCAGGGATTCCATTCCTTTTGATTTTAATTTTTTCAAAGCATCGTGGACTTCCTCCGCGGAATGTTCGGCAAAACGAATGAGTTTAATGTAACCGGTTTTTTCGTCAATCATAAAAGAAGAAATCACACTGGGCAAAGGCAGGTTTGCTTTCCGGGCTTCCAACTCCATTTTTTGTTCATTTCGCCAAATCTCCAAGCTGACACCGGAAGCGTTTCCGCCTTTCAGCAATGCAGTGGCTTGGTCTGTTGTTAAATCTAAAATGTCAATCCCGTCGATTCTGAGTATTCGGTCGCCGGGAAACAATTTCCGGAAGTTGGGGCTTTCGGGCAAAACCGTTAGGACCACAATGGTATCTCGGTATGATTTGACCTGAATTCCGATTCCGTGGAAACTGCCGCTCATTTCTTGTGTGACCCTTTGGATGGATTTTTTGTCTAAATAAGTGGTATGCGGGTCTAACTGGCTGAGCATTTGGTTGATGGTCTTATCCACCAAGCTGTCGGTGTTGATGTCTTCGATGTATTGGTTGTCAATGAGGGAAACCAGTCGACGGATTTTCTGTTCGTTGTCACTGTATTCCAAGCCGACGAGTTTATCGTTTTCATCGACCGCTATATCGTATTTCTTGCCAATCATGAAACCGGCAATGAATATGATAAGGACCATCAGGATGATGTTGATTATTTTAAATAAGAGCCTCATTTCAATTCATTAAATCAATCGCCGAAAGCTGGAACAGGGCAACATTCGCTTTTCTCAAAAATTCCAGCCCGGAAACATCTTTGTATTCTTCAAAATAAACTACTCTTTTGATGCCCGATTGGTGGATGAGTTTGCTGCATTCCTTGCAAGGGGAAAGGGTAATGTAAAGCGTGGAACCGATACAGGATTGGGTGGAGGCGGCGACTTTGAGGATGGCATTGGCTTCGGCATGGAGTACGTACCATTTGGTGTAGCCTTCTTCATCTTCGCAACTATTTTCAAAACTGACGGGCGTTCCGTTGTAACCGTCTGAAATAATCATTCGCTCTTTGACGATGAGCGCGCCGACTTTCCTTCGTTCACAATGGGATAATTTCCCCCATTCCATCGCCATTTTCATGTAAGCTTTGTCGTATCTCAACTGTTTTGCATCCATTTGTTTTGAAATTTAACCTTTCCTTTTACGGAATGAAACTTTCCGTTGCAAGTTAGAAAAAAGAACGCCTCGGTAAAATGAATTAAGAAAAGTTTTAGAATTGCCGTTCCGGTCAAATTGATTTTGTTAAAATAAAAGAAGTAGCACGCTCTACTGTACTGATGCCTCGGGTAAAAACGATGGAAATCTTCCTTCCTTCATCGGTTTTGAACAATTCAATCATTTCAGGAAGTGATATTGTTTCCCTTTTTTTGCCATCGAATTCAATCAAAACCGAAGCATCGGCAGGAAGGTGGCTATTGGAAACATGTGCTTGGAAAACGCCGATTTTCCGGCCGTTCACATAACGAATCGCATCGCCCTTTTGGATGCCCGCTACGGCCGCCGGGGAATTTTCGCGAACATAAACAACTTCCAGATAAGGAAGCTCCGGAAAGGGTTGGTAGAGTTCAATGCCGGCCATGTTGTAATTGAATTCATTCTTGTATTTTGGATTGGGTTTGAGAAATAACTTTCGGTTGCGGTAGTCATAAATCGTGGTAAACCGATTGAGGATTTCGCCGCCCACCGTTCCGTTGCGTTCCTTGCGGTTGATATTGGTAGTCGAAAGGCTGTCAGGGAACGAAGTGGTAGGCAATTGCAATTTGGTCGTTCCCAATTCCAAAAAATTAATCCTCGATTTTTTCCCGTGTATTTCGCCGTTCAGGCCGAATCCCAAGTAATCGTCGATGTGTTTGGGCGGGATGCTGATATTTTCTTTTTCGTCCTCAAACAACCAAATGGCGTCCCAGCTGCCCGAATCAATCAATAACTTTAAAAGGACTTCTTGCCCGTTGATATCGGAATTTGCGCTGATGTAAGGTTTTTTCTTGATAATCTCCAATGGGATTTCATCAAACTTCCTGATTTTGCGCCGTTTTTTCCGGTAGAAATAATCATGGTTGTAAAACGAAATCTTATTTTGGGTATAATTGATTTCCGTCACAAAGTCAATGAGCAAATCATAACCGATGATGCCGTAAATAGGTATGCCGAAACGGCTGCTGAGGTTGAATTCTTCTTCAAACAACAAAACGATGTCGGTTGCTTCGGATTCGGCATCGCCTAATCGCAACTGATTGCTTTTCGATAAATAAGCTTCCAGTTTTCGCGTATTTTGTCCCAAACCGGAAATGACTATCGGTTTGCCTTTTTTCAACTGAAAATGATTAATCGCCTCGGTATTGGTGATGATGGTATGTGGAGAACCGGTATCGATGACGAAATTCAATGGCACCGAACCATTGATGGAAACGGGAACCACGACCAAGTTACCCACTTGCTGACAGTTCAGCGTGAATTTTTCTTTTCCCTCGGCCATTTGGAATCTTTGCCCATTCAAACCGATTGGGAATTGACAAACAAATAAAACGAGGCACCAATAAAATCCTTTCATCCATACTAAATTACAAAAATTTTGAAAATAGCAGCAGAAGAATTTTTGAACAAAAAAGATTTAGAAAATCTAAGATGCTTCCAGTGATTTCCCATCTTGGTAATTCAAATGAAATCCGCAAATAATTAGGCTATTTCGGTATAATTTGTATTTTTATCCTAAATACCCGGAAATGCAGCGAAAAATTAGTTTTAGAATTGTCTTGTGTCTTTTTCCTTTTGTTTTATTTGCGCAGGAAAAATCAGGTTACCAAACCACTCAAGGTCATACCGGCGATTCGCCCTTTGACCAAATTTATGATTTATTGCCAACGCCCAATGGATTCCGGACAGCAGCCGGTGCGCCGGGCCATGCCTATTACCAGCAGCAAGCAGATTATGTGATGGACTTGGTGCTGGATGAATCCAATAATATATTGCATGGAGAGGAGACCATCACTTATACCAACCATTCACCGGACGTTTTGGATTACCTTTGGGTTCAGTTGGAACAAAACATCCGACGGCAAGATTCGCCTATGCACGGGATTTCCCAGCGGGCGGCACCGCAAAATCCGGTCGATGTCCATGAGTTTGCCAAGACTTTTATGTACAAAACTTTTGATGGCGGCTACCAAATACATTTTGTAAAAGATGCGAAAGGGGAGGATTTGCCGCATTTCATCAATGAGACCATGATGCGTGTAGTTCCGTCGAAGCCCATCGGCCCGAATGAGACTTTCGTATTCAAAATTAAATGGTCTTATTCCATACCTAATTTCTTTGAAGTAGGAGACCGCAATGGTTATGAACCGCATGAAAATGGAAACATTTATGCCATGGCGCAGTTTTATCCGCGGATGGCAGTTTACAATGATGTGGAAGGTTGGCAGAATATGCAGTACCGTTACCGTTCAGAATATACTTTGCCCTTCGGAGATTTCAAAGTAAACATCACCGTTCCGGCAGACCATATCATGAATGCGACGGGAACTTTGACCAATGTTCAAGAAATTTTGACCAAAGAGCAATACCAACGTTACCAAAAGGCGAAAACAACTTTTGAAAACCCAATAATGGTTGTAACCGAAGATGAAACCGACCGGCGAATGGCAGCAGGAAGCAAAGGAAAAACAAAGGTTTGGACATTCGAAGCGGAGAATGTACGCGATTTTGCATTTGCGACTTCACGGACTTATATGTGGGATGCGATGGCGGTTCAAGTCGGGGCATATACACCGATGGCAGAATCGGTTTACCCAAAGGAAGGCGGAGATTTATGGAAAGACCTTTCGACGAAAGCCGTGGCCCATACCCTGAAATGGTATTCCCATTATACCTTTGACTATCCTTATCCAAAAGCGGTTTCGGCCAGTGTGCAACGGCAAGGGATGGAATACCCGATGATTTCCTTTAACGGATACCGAGCCAACTCCGACGGAAGTTACGGCGATGAACAAAAGTATGGCCTGATTAGTTTGATAATTCATGAAGTCGGGCATAATTTCTTTCCCATGATTGTCAATTCGGATGAAAGGCAGTGGACTTGGATGGATGAAGGTTTGAATGTTTATTTACAGATTTTGGCCGAACAGGAATGGGAAGCGGATTATCCTTCCCGACGCGGGAAAGCGGTTCAAATTGTTCCTTATATGCAGTCGAAACAGGAAGATATGATGCCGATTATGACCCAGGGCGATTTGCTGAAACAATTCGGCAATGAAGGCTATTCCAAACCGGCGGCCGGCTTGCATATCCTGCGCAACACGATTGTCGGGAAGGAAAATTTTGATTATGCATTCAAAACCTATGCAAGGCGTTGGATGTTCAAGCACCCGCAACCGGCAGACTTTTTCCGGACTTTGGATGATGCTTCGGGAACCGATTTGGATTGGTTTATTCGAGGGTGGTTCTTCAGTACCGAAGTGGTGGACTTGGGGGTGCGCAATATTGTCCGCCTGTATCCGCAGGAAGTCGAGACTGAAGATGGGAAGCGGATTGGTTTCAGTAATCAACCGGTATCGGGAGATATCTACCGCTCAAATATCCTCAAGGAATACCTTTCTCAAAACAATGGTACGGAAATATATGGCACACCCTGGTATTTTTATGAAGTGGAATATGAAAAAATCGGTGGGATGTTGATGCCTTTGTTGGTGGAATTTACTTTTGAAGACGGTTCCACGAAAGAGGTTCGTTATCCGGTCGAGGTTTGGCGTTTTGCGCCGGAATCTTTGAAGAAATTCTATGGGTTCGAAAAGCCGCTCAAGTCCATAACCATTGATAAATACCAGGAAACGGCTGATGTGAACGAGTCCAATCATTTCTTGGAAGTAAAATCCTGATGTCGATAAAGAGATTTATCGGTTAATTCATTCGGATAAACCTTCATTCCTACATTTAATTCTACTATTTATTGAACCGTGTGCCGGTGCACCTTCGGAAGGGGTTTTATGACAAGTTGTCAGGGGTAGTTGGCAGAATTCAAGGTAGTTGGCAGGAATTATTGGGTAGTTGGTTTAAGAAAGGCAAAAGTTAAAAGGTAAAAGTTGGTTTGGCAAAATAACAACAATCCTTCGATCCTCCTTCGGCGGACAGGCAGCTCAGCATGACGGGTACTTAAGTTGAATTAGGGGTTTATGTCATGGTCTGCCGCGTCATGGTGAGCCTGTCGAACCACGATCCTCCTTCGGCGGACAGGCAAGGAGTTCAGCATGACGGGAACTTAGGTTAAATAGGTGGTTTCTGTCATGGTGAGTTGCGTCCCACCCATTTTGTCCATTGAAAAGTTAATCAGGAAAAAGAAATGCCCGGGGTTACCGGGCATTTTGCTTGAATCAATCTGTGTATTCTTTGAATAAAACCCTGCGGTTTTCGATGTTTTTCCAAGTAGGGCAATTGGAGGCGGGGTTGCACTCGGGGTATTTGAGGTCGGTTTCGCCTTTTCCTACGGGGATTATTTGGGTTGCCGGCACGCCTTTGTTGACCAAATAGCGTACGACTGCGGCGGCTCTTTCTTGGGACAAGGTTTGGTTGAACTGTTCGCTGCCCGAGGCGTCGGTATGGGCTTCGACGTAGAATTTGTAATCCGGGTGGGACTGGAGCACATCGAAGACGGCGTTTAGTTTTGAATAGGAAATGGGGCGGATGACGGCCGACTTGTAGTCGAAATCGATTCCATGAATCAATTCGTTTAGGTTTTCGATGATGGTTTCAATCTCGGCTTTGATTACATCGAGCGGGCAACCGTTATTGGTTGGCGGGCCGGCGATGGTGGGGCATTCGTCGATGGAGTCGGGAACGCCGTCGCCGTCTGCGTCGAATGGGCATCCGGTACCATCCACCCGGATTCCGGCCGGGGTATCGGGGCATTTGTCTTGGAAGTCGCAAACGCCGTCTTCGTCTTGATCCGGACAGAGGATGTCTTCGGAATTGCTTTTTGAGGTGGCGGTTTTGGGGTCTGCCCATTGGAGGGATTTGTTGTGTCTGCCTATTTTGTAATGGATGCCGAGGGAGACGGTTACCAGATTGTCGTCACGGCCTTCTTCGGTATCGGCCAAGGTAAATTTGCCGGGAACGGGTGCGCCGGAGGCGTCGAACTCTTCGTCACCGCTCATCACGTACATTCCCCTCAATTCTAAATCGAATTTTGGGTTGAGTTTGTATTTAAGCCCTAATCCAATTTGGCTAAATACAGACCTTTCGTCAAAGCCCACTTTGTCGATGACCGACCAGTTGGGATAAGGACCGCCAACGGAGCGGCGGGTGGTTTCATAGGTGATGAGCCCAAGACCGCCATAGAAATGGGCGGCCCATCTCAAATCGGTGCGGTTGTCCATGCGTCGGAGCAATTGGCTCAAGTTGATGTGGCCTAAAATCGTACCCCCGGTATAGCTGGTTTTGCCTTCCCAACGTCCGGTATAGTCTATGTGGGGGCCTTCGGCGTATTGGAAGGTTTTCCCGGTTTGAATCAACAAGGACATGCCGAATGCGTGGGTAATTTCTTTGGTCAATTGGAGCTGGAAATCGTAACCGGGTGTGAAGTGGCCTTTGTTGGTACTGACCAAGTCGGAATTTTGGAGGGCGTTGCCGCCGATGAAAAGGGCGACATGCCAGTCGTTGAATTGCTTGTCTTCGCTAGTGAACCGCTTTTTTTCGCCCGGAGGGGTCTGTGCGGATAAATGGACACATAGGAACAGCAATGATAAGACACCGATAAAAGGTAGTTTCTTTACCATAGATTTATTTTTTGGTGGTTGGTGGTTTACAAACGTTTATGTATATAAAGTTTGCCTGACAAATGTATAAAAATAATCGGTTCCTTAATATAAGAGCAGTTTTTTTACAAATGTCCGGGTATGGATTTGCGGATGGGGCAGGGACAAATCCTGTGATTCGAAGATTAAATCCCTGAAACCAAGTAGGTCGATGTCGATGATCCGGTCTTCATATATTTCTTTTTGGAGATAAACCCTGCCCATTTCCGATTCGATGGATTTCACGGATTTCAACAAACCAATGGGTGAAAGCGGGGTAGAAATCCAAAATATTTGGTTGAGGAAACCATGTTCCGAAACGAAACCTTCGGGTTCGGTCTCCAAAATGATGGATGAGCGGATGATAGTGCCAATCCTTTTCTCAATAAGGGTTTTTGCATCCGATAAATTCTTTTCTTTGTTGCCTAAATTGGTTCCGAGTAACAAAACAGCATGGTTGTGCGACATATCTGCAAAGTAATAAAATAATATAACCTAAAATAATGAAAAAATTCTTTGGAAATGTATTGACCGTCATCGTCGGGAATTTCCTGACATTTACCTTGATTGCCTTGGTGATTGGCGGCCTGATTTTGGTTTCTTCCATTCCTTCCCTTTTCGAGAGCAAAGGCCCGAAAGACGGTTCGGTGCTGGAACTCACGCTGAATTCACCCATCAAAGAAAGCAGCATGGACGATGAAGTCACGCTTTTTCCGTCTTCGGAACCATCGGTGTATTTCAGGGATATCCTGTTGGCCATCGAATCCGCCAAGGAGGACGATAAGATAAAAGGCATCAGCTTGAAGATTGGTAATTTCAACGGTGGTTCTACACAATTGGCGGACATCCGTTCGGCTTTGGAAGACTTCAAATCGGACGGTAAATTTATCTATGCTTATTCGCATAATTCTTCGCAAGGAGGTTATATCCTCAACTCCGTGGCGGATTCGGTATTTCAAAACCCGCTCGGAATGGTGCTTGCCCAAGGATTGAGTGCGGAAGTAATGTTCTTCAAGAACTTTGGCGATAAATTCGGGATTGATTTCCAAGTCATTCGCCACGGTGAATACAAATCGGCGGTGGAGCCCTATCTGCGCGAAGACCTTTCTCCCGAGAACCGGGAACAATTAGACCTGATATTGAACGATATCTGGTCGCATATGTCCCAAAAAGTAATGGCATCCCGGAATTTAACCGCGGAACAATGGCAAACGGCTGTGGACAGCCTATATAGTTTCAACCCGCGCAAAGCACTCCAATTCAAATTGGTTGATAAGCTGGTGCAGGAAACGGAATACGACCAAGCCCTTGCGGACAGGTTGGGTCTGGAAGTGAAAGAAGACGAAAGCTTGCAGGAAGTACTGGACAAGCACAGCATCTCATTGGATGCCTATGCAGCAACCCTGAAACCGGAAACCGGCAAAGACCATGTAGCTGTTTTGTATGCTTCGGGAGCCATTATGCCCGGCGAAAGTTTCACCGGAATCCAGTCTGAAACCTATAAAAAGACCATCCGGGATTTGAAAGAAGACGACCATGTAAAAGCGGTAGTATTGCGCGTGAATTCCCCGGGCGGAAGTGCGGATGCTTCAGAGGAAATTTTGTTTGAATTAAAGGAACTGCGTAAAGTGAAACCCGTGATTGTTTCCTTCGGTGACGTGGCTGCATCGGGCGGATACTACATCGCGATGGAAGCGGATTCCATTTTTGCACATCCAGCGACGATTACCGGTTCTATCGGTGTCTTGGGGATGATGCCCAGTGTGAAAAAATTGGTGAATGATTTGGGGATAACCACGGATTATGTCAATACCAATGAAAATTCAGATTTCCTGAAAACACCCTTCAAGCCGCTTTCACCCAGCGGACTCCAGGCGATGACCGAAATGACGGAAAACGTCTATACGGTATTTGTTCAACACGTGATGCAGGCCAGAAATATGAGTTTTGAAGAAGTGGACGCCATCGGCGGTGGCAGGGTTTGGTCAGGTGTCCAAGCCAAGAAACTTGGGTTGGTGGATGCTTTCGGCAGCCTGAACGATGCCATTGCAGTTGCTGCCCAAAAAGCGGGATTAGACAAATATGCCGTGATTGATTACCCGTTCCGCAAAGGCGGCTTTGAGGAATTCATGGAACAATTCCAAGGCGTCAAAACAGAGGCTTATGTCAAGGAACAATTAGGCAACGATTATTATAATTTGTATATGGAATTGAAAGCCATGCGTGAATTCAACGGTATCCAGACCCGTTTGCCGTTTGACATTAAAATCAGATAGGATATTCTCTAATCTCTCCTTAAAGAGGGGGAATTAGGAAGGTTCAATATATAATCCATTCGGATAATACTATAAAAAATCCCTGTTACCGGAAAGTAACAGGGATTTTTGATATTGTAGGTGAAGGGTTTTACATTTCTCCGCCTTCCATGTCTTCGCCCATGTTCATTTGGCGTTCCTGTCTTCTTTGGTCGCGTTTGGACTGGTTGAATCGGTAGGTGAAATTCAAGTTGAAACTTCGCACGCCCCATCTGTTTTCACCATGGACACGGAAGTTTTCTCCGAATGAATCGTATTCCCAACCTCGGGAATCCAGTAAATCACGCACATTGAAGGTAATGGTCGCATTGTCGTTGAACAGGTCTTTGCTCAAGGACAAATCCATGCTGTACATGCCTTTGCGTTCCATCTGCGCGGTTTTTTGTCCGCCCCTGTAATTGCCGGATAATTGTAGGCTGAATTTCGCAGGCAGGGTAAAGGTGCTGCTCAAACGCCCGAACCAGCTTACACCGTCGCCATCGAAAAGAGTGGTACGGGTAATGGTTTCACCCGTTTCAGCGATGGTACGGGTTTCAGTTAATTCGCCTTCGGTTTTGTATCCGAAAACGTTGACGTTCCCCATCAGGTTCCACCATTTCCAAGGCCGGTAGGTAAAGGTCAGGTCGCCACCGTACCGTTGTTCGGTTCCTACGTTAACGGGTTTGGTAATCAAAGCACCGTTGTCCGCAATAGATTGGTAACGTTGGATATTGTCTTGGGTATGTGAAAAATAAACGTTTGGCGTGACCATCAGTTTCCCGATTTTGGTGATGTAAGACAATTCAAATGCATCGGTATATTGCGGGTCTAAATCAGGGTTTCCGGTAAAGATATTCCGGTTGTCCGAATAGGAAGTGAATGGAATCAAGTCCCATCCTCTAGGCCTTCGTACCCGTCGGCTATAGCTCAATTGAACTTGGTCTTCGCTTTCAAATTCATAATTCAAAAATAGACTGGGGAATAAATCGGTGTAGTTCTTCCGGGTAATGCTGTTGTTCAAAATCGAATTGACTTTGATTTCAGAACGTTCGGCTCTCAGTCCCGCGAAGAACGAAAATTTTCCGAAAGCGGTTCCATACTGCGCATAAGCGGCATAAACGTTTTGTGAATAATCGGTTTTATTGGCGAAATCGGTATGGGGAACCCATCCTTGGCCGGTGAGGCTATCCACTTTGAAATCAGTCAGTGTTCCATCCATTTCACCTCGGGCACCCAATTCCAGCCTGCTTTTTTCTCCGAAGGGATAGACATAGTCAGCCGCAATCAACACCCGTCTTTGTCTTTCAAAGCTATAAGACCTTTCGGTAGCATTCACGTTGTCGCCTACCTCCCGGAGGTCGGCGGTTTCGGTTTCTTTGCTGTGGGAAACCCGCGCATCTACGGTAAACTCATGGCCGGGTTGGACGAATTCATGTTTGAAATTGAAATTCAGTTCGGTGCTGTAATCATCTTCTTCTTCGGATTCCGTACGGGTAGAATTGAAAACAGGATTGTAGTTTTCATCAAAATTATTGTAAAATATATTGGAATTGTTTTCGTTTTTGCCGTTACGGTAAGATCCCGAGATGGTAAAAGTATTGCGGTCATCCAGATAGTATTCCGTTCCCAAAAGGAGGTTGTATCCGTTATTGATTCGGGTTGATTCCCCATCCATCCACTCATACCGTGGCGTTCCGGCCACGTCGAAACGAGTGGTTTGCGAATTGCGTTCACCGTCTCTTTCTTGGTAGCGGTAGCCCAATGTTGTGAAGAGGTTCCAACTTCCGGTTCGGTAGTTAAGGTTGGCAGAGGCTCCTGCAGTAACAGGAATCCCGCCGAAGACACTGACTGAACCGTTCAGACCTTGTAATTTCCCTTTTTTGAGGATGATGTTGATGATGCCGGCAGTCCCTTCCGCTTCATAGCGGGCAGAAGGATTGGTGACTACTTCAATCCGCTGGACTGCATCAGCCGGTAAATTTTGTAGAGCCTGCGCCGGATCGGAAATCCCGACCATGCTCGATGGTTTGCCGTCAATCAGGATTCTTACGTTTTCATTTCCCCTCAAACTGACATTTCCTTCACCATCCACCTGTACAGAAGGCACATTTTGCAAAGCGTCCGACATGGAACTGCCTTTGGCCAGCGGGTCTTGGGAAAGGTCATATACTTTTTTGTCGAGTTCCAAGCGGTAAGTAGGTGTCGTCCCGACAATGTTGGCTCCTTCGAGGGCGACAATGGAATTATCGCCTAATTTAATGGTTCCGATGTTTTGGTTCTGGGTGATGGAAATCGGTTGCTCATAGGTGCTTCCGATGAAAGATTCCAAGTAAAGAATGTAATCACCGGGCTTTAATTCGACTGAAAACTTTCCGGTTTCATCGGTGATGCCACCGTACAATTCGGCCATGGATGCAGTATCTTGGATGGATACGGTCACGTATTCCAAAGGATTGTCGGTGTTGTCGGTTACTTTTCCGGTAAGGGTGATGTTTTGAGCTGCGGCAAGAGAAAACAGCGAGGTGATCAATACGGTCAAATAGGATTTTCTAAACATTTGGGATTCGTTTTTTATTCAATAAAAATGCCTTACATACATAAGGCATTTTCAATCGATTGGTAATTAGTCGTTTGTTTTTTTAACGTTGCGGCTTCAATTCAGCTTTCTGTTTCTTTTCAGCTGTTTTTCTTTCTTTGTAAGCCTGTTTTTTTACTTTTTGTTCAGGTGTAAGAACCGCATCAATAGCAGCTTTCTTCTCATCGTTTAATTTTTTGAAATCAGCAGCTGTTCCGGTGGAGCGGATTGCTTCTGCTTTACCTTGGAATTCCGCTTCGATTTTTTTGATTTCTGATTTTTGTGTTTCAGTAAGGTTTAACTCTTTGCTCAATTCGTCAAAATTGTTTTTCTTTTCAACTTTCGTCATTTCTTTTGACTTTCCTTTCTCTTGGGCGTTGGTAACACCAACGAAGGTAAATACTACCAGTAATAAGAATAATTTTTTCATTGTAATTGAATTTTTAAATTGTTTACATTTCCGATTAGCCAATATTAAGCCATAACAGGAAACGAAATTAATAATTTTTTGTTAAACTTAATAAGCCTTGGCGTATAAAACTTTAAACTTAGCAGGATTCCCGGAATAGAAATCAGTTCCTCCTTCACAATCCGAAGCATTTTCAAGCGGGATACAACGGATGGTTGCTTTGGTTTCGTTCTTAATTTTTTCCTCGGTTTCAGCGGTGCCATCCCAATAGGCGGAAATAAAACCGCCTTTGTTTTCCAGAATTTCTTTGAATTCATCATAGGATTGGATTTCAGTGGTGTGTTCTTCCCGGAATTTAAACGCCTTTTCAAAAATGTTTTTTTGGATTTCATCCAATTTATTTTGAATGGTATGTGTAAGCCCATCCAGTTTTTCGTAAGATTTTTCCAAAGTATCGCGCCTCGCCATTTCTACTTGGCCTTGTTCCAAATCCCTTGGCCCGATGGCAATCCGGAGTGGTACGCCTTTTAGTTCATATTCGTTGAACTTCCAACCCGGTTTTACGGAATCGTCGTCATCGAATTTCACAGAAATGCCTTTGCCTTTTAACTCCAAAATCAATTTATCGGCCACTTCACGAATCGCATTTCGCTGCTCATCGTTCCGGTAAATAGGAACAATGACCACCTGAATGGGTGCTAATTTTGGCGGCAATACCAAGCCGTTGTCATCGGAATGGGTCATAATCAGCGCACCGATTAATCGGGTAGATACGCCCCATGAAGTTGCCCAGACATATTCCAATCCTCCTTCTTTGGTAGCGAATTTCACATCAAATGCTTCGGCGAAATTCTGGCCTAAGAAGTGTGAAGTTCCGGCCTGTAAGGCTTTTCCATCCTGCATCAGTGCTTCAATGCAATAGGTGTCCTCGGCACCGGCGAACCTTTCGCTCGCGGTTTTGATGCCTTTCACGACCGGGATGCCCATGAAGCCTTCGGCAAATTCGGCATAAACATCAAGCATTTTACGGGTTTCTTCCAAAGCTTCTTCCCGGGTCGCATGGGCAGTGTGCCCCTCCTGCCAGAGGAATTCGGCGGTTCGGAGGAATAGACGTGTTCTCATTTCCCACCTAACTACATTGGCCCATTGGTTGATGAGGATGGGTAAATCGCGGTAGGATTGAATCCAATTTTTATAAGTGCTCCAAATGATGGCTTCCGATGTGGGTCGGACGATGAGTTCTTCCTCGAGTTTTGCTTCCGGATCCACCATCAGTTTCCCCGGGTTGGCGGGGTCATTCTTCAAGCGGTAATGGGTCACTACCGCACATTCCTTGGCAAAACCTTCCGCGTTTTTTTCTTCTGCTTCAAACAAGGACTTGGGTACAAAGAGCGGAAAATAAGCGTTTTGGTGACCGGTTTCCTTAAACATACGGTCTAATTCGGCCTGCATTTTTTCCCAAATTGCATATCCATACGGCTTGATAACCATACAACCCCGGACTTTGGAGTTTTCCGCCATCCCGGTTTGGGTGACCAATTCATTGTACCACTTGGAATAATCCTCTTTTCTCGATGTAAGTTTTGCCATAAATATGTCGCTTTGTCTATTAATTTTGTGATTTCGTCTATAATTCTGAATTGGCACAGAAATTGAGCTTTTTCTGACTAAAAATCCGTATCTTGCAGATGCAAAAATAAAGATTAGAACCTTGCTAAAAAATACAAAAATGGACAAAGTTTATACATATTCCCAAAAAATCTTCAAAAGTCTTGCTGTTTTGGCAATTATGATTGGAGTAAGTTCTTGCGCTTCTCAGTCCACAGCCGCCGCAAGCGGAGAAACGGACGGAGTTTATTACAGTCCATCGCGTGACGGACAGGTGGAAAATCTGGCAGCCGTTTCGGAAGATTATGAAATCACCGTGGGAGGTGCTTATTTTGATGCCGATGGAAACGGTGCCGAAGAGTTTTATTATGAAGAAACTGCGGAAGAAAGTCAAGACGTTAATATCTATACCGGCGGAAACAATATATATGTCAATTCCGGAGCCTCCTCCGACTGGGGCAGATACGATGGCATTGATATCACCGTAAACAACTGGGGGTGGAACAACCCTTGGATGAGTTACGGTTATTCTTCTTGGGGATGGGGCTGGAATTGGGGATGGTCTAATTATTATTGGGGATATCCTCGCTGGAACCATTGGTACAACCCCTATTGGGGATATAACCCTTATTATTGGGGCGGTTATGGCTACTATAATCCTTATTATTATGGCGGTTATCCGGGCTATTATGGCGGTGGATATTACGGCGGGTATTATGGCGGTTATTACCACCGGAATACAGCAGTCCGGTCAGGTGTACGCCCCGGTTCAAACTTGGCTTTCTCGCCTCGTAGCAATGTAAGGATGTCGAATGTCCGCGGGAATTATTTAAACCAAAACAATTCAGGTGTAAGAGCAACCCGGAATGATAATCATGTTACGCCACCGGTTCGTGCCGTCCGAGGGGAAATGAGAACTGACCAACCCACACGTGCCATCAGAACCGATCAACCGGTCAGAGCAAACCAACCCATTCGGGCAGACCAACCGGTTAGAGACAATAACCTTTCCGGGGACACGCCCGTAAGGCCGGTTCGGGAAAATAATCCAAAAGACAATGTCAAAAATGAGTCTACACCTGCCGTTCGACCCGTGCGGACTACAAGGCCTAAAGAAATCAAGACCAATACGCCTGTACGAACCAATCCCAATCAAATTCGGACCAATGAGCCCCGACGTGACAGGACGGTTACGCCTCAGAGAAACACGCCTCCGGTGAGAACCAACCAAGGGGTTTCACCTTCCCGGAATTCAGGCAATAACAGTGGTGGAATCCGTAGTGGCGGCGGTAGCCCCACCAGAAGTTCCGGAACGGGAGGTGGAAGCAGAGGCAGAAGGTAATTCAGAAATTCTTAAGTTTAAATTGAATGAAAAAAATACTATTGAGCATAGGGCTTTTGGGTGGAATGGTTTATTCCCAAACTGTACAAGACATCAATTCCGTTTCGGCCTTTTCAAATGACCTCAACGCTGGAAGCGCAAGGTACATCGGAATGGGCGGAGCGATGGGTGCTTTGGGAGGGGATATTTCTTCGATCGAACAAAACCCCGCAGGCTTGGCATTGGCGATTACTACTGAAGGAAGCGCGACTTTGGGCGTAACTTCCTATAAAAACAAAGCCAGTTTCGGAAGTGCAATGAATGTAAATGACAATGACTTCATGTTTACCAACATCGGGGGAGCTTTTGTTTTTAACAATGACACCGGTAATTGGAACCGATTTTCCATCGGGGTAAAATATTCCCAAGAGTCTTTAGATAACCATATCCAAATGAATCGGAACAACCAAATCAGCATGAGTTTATCGGATATTGATGACCAGGATTTGATTACCAATTATACATTCGCAGGTTACCAAGATCAAGTAGTTGGATATAAAACCAAAATGACACTGGATTTCGGGGCAAGTTATAACGACCGTCTTTATTTAGGGCTCGGATTGAATCTGCATGATACCCAATTCAATAATTATGTGGTATTTGATGAAGATACGAATGGAACCGTTTACCGTTACGATTTAAACGGGACTCCTTATTCTTCCCGCGGCTCGGGTGTTTCGGTGAGTGTCGGTGCCATCGGCAAGGTGAATGATAACTTCCGGTTGGGTCTGGCTTACCATAGCCCGGCTTGGTACGGACAAGTCGAAGAAGAGTATTTGGCAGACCTTCCCATCACGGATTCAACGAGTTATTTTGACTGGTATTATTCCCAATATGACCGGACCTCCAATGGCAGGCTGGTTGGAAGTGCCGGTTTGGTAATCGGTAAATCATTTGCTTTGAATGTGGATTATACTTACCATATGAATGGTTCCACCGAACTGAGGCCAACCGGGAATTTCCAGAACATCAATTATTTCTTGGACGAATACTTAAAAAACAACAGTGAATTGCGGGTCGGTGGTGAATATAGGTTGAACAAATTCAAAATCAGAGCAGGTTATAATTATGTCCAAACACCTTTTGACGATGTTTCATTGTCAGCCGATTTGGGCACCGGTAATCCGGTTTCTCAGGATTTCTCCCAAGCTTTCCGGGGCGACATCAACCGTTTCAGCTTGGGGGCAGGTTATGATTTCGGCGGCTTCTATTTAGACGCTGCTTACCAATTCCAGACCCAAGATTATAATTATGTTTTCGGATATGCGGATTATATAGATTACGATGTAAATGATGATTTTGTTTATTACGCAACGCTTCCGCTTTATTCAGATTACAATTATGTAGCTGATGTAAAAGAAAATAAAGGTATGTTCCTTTTGACGGCCGGATGGCAGTTTTAAGGAAATATTGGCATGATACACCAAGAGTGGTGTCCCGATGAGGGGCACCATTTTTTTTGGATTGGATTTGATATTAAATTTAATTTAATGGGAATAATTGGGTGCTTCCTTGGTGATGGAAACGTCATGGGGATGGCTTTCGTTCAGCCCGGCATGGGTGATCTTAACCATTTTGGCATTTTTAATGAGCGACTCAATATCGGGGGTGCCGCAATAACCCATCCCGGCGCGCAAACCGCCACAAAGTTGGTAAACCACTTCTGACAGGGAACCTTTGTAAGCCACCCGCCCTTCGATTCCTTCGGGAACTAATTTTTTAGCATCGGATTGGAAATAACGGTCCTTGCTTCCGCGTTTCATAGCGGAGAGCGATCCCATTCCTTGGTAGGCTTTGAATTTCCTTCCTTGGTAAATGATTTCTTCGCCCGGGGCTTCGGCGGTTCCGGCAAACAAACTGCCGATCATTACAACATGGGCGCCTGAGGCGATTGCTTTTACAATATCGCCCGAAAGCTTGATGCCTCCATCGGCGATGATAGAAACATTTTTGGTATGGGCGTATTCATAGACGTCATAAATAGCGGAAAGTTGCGGCACACCCACACCGGCCACCACACGGGTTGTGCAAATCGAACCCGGGCCGACACCCACTTTCAAAACATTCGCTCCTGCGTCGATTAGATCTTTGGCGGCCCAACCCGTTACGATGTTTCCACCGACGATATCGAGCTCCGGAAAAGCATTCCTGACTTCCCTGACTTTGTCTATCACTCCTTTGGAATGGCCATGGGCAGAATCCAATGCGATGATGTCCACTCCTTTATCGACCAAAGCCTGTACCCTTTCCATCGTATCTAATCCGACCCCTACGCCGGCACCTACCCGCAGCCTTCCTTTGCTGTCTTTACAAGCATGGGGAAATTCGCTCAAATTGTCGATGTCTTTGATGGTAATCAAACCGATTAATTTATAGGACTCATCTACAATAGGCAGTTTTTCAACCCGGTTTCTGAGTAAAATATCCTTGGCTTTGTGTAAATCGGTATGGATATCGGAGGTGATTAAGTTTTCTTTGGTCATGACATCTTCCACCAATTGCTCCATATCGACTTGGTAGCGGATATCGCGGTTGGTAATGATTCCAACGAGGGTTTGGTCTTCTTCCACCACGGGAAGTCCAGAAATGCGGTAGCGGCGCATGAGCTCATCAGCATCTTGGAGTTTGTGGTGGCGGCTCAGGGTAACGGGCTCTGAAATCATCCCGTTTTCCGAACGTTTCACCGCATCGATTTCACCGGCTTGTTCTTCGATGTCCATGTTTTTATGGATGAAAGCAATTCCTCCTTCGCGCGCCAAGGCAATGGCGAGTTTTGCCTCGGAAACAGTGTCCATCGCTGCTGACACCAAAGGAATGTTCAATTCGATTTTCTCGGTAAGCCTTGTTTTAATCGAAACTTCGGAAGGTAATATTTCTGAATAGGAAGGCACCAAAAGCACATCGTCAAAGGTAATGGCGTCCTGAATAATTTTATCGGAAAGTGGCATTGCTTTTTGCCAAGCAAATTTAAAGATTTAATTTGGATATTAATATTAATGGATAAGTTTTTTAAATTTCTTTATCCCATGAAACTTTGGTTTTATGGAATAGCTTCATCCAGCGCAAGGTCATTCGGTCAAATATCACGCTGTGGCCTGTCTGCACCCAATTGACCTCCGCCAACTAAGTTTGGAGAATGTGCTTAGGGTGGAAATGATAAAAGAGCATTGGAGCTATTCAAATTTATAGATTTAGATTTCATAAACCGTATAAACAATAAAATTGTTCTTATTTTCGCATGAAATAATTTCTAAGAGGATGAACATCCATTTCAAAAAATTAAACTATTACATCGGCATGGCCATGTTTGTAATTTCGGCATTGGTTTACCTCCTGACCATGGAGCGTAAACTCAGTTTCTGGGATTGTGGCGAATACATCGTTTCATCGGCCAAACTGGGGGTAACCCATGCGCCGGGAGCCGCGCTTTTTCAATTAATCGGCGCCGTTTGGGCAGGGTTTGCATTGGGTGACGGCAGTCAATATGCCGTCGTCATCAACTCCATGTCGGCTATTTGCAGCGCATTGACCGTTATGCTGCTGTTTTGGACCATTACACATTTTGCAAGACGGATGTTTATGGCAGGGAAATTGGGTGAGAACCCAACTGATGCCCACCATCTGGCTTTGTCAAAATCCCAATCGGTTATTGCTTTGGGAGCCGGAGTAGTAGGTTCTGCGGTGTTCATGTTCAGTGATTCTTTCTGGTTTTCGGCCGCCGAGGGCGAAGTTTATGCCATGGCGTCATTGTTTACGGCAATCATCGTCTGGCTCGGTTGTAAATGGGAAGAAGAGGCCGACCACCCGCGTGCCAACCGTTGGTTCATTTTGATTTCCTTGTTTATTGGACTTGCAACCGGCGTACACCTGATGGCCATTTTGGCTATCCCGGCCGTTTGTTTCATTTACTATGCAAGGAATTATAAAATCACCCTGAAAACTTTTATTTGGGCCAATGTATTTACAGCGGTTTTCTTGGGCGTTGTTTTTGCCTTTTTGTTCAAATGGGTGATGACGTTTTTTGGTGAAACCGAAATGTTTATAGTCAATAACTTCGGATTGCCCTTCAATTCAGGGACGGTCGTAGCAGCTATAATTTTGGGGATAGTTTTTTGGTTAGCATTAAAATACACCCGAAAATACAATTGGAAACTGGGTCATACAATGGTGCTTTCCATTCTGTTTATGCTCATCGGTTTTTCGGCTTGGTTAGTAATTCCGGTACGTGCCAATGCCAATCCGCATATGAATTTGAATGACCCGGATACGGCTTTGGGCATGCTCGATTATTTCAACCGGGAACAATATGGTGATTGGCCGGTTTTCAAAGGCCCGGCTTATACAGCACATATCGCTGACGATGGGATTGAAACCACCGCCGACGGAAATTATAAATTTGAAGTCCGGGGAGCAAATTATGTGAAAGACAATGCTTCAGGCAAATACATCAAAGTATCGGATCGCAGGGAATATATTTACAGCGACAAACATGTTCAATTTTTCCCAAGGATGTTCAATTATGCGCCGGACGTGATGGAAAATTACGCAGCGATGTACGGCTATCCCGAATTTTCATTGAACCCGTTGTTCTTCAACAATATGGAAGACCATCCCGAAATGCGCGCTCAGAAGCGCCAGATCGCGGAACAAACCTATAACCAATTATTGGAAAAGAAAGAAAACGGCTCCTTAACCATCGCGGAATTACAGAAAAACTCGGCTATGTTAGACATCCGGCCACCCAGTTTTTCACAGCATTTCAATTATTTCATGAATTACCAAATCGACTATATGTTTTTCAGGTATTTCATGTGGAATTTTTCCGGTAGACAAAATGATTGGGAAGGCAATATGGAAGTGACCAAAGGAAACTGGATTACCGGGATTTCTTTTATCGACAATTCGAGGTTGGGTGACCAGTCTGAACTTCCGGCCGTTTACAAAGAAAATAAAGGGAATAACAAGTACTATATGTTGCCGCTGATTTTGGGCTTAATCGGATTCTTTGTCCACCTCAACCGGAACGTCGGGCATTGGTGGGCGGTTTTGTCCTTGTTTTTATTGACCAGCGTAGGGATTATCTTTTATACCAGTGTGAAGCCTTTTGAACCCCGTGAGCGGGATTACGCCTTGGTGAGTTCCTTCTATGCTTTTTCCATTTGGGTAGGCTTGGGTGTTCAAGGGATTTATTTAATCACCAAAAAAATTAAGAAAAGGGAATTGAAACCCGCGGTTCCGGCAATCATTACTTCGATTTGCCTCATCATTCCGATGCTCATGGGTTTCCAGAATTGGGATGACCACGACCGCTCCAAAAGAGAAGGTGCCTATGCCATTGCCCATAATTACCTTAATAAATTAGACCCGAATTCTATCCTGTTTGTATATGGTGACAATGATACCTATCCGCTTTGGGGCCTACAGGAAACCGAACATTTCCGGGACGACGTAAAAGTTGTGAATTATACGCTTTTGGGTTCACCTTGGAACATTGAACAAGCTTACCGGAAAACCTATCAGGCGGAAGCACTTCCTCACCAAATGGAATTGAAAAATTACCAATTGAATTCCAATGACAACATCATTGTGGCTTCCCGGCATATTCAGTCCATCTTTGGGGAACTGTACAGCATCATCAGGCCAGATACAAATTTAAGTGTTGCAGAAGTGATGGAACTCCCGGCAGAACAAATTGCTGCCTATTTGACTGATCCCGGCTATGACCCGGCGGGCATCAAGGAAATGTACCATTCCATCAAACCTTTGGAAAAATACTTGGTTCAGGACAGCATGACCGCCCAAGAAGCCATGGCATTCATTTTAGACAATAAAAATCCCGCCAAGCAGGCCATTGCGGAATATTACGGCTATCCGGCTGGGGCCGTAAATTACCTTCCGGTCAGCAAAATTGTGATTCCGGTGAACAAGGAAAACGCGGTAAAATATGGAATTGTTTCCGCCAAAGACGCCGGGGAAATGGTGGATCACATCACGATTACCTTAGGAAAAACCCAATTGTATAAATCGGAACTCTTAATGCTTGATTTGTTTGCCAATTACAACTGGGACCGTGCCATTTATTTCAGCGGAGGCGGCATTTCGGATCCCAATAATATATTTTACCTGAACGATTATTTGGAATACAGTGGTTTTACTTATAAACTCGTACCGATTTACAACCGTTTCGGCGCAGGAGGTAAAATCGGCCGGAGCAATACAACAGCTTTGTATGAGAATTTCCAATCTTTCGAATGGGCCAATTACAATTTAGACAACGCTTCTTTCTCCAATACCGACCGAAATTACACCAATACCTATCGGAATATTGCGGTACGTTTGGCTGAAGATTTGGCCCAGTCGGGCGAAAAAGCCAAAGCCAAATCGGTTCTCGACAAAGTCATGGAAATGATTCCTGACCAGCCTCGGTACGATTATGGATTGAGTACCGAAAGAATTGCTCAGGCATACCACAAAGCCGGTGATACCCAAAAGGCAAAAGAACTGTTGAATACGACCCGTCAACGTCTCATTGAAAAAATCGATTTCTATGAATCATTGCCCGCTCATTTGCGTTACACGGTTGCCCGGGATTTACGAGATGCGAGGAGCGATTACTCCCTCTTGGTTTATGGCGAAGTCGGCCGGTTCCTCCAACAAGGCAATTCAGAGAACGCGCTCAAACTCTTCCGTTCCGAATTTACACCCGTTAAGGAGAAGCTGATCCAATCCTACCAGCAATACATGAGCGACGGCAATATGGATCGCCGCGAGGAAGCCAACATCGACGGGCAATTCCGCTTTGTAAGCGAATTGTTGGGCATTGCCGAAATGATCGATTCCGCTTATGCGGAAAAAGAAACCAATGATTTGTATAAATTGTTGACCAAATGAGAAAACCGAATAAATTTGTAAATTAAAATAAGTATATGAGAAAATTAATGTTAAGCTTGGCCATTGCTGTTTTCGGTTTGGGAACAGCTTGTGCGCAAGAAGGATTGAAAGCCGGTGCCCACATTGGGGTGCCCGTTGGCGATGCTTCTGATTATTTCGGATTCAATTTTGGTGCGGAAGTTTCTTACCTCTATCCGGTTATGGATAATTTACACGTAGGAGGAACAGCCGGATTGGATATGTTCACCGGAAAGGAAATTGCGAACACCGGAACCAAATTCAAAGGATTGACCTTGTTGCCCATTGCCGCAAGTGCACAGTACGATTTCTTGGATCAATTTTTTGCCGGATTGGATTTAGGATTCGCCTTGAGTTTGAATAAAGATTACAACGGTGGTTTCTTTTTCCAACCCAAAGGCGGATGGCAAAATGAATACTTCCAAGCATTTGTTTTCGTAAAAGGAGTATCTGCCAAATTAGACGTAGCCCCTGTTTACAGCAATTTTTCGAATATTACCTCGGCGGGTATAGGCGCGGCTTACAAATTTTAAAGTCGCACTCTCCCAAAAGTACAAAGCCGGTTGAAAAATTCATCCGGCTTTATTTTTTGCTAAGGATTTCGAGGTTCATTTAAGGCCTCAATTACAATAATACTTCATTCAACGTCTACGAATTTTCTCGTTGGTCGATAAATTCCGGTCATTGGTCGAATGATAGCGGGAATTTCTTAAATCTGCCGTAAACTTGTAGAAGGTAGCATTTCAACATGGATTTCTGGCACAAATCGTTCAAGGAAAATATACAAATTTACATTCAGGTTTTCGCTTGGGTAATTTTGGCCTATACGCTTTTTTTTCAATACTTGCTTACTTGTGATTGCAACCCGACGGTTATTTTTTGGGTCAAACAAAGCATCCTGATGAGCAGCCTCATCGCTTTGTATTATTTCCATTCCATGGTACTCATTCCAAAGTGGTTTTTAGAAAAAAAATACCCGGTTTATATTTTCCTGACTACATTGGCGGTCAGCGGGCACATCCTTTTCAGCCGCATGGCCGACCGTTTGATAGTTCGATTGGGCAAAGGTGTTTTCCGGGATATTGACTTTGATACGGTAGATGGGGTTCTGACGCAAATCAATCCTTTCTTTGGCAAAGGCTATTACGATAAAATCATCCCAATCCTTGATTTGCTGCTGATTGCCATCGGTTTGGTCCTCGCCATCAGCAAAAAATGGCAGAACGAACAAAAACGCCGGCAGGAACTGGAACAGGAACGGCTCAGCTCCGAGCTTACTTATCTCAAAGCCCAAATCAATCCCCATTTTTTTTTCAATACGCTCAACAATATTTACTCCTATACGCTCATCGACGGCGATGTGGCGCGCAAAGCCATTTCGAACCTTTCACAGATGATGCGCTATGTGCTGTACGACAGCCAGGCCAATACCACGACCTTGGGCAAAGAAATCGCATTTATCCGGGATTACATCGGGTTGATGGAACTCCGTTTGACCGATAAAGTACGATTGGAAACCGAATTCCAACTGGAAAATCCGGACTTGCCTATTGCACCGATGTTGTTGCTGCCTTTTGTGGAAAATGCTTTCAAACATGGTGTCAGTACCAGTGAAGAATGTTTTATCGAGATAAAACTCATCCAAAAAGAAAAACGGATTAAATTTGAAGTAGCCAATTCCTTATTGTCCAAAAGGCAGTCTTTGGAAGAAAGCAACGGCATCGGGCTGGCCAATACCCGCAGGAGGCTGGATTTGCTTTATCCGGGTCAATATGAACTCCATTCCGAACCGGGTGAGGGAGAAACTTTTGTGGTTAGACTCAAAATAGATTTCCAATGATTTTAAATTGCATAACTATTGACGATGAGCCGCCGGCATTGATGTTGCTGGAAAATTACATCCGGCAGACACCTTTCCTGAAGTTGAACGGGAGTTTCACCAATGCCTGGGATGCACTCAATTTCCTGTATGAAAATCCGGTGGATTTGGTCTTTCTTGATATCCAAATGTCCGATATTACCGGCATTGAGTTAGCAAGGATGATTGGCAAACGCGAAAGGGAAAACCCGGTTCAAATCATCTTCACCACCGCTTTTGAACAATATGCGCTGGAAGGTTATCGACTTGATGTGCTCGACTACCTCCTCAAGCCCTTTGTCTATGAAGACTTCCACCGCGCGGCAAACAAGGCCCTCAAACAAACCCAAATGATCCGTGACAGCCGGGTGGCGACGAAGGCTCCCACCGAACCGCAATACCTTTACCTGAACATCCAGCACCAAAAAGTTCGGGTCGATATCCATAGCATTTTATACATTGAAGGTTTCAAGGATTATGCGAAAATTTATGTGGAAAATACCGAGAAACCCCTGATGTCCATCATTACGCTCAAATCACTGGAAGAACAATTGCCTTCGAATCAATTCATGCGCGTACACAAATCCTTTATCATTGCATTGGACAAAGTGACGGCGGTTGGCAAAAGCAGTGTGAAAATAGGTTCCACCCAGATTGACGTGAGCAAACCTTTTATGGATGAATTCAATGAATTTTTAAAAAGATGGTAAAATTGAAAACAAGGAAAAATCAAATGAAATTGAAATATATCATTTACGCCGTCGTGGTTTTGGGAATCCTCCTCTTGGGGTATTTTCTTTTTTTTACCGGAACAGAATCCCCTTCCGAAGAAAAAGCCCGGTCCGGTTCGGCTCCGGTTCAAGTGGAAGCGGTCATCGTCCATCCCCGCAGTATGGCCGATACCCTGAAACTCACCGGCAGCATCGATGCCGACGAGAAAATTGAGGTGCGCAGCGAAGTATCCGGCATCGTGGAAAGAATTTATTTCAACGAAGGGAGCCGTGTTTCCAAAGGACAAGTATTGGTAAAAATAAACGATGTGGAATTGCAGGCCCAGCTGCGCCAGGCAGAAACCCGGCGGCAGCTTACTTCCGAGAATGAACGCCGCGCGAGATTGCTACTGGATCGCGGTGCCATCAGCCAAGAAGAGTACGATATCGCCAGCGCGGATTTCAAAACCGCCCAAGCCCAAATCCAGCTTATCCGGGCACAAATTTCCAAAACAACCGTTCGCGCACCTTTTTCCGGAGTCATCGGTTTGCGGAATATTTCCCCGGGAGCCTATATTTCTCCCGATATGCTGATTACCTCTTTGGTCAAAAGTAACCGGGTGAAAATCACCTTTTCCATTCCCGAAAAATACGCGGGAATGATGAAAGTAAATACACTTATTTATTTTACGGTTGCCAACCAAGCCGAAACTTTTAACGCAAAGGTTTACGCGATTCAACCCGAAATCGAAATCAATACCCGGACACTGACCGTTCGGGCGCAGGCAGATAATTCCCAAGGCAAATTGATTCCGGGCACCTTTGCCAATATCGCTTTCGATATCAATGAAACCGATGACGCTTTGATGGTTCCTTCGGAAGCCATCGTTCCGGTTCAGAATGGCAAAAAAGTCTTTGTGTACAAAAGCGGAAAAGCAAAAGAAATAATGGTGGAAACCGGTAGCAGGAACCGTTCCGATGTGGTCGTTCTATCGGGTTTGAACCCTTCCGATACGGTGTTGACTACCGGTGTGCTGAACCTGAAAGAAGGTACATCTGTAAGTATTTCCATCAAGCCTAACAAGACAGCCTTATGAGTTTACCATCTTTGTCCATTCGGCGGCCGGTATTGACCATAGTGATGAACATTACCATCATCCTCTTTGGTTACATCGGATTCAACTTTCTGGGTGTCCGGGAATATCCATCCATTGACCCGGCGATTGTTTCGATCCGAACCAATTATGCGGGTGCCAATGCCGATATCATCGAATCCCAGATAACCGAACCTTTGGAAAAAGCCATCAATTCTATCGATGGAATCAAAAATATATCCTCTTCCAGCAACCAAGGATCGAGCAGGATTACCGTTGAGTTTGAACTGGAAAAAGATTTGGAAGAAGCAGCGAACGATGTTCGGGACAAAGTTTCTCAGGCCGTACGCAACCTTCCCCAAGATATTGATGCCCCTCCGGTGGTGTCCAAAGCGGATGCCGATTCGGATCCGATTATTGTATTGACCATTGAAAGTACGGCGCGCAGTAAGCTTGAACTGAGTGATTTCGCTGAAAATGTCATCGCCGAAAGGCTCCAAACCATTTCGGGTGTAAGCGGTGTCCAAATCTGGGGTGAGCAAAGGTATGCGATGCGGCTTTGGTTCGACCCGATTAAAATGGCAGCTTATGGCATCACCGTAGGCGATATCCGGAACGCCCTCCAATCTCAAAATGTGGAATTGCCCACCGGAAAGTTGGTAGGTGAAAACACGGAACTGACGATTAAGACTTTGGGGAATTTATCCACCGAAGAAGAATTCAACAAAATCATCATCAAAACCGAGGGCGATAAAATCGTTCGTTTCAGCGATGTCGGTTTTGCACGCCTGGAGTCGGAAAACCTGGAAACCAAAATGGTGAGTAACGGCAAACAATTGGTGGGAATAGCTGTTGTTCCCCAACCGGGTACCAATTACATCGAAATCGCGGATTCATTTTATGAGATTTTTGACCATCTCCAAGAAGAAGTGCCCGAAGATATTTCGCTCAATATTGCGGCGGACAATACTTTGTTCATCAAAAAGTCCGTTCTGGAAGTGGCCGAAACCATCGCGATTTCCGTTACCCTCGTCATCCTGATTATCTACCTCTTCTTCCGAGACTGGTCGATTTCGTTGCGGCCTTTGTTGGATATTCCCGTCTCGTTGATTGCTACTTTTTTTGTGATGTATATCTTTGGCTTTTCCATCAACGTATTGACGCTGTTGGCCATTGTTTTGGCAACCGGTTTGGTGGTAGATGACGGGATTGTGGTCACCGAAAATATCTATAAAAAAGTCGAACAAGGAATGTCACCTATTGAGGCTGCCATCAAGGGGTCTAATGAAATCATGTTCGCGGTCATTTCCATTTCCATCACCCTATCGGCTGTTTTTCTGCCGGTGATATTTCTGGAAGGGTTTGTGGGCAGGCTTTTCCGGGAATTCGGGGTCGTCATCGCTTCGGCAGTCATGGTTTCCGCCTTTGTGTCGTTGACTTTAACCCCGATGTTGAATGCTTATCTGATGAAGGGCGGCGTACAGAAGCAATCCAAATTTTACCGTTGGACGGAACCTTTCTTTGTGAAAATGAATGCCGGCTATGCCCGTGCGCTTTCCAGGTTTGTGCAGAATCGTTGGCTGAGTTTCCCGATTTTGGTGGTTTGCCTGATGTTGATTGCCCATTTCTTTACAACCATTCAAAAAGAAACCGCACCTTACGACGACCGGAGCCGTGTTAACATGAACATTACCGGCCCAGAAGGAGCTTCTTATGAATACATGGATCGCTATATGCGGGAACTGGATAAATTGGTCCATGATTCCATACCTGAAAACAAAGTCAGTTTGGTCATCACTTCACCCGGGTTCGGTTCGGCTTCGGTCAACAGCGGGAGGGTAAGGACGACATTGGTGGAACCTTCCGAACGCGACCGTTCCCAAAAGGAAATCGCTGATGAATTGACTCAATGGGTAAAAGAATATTCCGGTGTCCGGATTTCCGTTTCACAACAACCCACCATTGCCGTAAACAGGCGGGGAGGAATGCCGATCCAATATATTATCCAGGCACCTAATTTTGAAAAATTAAGAGAGAAAATCCCTTTGTTTATGGAAGAAGTCAACAATGACCCGACTTTTTCCAATACCGATGTAAACCTCAAATTCAATAAACCGGAAATCAATGTGACCATTGACCGTTCCAAGGCAGAATCAATGGGCGTTTCCTTGTTGGACATCGCCCAGACCCTTCAACTTTCCCTGAGCGGACAACGCTTCGGCTATTTTATGAAAGACGGTAAACAATACCAAGTCATCGGCCAGTTTGAGGACAGCAACCGGGATTCTCCTGTAGATTTGACTTCTCTATTCGTGAAAAACCAGTCCGGCCAACTGATTCAACTGGACAACCTCGTAGAAACACGGGAAGAAAGCAGCCCTCCTCAACTTTACCACAATAACCGATATATGTCTGCAACCGTTTCGGCGGGACTGGCACCGGGAAAAAGTATCAGTGATGGGATTGAAGCCATGGACCGGGCAAAGGAGAAAATCCTCGATGAAACTTTCACCACCGATTTGAGCGGTGAATCCCGGGATTTTGTGGAAAGCAGTTCCAATACCCTTTTTGCGTTTATCCTGGCCTTGGTCTTGATTTATTTGATCTTGGCCGCTCAGTTTGAAAGTTTCATGGATCCTTTAATCATCATCCTGACCGTGCCTATGGCAGTGGCCGGAGCCATGCTTTCACTTTGGATCTTCGGCCAGACTTGGAATATTTTCAGCCAAATCGGAACCATCATGCTGATTGGACTGGTCACCAAAAACGGGATACTCATTGTGGAATTCGCCAACCAATTGCGGGAGCAGGGCGTTCCCAAACTGGAAGCTACGCTCCGGGCAGCGGAGTCCCGTTTACGCCCCATCCTGATGACCAGCCTTGCGATTGCACTGGGTGCCTTACCGATTGCCATTTCCTTTGGAGCCGCTTCCGTCAGCCGGATGGGAATGGGCATTGTCATCGTGGGCGGAACCATTTTTTCACTGATCCTGACGCTTTTTGTGATTCCGGCCATTTACCTGATGTGGTCCCGTCCGAAGAAAGTCAATCCGGAATTATTGAAAATCAAAAATGAAAGCCATGAAGAAGTATAGCTTTATCTTATTGTTTTTAATAGGTAAACTCATTGTTTCGGCACAGGATTACCTGACGCCGGAAGAAGCAGTGGCCATTGCATTGGAAAACAATTTCAACATCCAAATCGCCCAGAATAATTTGGAAATCGATGCAATCAATGTCAGCCGCGCCAATGCGGGGATGCTCCCCTCGGTCACGGGTGCATTCAATCTCAACAATACGATTTCCAATTCCACCCAAGAAAGAACCGACGGAACTGTACAGGAACTGACCAATGCGCACAACAACAACATGAACTACGGTGTCAACCTCCAATGGACGGTATTTGACGGTTTTTCAATGTTTGCGCGCTATGACCAATTGAAGGAATTCCAAAAGCAAGGCGAAGCGGAACTACAAACCCAAGTAGTCAGCCTAACGACCGAGGTTTTGGTAACATATTACAATCTGATTCAGCAACAGGCAATCTTAGAAGCTTACCACACCGCGATTGATTTGTCCCGGCTCCGGCTGGAAACCGCCCAGAACCGTTTCGAAATCGGAAAAGCTGCCAAGTTGGAAGTCCTGAATGCACAAGTCGATTTGAATACGGATCAGACAAATCTTTTGCGGCAACAAGAACTTATCGAAAATACCAAAACTTACCTCAACCTTTTATTGGCGAGGGAACTTACCACGCCTATTAATGTCGGTGACGACTTGGCGATTGATGAAGGTTTGGTTTTGGAAGAATTGATGAGTCTGGCGGAACACCAGAATCCTCAAATCCAGTCTGCGCTGATTGAGCAGCAGATAGCCGAGCATGAACTTCGCCGAATCAAAGGTGAACGCTTTCCGCAGGTGTCACTCAATACGGGTTATAATTTTACCCACAGTGAATCGAGTTTGGGATTTGCGCGACAGAATGATGGCCGCGGTTTCAATTACGGGGTTTCGGTTTCGATTAATATCTTCAATGGTTTTCTCCAGAAACGCAATGAGGGTATCGCTAAGATAAGGATTGAGAATTCCCAATTAGAGATTGAACAACAAAAACAGCGCATCGAATCGCAACTTTTAAGTAATTTTCAAACTTATTTGACCCAATTGGAACTGGTTGGTTTGGAAGAAAACAATGAAGCCATTGCCAAAGAAAATTTAGACATAACACTCGAAAAATTCCGGATTGGGACGATTACTACCTTGGAAGTCCGCACGGCCCAACTGAATTACATCAACGCGATGACCCGGGTAAGCGAGGCGCGGTTCCAGGCAAAGGTTTCTGAAATTCGTTTGCGCGAATTGGCCGGGAATGTTTTGGATTGAGGAAACAGCAACGAAATAATACCATGAACCCATTTCCGGAAATTTTAAAAGGGGTGACCTGCGTTCCATCGGGCGGGTAGAGAAAGCCTTTGGCAATGGTTCGGGATAGAGAAGCTTTCACCCAATTGGATGCGCGAATCCGCCGTTTGGAAACTTTGGCAAGAAGTTGGCTATAGTTAAAGAAACCATAAAATAATTGATTATGAGAAGTATTCTTTGGCTTGTAGCCGCGATTTGTATCATCATCTGGATATTGGGATGGATTGGACTGGGCATCCTTTCAGGAATCGGTAACCTGATTCACCTTTTATTGGTTATCGCCGTGATTGTAATTTTGTACAATATCATTACCGGTCGGAAACCTTTGGATTAAGGAAGGAAAGAATACCATTTTCATTCCGAGTGGAATCCATCAAAAAAGACCCGGCTTGCCGGGTCTTTTATTTACTGTGTTTTTAAGCTCGCTGCCTAATTGCTTTTTCCCGCTAACCGGTATTTCCTCATAAAGTATATTCCTACGACTATCCCTGCCAACAACAATAAAATCTGCCAGTTGTCGATGGGCGTTTCTTGGTATTCCGGATCATCACTAGTATCAGGAGGATCTATTGTCTGCGCCATCAACGGAAGCGTATAAATCAGAAAGAAAATAACCGGTAAACTGAATTTTAAAACATAGTTTTTCATCGTTCTCATGTTGTATTTTGTTTAGGTAAATAAGCAGGTTTCGGGCTGCAAAGCCTGAAACCTGCTTGGGTTTCTTAATGTGCGATTACTTTTTTGGTGGTAACCACGCCGTTTTTCGTTTGTACACGTACCACCCATACGCCTTTGGCGGCCGTTGTGATTTGGTAAGTTTGGGCGTTCACCTTTTCGTTGAGGTGAATCAGCCTTCCTTGCAAATCATACAAAGCAACCGAAAGAATTACATCGGATTGGGAACGAATCTGGATGTTTTGGTTTTGGGTAAATACCTGAACCGCGTTCGCATTCAAATCATCGGTTCCCATGGATCCGTCGTCTTCGTACACCACGTCAAATCGGGTATTGAATTCACCTGCTTCCGAATGGAAGGCATAAACTCCTTCCGACAAGTTGTGAATGGTTCCCGCCAAATAATCTTTCAGGTAAATCGTTGTTTCACCGTCTGCGAACAAACCGTCGAAATCAACCAATGAAATGGTATAATCACCGGCTTCCAACGCATGGAAACCTAATGGAACTACATCGCTGGTTTCAAAGGGCAACGCACGTCCTTGAATGGTGTACCGCTCGGAACCGATTAAGTTGTACAAAGATGTTCCTTGGTAGCGGAACAGTCGCCCGTCTATTTGGTTATCGGCACCATTGGTCGCGCCATCCATGTATCCGATGAGGATTTGGTTGAAGCCCTGTTCGGCATTGCTCAAATCGAGCCAAATCCGGTGTTTCTCCAAATCATCTGTTTTGAAGAAATCCGTCGCATCCGAAACGCGCATGGCGTTGGTAAAGGAAGCAGAAGTTCCTGTCGAAGCCACGATGAACCCTTGCCCGGTGGAAATGATTCCGTTGGGTGCATTGCTTTCATCGTTTTCGGCACCGCTGGTTCCCACCCCACCCATCAGGGTGTAGGTCGCGTAATTGTTACCGGAATAAGAACCGTCCGCTACCGGATTGGTATTCGTCCAGAAATACAAGGTTGAAATACCCGTATTCGCATTCAGGAATGAATCCGCGTCGATGTTGGAAGGATAGGGATTTCCGACCGAAGTATAAGCGTTCGCATGGGTGCTGATATTGATGTTTCCATTGAATGGCACACCCGAAAAGATTCCTTGATAAGGCATCGGCGTGTCTTCACTCCAGTTGTTGGGCGCACGGAAGAGGTAACCTTTTCCGGCGGCGAAATCAGCGTTCACATCACCAACTTCATAATAGTTGTCATCTTCGTAGGTATAAATTCTTTCAGGCAGGGTTTCCGGTGAGAATCCCTGGATCTGCTGGCCTTGTACAGGCGAAGACCACATCGTATAATCCAGTCGTTTGAAAGGCTGGTTCATTCTGTGTACGGTGATCGCGCCTGCGTTGTCCGCAGTAGTTGCCGTCTGCTGGATCAGGTTGGCACCGCTTTCTACGGTGAAATTTCCGGCTCCGCCCTGGTTGGTCACCTTTCCGTTTACAGTAAAGGTATTTCCGCTCTGGATGGTCAGGCTTCCGCCCGGAGCAACCGTTAAGGTTTTGGCTTCTGAATCCGAATCTGTGACCAGGTTACCCAGAATAATTACATCATCGTCGATTGTCGGGCCGGTACCATTTGACCAGACATTACCCGCAGTCCAGATTACGCCCAGGTCCATCGACAGGTCGCGGAAACGGGTCTGGTTGCTTCCCGCAGTCATTTCAAATTTGATTTTTCCGAAACCGCTCATCGCCGATACATCGACCACCTGGATAAAGGTTTCGTAATCTGACGGAACATCGAATGTGCCCAATGCGGTATAATCCGTGCCATTGTTTTCGGATACGAATACGGTCAGTTGCTGGCCCGTGCTTCCTCCATAGTTTCGGGCATCGAATGAAACAAGGATGGCCTCATAGAGGGAGAAATCAATGGAAGGTGAAACGATCGAACCGTTCAGCGGGATACGTACATATCCTCCGGCTCCGGTTTGCAGGTCGGTTCCGTTGAATTCGAATCCATAACCTTCGGCTTCATCAATATCCTCCGCATTGCGCAGGCCGTTGGAATAAGGCAAAGCAAAGTCTCCCGGAACTTCGGTTACTTCTCCCGATAAATTAACGGTAGCATTTTCTCCATAACCCGAAATTGTAACGGTTGCACTATAAGTATTCACAGCCAGCCCTGCTTTTAGTCGGGCGTAAATTTCAGTTGCTGTTCCGTCAAAATCATCCAGGGTTAAAGTATTGCTGAAATCCGTATCGTTCAAGGAAATTTCAAAATCAACTCCTGAAACGCTCAGGGTCACTTCTTCGCTACCGTCCATATTCAATCCCGATACTTCAAAGGTTTGGGAAGCAGAGGGGCCTTCGCCTTCTATGTAACTGAAGTCTGAAAGAGCACCCGTACTGGTTTCTAAACTTGGGTCGCTTGGTGGTGTGGAAGTACTGTAAACCACCACATCATCAAGATACAGTCTGGAAGTAGCAGAGGGGGTGGTTGTATAAGTAATCTGGAATCTTAACCTTACGTTAGCGAATTCGCCGGTCGGGCTTACATGGTAAGTATAAGTTTCCGCAGATGTGGATAAAACAAAGGTTTCATCGTTGGTCCAGTTGGAACCCCCGTCTGTGGATCGTGATACGATCACATTAATGCCATTGGTATTCGCGGCTTTGAATTCCACTTTTGTAACGTTGGCCAAATCAAAATTGGTATAAGTATAGCCTAAGTTCGAGGAGCTTGAGGTGTACCAGCGCATTTGCATCGACTGTCCTCCGCTGATGGCTCCTGTTGTGGAAGGAGTTCCGAAATAGGTGCCCCATTGTTGCCCCGCAGGCCCGGTAAAGGCTACGGTCGTATTGTTATAGACCGTTCCGGGAGCAAACCCTTCACTATCTTCAAATCCGATTCCGTAAACCGGCGTTTCACCCGTGTCGGCTATGGTACTCACACTTCCCACCAGAGGCGTCGTATTATAAGCAGGGCCACCCTCACAATTCCAATCATTCAGCCCGAATACAAAGAAGTAATAAGTTGTTTCGGGATCTAATCCATTTGCCGTAAATGTATTGCCCGAAGTCCAGGATTCAATCACGGTTCCGTTCCCTAAAGTTTCACCGGAAAAATAATATAAACCATTGGAGGGTACTGCTCCCAGATCAGGGCTTTCACTCATGGCAATCATGTGGTAATCCGCATCCGTTGAAGGCGTAAAGCTTCCGTTTATACCGGTACTGAGAACTGAGTCAAAATTCATTGAAGTAGGAATTTCTTCAGGAGCCTCACATGGCCCTACGACTTCTCCCATCAGCATGACAAAAGTAGGATCGAAAATATCCAGCATCATATCCTGAACCTGAATGAAACTTGTGTAGGAACCGGGAGCTAAGCCTGCTTTTAATCTGACGTAGACCGTCACCGGATCCCCTTCATAGCCAGAAAGCATAATCTCATCCGAATAACCCGATGTCTCATCCAAAGAAATTTCAAAATCTGAAAACACACTCAACCATATAGTACCCGAATCGTCTAGGTTCTCCCCGGTCAGCACAAAACTCTGTGCAGCAGAGGGGCCTTCTCCTTCTACATAATCCATACCCATCAAAGAACTTGGGTCGGCTGAAACTGTCGGGTCCGTTGATTCATGGTATTCATAGGTCACCTTCACCCCCGTCAACCTCATTTGGTTACCCGAAGTCTCAGGATTGGCATTTTTGAGTCTAAAAGTATCAGTAGCCAATATACCCGAAACCGCATAGGTCGTTCCGGTTGCTGTGATAGCTACCGCAGAACCACCATCCACATAATATTCCGCCGGTTGGGTATAGCCGCTGGCGGCATAGAATTCTACCGAGGTAATGGCATATCCCTCACCAACAAACAAAGTCAGCGAATTTCCGTCTCCCCCTCCCGGGTACATTCTGATGGCATTTCCCGATGAATAATAAGTCGGGGCTGTGCCTGCACTGTTGATTTGCGTGGTAAACCAAACATTCGCATCCAAGTTTCCGTTTGGATATTGTGTGGCATTCTCAAACCCGAATTCCGAAAAACTGCGTGTAATCTCAGTTTGCGCCAACACCGAACCGGTAGAAAACACGAATAGGAATACACTTAAGATTTTAAATAATACATGATTTTTCATATCATATTTTTTTGCATTACTGTAATGGAATAATTACCCATTGGGGTGCTTTATTCCTAAAATTTAATTCAATCACTCGGAGGCTTAAGCCGCCGATTTTCTTCTGTACTTCGCGAGGAAGTATATACCTACAGCCGCGGCTGCGAGGATGAGTACAAGGATCCCGTTGTCAATGGGGGCCGGGTCTTCCCATGGTGGGTCGTCTCCCGGGTCCGGGTCTTCCGGCCCTGCCAGCAATGGCAGTGAATAAGCCACCCAAAAGAATGCAATGAGTCCGAATTTCAATAAATTGTTTTTCATGTTGAATGTATTTGGTCGAGTAGGCGAAAAGGTACCGGACAGCATCGCCCGATACCCTTAACGCTTACTACTATTTATTAATCACTTTTTTAGTGGTTGTAACACCATTTGCGGTCTGCACTTTCACGACCAAAACTTGGGTTCCGAAAGAAGCCGACCGGATTTGGTAAACATTCGCATTCACTTTCGTGTTTTTGTGGATGTTCCTTCCTTGGAGGTCAAACAATTCAACCGAAAGGATTTTCTCCGCTTTGGAACTTACAACAATCTCTTGGTTGTTTTGGTAAATCTGAACCAAGTTTGCATCCATATCACCGGTACCCATCGTTTCTTCGGTTTCATAAACTACTTCAAACCTTTCTTTGAAAGTTCCTTGAACCGATTCGAATTCATAATCGGATTCCATCAGGTTGTGGATGATGTCCAGTTGATTATCTTTCAGGTAAATGTTCACCGCGCCTTCCGCAAACAATCCGTCGAAGTTAGCCAAGGAAACTTTGAACTTTCCGCCTTCCGCAGCTTTGAATCCCAAGGGAACCACATCGCTCACTTCAAATGGCAAAGCCCTTCCTTGGATCACATACGCGCCTTCCTCAACAATGGAATACAAAGCAGAACCTTCGTAACCGAATAATTTCGCGTCAATCTGGTGATCGATACCGTTGGTGGCATTGTCCATGTATCCGGTCAAAATCTGATTCAGGTTGCCGTTGGCATCATTGCTCAGGTTCAACCAGAATCGGTGTCTTTCCGCTTCATCTGTTTTGTTGTAGAAGTCTGTAGCATCGTCCACACGCATGGCGTTGGTGAAAGTAAGATTAGCTCCTGTTGCGCCCGCAATAAATCCTTGTCCGGCAGCAATAAACGTAATTTGTGGAGCACCTATGAATCCGGAACATCCACCACCTGTACAAGTAAGGTAAGTACCATTTCCGTTAATCCAAAAATTCACGGAATTAAGTATTCCAGTATTTTCGGAAAATAAATCTGCGAGACTAATATTAGAAGGATAAGGGTTACCTACGGAAGTATAAGGATCGTCGGTTCCCGGATTGATAGTCAATGGTACATTGATCGTTCCGTTGTTCGGAACACCGGTAAACACACCTTCGTAAGGAACCATATCGCTTGCATGGAAATTGTTCGGTGCACGGAACAAATATCCTACACCCGCTCCCATTACGGTATTTTCATCAAAGAAAGTATTATCATATCCGCCTTCACCGTCATAAATGTAGATTCTTTTTATAGCGGGGGGATCGAGATCTGTATAATTGGTAATACCATTTACGGTTTCCGGTGAGAATTCAATCAGGTTCTGCCCGCTTACCGGCGAAGACCACATCGCATAATCCAGTCGTTTCATCGGTTCGCTGTTGCGGATGACCGTGATGGCGCCTTCGTTGGACACGTCAGAAGTTTGGATCAGATTGGCGTTGTTGCTGACCACAAAATCAGCCGCAGCTGCGTTGTTGGTAAGGGTTCCTGACAAAGTCAACGAACCTCCGGCAGCGATGTTCACACTGCCATTGGCAGCCAAACCAAAATTCGCTGCTTGGATGCCGACGGAAACCGCCAAATCACCAAAGACATAAACATCCTCCGTTGAAGTCGTGGCATCAGCAGCCATGGAATTCGTCCAGTCGCCCGCGGTGTAAACCAGATAGTCTAACTCTCCTGGGTTAGCATTATCCCTTGGCTCTGAAGTATAAACCCCTGTAAAAATATTTTGGTAAGTTCTCTCAGCGTTAGCAACTGTTACTTCAGTATCATCAATAATAGTATCCTCAGCATCTAACAATTGCCATCGTCTATTGTTTCCAAAGTACATCGCTATTGTTCCTTGGATAAAGACTGTATTTTCATTTAAAGTTCCAAAGGCACTTTCAAAAGTTGTTAAATCATTGCCTCTTGAAATTATCAAGAATCCTCTTGCAGGTATGGTCACCGTTGTTAATTCATCACCAAACTCCCAAGTTGTATTATCATTTAACATTTTGATTTTGCTGCCTGTCATATCAACTGCATTACCTGTATTGTTGTAGATTTCAATAAAATCATTGTTAAAGTCAGAAGCATCCGCCACTTCCGTAATAAACAACATACCTGCTTCCGGGGTGATGGGTGCCTCGGTTACCGTAATGGTAAATCCGCCTGTGAAAGCTTCGTAGTTAACCGTTTCATCGTTACCTGCAAAAATATCTGCGGTTCCGATTCCAACGATGGTCAAGGTATTTCCATCAACCGTTGCCACAGATTCATTGTCTGAAATGTATTCGATGGCGAATCCTTGGTCGGTCAATTCCGGTAAGGTTATGTCCGCATCGCCTTCATAAGCGTTCAAGTTAGGAAGGGTTGCGGTTTGGGTTCCTTTTGCTATATCAAATAAAAAGGAAGCGGGTTCAGAAGTACCTGCCGTATTAGCAGCGGTCACTTCGATTTCAAATAAGTCTCCTGCTGTCGTAGGCGTTCCTGAAATAATTCCGGTTTCCGTATCCAGGCTAAGCCCGTCAGGCAAGGCACCTGAGGTGATGGCATAAGAAGTTGGGGTTTCTGTAGCCACGATTTGCTCACTAAAAGCAACTCCTACTGTACCTTCGAAAATAGCTCCGGTAACAACGGGAACAGCTAATACCGCACCCGAAACACTCACTTCTGCACTGGTCTCATAACCGTCAATCAGGATGATTCCTTCATAAGTATCAATTGCCAATCCTGCTTTCAGACGTACATAGATAGGCGTTTCAGCGCCATTGTAATTGGTTAAAGTCAAATCATCTTCAAATACCGTATCATCTAACGAAAGCTCAAAACCGGTATCTGCCAAAAGCACTACATCTTCCGTACCGTCTAAGTTCAACCCGCTTAAGGTGAAAGACTGCGAAGCAGAAGGACCATCGCCAATGGCATAAGCGAAATCTGACAAAGTAGTTTCAGATGTTATGAATTGCGCTGCATCACATCCGGGATTCGTCGTGTAAGTAGTGGTTGAACCACCCGACTTTTTATAAATATCTAAAATACCATTATTTGTAGCATAATTAGAAGCGTTTCTTGTTCCATAGCTTCTCCAATCACTTCCATTTGTATAAACTGCACAATATCTACTATTAGTTGTCATAGCAAAACCTGAATTATAGGTTTCAAATGCCCATGTAGCAGTTGTAGTATGTACTCTTACACCATTATTATTGTTAATGTTGTATAAGTTATCTGAGGCATTTGCAGCAGAAACAATTGACATTGCAGAATTTGTACCACTAAAATTCCATTGCATATCGGAATCAATCGTTCCTGTTAAAGTGTTGTCTGAAACACTCACACCTTTGGATGTTATAGTTACTTGAAGAGGTGGATCTTCTGCTGTTGTGTTTGTATTAGGGAGGAAGAAGTTTCCGTTTAATATCACATAAGTTCCTGCGACAATATCATTTAATGTTGTAACTCTTTCCCAAGTTTCAGGAGCCCCTACTGTTTCACTATAAACCGCATATAACGTTACATTGGTATCAGTAGTTACATAAGTTGCGCCACCTGTATAAGTAGGCGTTGAGGTGGTACTGCTGTTTGCGTCCCATCCTGCAAAAGTATAAGAACCACAATCCGCCAAAGTGGGCAATTCGATTGAATCCCCTTCATAAGTTGTATAAGGGAAACTCCCTTCTGCATAAGCAGATCCGTCATTCACCAAAGACAAGGTGTACAAAGGTTTTGCTTCAAAATTGATTTGAACCGTTGCATCAGAACTCGGCGTAACGGTAAATTCATTTCCGTTTTGGTCCACGGTCGCTGAACCTTCTGTAACCGTATAAGCCGGCGTAGCATAGGTATAACCTGCCCCCGGTGTAGCCGTGATTATATTTCCGGACAGCAAAACCGTTCCGAACGCTTCATTGTTAGAGGTGGCCGTAATGGCATAAGTCACCGCTGCTACATTCAAAGTATAGCCCGCATCGACTACCGCACAATAGGTGTCATCCGCTTCTTGGTTTACCCGGATTTCTGTCGTTCCCGCACCCACAATGGTCACCTCACCGTTTGCATCAACGGTAGCTACACCTGTGTCGGTACTCGACCACACAAAGGCAGACGTATTATCACTGATAAATTCATTGGTAAAAGGCTCATCAATGACAATTTTATTGACAATTGCTTCATCAAATAAGAATTCAGGGGTTGTACATGTAGGGGCAGCTGTTCCTGTCAAATTAATATTTCCCAAACCAATATTTCCACTACTTTTATTTGTATATATCCATCTAATATACTTGACATTTGTAGGGATATTATCTACATTGTATGTTACATTCGAACTAGCTGCATGCGCTCCTAAACTGAATAAAGAGACATCAAAGTTTGTTCCATCGGTAGAGCCTAATACTTGATATGTTCCTCCAAAACTTCCAGAGCCATTAAATCGAATAGTAAAAGAGAGTTCATCTGCTATCCCATTAAAATGAAGGGTAAGTAAATCTCCAGTAGTATCAAATTTTAATTTAGTACTTGAATCACTGTAATCTGTGCCTAAGCCTGAATAAGATAAACCTGTTGTGGCGCTTATATCATTCCTTCCTCCATTAAATGAAAATGGTAATTCAGCTTGCCCCCACACACTGGTGAGGCCGAAGCAAAAAAGTAAAATCATCAGGGATGATTTCCAAAAGTTGGTGTTTTTCATACGTTATAGTTTAAATAAAATGATTACAAAAATAGTTTGTTAATATAAGAAATTTCCGGTTAAAGGGTTATGGTATTGTTAACCTTTTACGGAAGCCGATTTCGTTTGTTTACTTTGGGTTTTTCTTTGGTAATTGAGGTTGTTGATTTTGAATTATTTCGGTGTAAATTTAACAAACTTTTGGGTTATCCCCAAATCCAAAGCCCAATATATATCATGAAGTTATGAACGGGCCATGGTGACCCTATGTCATGGTGACCCTTCGGCAAGCTCAGGGTGACGCTATCTATTTTTAGTTTATATAACCCCCGTCATGGTGGGCTTACGTCATGGTGACCCTTCGACAAGCTCAGGGTGACTGGAAAAAAGTACGGAGCGGTCAGCAGTCAGCGGTCAGCTCCTATAAGGAAAAAGGTAAAAGCCCCTTCTATCCTCCTACAGCAGGCAGGCAGCAGTTCAAGGTGAGGTGAGAGGGATTGAGGAAACTTAAATTTTAAGAAATCATTAAGATACACGGACTCCTTACGGCTTATCCATGGCTTTGGGTAGGCTTTGACCTGGGTTTTCCCCGGTTCATCTTAGGCTTAAAATCGATG
>Ga0172382_10000612_pt1 | contig 66905 bp, 64 predicted proteins | sample Leawel138RmetaG_FD_122245 | JGI IMG/M metagenome (GOLD analysis project Ga0172382, IMG submission 122245) | Leachate microbial communities from a municipal landfill in Southern Ontario, Canada - Leachate well 138R metaG | ecosystem: Engineered > Solid waste > Landfill > Unclassified | place...
AGGTCACGTTGCCGTTTTTTACTTTCTGATTGTTTTGGTTTCATCTGTGTAATTTGCAAGAAAAGTAGGGGTTAAGGGTTAAAATCTTGCAAATTACATCGCATAAAAAATGATCATTGTCAATTAATATTAAATGGTTATGATGTTTTTCAGATACGACGAATTTATCCGGAAGCCTCTCGTATTCAAAGACTCCAGAGTATGTCATTGAGGTTGCATACGTTTGCAGAGGCGTCTGCTCAATCTGAATGGTCGGGGATTGTATCTGGTTTCCCGACGGCGAAAACCCGAATATCACAGGGGCCAACGTGAATCTGCATATGGTCCGTTTTGGTTTCGAAGCCTGTGCCGTCGACGCAGTCTTCCATGCGCAGGAAGGGCCTGCCCGGGATCAAAGACGAAAGATCGATGAAAAAGGAGTACGGATTCCGAATATCCAGATTGGCAAAGATCAAAAATCCGCGATCACCGCGTCTGTTCGGCCGGCGCAGGGCGCCCAGCACGGCCCCATGTCTGTTGTCAATCCAGTCGAGATTCCCTGCTTCATGGAAGATAGGGGATGAGCGGAGGAGACGGTTGATGGTCCCGATCCTTTCGGCAATCCAGGCATTTGTTGAAAACCGGCATGGCGCCCTGCGGCCCATGAAGTTGATCTTTTCAGGATACCCGTGCTCGGTCCCCTGAACAATTCCTGTTTGGCCTGTTCCCATCAGGGCGGTTACGGCATAACGGGGGACAGCCGCTTCCGCCTTCCCGAAAAGCTGGGCCGGCGCACCCGTGTCGTGGGTGGTGATAGGAAGGTAAAAACGGACCTTAGTTCCGATGTCATGAATGTAAGCGATATAGTTTCTCAGGTTCTCCGCGTAGGGGTATTCCCACTGGTTGGCCAGAAAAAGGTTGATTTGCCATTGTGCCGCTTTTTTGAGAATCGTGTTGGAATCGGTAAAAAATTCCGCGGTGACCGCCAGATTCGGGTAAGTCTGACGCAATGCTTCCAGTAATTCCGTGATAAATCCCTCATGACTGGAATGGAGGTTGTCCAGGCGGACCATGCCACCTGTTAAATCTGCGAAGTATGACCAGAAAAGGGCATACTTTTTCATATAGTCCCAGATATCATTGCGGATGTCGGGATGGGGGTGATCGTAATAAATTTTTACCAGATCCTCCCACTTAAGCCAGGCATTCATGTGCCAGCACCCGGACCGCTTGAAACCATCCTTTTCCGTTTTGTCCGGCACGATCCATTCCGGGCACATCCGCACCATTTTGCTGCCGGTCCCTATGTGGTTCAGGACCAGGTCAAAACAGAGACGTATGCCGATTTCCCTTGCTTTTTCCGTAAACGTCCCAAACAGGGAAAAAGCCGAATCCTGTTCATTACCTGTGTAGGCACGGTCGATGGAAAAGAGATCACAGGCGGCATAGGGGCTTTCCGTATTGTCGCGACTCGTCAGGGGGAGGAGATGAACGGTATTGAAACCCAAGTCGGCAATCCCGGGAAGAAGGGCGATCCAGTCCCTGATCGTTCCGGAAACGGATGGGATCAGGGTATACATTCTGATATCCTTGATGTACTCCGGATCGACAATGACGCGGCTGAAGGGGGCCCGGTCCCAGTACCAGGTTTTCTCATTAGCCAGAGAGTATTTAAGCTTGAATTGATAGTTGCCGCATTGCCTGACCGGACAGGCAAGATGGTAACCATCCATTCCTCTTGAAAATTCGATTTCCCGCCATTTGTTTTTCGGGCAATCGATATTGGTGTGCAGGAACACCCTGGCCCCTGCGGCCTCTTCCAGAAATTCGATGTTCAGCCGGAGTTCATCATTCTGATAGAGGCGGCAAAAATCCTCGGGCACGACGGAAAAGGAACGACGCAGAAACCCCTCTCTCCCGATTCTCATGTTCCGGGATTTCAGTTTGGGAATTGCGAAAGGAAGGGATTTATCCGAGATTTCTATGGTGCGACTCCATCAATTTTCCCGAAATATAACAAATTTGCGGGGAATGGCAATGAAAATCAAGGAACTTCCCCTCATCATGACGGAAAGCAGTCTCTCCTGCGGCGCTATCTCCTCCCCGCGTGCGTTTCCCGTTTTTTCTCTATTCTGTCGCATAGGTCATGCGCCGTTCGATGGCTCGCGGAGTCGTGTTTTTCTGTTTGCTTTGTGATAGGAGTCGAATACGGGGATAACGTTTGACGATCTCAGCGGATTGGTCCGGCGAATTATTGTTGACCATAATGATTTCGTAAAGATCGGAAGGAAAATCCTGGGTGAGAAGTGCCTGGATGCAATCCTCTATGTATTTTCCCGCCCGGTAGAAAGGGACAATGATCGAGATTTTCATGTGGTCTCTCTTGTCGACATGGACGAATCCACCATATGGTAACACCTCACAAGGTTGTGTGTATAATAGCATGCTTGTCAATGATAAGTGATGTGGCGTTCTCGGGCAAAAAAGCTCGACTTCGCCGTAACGCTTGATTTCCTTCCATGATAGAAGCGAACGGGCTTTATGATAGGGGGAATCGCATAAATCGGAAAAGGAAACACTTTTGGATGCAAGGGACCAAGGTACGGGTCCTGGAATCCCGGGCAATGACATGGGTGAATTTGTTCCCTCATACGTGAACCTCTACCAGGCAAAGGTATTGGAAATACGGGCCTTGCGGGCTTTGGAAGCACTTTCCGCCTGCCGCCTGTGTCCCCGTCATTGTGGCGCAAACCGTCTATCGGAGGATGTGGGTGTCTGTCGCGTCGGCAGACAAGCCCGGGTTTCCAGTTTTCACAGCCATTTCGGGGAAGAATCTCCCCTGGTCGGGACCGGCGGTTCCGGGACAATCTTTTTCAGTTCCTGCAATCTTTTGTGCATTTTTTGTCAAAATTACGAAGTCAGCCATCTGATGGAAGGTGATCCCGTGGATAAACACGAACTCGCCGACATGATGATGTCGCTTCAAAGACGTGGTTGCCACAACGTCAACCTGGTCAGTCCGACCCACATGGTGCCCCAGATACTGGAGGCGCTGATTCCGGCTGTTGAACAAGGCCTGAACATTCCTCTGGTCTATAATTCGGGCGGCTATGACGAGGTGGAAACGCTTCGCATGCTGGATGGCGTTATCGATCTTTATATGCCCGATTTCAAATTCTGGGATAACCGGTGGGCGGAACGGTTCTGCCATGTCACGGATTATCGGGAAAGGGTCTGCGCGGCCATCCGGGAGATGCACCGTCAGGTGGGTGATCTTGTGATTGACCAGGATGGGATAGCGCGGCGGGGACTCCTTGTCCGGCATCTGGTCATGCCGGGTGGAATGGCCGGGACAGGGGATATTATGCGTTTTCTGGCGGAGGAGATATCCCCCCGTACCTATGTGAACATCATGGCCCAGTACCACCCGGCCGGCAAGGCAATGACGGATCCCTTGATTGACCGGCGAATATCCCGGAAAGAATTCGGGCTTGCGGTGGACGCCGCACGGCATTCCGGTTTGCGACGTCTCGATGGCATGAGAGATTAGGGGATCGACAACCGCCTGCATGATTGGCAAATTAGACCAGCCCTGGAGCCCTGAATTGCGATGCCGCCTGATGAGGCGGGGTGACTGTAGATGGTCTCGGGCGTTGTCCTGAAGGCAAATGAAATCTGTGGTTTTTGCTTCTTGGCTTGACAGTCCGGATAAAATACCCTAGCTTACGAGTCTGATCCACAGGAAGGATTGCAAGGTGCAATGGGAACGAAAAAAGAACGCAGATACACGGAAACAAGAATCAAAAAGATGAAAAAAGGCAAGCGTATGGCGATTTTGTATACTATAGGCATCGCCTTTTTCGGGTTTCTTGTTTTCTTTTTTGTTTCCATTTTCAATATGGTTTATCCCCCCGTGAGCGGAACGAATGGGTCGCCGGCCAAGAAGGAAAAGCTGGAGATGGTTCTCTATTTTTCTGATAGAAATGAACTCTTTTTCGTTCCGGAAAAACGCTTCATTGTAAAAGAAACGGACGTCAATGCCCAGGCCGTAAGGCTTGTAAGGGCCCTTATCGACGGCAGCAAGCTCGGGCATATCAGCACCTTTCCCGACAAGACGACCCTGAAAGGGATAAAGATCGGACACGATGCGATTGCGCAGGTTAACTTCAGCGAGGACTTGATCCGGAATCACCCCGGAGGAACAACCAGTGAGGTTGCCACGATTTATTCCTTAACCAATACTTTGGTCCGGAATATTCAAACCATTCGGGGTGTCAGGATTTTCGTGGAGGACAAGCCGATTGTCTCGATTAAAGGGCATGTCAGCACCGAGGAGGTCTTTTTCCCGGACAGGGATTTAATTGTTGAAGGGGCCAGAAATATCTAAACGCTGCTCCAGGAAGATACAGGAACCATGGCTCCCAAATCAAGACTCGCCAAAATCCGCAATATTGGCATTATTGCTCACATTGACGCCGGTAAAACCACCGTAACGGAAAGAATCCTCTACTATACGGGTAAATCTCATAAAATGGGTGAGGTTCATGACGGCGAGGCGATCATGGACTGGATGCCTCAGGAGCAGGAGCGAGGTATCACGATCATGTCAGCCGTGACCAGTTGCGGCTGGAATCAGCACGAAATTCATCTGATTGATACACCGGGACATGTCGATTTTACCATGGAGGTCGAGCGAAGCCTCCGTGTTCTGGATGGCGCTGTGGTGGTATTCTGTGCCGTCGGTGGTGTCGAGCCACAGTCGGAAACAGTCTGGCACCAGGCAGATAAATACGACGTACCCAAAGTGGCCTTCATCAATAAAATGGACCGCATAGGGGCAGACTACTGGGGAGTCGTTGACATGATGCGGGAGCGGTTTCATTCCGTTCCTCTGCCCGTTCAAATCCCCCTGGGAACGGAAGATCGGTTCGAAGGCATTGTCGATCTCATCGAAAGAAAAGTCCTGCGCTGGAGCGACCGGGACCTGGGCGCTTCCTATGATGTATCGGATGTGCCGGAAGCGATGAGAGATGAAGTGGAACGCTATCGGGAGTCAATGATCGAAGCCTTGGCGGAGGTCGACGACGATATTGCCGACCGGTACCTTGAAGGATCGGAGATCAAGGAGGTGGAAATTGTCGAGGCGATCCGTAAGGGGACCCTGACCCTGAAAATTGTACCGGTTCTCTGCGGTACGGCCCTTCGCAACAAAGGCATTCAGCCTGTTCTTGACGCGGTGGTTCTTTACCTGCCTTCGCCGGAGGATGTGCCCCCGGTTAAGGGCCATCACCCTGTGACCGGCGAGGAGGAAAAACGGGCCAGTAGCGAAAAAGAACCTCTGGCCGCCCTGGCTTTCAAAGTGATGATGGACGAGGGGCGTAGACTGACCTTTATTCGCGTTTATGCCGGCGTTCTTCGGGTTACGGAGGAAGTCTATAATGCGACCAGGAAGAAAAAAGAAAAGCTTTCCCGTATTCTGAAGATGCACGCGAACAAGCGGGAACGCATCGATCAAGCCGTGGCAGGGGATATCATCGCGGTAATGGGATTGAAAGAGACCACTACGGGAGACACCCTGTGTGACGAAGGCCATCCGATCATCCTGGAAAAAATTGACTTCCATGAACCGGTTATCAGTCAGGCAATTGAAGCCAAGACCCCGGCCGATCAGGAAAAATTATCCGTCGCATTGACAAAACTGTTGGAGGAAGATCCGACTCTGCGGGTAAAGTACGATGATGATACAGCCCAGACAATCGTCTCCGGTATGGGGGAGTTGCATCTGAAGATTTTTCTCGACCGATTGACCCGTGAGTTCAACGCCCATGTTAATATTGGACGGCCTCGGGTGGTTTATCGCGAAACAATCCGGAAAACAATAGAGGTGGAAGGACGGTTCGACCGGGAACTGGGGGATAAGAAGCATTTTGGTCATGTACGCTTCCGTCTGGAACCATTGGAGCGGGGCCATGGGATTGAGATCGTCTGGAAGGTTGATCGGTTGGCTTTGCCTGATGAGTATCGCGAGATGATTGAAGCCGGGATCCGCGAGTCTGCCTCCAGCGGCATTCTCGGGGGCTATCCCGTTGTCGATGTCCTGGTGGAGGTGATCGGCGGATCGGTGCGGGAAGGTGAATCAACGCCGATGGCTTACAAAATCGCGGCGGCTACAGCTTTTAAGGATGGCTGTGTCCAGGCGGATTCCGTGTTGCTCGAGCCCATCATGGCGGTGGATGTTGTGACCCCGGCGGAATTTATGGGTGATGTGATCGGCGATATCAACGCCCGTCACGGGGAGGTGCAATCCATCGCCCAGAAAGGTCACCTTAGCGAGATCCGTTGTCGTGTGCCCCTGAAATCTCTCTTTGGATATTCGACGGATTTACGGTCCGCCACTCAGGGACGGGCGGTATTTTCGATGCAATTTTTGACTTTCGACAGGGGCTGATGATGAACAAGACATGTTGAGCAAGCTCGTGGAGACAATCCGGTGGAAGACAAAAGACGACAGGATACCGTGACAATCGTTCCCATGCTGGACAAGGATAAGCTCCTCCAGAGCATTTTCCGAATCAACACCTTTGTAACGGAATCGAGAAGTCTGAACGATATTCTGAAGAAAATCCTGGATGAGGTGGTGGATACCCTGGGGTTCCGTATCGGTATAATCCGTCTGTTCGATGAATCCAGGCAATACCTTGAAACGCAGGTCGTGAAAAATTACAGTCCGGAAGAGGCTGAGCGGGCCTTCTCGGTGGCCATTGACGTCAGAAAGCACGATTGCGTGGCGGCAAAGGTAGCGACGACGGGTGAAGCCATGGCAATTGAGGATGCCACCTCGGATGATCGTATCACCGAAACGGACCGCATGCTGGCGAAAGTCTACAGCAAGGGGTCAATGATCTGCGCGCCGCTCAAAATCGGCGATGAAATTATCGGTACCATGGCTGCCTCCTGTCAGGAGACAACCAAATTCTATCCGGAAGAAATCAACCTGTTTCTGACCTTTGCCAACCAGATGGGCATCATTATCCATAATGCGCGACTTTTTGAGGCCAATGCCGAAAAAATCCGGCAGCTTATGATTCTGCAACACGCTGTTTCGGAGATGAATGCCCGACATTCACTGGATAACAACATCCTGAATATTTTAACCCGGAGCGGCCTGCACATCACCCGTTGTGAAAAGGCAATGGTCTATTGCCTGGAACTGGAGAAGGACCGCGGGCTTGTTACTTTTGGTGAGGATATCATCATCGACGAGAGCAAGGCCTATGCATCGCAGGTGGAAAAAAGCATCATTAAATCGGCTCTGGACGCTAACACTATCATCACGCAGGAAAAATCCTCCCTGAATCGTGAGCCGATATTCCCGGGTTTTACATCCGAAATTGCCGTGCCGTTCGGCGTCAAAGATAAATTCCGGGGTGTTCTCTATCTGGCTCAAAAAAGCGGCGCCTGTTCTCCAGGCCAGATTCAGATGTTGGATATACTCACACAGGATGCGGCGACGTCTTACGATAACGCCATCATGCACGCCATGCTGTCCCTGAAAGCCCAGTCCCTTGAAACAGAAGTGGAAATTCTGAAAGAGAGAGAAAATATGCTCCTCGGCTTTCATAACATGATTGGGCAGTCGGAAAAAATGCTACAAGTTTTTTACATTATAGAAGAAATAGCAGGTCACGATACAAGCGTTCTGATCCAGGGCGCAAGCGGTACAGGTAAGGAATTGATTGCACGGGCACTTCACAAACAGAGCAAACGCAGTGACAAACGCTTCATCGATATCAATTGTGCGGCCATTCCGGGGACGCTGCTGGAGAGTGAGTTGTTCGGATATGAGGCGGGGGCCTTTACCGATGCGAAAAAAAGAAAAGCCGGATTGTTGGAAGTGGCCAGTGGAGGAACTTTGTTGCTCGACGAAATCGGCGAGATGAGTATCCACCTGCAGGCCAAGTTTTTACGCATGCTTGAAGACGGTTATATCCGAAGGCTTGGCGGGACGGATAATATTCCTATCGATATCCGCTTCCTTTTCTCGACAAACCGGGATTTGACGCAAATGGTTTCTGAAGGGACTTTCCGGGAGGACCTGTACTATCGTATCAGCGTTGTCCCGATTCGCATACCGCCACTGCGTGAGCGAGGAGAGGATATCCTTTTGTTGGCCCGGTTCTATGTCGATGAGTTCAACAAGAAATTTCAAAAACGGGTTCGGGGATTCAACAAGGATGCCGAGACCGTGTTGCTTTCCTATGCCTGGCCTGGTAATGTCCGGGAGCTGAAAAATCTGATGGAACGGGTCATGATCCTGCAGAATCCGAATTCCGTCATTACGCCCGGGAATCTGCCTTCTGAATTGCGGGCCAGTGCCGATCAGAGCAAGAGCAGAGATCTCTTTGCCCCGTTATCCCAGATTGATTGGTTTTCTCCCGATGAAACTGAGGTGTCGGATTATAATGCGGTGACGGAAAAAATCACCAACGACATCAAAGAAAAAATTATTTCTTGCGCCTTGAGTAAAACACGCGGAAACCAGACCCAAGCGGCCAAGCTGCTGGGGATTTCCCGATATAAATTGATCCGCGAACAGAAGCGTCTTCAAAAAGCAGGAAACTGATCGCCCTTTTTCGAGGCGTGCTTAAAACGCACGCAGTGCGTTATGCGCACGCTCCCCATTGCCCTCCTTAATACCGCATCCTATACCAAGAGGCGTCTTTTTGTGTTCGCAGATCGCACTGTTCTGTGGCGGGCGACGCGCACTGGCTTGGTTCCAAAGCGAACGATTCAGTCTGAACTCAAGGAATGTGTCGGGGATAAATAGTCCATAACCTATTGATATTATTTTTATATATTTGTTATCCCTCCGGGGATCCACAATAATATTCGAGGAACACCTTTGGGTTGGCACTCATATTGCTTAATCAATAGGGAAAGATCAAGTGAAGTTGGATAATCTTTTGTCGCATTAGCGTAGAAGGCATGTAGAAACCGGGAAAAGCCTCCTTATCCCCGGAATGAAGATGCTTGAGCGGATATAGTAGGTGGGCGGTTTAACTCTCCTTTCCGCCCACCACCCCCCCACTTGGGAGCAACCTGAAAGGGAGCAACCCCAAAACCCTTTCAGTCCACATAAAGGTGGATGGTCTTTTGGTTCCCCCCTTTTGCCATCCACCTTCCTCTTTTCGCTGGCAACGCCTGACGGGGGACGGATCGTTCTGTCGGGCTATCTCTTCGATCACATTCGGCTGGACGGACGGGAGGCCTACTTCCCGCTGATCAGGCCGGTCCTCGAAGCCCCGTTTAAAATATGGCTCATGCCCATGAAGGGAGACAAAACGGGCAGAATCGTCATGAGAAAGCGGTTTATCCGGTTTTTCCAGGATGAAAAGAAACGCCATGTCATGCTGGCCGGTGAATATCAGGGAGGAACGTTCGTGTGGGGGTACACGTTTTTCCGGGGAGACAAGGAAGGCTACTTCATAAGTCAACGCGCAGGGTTGTTGCTTTATGGGAGATAAGAGCAAGCAGCTCCTGGAAGCTGTAGCGTTCCGCACCGGGACATCAGGAACCCAGGCCCGCCCCGGTGGATTGAACGCCAGTTTACTATAACGACGGAAAAATCAAGGGAATTATGCGGATCAAGGTTGACATACAGGACAGGGCAGTCCGTGACGCTTTGGCGGAGCTGGCCCGGCGTGGCCGCGACAACCGCGAGATGATGCTGGATATCGGCGAAGTTGTCCGGACCTCCGTCGAGGACAACTTCGAGGCCCAGGGCCGGCCGGAACGATGGAAACAATCCGGCCGGGTTGTCCGGGAAGGCGGGCAGACCCTCAGCAAATCGGCCCGCCTGCGCCGATCGTTCACCGTCGCGGCGGAGAACGGTTGCGTCACCGTCGGGACGAACGTCGAATGCGCGGCCATACACCAGTTTGGCGGGAAAACGAAACCGCATACCATCGTCCCCAGGCCCGGGAAGGCCCTTTACTGGCCCGGCGCGGCGCATCCGGTGCGTGTGGTGAAGCATCCCGGATCGGACATACCGGCCCGTCCCTTCCTGATGGTCCAGGACGAGGACTGGGAGGAGATCCGCCATATTGCGTTCAACTATCTAACGGGAAAGTGGTGAGGTGAACACATGTACGAATTCAAGGGTTTTGACGACTGGGTCCCGATTAAATTGTCTGCCCTCTTTATGCCCTGTGGCCCGCTCTATCACCGCATCGTCAGATGTGAAAACGAAAATGGACGATGTCTCCATCCAGGATTGTGTAATCCCTGCCCTCCACATGAACCCGGCCGCTCTCTTTAGCACCCTGCATACCGCCAAATTGGATGAAATCGTTGTAATGCACGATTTCCGCTCGAATGAATCCCCGTTCCATATCGGTATGAATTTTTCCGGCTGCCTGCGGGGCTTTTGTGTCCCGTGAAATGGTCCAGGCCCTCAGTTCCGTGCCAACGGTTGTGTAAAAGGTGATCAGGTCCAACAAGTCATAACCCGCGTGGATGAGTTTGGCCAAGCCCGATTCCGTGAGGCCCATGTTCTTCAGGAACTCGGGCTGTTCCTCAGGAGGCAGTTCGGCGATTTCCGCCTCCAGGTCGCCGCAGATGGAAATGACAGGATTTCCTTCCTCGGCCGCCTTTCGTTTCAGCCTCTGGAACATCTCCCCGCCCTTCCTAAGGATTTCCTCGCTGACATTGGCGACAATCAGCATTTTTTTGCCTGTGAGAAGGTGCAAACCCTTAAGATATTCATCATAATCTTCATGACCGGGAAGTGCGCGGGCGGGAACACCCTTCCCCAATCCTTCCCGGATTTGCCGGTATATTTCGAGGGATTTTTGCTTATCCTTGTCGCCCGTTTTTGCAAGTTTCTCCGATTTTTCGATCTGTTTTTCTATGGTTTCCATATCGGCGAGAATCAATTCCAACTGGACGATGTCAAGATCCCTCAGGGGGTCTATAGTGCCGTCGACATGGACCACATTGGGGTTGTTGAAACAGCGTATGATGTGCACAATCGCATCCACCTCACGGATGTGCCCGAGGAATTGGTTTCCGAGTCCTTCCCCGCGGCTTGCGCCCTTGACAAGGCCTGCGATATCCACAAATTCCATGGCTGTTGGCGTGATTTTTTCCGGCTTGACCAACGTTGCGATGGCCGTAAGTCGCGGATCCGGAACAGGGGCCATGCCGATATTGGGGGCAATAGTGCAGAAAGGGTAGTTGGCCACCTCCGCACCGGCCGCAGTCAGCGCATTAAAGATAGTTGATTTCCCAACGTTGGGCAGACCGATAATGCCGCATTTGAATCCCATGATCAGATCTCACTTTTTCATAATTGGGGTGTCCAGTAGCTCCTCTTCTTCCCATCTCCGCAGGGTTTGCACGCCCTGAATCCGTTTTCTAACATATCCCACGATAAAAATGATCGAAGCGGCAAACCATAGGGTCGTTGCACTCGTTACGATAGGCAACCAGGACACGCGCATTTTCAGGTACGTAAACCATTGGTCCTCGAGATCCGCCAGGGAGAGCCCTGTCGCCCGACGGAGGGCGCCTTCACTGTCTCCGTGACGGCTGTAATCCAGAATGAAGTGATGGAAAGCCTCCCGCCCCATACGATTGATCAGGAAGGAGATGAACATGAAACTTTCCGCGTAAGCCAGTTGCGCAGCGTCTTTTTCAAAGGGAAAGCCGGATGTCAATTGCCGCAAAGGGATCAGGGTTCCCGTGAGAACGTTTCGAGTGAGAATCGCTGTCCGGGAGAAGCTCCATTCCCTGGCGTGGTACATGGCGAGACCCTCCGTCAACCACAGGGGAATTGCCTTACCCGAAAGGGCTTGTCCCAAAGCGATGTGGCTGAATTCATGAGCGAATGTTTTAATCATGTCGGGGTGTCCGGCCCGGACGGAGAAAGGGGAGCGCAGGATGATCAGATTGCGCTCCGGGTAGGCAACGCCCACTGCCCACAGGGGTATTTTGGCTTCCGTCGGTTGCAGTTTGCTAAATGATTCTATGGTTGGTGCAATGATGATGTTTGTTTTATCCGTGAAATCTTTACCCGTGCTGCCAATGATGTCCGCCCGTATTCCTTCAATCACTCCGATCAGGTTCTCAGCGATTTTTTTGTCCTGATCCGTGAATGTCAGGATGAAGTGATCCGTGTGCCGGTCCATAAAGGTTTCTCCCCGGGCATCGGCGCAAAGGATGCCTTCCACCAGGAGGAACAGTACAAAACAAACGATCCGGCAAATCCCGTAAACACCTGGAGGCATTCGACAATGATGACGCGCCGCGGTCAAAGAGGTGAAGCACCATTTGCGGCCCGTTTGTTTTTCGGGGAATATGTCATCAAATTTTAGGATACCATACATGCTTATGACCTTGCCGTGGACCGAGAAAAGGGAAAGAGCGGAAAATAAACACTTTCAGGGGTACCCCCACGGGGCAACCAGGGTGATGCCCGGGAGGGGACTGCCGATTCTGAGAATTCCCGACCCAAACGATTCCGATGCACGTATCAGGAGAAAGAGCGGGCTTGCCGAGAGCGCTTTCTTTTTTTATCCAGCCTCTCCCCCTACATAAATATACCCGAATATACCCGGTAAAAATCCATACGAGCTGTCTAGTGGCGGGACATAAGATGCTGGACGGCTTTGTCCAGACCATCGAGGCTTAATTCATACATGGGAAAGATCTGTTCGATGATTCCGATCGTCCAGGTGTAATGCCATTCCTCCTCCGCCTGCGGATTGAGCCAAACAGCGTGGCGGAAGACGGACGTCAAGAACCTCAGGCGGTCGATACTCGGTATCGTTTCTCGTTGATCGAAATAGATGGCGCCATTTTTGTGCATGAGCTCGGATGGGGCCATGCTGGCGTCTCCGACGATAATCAGCCGTGTTTCCGGGTCCTTACGGATAAATTCGTCGATCGGTTCCGGTTTGTACCGCCGATACGGGTCCCCCCAGACATAGGTGTAGATCGAGTTGTGAAAATAGTAAATCTTCAAATCCTTGAATTGGGAGCGGGCGTAGTTGAACAGGGTTTGAACGATATCAACGTAAGGTTCCATGGACCAGCCGCCGTTATCGATCATGAGGATAATTTTCAGACGGTCCGTGAGACGCCGGTCAAAGACAATTTCCACTTCTCCGGCGTTTCGCATGGTTTCGTAGATCGTCTTCTCCACATTGACCACATCCTTGGGTCCGTGAGGCACCATGCGCCGGAGACGCTTCAGAGCCTCCCCCATCTGGGCCTCCGTAATGGGTCCGCTTAGGGAATAGTCCCGGAAGCGCCGTTCCATGGCCACCTTGATGGCGGATTTGTTCCGGGAAACGCCACCCACTCGCATACCGCCGGGGTGATAACCCGAGTGTCCCACCGGCGAGGTACCCCCGGTGCCGATCCACCTGTTGCCTCCATGATGTTCTTCCGTTTGGTCCTTGAGACGGTCCATGAAGTACTGGAGAAGTGCTTCAGGTGACATTTTCTTCAGTCTGTTTTCTTCGATTCCCAGGGCCGCGGCAATGTCTCCCGGGTTTTTCAGCCATTCCTCCAGGAGTGCCCGGGCCACCTCCTCCAGTTCAACTTCCTCGGGATCAATCAACGGCACCCCCCTGAAGTGGTGGGCGAAGATCTGGTCGTATAGATCGAAGTAGCGTTCGTTTTTAATGAGAATAGCGCGGGCTGCGGTATAGAAGTCTTCAATAGAGGTTATAAGGCCCAGACGCATGGCCCTCTGCAGGCGCAAAAATGACGTCGGAGTAATGGGGATGCCTTTCTCCCGAAGCGTATAGAAAAACTGGATGAACACAGGCGATCTCCTAGAAACGCATCCGATTCAATGCCTGGGAGACAACGTTTAGATCACCGCTTTTTTTAAACAAGACGCCCAGATAGGGGAGCCCCTTAGCCAGGGATTTTGGTTTGAAGTCGGGGTCGGTCTTGAGGGCCCGGATCCAGTTGATCAGCTCCCGGGTCGCCGGTTTTTTTTCCAGCCCCCGGATATCACGTAAACGGTAGAAGGATTCAATGCAGGCATTCAGGACTGCCGTGCTCTGGTCTGGGAAATGAACCGCCAGAATACGGCGCATCATGTCGGCGTCCGGAAAAGCGATGTGATGAAAATTGCATCGTCCCAGGAATGGATCCGACAGGTCCTTCTTGGCGTTTGATGTGATGACGATTACAGGGCGGTGTTTAGCCCGGATCGTCTTATCGATTTCGATGATATCGAACTGCATCTGATCGAGAACGTCCAGCATATCATCCTGAAAGTCCGTATCGGCTTTGTCGATTTCGTCGATCAAAAGGACGGTTTTTGTATCAGCCGTGAAGGCCTGGCCGATTTTTCCCATCTTGATGTAGGCCTCGATATGACTCACGTCCCGCTTGGAATCGCCGAACCGGCTGTCGTTCAACCGGGTCAGCGTATCGTACTGATAGAGGGCCTCCAGCAGTTTCATGCTTGATTTCACGTTGAGGATAAGAAGGGGCATTTTCAGGCTTTCCGCAATGGCGTGAGCCAGCATGGTTTTGCCTGTGCCGGGTTCACCCTTCAAAAGCAGGGGCATTTCGAGGGCCATGGAAATGTTTACAATCTGGGCCAGTTCATCGTCGAGTATATATTTTGCTGCACCGCCGAACCGGGCATTCTGTCTTTCCTGAAACATGATGACTCCTTGCTGATATTGTATTCGAGGGATCTCTCCGGTTCCTTCGTCGTTCCGAGTGCGATATGGAGCAGATTATCGGGCGGGTCGTCCGCTTGACGAAACGGCCGGTGCCTTTGGGTAACAAAAAAAACCAAAAATATCCACCATTTTTATCCGATTGCCTAATTAGGGATGCCTGGATGGTCACTAAAAAGGGGATGGAATGGTCCCGTCTTTTTATACCAAGCGCCGCTCTGTTTCCTCCTTGAGGCGTATCAGGGCATCCGATATCCTGACCGGATAAAAGCCCGTTCCGGTCAACTGACAAAGTGTCGGAGGCAGACCCGCCCGCTGTTTGGCCGTGTAGCTCGCCAGTTCCGGGAGGCTCTGCCGATTCCGGAGTCTTTTCCCCTTGTCCATGACCTTCATGATAAGAGGTACGCCGACGGGAGATTCGTCCTCCAGAGCGATAATATCCCCTGACATCCGGTTGTTCCGCATTGTTCGGTAAACCTGCTTGCGTCCCGGGTATGTGATTTTACCGCTGGATTTCTTCAAGCGGGGCACCCCGGCGTATTCCATCAGTTTGTAAGCGCATTCGAGGTAAGGAACGTCGTCGGATGTGTCGAGTCTTGTACCGATACCGAAGCCGTCTATCGGGGCACCCTGGGCGAGCAGATCCGCTACGGCGAACTCATCCAGGTTCCCACTTGCAAAAATATGAATATCGGGAAAACCGGAGCTATCCAGGATGACCCGGACCGCCTTGGATAATGACAGCAAATCGCCGCTGTCAAGCCGGACCGCCTGGACACGAATATGCCGTTCCGCCAGCTTTGCTGCCACCTTGGCTGCGATTCGGGCCCCCTTCAGGGTATCGTATGTGTCGATCAGCAGGGTGACATTGGCCGGATTGGCCAGGGCAAAATTGAAAAAAGCCGTCTCTTCGTCGGCATGGACTTCGACATAAGAATGAGCCATGGTACCGAAAAGAGGAATGCCGTAACTCAGGTCGGCCGGAACCGTCGCCGTGCCGATAAAGCCGGCGAGGCAGCTTGCACGAGCCGCAAGGAGACCCGCTTCAGCGCCATGAGCCCGGCGCAGGCCAAAATCGACCAGTGATGCGCGTCCCCGGGCGGCGATCACGCAACGGGCGGCTTTTGAGGCGATCAATGTTTCAAAGTGCAGAAAATTGATCAGGCGCGTTTCGACCAGCTGCGCTACCGGCAGGGGTGCCGTAACACGGATCAAGGGTTCCTTGGGGAAAAAAATGGTGCCTTCCGGGAGGGCATGCACATCTCCTTGGAAACGGAGTGTTTTCAGGTAATCGATGAGGGCGGAAGAAAAACGTTTTGTCCTTTCCAGGTAAAGAATCTCCTCGTCCGAAAAGGCCATGTTCTCCAGAAAGGCAAGACAGGATTCCAGCCCTGCCGCCACCAGAAAGGAACGGTTTTTCGGCATTTGTCTGACGTAAAATTCAAAGACGGCCTCATCGAATAATTCTTCCTCAACGTAACCCTGAAGCATGGTCAGTTGGTAAAGATCGGTTAAAAGCGGGCTCGTCAGGATGTCCATGTCACCCCTCAACCTGGTCGGTTTCTATCATTTCGGCACCTCGGGCAGCCATATCGGTCAACGCTTGTTCAGCGCCGTTTGCGTGGACGGCATACACGGCATCGGTCAGGACGATGACGGCATGACCTGCCCGGCGCAGGTCCCGTACCGTATTCAGAACACAATAATCCGTCGCCAGACCGCATACCCAGACCCGCGTTGTGTTCATTTGTTCCAGCCAGACCCGAAGGGACAGCCCCTCATCGTTTTTCGCCTGGAAAGCCGAGTATTCTTCATGTTCTCTGTGGGTTGCCTTGGAAAAGACCATGACCGCGTCCGGTTTCGACAACTCCGGCGGAAAATCCGCGTCAGCCGTCCCGGCAATGCCGTGAGCGGGCCAGGGACCACCCTGCTGTTCAAAGGAACTGTGGTCGGGCGGATGCCAGTCCCGCGAGAAGGCGACCGGCAGATTCCGTTCATTGAAAAGGCGAATCATCCGGTTCACCTGCGCGATGATCTGGTCACTGCCAGCGATACCGAGTGATCCCCCGGGCAGAAAGCAGTTCTGCACATCTACCACGACGAGGGCATCGCCGTTCTGAAGACGATAGCGTTTTTTCATGTGTGTTTCCTTGGAACGAGCAATTCCATGGCCCTATCATAAGGGGGAAAGACTCATCCTATCAAGTAGAATCTGTATTGTGACCGGTATGGTTACCGTGTTTCGGGTTCATTTTATACAGGGTTCGCGTTTGTTTTCATGCATACACTCGGCAGACGGTTCAGCAGATCCGGGAACGATGCCCGATCATTTTCCCAAGTATAGGGGAACAGATCGACATTCAATTTGGAAAAGCGATTCCACGCATCCGCTTCCGGTAAACGGGGAACGGCCAGTCCGAGCAGGGTTTTCCGCGAAATGTTCAGGCTCTGGAGCAGCAGTTGGGTGACCCCTTCCTGAAGGCTGGAAGGGGAGACATCCGTTAAAACATGAAAGATCACCCGGATACGTCCCTGATCATCCACCAGAAACAGGTCCCGGAAGGGGTCGTTGCCGACTCGGAACCCGCCCGTTTTCAATTCCCTGTAGAGATCCTTGACAATCACACCTTGATCGCACATGCCCGCCATGTCCCGAAAGAAATCCGCTTGTCGGCGTCCCGTCCATTCTTCACGAAACGATACGTCCGGGAAAAGCAGTGTGGTTTGGGATGAAGGGGCATTTGTCTCATTTTTGATACGTTCGACCTTGTAAACGAAATGGGCGAGGTGACGCGGGAAGCGGTTCGATTTGAGGAGCCCGATGACGGCGACGACGGTTTCCTGGCCTCCATCATCCATCATTGCCCAGACGCCCCGGTAATGGGTATCGAAAAGAGATTTTCCAATACCTTTACGTCCTCCGCCGATCCGGCCCCGGTGGACAACAAAAACCTGGCCCCGGTGATCCCGGGCAAAGGCGCCTCCCGTGCGTCGGTCAATGCCGCCGGTGGGAAAATTGATTTCACAGGATGCGGCGAGGAGACCTCCCGGTTTGGGTTTCCCTGAGCCAAAGGCATGGAAGAATCGGTCGTCTCCCTTTTCACAAACCATCCAGATGCCAAGATTCTCCGACCAGTGGATTCGTGAGGCACGGCTCGCGCCCATGTGTCCCAGGCGGACAGAGAATTTTTCATTCATGACGCCCCGCATCCGGCGGACAAACGTGTTACTCTGTTTTCGAATGATGTTCGTATCGGTGATAATCTTAAGAAACATCTCCCGTACCACCTCAATCCAGCCTTTTGCGGAAAAAACCGATTGCCCCGGAAAAAACGACGGCTCCGAGAAGCAGAAGGGCCATATATTGGGGCCAAAGCACCTCCAACCCCACCCCTTTCAAGAATATACCACGAATGATGACGAGAAAAAAACGCATGGGGTTAAGGTAAGTCAGCCATTGCACGAATTCGGGCATGTTGGCAATGGGGAAAACGAAGCCGCTGAGCATGAAGAAGGGCAGAAGAAAAAAGAAGGTGGTCATTACGGCCTGTTGTTGGGTGGAAGAGACCGCGGAGATGAACAGCCCGATGCCGAGGGTGCTGAGAAGAAACAGACAGGAGGCTGCAAAAAGGGCGGGGATACTTCCTTCCAGGGGGAGGTCGAACCACCAGACCGCAAAGGCCGTGACCACCGCCATCTGGACCAGAGCAACAAAGATGTAGGGGATGGTTTTTCCCAAGATGAATTCAAGTGGAGTCAGAGGGGTCACAATGAGCTGTTCCATGGTGCCTGCCTCCTTCTCTTTGATGATGGCGATGGACGTCAATAAAAGAGAAATGATCATGATGATAATGGCAACGATACCGGGGACGAAAAAATATTGACTGTCCAGATTGGGGTTGTACCAGGTTCGAATCCGCGGGTCGACTCGGCCGTAATGGATAACCTGGGGGTGAAGCTCATGAAGCAGAGTGGTGTTGATGCTCCGTAAGACGGTTACCGCATAAAACACGCGGATGGAAGCCATGTTGCTCATGCTGCCGTCGGCGAGAATCTGGACAGCGGCCGTGTTTCCCCCGCGAACCCGTTCGCTCAGTCCAGGTCCGATTTTCAGGACCAGGTCGACCTTACCCCGAATCATGAGCGGTTCGATTTCCCGGTCATGGCTCAGATGGTGGGTGATCCGGAAAATTTTATTTCCCCGGAATCCGTCGATGATCAGCCGACTTTCTCGGGTCTGCGCCTGGTCAAGAACGGCGGTGCGGATGTCCCGAATATCGTAATTGACCACGTAGCCGAAAACCAGAATCTGAATGAAAGGGGCGACGATAAGAATCGGCCGAATTTTTCGGTCTCGGAACAGTTGGATGAATTCCTTACGGACGAGTTCGCGGATGCGAATCAGGTCGACCTTCATCGCGAGAAACCTTCCTTTTGTAACTGGCGCCAGTTGAGGATCGACAGGACAGACAACATGACCGCGAGAACGAGAAACGACGATCCAAGTTGGCCCAGGGTAAGATTTTTCAGGTAGATGCCGTTCAGTATTTCGATATAGTAGGTTGCGGGAACGAAAAAGGTCAAACCCTGAAGGACAGCGGGCATGTTCGTTACGGGAAAGACGAAATTCGACAGGAGCAGCGACGGCAGGTAGGTCACGAGAAGCGCCGCCTGATTCGCGACAAGCTGAGATTTCGTCAGGATGGAAATGAAAAGCCCCAGGGCCAGGGCGACGGCGAGATACAGGGATGATGCGGTTATCATCAGCCAGAAACTCGATTTCATGACAACGCCGAAAAGGATCTGCGCCATAAGAACCGCCACAAGGACATCCGTCAGGCCGATGAAGAAGTAGGGAGCTGCCTTCCCGAGGAGGAATTCCCCAGCCGTGAGCGGTAGGGAGCGGATGGTTTCCATGGTACCGTTTTCATATTCCCTGGCGATGACCAGGGATGTCAGCATGGCGCCGACGATCATGATGATGACAGCGATAATGCCGGGAATGATGAAATTTCGGCTCTCGAGGTCCTCGTTGAACCAGACCCGAATGCGCCCCTCCACAGGTTGGGCCAGGACGGTTTGACCTTGGCGGTTCAAAAAAGATTCGAGGCGGTTGTTGTTGTAGCCGTCGAAAAAAGCCGTGACATAGGCTCGGGCGATGTTCGAGAAATTTGGATCGCTGCCGTCCAGAATCAGTTGAAGCGGCGCTTCATGGTCATGTCGCATGTGGGCTGCGAAGCCTGCGGGGATGACGACGGCGAAAGCGGCCTCTCCCCGGTCCAGTTCTTTTCCCGCCTGTTGCGTATCCCCCACGTTTCCCAGGATCTTAAAGTAGGGCGATGCACCCAATTGCCGGACTATGTCACGGCTCAGGGCGGTTCGGTCATGATCAACCACAATGGTGGCGATTCGGTCTACATCGAGACTCAGGGCGTAACCGAAGAGAAGGATCAACAGGATCGGAACGGCGAAAGCCAGGTAAAGACTCCGGAAATCCCTGGCCAAATGATAAAACTCCTTGCGCGCAACGGCCTGAATTCTGTGGCGGTTCAATGGCATTACCCTGATTTCTTGGAGAACCTCTTCTTGCCGAGGATCGGAAGGGACGTGTCATTTTCTGAACGTTGAAATCCTTGTTTCAAACAGAACGGATCGGCGCACTCATTTCTTTTCCGGTCCGGCCACGGGATTCTTCCTTCCGGCTTTCGGGCGGGTTTTCCCGTGCGTTCCCCGACAGATCTTTCCGCGTTTCGACCGTTGATCGCCTTTTCCCATGATGCTTCCTCCTCGTGTAATATGGTTGATTTCCCCGTGACGGGGAGTCTTGTTTCAATCTGTTCCCTCAAGTTCATCGAACCGCATGACGATAACGATAAATATACCTATCAAAGAACCGTGTGGATGAAAAGCCGAAAGATCGAAAAGAGAGCGGTGGCATAAGGGTGTTGGAACGGCTCTCCGGTTTTCGTTCCATGGAGGTTACACGTTTATCCCGCCTGCCCATGGCGAGAGGGTTTTTCCGTGGAGGAATGGGTGGAAAAGTTACTAGCCGTCAGTAAACTGAAAATTGGCATGTACGTCTTGATGCCCGTATCATGGAGAAACCACCCTTTCTTAAAAAGCCAGTTCCTGGTCACCTCTCAGGAGCAGATCAAGAAGATGATCGGTTCGGGGATTGGAGAAGTGTGGGTGGACTTTAGCCGGAGCCGTGTGGCCGATGGAGACCCGGAGCCCGTTGAGCCCGGACCGGATGAACCGAAGCGGGTGATTGTGCCGGAGGGATTGCGGGAGAGTATTTTCGACAAGAAGCTGCCTCCCCCGACAAAAGCAGCGCAGGTTCATCAGTATTCGGGGGAAATGATCAAAAATCTCATGGACAATCCCACGGCGGAAAACATCCATGAAGCAAAAAAAGCGGTCAACGACGTGGTCGATCTCATCCTGGAGGATTCGGAAACCAGTCAGCACCTGATGATGATCACGGACCACGATTACTATACCTATACCCATTCGGTTCATGTCGGGGTGCTCTCCGTATGCCTGGCCCGCAATATTTTCCGCCGTTCCAATGCCCATGATCTGCATGAACTGGGAGCGGGTTTTTTTCTTCATGATCTGGGCAAGGTCGGAATTGACCAGGGAATCATCAACAAGCCCGGCAAGCTGACAGGCGAGGAAATGGGGGAGATGAAAAAACATCCCAATCTCGGATTCAGAATTCTGCAGGAAACCAAACAGATGACCGAGGAATCAAAGATCATAGTCCTGCAACATCACGAACGTTTTGATGGTTCCGGCTATCCCAAGGGCATCCGGGGGGAGGATCTGCACGTTTACGGGAAAATCTGTGCCATCGCCGATGTCTATGATGCGTTGACGACGGATCGCCCGTACCGAAAAAGAATGCAGCCGTTCGAAGGGTTGAAAATCATGAAAGAACAGATGCTTCACCATTTCCAGAAAGACATGTTCGAACAATTCGTTCTCATGATTGCCGGCAGGAAGCAACGGTAAAGGCCGGTGTCGTCAAAATCCGAAAATGCCACGCAACAGTCTTCTCTTTTGCCCATTTATCTCTTTTTGGCAAACTGTCCTCCTTATTTTCCTCTAAAGTTATTTTGCAATAATACCGACAATACGATCAGGGCGGCATACGGGAGCCATGAAATCTGTTGCGGTCCGGATAAACCAGGGCATAAGGAGGAAAAAACGATGTCAAAACACCACCCGGTTCACCGGTGTTAGCGGGGGCGAATTATGGCAAGAATCGTGACGGCGAAGGAAGTGGCGGAGTATCTACGGTTGAACCAGAATACGATCATCAATCTGGCCGTTAAGGGCGATCTGCCCGGGTTCAAGATCGGGAAATCCTGGCGCTTCGATATGGATGAAATCATCGAGACGATTGAACAATCAAAGGAAAGGGCGCGCAACAATCAACCGTTAACGAAATCCGATGAAAACGATTAGGCGGGGGCCCAAAAAATCTTTTTTTAGGAACGAGGTGTCTGAATGAAAAAAATGAAATTGAGCGTGAAGTTGATCGGCAGTTTCTGTCTCGTTTCCCTGATGTTGCTTGTCGGGGGATTCATCGGCGTTTCCAACATCATGTATCTGAACAAAAACATTGATACACTCTACAAGGAAAACGCAAAACCTTTGGTGGTGATGGGTGATATTGCCGAGCTGTGGCAGGAACTTCGGGCGGAGATCCGAAACGCCTACATTCGGAAATTTGTGTACGGCGAACAGACGGACCGGGAACTGGAAAGAATCAACGCCATCAACGAGCGGGGCAAAAAGGACTTGGCTGAAGCGGGGGCCGTGTTTACGGAGGGGGAACTCAAGAAGGAATACGACCATCTTATCGAGTTGTTCATGCGGCAGAACCCGAACCTGGAAAAGTTGATCAAAATGATTATCGAGGGTGATAAGGACGAAGCCGTGGCCTTCATGGAGGGAGAGGTGGCGTCGGTGGAGAATCAGGTTACCGATTCATTCCATAAGATCATCGGTATGGTCGTCCGGCAGGCCGAGGCTACCGTGGAGGTCAGCACCTCCCGAGCGAACGCGGCGACCTGGTTCGCCTCGGTTTCGACGGTTCTGGCGTTTATTTTGGCTGTCACCATCGGGATCTTCGCGAGCCTCATGATCACCCGTCCTATTGGTCGGGTGATTGAAGGACTGAACGAGGGGGCGGAGCAGGTTACCGCCGCCGCCTCGCAGGTGGCGACCTCGAGCCAGCACCTGGCCGACGGTAGCTCCAACCAGGCGTCGGCCATCGAAGAAACCTCGGCTTCCCTGGAGGAAATGTCCTCCATGACTCGTCAGAACGCGAATAACGCGCAACTGGCCAACGACATGATGTCGAAGGAGGCTGCCACCAATTTCCAGATGATCGGGGAGCGGATGGGGGCCATGGAAAAAGCCATGCAGGCCTCCGTCAGCGCCAGCGAGGAAACGGCGAAGGTCATTAAGACCATTGACGAAATTGCGTTCCAGACCAACCTGCTGGCCCTGAACGCCGCCGTGGAAGCGGCCCGGGCCGGTGAGGCCGGCGCCGGATTTGCCGTCGTTGCCGATGAAGTCAGGAATCTGGCCATGCGGGCTACGGAAGCGGCCAAGAATACCCAGGATCTGATCGGCAATTCAACGGGCCGGATCAAGGAGGCAACCGCCCTGTACGGGCAGGTTTCCGAAGCGATGGCTAAAAACGGTGACATCGCGAAGAAGGTGACGGAACTGAGCGGAGAGATCGCGGCGGCGTCCCACGAGCAAGCCCAGGGTATCACCCAGGTCAATGCGGCGGTCGTGGAGATGGACAAGGTGGCCCAACAGACGGCGGCGTCGGCGGAGGAGTCGGCGAGTGCGGCGGAAGAGCTGAACGCCCAGGCCGAACAGATGAAAAGCTATGTCGGTGACCTGGTTGCCCTGATCGGCGGGGAGGCTCGGCTTGAGACCTCCAGGACGTTGATGGGACAGCAAGCTTGGACGTCCCGGGGCCTGATGCCCGGCCCGGGTCCGAAAACGAAGGATCTCGCGATGTATCGACCACAGGCGGGTCTTCATGGCGGCAAGGAAAAGGTCGTCCGTCCGGATCAGATCATCCCCCTGGAAAACGGAGATTTCAAGGATTTCTAGGAACGGGTTGATCGGGGCGTCCGTCGGCGCGGCGGATACATTGTAAACCTGCTGCATCGAATCGTGTCTGGAAAAGGGGGCGATATGGTTAACCTGCGGGAATTGATTGCCAGGGTGAACGGATCGGACATCGCGTCCATCCGCAGGATAATGGATAAAACCGTCGAGGTTGCCCTGGATCCCAATGCCAATGCCGTCGATCTGAAAAATTTGATTGAGAAGGATCCCCCCTTGGCCGCGAAAATCCTCCGGAGGGCGAATTCGGCCTACTACGGACTGTCTCATAACGTATCGGACATCATGGAAGCGATCATGTTCATCGGCTTCGAGTCCGTCAAGGAACTGATCATCAGGAAAACGGTCGTTGATCTGTTCCGGAACGGAGCGACCGGCTCGGGAGGTTATTCCCGTCATGCCCTTTGGGTTCATTCCGTGGCAGTGGCCAGTTGCGGAAAAATGATTGCCCGGCGGGAATTGAGTAAAACGGGTAACGATATTTATACCGTCGGCCTGCTTCATGATATCGGTTTGATCGTGGCCGATCAGTTTCTGGGGAACGATTTCCTCAGGGTGATCGAAATGACGGAACATCATGATGATGCGGCAACGATATGGCAGGCCGAGGAGGATGTTTTCAGTTTCTGTCATGATGAAATCGGCGGCGCGTTGCTCGAAGAGTGGCATTTCCCCGAGGACATCAGCCTTGCGGTCCGGCAGGCCGAACGCCCTTCAGCGGATCAGGTGGCGTGCCACGAAGCGACGGCCCTGCTTCATATATCCCACGTAGCCTGCCAGCAAAGAAAACTGGGTTACATCGAATTGCTGCCTCAGGACCTCGACGTGTACGAACGGTGCCTCGGGAAATTCGACATTGACAAGCGAGCCCTGGATTTCATCATGGATGACGTGGACAAACAGATTCACCAGATGGTGGAGCATGACTGGTTCTGATAAACAAAAAAAATCCGATATCCAAGTGTCCCTCCCGGATCTGCAGCAGAAACTCCGCGATATGGAGATTCAGCTCCGCCATATCGAAAATGAAAACCGGTTGTCGCAAAATGAATCCAGGACGGCAACGCTCAAATACATCGAAGTGATGGAAGAGTTGCGCCGGAAGAACGAATCGCTCGAAACATGGAAGCATCAACTGGAAGAGAGAGTCCGAATCCGGACTTCTTCCCTGGAGGCTTCCAATAAGGCCCTCATGGAGGAAATCGAGAAGAATCGTGCGATTCAAAATGAACTGCGGGAAAAGGATAAAAGACTCCTTCACGCCCAGAAGATGGAGGCCGTTGGAATCCTTGCGGGAGGAATCGCCCACGATTTCAATAACCTGCTGATGTATATCCAGGGTAATATCTCTCTGGTCTTGCTCGGGATGAATGCCTCTCACATCCACTACGACAAAATCAAAAATATCGAGGAACAGGTGAAAAGCGGAGTGGCCCTGACCCGGCAACTCCTGAATTTTGCTACCCAGGGTGAACGCAAGTTGTTGCCTCTCGATTTGAACGAAGTCATTTCAAAAACAGCGGCCATGTTCGCCAGGACGCGGAAGGAAATCACGGTCGAGATGCATTTGGATGAGAAACTGGGAAGGGTCAATGCGGACAGGGGACAGATCGAACAGATTCTACTCAATTTGTATGTGAACGCATCCCACGCCATGCCCGGTGGCGGTCAATTGATTTTGAGGACGGAGAACGTTTCCCTTTCCGAGGAAGAAGCCCGTCTCTTCCTTGTCGAGGCGGGGGATTTTGTCCAGGTTTCCGTTAGCGACACGGGGATTGGAATGGACGGGGAAACGAGGGAGCGGATTTTCGACCCGTTCTTTACAACCAAGGGCATGGACCGGGGTTATGGCCTGGGACTGACTTCCGTGTACGGTATCATCAAAGGTCATCAAGGTTTTGTCGATGTCCGGAGCCAAAAGGGCGAGGGATCGACTTTCCTGTTTTATCTGCCGAAAACGATCGAGGCCATGACAGAACAGGACGGATCATCCGAAGAAGTCATCTTGGGGGGACGAGAAACGGTTCTTTTTGTAGATGATGAACGGACGATCATTGAGGTCATGCAGGAGACTCTGGAAACCCTGGGCTATCGTGTCCTGACTGCGGACAACGGGGAAGAGGCCATCCGGATCTATCGTGAGAGGAAGGAAGAGATCAAACTGGTCATTCTGGATGTCATCATGCCCGGTATGGGGGGGATGGAAACCTTCGAAGCCATGAAGGCCATCAATAACGAGGTCAAGGTCATTTTCAGCAGCGGTTACAGTGTTGACCACATTGCTAGGGAAATCATGGATCGCGGTTGCCGGGCCTTCATCCAGAAACCTTTCAATATCGAAACGATTTCCAGAAAGGTAAGGGATGTGCTTCAGGAAGTTTAGGCCCTGCCCGACAGGGGTCAATCCCCCAACTGGAAGCGTTTCAGTTTTTCCACGAGGGTTGTGCGATTCAAGGAGAGCAACTTCGCCGCCCTGTTTTTTACCCCGCCGCTCAGATCCAGCGCTTTCAGGAGCAGGTCTTTCTCGAATTGTGTGACCGCCGCATTGTAGTCAAATCCCTCTTCCAGCAGGTCGAGACTTGTTCGTGATGGTTCGATGCGATGTTGACGGTGAAATTTCTCCGGAAGATCGTCCACGGTGATTTCGTCGCTCGTTTTCATGACGACGAGCATTTCCATCAGGTTCTGTAATTCCCTGACATTACCGGGCCAGGGGTACTGGATCAAGCGACTCATCGCTTCCTGAGAGATTATACCCGTTCTCCTTCCCTTTTTCGCGTTCATCTCATGGAGAAAATGGTTGGCCAGGATGGCAATATCCGGTCCCCTTTCCCTGAGCGGGGGCAGATGTATCGGGATGACGTTGATGCGATAATATAAATCCTCGCGAAATTTCTTTTCTTCCACCGCCTTCTCCAGATCCTGGTGTGTGGCTGCGATGATACGGACGTCGGCTTCGAATGTTTTCATCCCCCCGATTCTCTCGTACTGCTTTTCCTGGATCGCCCGCAACACCTTGACCTGCAGGGCGGGACTCATGTCGCCGATTTCATCGAGAAAGAGGGTTCCGCCTTCCGCGAGTTCGAACCTTCCCGCCCTCGTGCGGATTGCCCCGGTGAAGGCGCCTTTTTCATGGCCGAACAGCTCGCTTTCCAGAAGATCCTCGGGGATGGCACCGCAGTTCACGGGAACCATGGGATTGTTTTTACGTGAACTGTTGAAATGGATTGCCTTGGCCACCAGTTCTTTTCCCGTTCCGCTTTCCCCGTAGATCAGCACGGTGCTGTCCGAATCGGCGACTTTTTCAATGGTTGAAAACACCCTTTTCATGCAGTCGCTGTAGCCCAAGAGTTTTCCCAGATCGTATTTCTCTTTCAGGTGATCCCGGAGATGGACGTTCTCCTCCCGGAGCTGGGCGTAGGATACGGCTCGCTGGACAGTGATACGGACGAGATCGTCTTTCAGGGGTTTGGAGATGAAATCAAAGGCGCCCAGTTTCATGGCTTCCACGGCATTGTTGACGGTGCCATAGCCGGTTATGATGATGACGACATGATCCGGTGCCACCTCTTTCATGAACCGCAGCAACTCCAAGCCATCCATGTGGGGCATTTGGAGATCCGTGATGGTGATGTCGTAGTGGTCTTCCAGGAAGGCCTTCATCGCTTCCCGCCCATCCTCCACGGCTTTCACGTCGTAACCGCCGGCGATCATGAGTTCGGACAGGTTTTGGCGACTGAGTTCGTTATCGTCAACGATGAGAATTCTGGCTTTTTTCATGCATTTTATCCCGAGAGCAAAGAACAATGAAGCCACGCAGGCCCTCAAAACAGGCAAAACGTCCTGCTGCCGTACGAATGACTAGGATATTGGCATAAAGGTGTAAAGTTTTTTCTTTACCGTGCCGATACTAAGCATATCCGTTACATTGGATTACATGGTAACATGGCCGCTAAACAGATTCAGATCACGTTACATAACAGAAATATGACATCCTTAAAAGTGAAAAGAGTCAAAATTCTAACCCATGCCAACAAATGATGAGAGGTAGAAGATGAAAGAAGCGGAAGAGCTTACAAGTCAGGTCGGAAAGGCGAGGATGGATGGGGAAGGCAAATATCTGACGTTTTTTTTGGCGGACGAGGAATACGGGATCGGCATCCTGAAAGTAAAGGAAATTATCGGGATGATGACAATTACCCATGTCCCCCAAACTCCGGAATACGTCAAGGGGGTCGTCAATCTGCGCGGCAAGGTCATCCCCGTTGTCGATCTGCGCCTCAAATTTGGAATGAATCCCATTGATTACACGGAAAGGACCTGTATCATTGTCGTTGAGATCGTCAATGCCGGCAAGACCATTCCCATGGGTATCGTGGTGGATTCCGTTTCCGAGGTGTTGAATATCAAGGGTGGAGATATTGAGGCCCCCCCTTCCTTTGGTACAAACCTGAAGACGGAGTTTATCAGGGGTATGGCCAAGATGGGATCAAGCGTCAAGATTCTCTTGGATATCGACCTTGTTTTGGCGGACGAAGAAACGGGAATCATACAAAACGACGAAGTCGGCTAATTTTCCATAGGTGAGAAACGTTTGGGATGGGAAGGGGCGAAAAGCCTGTCGCCGGGACGGGGGTCTTCTTTCTTCTTTCTTCCGCATAGCAAAACCAACCCGCAATAGGTCGATAAGCCATGGAAAAAACATTTTACTCAACATCGGAAGTCGCTGACCTCTTTGGCGTGAGCCGGGTCACGATTTACCGCTGGGTGAAGGGGGGGAAAATCCAGTCCTTCGGATTGGGAAAAAACTTGAAGATTCCCCTGTTTGAAATCAAGCGGCTTTTGCAGGATTTCGGTATTTCCGACCTTTCTTACGACGATCTGAATGGTTTCCTGGAGAATCACAGCATAGGGGAGATCATTCAGGCAATGGGCAAAGAAGGTAAACACGATCCTTAAACCTGTTTCCGGGATCTCGTGTTTTTCCTAAAGCCTTGTCGTAAGGCGGATAGATCGTTTCCCTGCTGGATGGTTCGTATTTTGCTTGTCAAATCTGTTAATGTGAGATGGTTGTTTTGAGGTAAGGGGAGAACTTGTCCGGAATATGGCCATGTATGCGGATCTTCAGGAATCGGATTTTCGTAAAATAAGCCGTCTTGTTTACGAACTATGCGGTATCAATTTACATGACGGAAAAAAGGAATTGGTTAAAGCCCGGTTGGGCAAACGCCTCCGGGAGGGGAATTTTTCTTCATTCTCTGAATACTATCAATTTGTCACCACCGACGAAGGTCAGGACGAGCTGGTGATGATGATTGATTCCCTCTCGACGAATTTGACCTATTTTTTCCGCGAGGCGGCCCACTTCGAAAAAATGGAGCGGATCCTTCCAGAAATGGCCAAAGCCCGCCAGGCAAGCGGTGGGAGGGGCTTGCAGATTTGGAGTGCCGGTTGTGCTTCCGGTGAAGAACCTTACTCCTTGGCGATCACGGTGAGGGAAGTTTTGGGGGACAGGCATTTATCCGTTCCGATTCTGGCCACCGATATTTCGACCCGCGTTTTGCAGACGGCGGTGCGAGGAATTTTCCCGCATGAACGCATGAAAAACGTACCGGACACGATTATCCGAAGGTATTTTCAATACGGCTCCGGTAAATGGAGAGGCTTTTTTCAGGTCAAAAAAGAAATACGGGATATGGTGCGTTTCCTGAGGTTCAACCTCATGAACCCGTTCCCGGCGGATTTTGTCTCCGATGTCATTTTCTGCAGGAACGTGATGATCTACTTCGACAAGCCGACACAGGAAATACTGGTGAGCCGCCTTCATCAAACCCTGAATAAAGACGGTTATTTTTTTGTAGGGCATTCGGAAAGCCTGACAGGGTTGGACCATTCTTTCAATTACATTGAGCCGAGTGTTTATCGGAAATAAAAATCTATGGCCGATTTGATAGTTGGAATTTCAGACCTGAAAGTAAGCGACAATCCCGGTGACATTCTGGTGACCTACGCTTTGGGTTCTTGTATTGCCGTTGCCGTTTACGATCCACGGGTCAAAGTGGGGGGATTGTTGCACTATATGCTTCCGGATTCCGGCCTGGATGTGAAAAAAGCGCAGGACCAGCCGGGTATGTTTGCCGATACGGGCGTTCCCTTGCTCTTTAAGTCCTGTTATCGTTTGGGAGCCGAAAAAAAGAGGATGATCGTGAAAGTGGCAGGGGGAGCCAGTATTCTCGATGATACCCATTTCTTTCGTATCGGACAGAAAAACATCACCGCCCTGCGTAAGATTTTTTGGAAAAACAATGTCATGATCGAAGCCGAAGATACCGGCGCCAACTACAACCGGACTGTTCGCCTGGACCTGTCGAACGGGAAGTTTCTGATCAAGAGTTCGATGGGAATGATTAAGGAATTATAGCCATGCTGGAGAAGATTATACGTTCGGTTCAGAGTATACCCGCTTTTCCGATGACGATACAGAAAGTGACGGAAGTGGTTTCACGCGGGGATTACGCCATAGCGGATCTGGTCAAGCTGATCAAATATGACCAGGCGATTGCCGCCAACATCCTGAAGATGAGCAATGCGGCCTATTTTGGTGCGCGGCACCAGGTCAGGACCATTCAGGAGGCGGTGCTCTACCTGGGGCAGGAGAATCTCCTTCGGGTGGTCCAGACAGCCGGTGTTTCCCGGTTCTATCGCAAGGGTGGCGGGGGTTATGTCGCCCAGGCTCGGGATCTCTGGCAACATTCGGTGGCGGTGGCGATGATGGCCCAGATCCTCTCTCAGAAAGTGTATCGTTGCGAAGATCCCGTTCTCTATACCGCGGGGTTGCTTCACGATATAGGGAAAGTCTTTTTGGGTGAATATGTTCGTGAGTCCTTCAATAAAATAGAAGACCTGGTGACCAACCGGGGCTATTCCTTTCTCGAGGCGGAAAATGAGATTCTGGGGATCGATCATGCGGGTCTGGGAGGTCTGATTGCGGAACATTGGCGTTTTCCCCCCGAGATAAGGGATGCCATCGCCTATCATCATCGGCCCGATCTTCTGGACAAAGAAGGGGACTACGTCTCCTGGCTGGTCTATCTTGCGGATCAGTTATGCCTGATGATCGGCATTGGCGGTGGAATCGACGGTCTTGCCTACAAGGGGCTGGCGGAGGCTCTGACTCGCTTCCATCTGCGAGAGCAGGATTTGGAACTGGGGATGGTCAACCTCATGGAATCGTTGGAAGAAGCGGAGGACGTAATCAATGTGGTCTAAAAGATGATTGGGGGCGAACCATGTCGTTTAATGTACTGATTGTGGATGACTCCAATGCGATGCGTTCCGTGATCCGGAAAGTGATTCAGTTGTCGGGCTTCCGGTTGGATAATTGCTATGAAGCGGGTAACGGAAAGCAGGCCCTGAATGTTTTGTCCAGGGAGTGGGTCGATGTGATCCTGTCGGATATTCACATGCCGGAAATGGACGGCATGGAACTGTTGAAACAGATTCATCATCACGATGTTTTCAGGACCATTCCCGTGATTATGATTTCAACGGAAGGCAGTCTGGAACGAGTGAACGAGGCTTATGCCCTGGGCGCAAGGGGGTTTATCAAGAAACCCTTTCTGCCGGAGGAACTGAAGCGCACTCTACACGAGGTGATAGGAGTGGGAGATGAAGGAGAATATCAGGGAGATATTGACGAGGGCGATTTTTGAAGTCTTCGAGAAAATGTTCTTCGTGTTTCTTGAACCGGTTGAGACCGCCCGGGCACGGTATGATTCGGTGTCTTTCATCGATTTTACGGGCCGGATCAGCGGGGCGTTTTGCCTCAAGATGTCGCGTGGGTTCACGGAACTGATGACTCAGAATATGCTTAGTTGTGAAACGCTGGAGATAACGGAGCAGATGATCGAGGATTGCTCAAAGGAAGCGGCCAACATGATCGCCGGTAATTTCCTGCGCAAATTGGATGAACGGGATGTGTTCAATTTGAATCTGCCGAAATATGCGCGGATGGATCAGGCGGCGGACTATGGTCTGATTTTATCCGGAGAGGATGATGTGGTTGTTAGTTTCGAATCGGAAAATGAACCTCTCCAGGTCCGACTGGCCTGGCAAGAGGCGACTGAAGAGCGGGTGTCCGTGTGATGGGTAAAGACGTCACCCTGCGGGATTATTTTTTATCCCCGGGCTATATTTACATCAGTGAGGAACCCTCTCTCATTTCCACCGTGATTGGATCCTGCGTTGCCGTGTCCCTGTGGGATTGTCAACAGGAGCGGGGCGCCATGGCTCATTTTCTCTATCCTTCGACGGACAAACGCTCTCAGGCGTCGGCCCGGTACGGCAATGTGGCGATCCAGTATCTGATCAGGCTGTTTTTGACGGACGGGGCGAAAATAAAAAATTTGAGGGCGCAGCTTTTTGGGGGCGCCATCAGTCCCCTGGGGGGGTGTGAGCGGATCGGTCCGCAAAATGTCCGCATGGCGAGACAGCAGCTGAGCCGCCGGAGGATTCCTGTCGTGTCCGAGGATATCGGGGGGGCTATGGGGAGAAAGATCGTTTACAACACGTTAAAAAACGAGGCCATCGTCTACAAGGTGAACCATTTGAGAAAGGGTGATTGGTATCCCTACGTTCAAGAGGGCAGGTGAGGGTGAAAAAGATAAGGGTGCTCATAGTCGATGATTCCGCGATTGTACGGAAGATTTTCTCCGAAGAATTATCCAAGTATCCGGATATCGAGGTGATCGGAGCGGCCCCGGACCCCTTTGTGGCCAGGGACAAAATCGTCACGCTGAAACCGGATGTGATCACCCTTGACGTCGAGATGCCCAGGATGGATGGTATCACCTTTCTCAGAAAGTTGATGAAATATTACCCCCTGCCGACCATTATCGTCAGTTCCCTGACACAGAAGGGCGGCAAACTGACCCTGGAAGCCCTGGACATCGGTGCCGTTGATGTCATCGCCAAACCCGGAGGTTCCTATTCGGTCGGCGATATGAGCGCTCAATTGGCGGACAAGATTCGCATAGCTTCCCGGGTCAGCGTGGTCCGGCAAGGAGACAACACAGTCACCGGCCCGTCGGAGCCGATTCAGGCATTGGCCCAGACGACGAACAAGGTTATCGCCATCGGTGCATCCACCGGTGGAACGGAGGCACTGAAAAACGTTCTGACCAAAATGCCTTCCAATTCACCGGGCATCGTGGTGGTCCAGCATATGCCGGCCCATTTCACAACGGCGTTTGCCGAAAGGCTGAACGGTATCTGCCAGATGACCGTGAAGGAAGCGGAAGACAACGATTCCGTCACGCCGGGAACGGTTTTGATCGCTCCCGGGAACTATCATATGATCTTTCGCAGAAGCGGCGCCCGTTATTACGTTGAAATCAAGACCGGTCCCATGGTCCATCACCAGCGGCCCTCGGTGGATATCCTTTTCAAGTCCACGGCAAAATACGCCGGGTCGAACGCGATCGGAGTCATCCTGACGGGGATGGGCGCCGATGGTGCAGAGGGCTTGCTGGAAATGAAACAGGCGGGCGCCGGCACGATTGCCCAGGATGAAAAATCCTGCGTGGTATTCGGTATGCCCAAGGAAGCCATTAAACTGGGGGGGACCGACAGGGTTGTTCCCCTGGACAAGATTGCTCAAGAGATTATTAGGATGGTATGACATGACTTATCGGGCGCTTATAGGGTTAATTGACGGCATGGCATCGGACTTTCTCTTTCTCGATAATCGGGACATCGACATCCCCTCGGCAGGAAAGTTCCTGAATTGTCTGGATCAGATCCTCGCGGAAGGCGAGAAGGTTGATACGGTACAAATTATCAGGGTATCCCGCGCCTTGAGCCATATTCTCGGGAAATGGCTTGTTGAGCAGGTGAAGGACAAGGAGGCGGGCTTCGCCATGATCGAAAACGGCATTTCCCTGATGCAGGAGGTGGCGGCGTCCTATAAGAACACGGGAGCCTACGCCGGTGACCTCAGTCCCTTTGTGGCCGGTTGCGTGGATTTGCTCGGTGAGGATATCCCCTCCATGGCGTGTTTCTCTGACACAACAGGTCCCGTGAAGGGAGGCGCCGCCGTTGAAAAGCCGGAGGCGGGTCGGGATGAAGCTGCGGCATCGGCCGACTCACTGCAGGATGATTCCCTGCTGAAGGACTTCATTATCGAAGCCTCCGAGTATATCGATGAGATTGAAGTGAATATCCTCAATCTGGAACAGGAACCGGAAAACAAAGATTACATCAACGCGATCTTTCGCCCCTTCCATTCCATCAAGGGGGTGGCAAGTTTTTTAAACCTCGACGTGATCCGCGACCTGGCCCATAAACTGGAGAACCTTTTGGACAAAGCGAGAAATGCCGAGCTGGACGTGACTCCCTCGGTCATCGATGTCGTTCTCGACGGGGCAGACGCGCTAAAAATTCTAGTCGGGCAACTGAGAACCGAGCCGGAAAACAGCGGGACAATACCGGAAGGACTGGACCTGGAGGGGTTGAAAAACCGTGTTCAAATGGTGGAGGAAGGTCGAGCCGACATACCCGTCAAGAAGAGATTGGGTGAAATTCTGCTTGAAGATGGTGTCATCAACCAGGAAACCCTGCAAAAGGGTCTGGATGCCGTGGGAAAGAAACCGGGTACCAAGATCGGCGAAGCCTTGATCAGTGATGGGCAGGTGACGCCCAAACAGGTATCGCGGGCTTTACGCAAGCAAGTTGAACAGGTTTCGGATGCCACAACGATCCGCGTGGATACGCGGAAGCTGGACGACATGATCGACATGGTGGGCGAACTGGTTATCACGCAGTCCATGGTTCAGCAGGATCTCAACACGAGTCTGCATGCCGATCGAAATCTCGCGCGGGATATTGCGCAGCTGTTTCGGATTACATCGGGTCTTCAGCGGGTGTCCACGGGATTACGCATGATTCCCATCAAACAGACTTTTCAGCGCATGTCTCGCTTGGTCCGGGATCTCTCGAGGGCGGCCGGCAAGCACGTGGCCGTGGAAATGGAAGGGGAGGAGACCGAAATCGACCGGACCATGGTGGATGAAATCTACAATCCCCTGGTCCATATGATTCGCAATTCCATCGATCACGGTCTGGAGACGCCTGCCGACCGACTCCGGGCAGGGAAACCCGAAAAGGGTCTCATCCGTTTGTCCGCTTATCACCGGGGAGGGAACATCGTCATCTCCATTACGGACGATGGACGGGGATTGAACAAGGAAAAAATTCTGAATAAAGCGATTGGGAACAGGGTGATACAAACCGTTGACGGTTTGACCGACGCCGAGGTTTATCGGCTTATTTTTCTCCCGGGACTTTCAACGGCGGAAAAGGTCACGGATATCTCCGGTCGGGGCGTTGGGATGGATGTGGTCAAGCAGGCGGTGGAAAAACTGCGGGGCAAGATAGAAGTCGAAAGCAGAGCGGGTGAGGGAACCTCTTTTATCACCAGTTTTCCCCTGACTATGGCCATCATTGACGGAATGATTGTCAAGGTCGGTCCGGAACGCTATATCCTGCCGACCACGGCCATCCGCCAGGCCCTCCGACCGACGCGGGAGTCCTACAACAATGTTGTGGGGAAAGGGGAGACGATCAATGTCATGGGTCAGTTGATGCCGTTGGTTCGTCTCTACCGGTTGTTTGGTATTGAACCGGAATACAGGGAGCCCTGGGAAGCGATTGCTGTCGTGGTGGAGGGTGAGGATCGCGTCAAATGTCTTTTGGTGGACAAGATCGTCGGCAAGGCGGAAGTGGTGATTAAAAGTCTGGGTGAGCGGTTCAAAAGAGTTCGGGGTATTTCCGGAGGAGCGATTCTGGGTGACGGACAGGTTGGATTGATCATTGATCCGGAGGGACTGTTTGACATCAGTGAAAAATAGTGGAGCCGTTGCGTCCGGAGCGGAAGGGACGGAATTATTTAGGGGAGGCAGGAAAAGACATGGATAAAAACTTGAAAATACTGATCGTGGATGATTTTGCGACGATGAGGAAGGTGATCAGAAATCTCCTGAAACAGAGTGGCTATGAGAATATTGTCGAGGCGGAGGACGGAGTGAACGCCCTGAAAATTCTGAAGTCACAGCAAGTTGATTTCGTCGTATCCGACTGGAATATGCCGAACATGAGCGGCTATGAGCTGTTGAAGGCCGTCCGAGCTGATGAAGAGTTAAATGCCCTTCCCTTTTTGATGGTCACGGCGGAAGCCCTTCAGGAAAACGTCGTTGCCGCCGTGAAGGCAGGAGTCAGCAATTACATTGTGAAGCCTTTTACGTCGGAGACACTGGATGAAAAAATCAAGCAGATCATGGAGAAAATGTAACCCACAAACCTGAAGAGGTGAAAAAGATGAACGTCAAATTTATTAACCCGTTTTTGGAAGGAACGATCAATGTCCTGAACACCATGGCATTTGTCACGCCCCGTGCGGGGAAACCCTATTTGAAAAAGGGCAGCATGGCTGTGGGGGATGTTTCCGGTATCATCGGCTTGACCGGCGCGGCCCGGGGGTCCCTGGCCTTGAGTTTCAGCAAGGATTGCATCCTGAAGATCGTTTCCAACATGCTGGGGGAAGAGATTGATGAAATCAACGGTGACATCAAGGACGCCGTGGGTGAGTTGACCAACATGGTTTCCGGTGTGGCACGGAAAAAACTGGAAGCGGAGGGGCTGAATGTCACGGCGGCCATTCCCACGGTTGTGGCAGGGGCCAGTCATTCCATCGTTCATGTCCTTGGGGGGCCCAGCATCATCATTCCCTTTGAGATCGATGAAGGGCCTTTCGTTGTCGACATCTGTCTAACCGATTGAACCCGGTGGCGATGGTCTTGGGGAAAGCCGAATAATGAATGATCAGGACAAAAAATATCACTTAATGAAGTCTGCCTTTTCAGGTACTTATCAAGATTACTCCATGATGGAAACGTGTGGTACCGCGGATGGCGGGGGCGTTGCCGTGGTCGTTGCTGTTTCATCCATTACCCTGTTTTGAATGAGAATGATGCTGATCCTCCTGTTGCGGGGATCCCGGGGATCTTCTTCGATGTAGAGTTCCTGGTCCGCGTAACCGACAACCCGGGCAATCCGGGAAGGCTCAATACCGTTGTTTTCCAATTCGCGGCGGGCCGCGGATGCACGGGACGTGGACAATTCCCAGTTCGTAATCTGACCTCCCCGAAAGGGCGCGGAATCCGTATGGCCTTCAATCGCCACCCGGTTTGGGATGTCCCGTGTATTTTCGGACACGATTGCGAGAATCTGTTTGGCCCTGTCAGTGGGGTCCGCGCTTCCCAGCTGGAACATAGGGCTTCCCTCCATATCCACGATCTGAATCCGGACACCGCCTTCTACGACGTCGACAAATATCTGATTTTTTACATATCTCAGCTTTTCTTCAATGGCTGTCTTGAGCTTTTTGACCAGGTCTTGCGAGGAAATGCCCTGTTTCCCCGGTCTGATCACATGCAAACCCGTAGAATCCCTTGGTTTACCCTGAGAATCTTTTGCGGTGGCCCCTTCCTTGCTCAGCCCCTTGGTGGACATCTGTGCCCCCATGCCCTGTTTGTCCAGAACTTGGGCCGACTGGACCATGACAGATTGTCCGGATCCGCTTATTTCTTTGAATATATTGAAATTATTGAAATATTCGGATAGAGCGAGGCGTTTTTCCGGTGAGACCATGGCAAGAAGCCACAGAAGAAGAAAAAAAGCCATCATGGCCGTAACGAAATCAGCGTAGGCCACTTTCCAGGAGCTGCTGCGCTCTTCTGCATGCCCTCTTTTTTTCCTTTTTACGATAATGATGGGGGATGATCGATCATCCATTATTTCTTCACCCGACGGAAGGCTTCTTCCACTTCAGAGAAGGTCGGCCGGGATTCCAAGGGAATGACCCGACGGCCGAACTCCACGGCAACCTTGGGCGCCGTACCGCTGATAAAGGACAGGAGCGACACCTTGAGCATCATCAGATATTGTAAATGCTCGGCTGCAGTGTGTTCCATGTTTTTCCCCATGGGACCGACGAAACCGTAGCACAGTAAAACGCCGAGAAATGTGCCGACCAGGGCGGCCCCGATATGGTGTCCCAGAATTTCCGGCGGTTCACCGATCTTGCCCATCGTGATGACGACGCCCAGAACAGCGGCGACAATTCCCAGTCCGGGCAGTGCGTCGGCGACGAAATTGACGCTTTTGGATGGACCGGTCAGCTCCTCCGTGTACACGTCCAGCTCGTTTTCCAGGAGAGCGTCCAGTTCGTGGGGGGCAATCGTTGTGGTCATGACGGTCCGGAGGGTGTCGGTGATCAGGTTGATGGCCCGTTCGTTCTTCAAAATGTTTGGGTACTTACTGAATACGGGGCTTTCCTCCGGATAGTCCACGTCCGATTCAATTGATACGAGTCCCTGCTGGCGGATCTTGTAAAATATGCTGTTCAGAAGAAGGAGCGCCTCCAGATAGTCGTCCTTTGACATCTGTTTCCCCACGAAGATCCCCATCGAGGCCCCGATAATCTTTTTGACGAGTTTCAAGGGAGAGGCAATGAGTAACCCGCCGATGGCGCCGCCGCCGATAATCAGCAGTTCCGTCGGCTGAAACAGGACGGATAAATTCCCGTGGGCAAGGAGATAACCTCCGAAGACACAGGACAGGACAACGAGGAAACCAATGATGGCAATCATAGAAATTCTTTCTCACCTCTTTTGGCCCGCAGGATTTCTCTTTCCTTTTCAAATACGAATCTGACGATTTCATTCCGGATATGATCGTCCATATCCAAAAACCTCAGGGCAAGACGGTGCTGGTTTCCGCTCTTGACAGAGGATCGCACCTCGCCGTAGAGCTGGACGGCCACCGGAGGCAGCGAAAAAAGGATGATTTTCACTTCCATCAGGGTTCCCACCGCCGCATCGGCATCGGCAAAGAAATCCATCCCGTTTGCGCTGATGGTAACAGGTTTTGACGGCAACGCTTCAAAGCCTCCCTGGTATATGGCAATCATTCGCATGATTGCATCCAACTTGGTGTTGATCGTTTTCAGCCACACGGATAAATGGGCGTCCCCAATTTCGGGTAAAGTCGAGAACTCACTGTAAAGCGGTTCCCCAAACAGTTTTGCCTGTGGGAGGGGCTGTTCTTCAGGGGAACATATCCTGGAAGCGAATGGGAGCATGGCGTATACGCGGGAATATTCCCTTTTATTATCCTCTCCTTGTCTTTTGTTCTCTGTTCTCATCCTGTCATTTTCTCCTCACATGCTTGTTCCTCTGGCCGGAGGGCGTTTTTGTTCTCTGTCCGTCGTGAAACAGGGACCGCCTGTTTCCTGGATTGATGGTGAAGAAATGCCTGCAAGAGTAATACCGGATCGATATATCCCGGTGCCCAGGGATTAAAAAAACCCCGCAACGGAAATATTCAGCTTTCAGGAACGGTTCGAGAGCCAAGGAAGCGATGCGGGACAGCCCTGGTCGGGAAGGACGGGGAAGGCGGATGTCAAATATTTGGCTGCCTTGGGGGAGGCCGGGACGATCGATGGGCCTTCCTCCCGTTTACCCGAAGGGGAAAGGGTATGGCATGATTCTGGTATGTAAATTGTGGCTTAAGCTGGACAATGACCCCGTAGCGGCAGAGGGGGTTACGTCTGGCGCCGCAATTTCAAGATTGATGAAAGGCATTTAATCCGTCATGGAACCGATTATGGCTGACTCAGGAGCGGGCTCACTTCCGTCGTCATGGATGAGAAGGTCTTCGCTGATCCCTCTGTGTCTGGTTCTCTGGCAGATGGTTTTTTCTCACGCTGCCATGGCCCACGGCCAGGAAAAACGGGCAGGAGGTCATTACCTCGCTGTTTCGATTTGTCGGGATCAGGCGATGGCCTTTTCCGCGGTATCGCGGCTAAAAGAGCAGGGATCCCGTGCTTTCTATCGGGAAAACGGGCAGGGAGGGGCAATCCAGTATACGGTCGTATCGGGCCCTTACCCGACGGAGGCCGGCGCAAACGCAGATGGAGAAAAACTCAGGGAGAACGGTCTCGCCGATTCGGTGAGGATCGTCGCTTCTTCTGCCAAGAGGATCGTTGCACAGGTGGAAAGGAGGTCCTCCTCGATTGCCCCGACCTCTGCCCATAAAATGGGGAATCCCCCGGTTCGAGCACGGGCCCTGACGACAAAGAACAAAACAGGGCCTACCCGGTCAATACAGCCGGCGATGATCGCTTCACCCGCAGACAAGCCCGCCGGGATCGTAGAGTCATTAACGGGCGAAAAAACAGGGGGCACCACGACCGGATCCGTCTCGCCGCCGGAAGTCGGGGCGCCGCCCACGATTCCCGAACCTGCGTCGGCCGCATCCATCGCGCCGTCGCAGGAAACGCCCCCATGGCCCTATTTCGATGAGGCGATGCAGGATTTCCGGAAGGGACGGTACGCAAAAGCCCGGCCCGTTTTCCGGGCTATCGCAGCGCGGCATGAAATTGCGTCCCTCTGGCGTGAGCTTGCAGAGAGGCGTCTGGCTGACTGTAATTATTTTTTGAAGGAAAGCAACAGCAACGAGGTTTTATCGGAAATCGTCTATCAGTACAGGAATCTCCTTTTCAAATATCCCGATGTCAGGAACGGTAACGATCTGGCCTACTTTCGGATGGGACAGTTGTACAGGGCCATGGGGCTTTATGCGGACGCCGCTGAAGCGTACAGGAACCTTCTGACGAAATATCCCGGTTCTTCCCTGGCGGAGGAAGGTCTCTACCAGATGGGGGAAGTCCTCCGGCTGGATGAAAAGTATGCCGAAGCCGCTGACACCTTGCAGGCGTTTTACACGACATATCCGGCAAGCGCCTTGTCCCGGCCGGCGATTTTCGCTTTGGCCGACACCTGTTACCGTATGGGGCGTTCCCGTGACGCCGATGTATGGTACGGGAATGCACTTCAGCGCTGGCCCGACCTGTATGGTTTGCCCGACGACATCTTTTTGAATACGGGCTATCATTTTTTCCACACCGGAAAATACCGGGAAGCCTTTCAGGTGTTTTCCTACTTTTACGGCCTGTACCCGCAGAGCCGTTACGCGCCTTTGGCCGCCCGCGCCATGGGGCGAAGTCTTGTCGGAACGGGGCGGGTGGCCTCCGCGGTGCGGCTCCTGAGTGTGGTTCTAGGCAAGGAAAGGGACAGGAAAGAAGCGATCAAGACGAGGCTGCTTCTGGCGGAGCTGGGCGGCAGCCATCCGGGAGCTGTCACGTCGATTTGTTTTCGGGATGTCGAGCATTACCGGGAACCGCTCTTGAGTTGCAACCGGATGATTTCTGAATTGGAAGGGGATGTCCTCACAGAGGAGGTATTGTATCGGAGAGGCAAAATTCTGAAAGCCGGGAATCGCTTCCGGGAGGCCTTCGACAACTACGCCGTGCTTTTGCGCCTTTATCCCGGGAGCCCTCACCGGATCGCCTGTCAACGGGAGATGGAAGCGAACCGGAATATCCTCGTCGGAGACTATTACGTCAAGGGGCACTATCTGGATATTGCGGACCTATACTTTACCGAGAGCGGATTCCGCTATCACCGGGACTGGGATGTTTTGTTCAGGATCGCGGACAGTCTGAAACAACTGGGCCTTTATCGGGAAGCGGCCACGGTTTTTCAGGATGTGAAGAACACTCAGGAGTATGGGGATCCGGACAAGCTCGATCTGGCCATTGCGGAGACGGAAATGAAATCGGGAAGGATCCGGGAGGGCCGGTCCCGACTCAACGTCCTGCTGGCGCAGAAACGAACCGATACCGTCACGGCCAAAAAAGCCCACCGGATGCTGGCTGATTCATATTTCCTCGAAATGAACTATGAGGCCGCCATTGCATCCTATGAGTCGGCCATGCCTGTTGACCGGGGGGAGATGGGGGCGGCTCTTTCCCTGTACCGTTATGCCGATGCGTTGAAAAGGCAAGGACGGGATGGCCCGGCTCTCCGATACTATCAGGAGTCCCTCGATGCCGCCAACATGGATGCGTCGCCCCCGTCCGTGTCGTTGAAGGGCGAATTGCTTCTGAATTTGGGCGAGATGTATTTGGGCGCCGGTCAATACGAAAAAGCCGTTCCCCTGTTGATGCAGGCACTCGCTGCAATGCCGAAGGGGACGGATCAATGTTGGGCCCTGTTTCGCCTGACCGGGGGGCACATCAACCTGAACAACCCCGATCTGGCGGAGACGTTTTCAGGGCGGATAAGGGAAAACACGGAAGACCCTTTCTGGGAAAAAATGGCTGATTATTGTCTGAATGACGGGATATGGTTTGCCACGTACGCGGACTTTCTCACGTGATGAGACCTGCCGGAGAACGGGGGTATCGTCACGCGTTTGACACGGGAAAAGGATAAGGATATGGAGGAAATTCATCTCTTGAAAGAATCCTTTGACGCTTTTCAGCGGTCCTCTGCGCGACTGGAGGAAGCATACGCCCTCCTTCAGGAAAAAATAGCGCGGTCAGGCATCGAACTGGAGGAGAAGAATGCCGAGTTGACACGGATTATTGCCGAGCGCGAGGGCATGAAAAATTATCTTCAGCGCATCCTGGAAAGCCTGACGACGGGGGTGATGGTCACCGGTGCGCATGGCGGGATCGAGATCGCCAACCGTACGGCCCGGCATTTACTCGGAATCGGGTTGTCGGAGCCCCCTGGCTTGGTAAGTCAAATATTTGACGACGCGGATACGGCTGAATCCCGGACAGGGCCGGGCCGCCCGCATCGCATCACCCTGCACGGGCGGGAGCTTGAAGTATATGCGGCCGCCATTCCCGCTGCCGCAGGGGCGGGGGGAGATAAGGTCTGGGTGATCCATGACATCACGGAAACCCTCAGACTTGAAAAGCAAACCCGCCACCTGGAAAAAAACACCGCCATGCTGGACATGGCGGCCCGGATCGCCCATGAAGTCCGAAACCCTCTCGGGAGCATCGAGCTTTTCTCGTCTCTTCTGATGCGGCATACCCGTGAACCCAGACAGCGGGAATGGCTGGATCAGATCATCCGGTCCGTAAAGAAAATCGACCACAAGATCGATGAACTGCTGCAGCATGCCAGGACGGTGGAGCCTCTCATGGAGACGGTAAATCTCCATGAGATTCTCAGGGATCTTCTGCTTTACTCCGATCGGATCGCCGATGGCGGCCATGTCTTTCTCTCCGCGGAATATGCCGTGCGCGAACCCCTCATCCGGGGAAATCCGGCGATGATCCGCCGGATTTTTCTGACCACGGTGCTCAATGCCCTGAAAAGCATGCCCGAAGGAGGACATGTTTTGATCAAGACAGAGATTCAGGATGAAGGCGGTCCGGAACCGGCCGTTCAAATCAGTTTTTCCGAAACCGGGATGAAAGCCTGCGGGGACCCCATGGGCCTTTTTTTCAATTCTGACGAAGAGGACGAACGGCTCGCAGGCCTGAATTTTGCCCTGATTCGTAAGATCATGGATCTGCATCAGGGATCCTTGCGGGCGGAGAACGATCCGGGCGGTGCGGTTTCGTTCAGCATGGTTTTCCCTTTGGCGGCGGTGCGGACCAAGGTGCATAAAACGGAAACGGGTGGTCGATATGATCGATAAAGGAAGACGAATTCTGATTGTCGATGACGATCCGTCCATGCGGCTTGCCTTGTCCGAAACACTGGAATCATGCGGCTACGAGGTCGAATCGGCTGACAATGGTTCGGAGGCGTTGAAGAAGTTTCAGGGCCGACCCTTTGAAGTGGTGGTGACCGATATGCGCATGCCGCGTATGGGGGGAATGGAGGTTCTCAAGGGTGTCAAAAAAATATCACCCAGAACGCCGGTTATTCTCATTACCGCTTACGGGACCGTCAGCACCGCTGTGGAAGCCATGAAAGAAGGGGCTTCGGAATTCATTATGAAACCTTTCTCCCTGGATGATCTTCAGGGGGTGGTCAAAAACGTTCTGGCAAACAGCCCGGCCAGGATGAATGAGGCCGCGTCTCCGGACATATCCGGTTCCTCGAGGATGGACATCATCACCCAGGCCGCCAATATGACTTCCCTGCTGGCCTTGATGCGAAGCATCGCCAAAAGCAAATCCAGTGTGCTGATTCAAGGTGAAAGTGGAACAGGCAAAGAGCTTTTCGCCCGGTATATCCATCGTCACAGCACGCGGAAAAACCGGCCCTTCATTGCCGTCAACTGTGCCGCCATTCCCCACCACCTGCTGGAAAGCGAGATGTTCGGCCATGAAAAAGGGGCCTTTACCGGAGCGGTCCAGAGGAAACCGGGGCGGTTCGAGCTGGCCCATGGGGGCACGCTGCTCCTTGATGAAATCGGGGACATGGATATTCAATTGCAGGCCAAACTCCTGCGGGTGCTTCAGGAAGGGGAGGTGGACCGCTTGGGAGGGCGGGAGCCGACGCCCATTGACGTAAGAATCATCGCCACCACCAATGCGGACCTGAAGAAAAGAATCGAGGAGAAAAAATTCCGCGAGGATCTGTTCTACCGCCTGAACGTGATTCCTGTGCATATTCCGCCGTTACGGGAGAGAAAGGGCGACGTGGCGCTTCTGAGCGAGTACTTCCTGAAAAAGTACGGTGGGATCAACGAGAAAAAAAAGCCGGTCTTGTCGGCCGGAGCCATGCAAATCCTCGATGCGCATCCCTGGTCTGGTAATGTCAGGGAATTGGAACACGTGATCGAACGGTCCGTTCTGATCTGCGATGATGAAATCATCCTGCCCGAACACCTTTATATGGACGGTCCCATCGGACCGGCGCCGACGGAAGCCGGAACGGGGGCGGAGGCTGTTCCGGAGCTTGACGTCCGGACCTGTCCAAGCGGTCCCGTTACCCTCAAGGAGATGGAAAAATCGATGATATTTGCCGCTTTGAACCGGGTGAACGGTAACCGGACAAAAGCCGCCAGGATTTTGGGTATCAGTGTCCGGACCATGCGTAACAAGCTTCAGGAGTACGGGGGGGAAGGGATCGCCTCTCCCTGTGATCCGTAAACCCGATCCCGGGTCAGACGTCGACGTTGGTATGTTGCTTGCAAAATAATCAACGGTAAGAAAATGGAGAGGAGAGATTGTGGATTTTCTTTTCGGCAAGACGATACCCATGTTGTCTTCCGTGCTCAGTTACCGTGCGGAGCGGCAAAAGCTGATCTCCGCCAACGTCACCAATCTTGACACGGAAGATTACCAGCCGCAGGAGCTGCATTTCAAAAACCGTCTCCTGGCCGCCATGACCAAGGAACAAAGCGTCAATGTGGTTCGGACCGACAGGAAACATTTGCCTATGCCTCAGCCTTCGGGGAACGAATACAAGGTGGAGGCGTCGGCTGAGAAGGTGTCTCTGGATCAGGAAATGACCCACCTCGCGGAAAACCAGTTGATGTACAACGTGACGGTCGAGATTCTGGCCAGAAAATTCAGGAACATCAGTACCTTCCTAAAGGATGTGAGATAAAATGGATTTCACGACAAACTTCAAAATTTGTGCTTCAGGCCTGACGGCCCAACGGGCCAAGATGGACGTGATCACCAGCAACCTTGCCAACGCGGGAACGACCAAGACGGAGGCGGGCGATCCTTATCGGAGAAAGATGGTTGTCCTCAAGGCGGAAAACATCGAAGGGTCCTTCGATAAAGTTCTGCGGGGCGCTCTTTCCGAGGTGCGGATCGATCAGGTTACGGAAGACCCGTCGCCCATGAAAAGCGTCTATGATCCGGCCCATCCCGACGCGGACGAAAAGGGTTTTGTGGTGATGCCGAATGTAAACGCCATCACGGAAATGGCGGATATGATCAACGTCGGCAGGAATTACGAGGCCGTCGTAACGGCTTTTGACGCCACGAAGAGCATGGCCTTGAAAACCCTCGAGATCGGGAAGTAAAAACAAGGGGGAAGGGTAAGGAGAAAAACATGAGCGACATGATCATCAGGAATCATCCGATCCAGGCTGGTGACGGCGCTGTCCCGACGGGATCTGTTGCGCCCGCGACCGGCGGGGGCTTCAAGTCCGTTCTGAAAACGGCCATACAGGATGTGAATCATCTCCATCTCCAGGCGGACGACGCCGTTGCCAAACTGCAGGCGAACAAGGGGAGCATGCATGAAGCATTGATTGCCATGGAAAAGGCGAGTCTTTCCTTCCAGACCATGGTGCAGATCCGAAACAAGATTGTTGAGGCCTATCAGGAGGTCATGCGTATGCAGGTGTGAATCCGGTGCCGCGGCCCGCGCGGCATACGGATATCGCCGGCCCGTCACTGACAAGGGAAATCGATGGATACAATATCCCAACTCGTCAAAAACCTGTGGACAGGGTTCTCCGCTTTGCCCGTTTCACGGCAATTGACCCTTCTTATAGTCGTTGCGGTCACCCTCGCCTCCGTTTGGGGGCTGGTCTACTGGGTGAACCAGGCGGATTACAAGGTTCTTTTTACCAATCTTTCCACCGAGGATGCCTCGGGTATCGTAACCAAACTCCAGGAAAAAAAGATTCCGTATGAGCTGTCCGGAGGGGGGAATACCATTTCCGTGCCATCCGGCAAGGTGACGGAAGTTCGCCTGGAGTTGGCTTCCCTGGGATTGCCCCAGGGCGGTGGCGTCGGTTTCGAAATCTTCGACCAGAAGAACCTCGGCGCCACGGAATTTGAGCAACAACTGAATTACCGGAGGGCCCTCCAGGGGGAATTGGCCAGAACGATCAGCAGCCTGGAGGAAATCGAGCAGTGTCGGGTCCACCTGGCCCTGCCCAGGGATTCCCTCTTTGTCGAGGAACAGAAAAAAACGACCGCATCGGTGACCATAAGGCTGAAGGGGGTCCGCAAACTAAGACCCGATCAGGTTGAGGGCATCGCTCACCTGGTGGCGAGCAGTGTCGAAGGTCTGGACCCGGCGGACGTTATGGTCGTGGACGGCAAGGGGAATATTCTGTCCCGGAAACAGGATCATTCCCGTCTGGGAAAGATGACCGCTTCCCAGGTCGAATATCGGGTGGGTCTCGAAGGGGATATGGCCAACCGTATCCAGACCATGCTGGAGAAGGTTGTCGGGCAGGGGAAGGCCGTGGTTCGGGTGGCCGCCGATCTCGATTTCAGCGTGACGGAGAAAACGGAAGAAATTTACGATTCCGAATCGCCCGTCATTCGCAGTACGCAGAAACAAACGGAGAAAAGCACGCCGCCGGCCGGCGCGGTCAACCCCAGATCCGCCGAGGAAAAGCTCGATGAAGTCATCAATTATGAAATCAACAAGACGATCAACAAGACGGTCATGCCCGTGGGAGAAATTCAGAAATTATCGATTGCCGTTTTAGTCGATGGCACCTATGCGAAGGATAAAAAGGGTGAGGAGGTCTATCAGCCCCGGGATAAAAAGGATCTGGACAATATCGCGGAACTGGTGCGAAAATCGGCTGGATTCAGCGCAGTCCGCGGAGACCAGGTGGTGGTGACGAACATGCCTTTCCGGACATCGGCTGAAGATGAATTCCATGCACCGATTCCCTGGACGCAGCATGTTTCGGGCTTCACACCCTATTTCAAGTATCTGGTCATTCTCGGCGTGACGGCTTTCCTCTTCCTGTTCGTACTGAAACCCATACTGGGCTTGGTTGCCGATCTCGGAAGGAGTCAGCCGGCCGAACCCAGGCAGGCGGGGGCGGATCAGCCTTCCGAACTGCGGGGTCAAGCGGTGACACCGATGCTGGCGAGTCCCCTGGAGGAACGACCGATGAACGAAACGGAGCTGACCAGGCGGCTTGCCGATGCCGACGCCAAGAGGTTTGCGGAGCTTCTCCGGAACTGGATTCGCTGATTTGTCAGGTCGAGGGCAAGAACAACAAAACTGAAGGGCCATTCCCGTTATGACCAATGAAGAAAAAGCCGCCATTCTGCTTTTGTCCCTGAAGGAAGATACCGCAGCCCAGGTCATGAAAAACCTGCGCCCTTCGGAGATCAGGCGTATCGGCAGGTATATGAACCGCATATCGGATATTTCCTCGGAGACCCTGAACGCCGTAGCAAAGGAATTTTGCACACTTGCCCGGGAGAAGGGGGGAACCATCTCGGTTGGGCACGAGCAACCAAAAAACATTGTAATCAAGGCCTTGGGAGAAAAAGCGGCCCAGGATATCATTGCCGACGTCGAAAATGCCAAGCGGAATGACAATCCTATTATCGAAAAACTCCAGGATATCGACCCGAAGATTCTGGTTGATTTCACGCGAACGGAACATCCCCAGACCATTGCCCTGATTCTGGCCCATCTTAAACCGGATCAGGCCGCGCAGATCCTCGACGATTTTTCGCCGCCGATGCAATTCGAAATCACCAGAAGGATGGCCACACTCAAAAGTGTACCCTACGAGTTCATCGAAGAAGTCGCAAAGACACTGGAGAAGGAAATCGTGATCGGCCAGGGGGGGGACCAGCAGATCGGCGGCCCCGAATTGGCGGCGGAAGTGTTGAACCGCCTGAACCGGGCCAATGAGAATTCGATCATGATCTCGCTGGAAGAAACGGACCCTGAACTGGCCATGCAGATCCGTAATTTCATGTTCACCTTTGAAGATGTCTTGAAACTCGACGACAAGAGTCTGCAGGAGCTGCTTCGTGAAATCAGCGGCGAGGATCTTGCGCGGGCTCTGAAGCTTGTCGATATGGACCTCCGGGAGAGGATATTCAAAAACATGTCCAAACGCGGTGCGGAAATGCTCAAGGAAGACATCGAGATGATGCCGCCCATCCGCCTGTCGGAAGCGGAAGCATGCCAGAGGACCATTCTGGAAGTTACAAAGCGTCTGGAATCGGAAGGGAAAATCACCGTATCACGAGGAGATGAACAGGATGAGTTCATCTAAGGGGGTCATCAAATCTTCCGCCGTCAAGGTTGTGGAAAGGGTACGCCATGCGGATTGTTCCGTGAGCCCAGGCGCGACGTTCCAGGTCAACCCCCTGATACCGGGTGCGCAGAAGAGCGGGGTCGGACCGCCCCAGGAACGGAAGGCGGAAATGGAGGAGAGAATTGGCCTGGCAAAGCAGGACGCATACGAAAAGGGGCTCGCCGAGGGAGTGAACAAGGGCATTGCCCTGCAGAAAGAGGAGGCCCGGCGCATGATCGCGGCGGTCACGGACCTGATGGGAAAGCTGACCCGGTTGCGTCAGGATATGATGGAACAGGCGGAGCAACAAATTATGGGGTTGAGCTTTGCCATTGCGGAGAAGGTCATTCATCGGGAAGTCAGGCAGGACAGGACCGTGGTGGCTTCCGTTCTCCGGGAAGCGGTCCGGAGCGTGACAGAGCGGGACGGCATGAAGGTCCGCCTCAATCCCCAGGATTTTCATTATATTACGGAAATAAAAGAAGATTTTCTGAGAGAAATGGATGGGGTGAAAAACATCGTCTTCGAAGAGGATCCCGGGATCAAGGCCGGAGGGGTGATGGTGGAGACCATGTTCGGCGAGGTGGATGCACGGTTGGAACAGCAGTTTGATGAAATCAGGTCCGGATTCGGTGTGGCCGGCTAGGCTTCGGGAGGACCGAATGTTTACGGATTTTGAAAAATACCACCGTATTCTGGAGCGGATCAATCCGATTCGTGTCAATGGCAAGGTAAGCGAGATCATCGGTCTTGTTGTGGAAGGTCATGGGCCGGCGGCGTCGATCGGCGAGGTCTGCGGTATTTATCCGACGGGAAGCGATAAACCCGTGAATGCGGAGGTCGTCGGGTTTCGCAAGGGGAAAGTTCTGCTTATGCCCCTGGAAAATATCCGGGGCCTGGGGCCGGGTTGCCGCATTGTCGCAATTCATAGAAAGGCGAGTATTCGTGCGGGGAAGGCCCTTCTGGGCCGGGTTATCGACGGGATGGGCAATCCGATCGACAATCGGGGAGCGATTCGGTGCGATGAGGAATACCCGATTTACGCGGACCCGGTCAACCCACTGAAACGAGGCCGTATCCGGGAACCCATGGATCTGGGGGTGCGGGCTATCAACGGCTTGCTGACTTGCGGCAGGGGACAGCGGATGGGTATCTTCGCCGGTTCGGGCGTGGGGAAAAGCGTTCTGCTCGGTATGTTCGCCAGGCACACCAAGGCGGACGTCAATGTGATCGGCCTGATCGGCGAGAGGGGGCGTGAGGTTCGGGATTTCCTGGAAAAAAACCTGGGCGCCGAGGGTCTGGCCCGGTCCGTCGTGGTCGTAGCCGCATCGGACACACATCCTCTCGTCAGAATGCGGGCGGCCTACGTGGCCACGACCATTTCCGAATACTTCCGGGACCAGGGACGCGATGTCCTTTTGATGATCGACTCGCTGACACGCTTTGCCATGGCCCAGCGTGAAATCGGTTTGTCCGTTGGTGAACCGCCGACGACAAAAGGGTACACGCCGTCCGTGTTCAGCCTGCTTCCCAAGCTCCTGGAGCGGGCCGGTAGTATCGAAGGGGGGGGGAGCATCACCGGTTTGTACACCATTCTGGTGGAAGGAGACGACTTCAACGAACCCATCTCGGATGCGGCGAGGTCCATTCTCGATGGCCACATCATCCTGTCCCGTGAACTGTCCAGCAAAAATCACTATCCCGCCGTGGATGTCCTCGGGAGTATCAGCCGGGTTATGATCGATGTTGTGGATGAGGAACACCGTAGGAAAGCCGGCGAGCTGCTCAATATCATGTCGGTCTATCGCAAGGCGGAAGATATGATCAATATCGGGGCCTATGTCAAGGGCAGCAACAGGGAAATCGACCGGGCCATTGAGATGATCGACCGGATCAATGCATTTCTTCGCCAGGATATCGAGACGAAAATCACCTTTCAGGAATCCGTTCGGGACCTGGATGCCCTGTTGGAGCCCTAGACCATGTTTATCTATAGTCTGCAATCCGTTTTGGAATATCGTCAGAGCATCGAAAAGGAAAAGCTGACGGAATTTTCGGATGCGGAGCGAAATTTACATGATGAAAAAAGACGGCTACAGGAGATAGGGGAACATCGTGCAGAACTGGCGGGTGATTTAAGGGCTTTGCAGGACAAGGCGTGTAACAGCAGGGATATCGTCCTGATCCTGAAGTATTCGGAAGAGCTGCAGAGAAGGGAGCAGCGGCAGATGGAGATTGTTCGGGAAGCCGCGCTCGTGTTCGAGGAAAAACGAAAGGACCTCCTGGAAGCGGTCAAAAAAAGGAAGATGATGGAAACACACAAGGAACACCGGCATCAGGAATACAAGACAGACCTGATCGCGGCGGAACGCCGGGAAACGGACGATATGTCCATTCAGCGCTTCAGCAGGAGGGGGTCGTGAAAAAGAATAGAATCATGGTAATGGCCATGATTGTGGCGGTTCTGTTCGTGAAGCTCTTCATGACGGGCGGGTTGCTCCGTGGGCTCTCCGGGATCGATACCCCCTCTCTCATGCTCAGGGGGGCTTTGGCGGAAACGCCCAAAACCCGGCTTGCAACCGTTCCGATAAAGGATGTGCTGGAGGATCCTCTCTTACAGGAACGCGCCCTCATGAAGGTTCTTGAACGCAAAAGTCAGGAACTCGATAGCCGGGAGGGTCGGCTGTTGGCGGAGGAGCAGCGGATTCAGGCCTTGAAACGGGAAATCGTGGAGAAAATCGATGCATTGCAGGGTTTGGAGGATCGGCTGGGGACGATGATGGACGAAGAGAAAACCTCCGAGAGCAAAAAATACAAGGATTTGGCCAGGGTTTATGATTCGGCGCCGCCCGAAAAAATCGCTTCGATGATTGAACAGATGGATGTAAAAACCGCTGCGGGTATCACGATGAACATGAAACGTGACAAGGCCGGGGCCGTGCTGGGGTACCTGAGTCCCCAGAAGGCGGTTGAAATCACGAGGCAAATTACACGCTCCTCCGCCACGGGGAGGCCTCGTCCATAGGGCGGGCTGACCAGGCGGCTGGAAACGGGAAGGAGCGGGGTGGCTTTACCGCGCATACTCGACACGAAAAACGGTCAGGGGTTTTTCCCTCCCCTTGACATGGAGAGGCGGAAGAGCCGTGAAAGCCGTAAGGCCCCGGACATCCGTACCCGCTTCATCGATGGCCTCTTTCACCGCCCGGGTGACGAGAATTTCATCATCACCCGCCATGGATTCGATGCGCTGCGCCACATTGACGGCGTCACCGATGACGGTATAGTTAATATGATCATCGGAGCCGATATAGCCGGCGACCACGTCCCCTGTGTTGATCCCGATGCCGATTTTTAGTTCAGGCCACTGTTTATCGCGTCTCGCCCCGTTCAGGAGACGCAGTTCCTCAATGATCTCGATCGCCGCTTCGACGGCGCGAACCGGATCATGGGCATGGGAGATCGGGGCGCCGAAAACAGCCATGATGCCGTCTCCGAGCAGCTTGTCCAGGGTTCCCTCATTCCGGAAGATCGTGGGGGTGATGTGCGAAAAAAAGTCATTGAGAACATCGACGACCTTTTCCTCGTCGAACCGTTCCGATATCGCTGTGAATCCACGCAGATCGGCGAACAGGATGGTCGCGCGTTTCCGGTCACCCCCCAGTCGCAGGATTCCCTTGCTTTTCAGAATTTCCCTGGCGACATTTTTGGAAAAAAAGCGGCTCAGTAAAAAGCGCTGGTTCTCTTCCCTGAGCATCTGCGAGTAGAGGCGGGACAGGACGGCGGACGTAACGATTTGATCCGCCACCAGACTGAAAAAGCTGATCTGGTTTCGATCGAAACGGGTGATTGACGGGAAGAGGAGGTTCAGTACACCGATGGCCTGGCCATTGTGGGACAGGGGGACGCTCAGCAGGGATTGTCCTACGCCATCCTTTTCCGCTTCCGGGGAACATGGCCCGGCGGCGTTTTTCATGAAGGCCGACTGATTCTGTGTGAAGGCCTGTTCCGCCGTTTTATGGCAGAGAAACTCGTAATCCCGTTGGGGATGGGTATGGGCCGGGTCATTGAGAAAGGCCAGCATCTCAAGCCGCTGTGTTTTTTCATTGAAGAGCATCAAAGAGACGTGGGTCACGAAGAAATATTTTCTGATAACCTGAAGTTGCTCCCTGAAAAGGGCGATCCGATCCGACACGCCCGTCAAGCGCAGCATGTCCACGAGTTCTCTGATCACGGACAGTTCCTTGATCTTGTTTTCATAAAGGCCCCTCATTTTGAGGTACTGTTTTTTAAACAGGTTCTTTTCATCCATGGTGGATGGGCGGCTTTTCTTCGGGGTTTTGTTTTCCCTGCTCATCTTTTGCTGTCCTGACCGATGTAGGGGGTGGACGCCGCATTTTCGTCGATGATGTTTTTGGCTTCCTGAACCATGGCTGCGAGCACGTCCTCGTCGAATGGATCGAACAGGCGGGCAAGCGACAACCAGTGGCCGTATGTCATGCCGTGGTTCATGCGATTTTCGTCTGTCGGTGCGTGGCCGGTTTCCAGGGCCCGGTAATAGAGGTAATTGGCCAGACCCGTTATGGCGGCGAGTTCATGGTGGTCCGGTGCGTTAAACGGCTGATGGTGATACCCGATGGCCTGTACCAGCGTTTCCGGCAGGTTCCAGCGGAAGGCCAGCGCGCATCCCGCCATCGCATGATCCATGCCGTAGGCTTCTTCCTCCACTTCAAACAGGGAGTGCCCCTGCGTGTCCGCTTCCTGATAAGTATTTCTATACATGTCCGTGAAGTGATCGATGAAAAAGATCTTGCCGACATCGTGCAACAACCCGGCCGAGAAAACGCCCTCGTCCATTTTGCCGGGCAGCCGCCGGTAGAGGTGCTTGACAAGCAGAGCCGTACACAGAGAGTGATGCCAGAGGTGCTGCGGGTTGATAATGTTTCGCAGATGCCTTGAATCGAAAACCCTTGCCGCCGCCAGGCCGAAGGCGATATCCAGGATTTCATTCGTGCCGAGAAGGGAGATTGCGTACTTTACGGAGCTGATCTTCTGTGGATGGCCGTAAAAAGCCGAGTTGACCGTCCTGAGTAATTTGGAGGTCAGGGCCGGATCTTTCATAATGATATTGGCCAACTCGGTTCCCGAGGAATAGGGATGAGAGGCGATACTGAATATCTGGCTCGCGACGGCGGGCAAAGTCGGCAAGTCTTCGGATGCGTTGAGCAGGGTGGTGACGCGATTCCTCATGATGTCCCTTTGGGCCATGCCGGATTCGAGTTCCATTTGCTGCATGATCGTGCTGAAATGGCGTTCCGCTTCCGAGGCAGGAGGGGGTTTCGTCTGATCGTTTATCATCCTTCCTAAAACCGGCGCAAGGGGGGAATCGAAGGGCAGTCGCGCGAGAAATTCTCTCTGGTTCGCCTGGGGGACCTGGCTCAGACCGAGCCAGAGCATGTCCGGGGTCATATGGAGCAGTCTGTGGAATATACGCCCCCGGCCCCTGATAAAGCAGAGTTGAAGGGGGGTCCATTCGTTGGTGTCGGGGGACAACGACGCCGGGATGGAAGACACCGTTGCCCCGGTTTTATGGGCGTCAGGGACATGACGGTTGGCGGTTTCATCCCTGGCGATGGTTGTCAGATAAAGGAGCCTGTCGAGAGTCTGTCCTTCTTCCGGGAAAATGGCGTAGCCGCAGGTGACCAGGACATCGTTGTCCAGCATTTTTTTCAGGCCCCGCAGAGCCTTTTGTTTGATGGGGCCGACACCCTGCATATCTGTGGCGAAACCCAGCAGGATCAGGCGGTTGTCATCGAACCCGATCAGGGTGTCGCTTTCCCGGAAAAAATCAGCCGCTTTTTCCCCCATATCCCCGAGCATGGAGGGATAAATGGTATTGGGTGTCCCGGCTTCCACATGAAACACCAGAATGGACATGCTGCTCCGGCTGCGCAGGACCTTACTGAGCTCTTCACGGATGCGGCGGTCACTTTTTTTCGGGATCAGGTAGGGGGTGCCGGCGTAGGGTATGACCGGTTCAACCATGACGAGACAACCCGTTTGGCTCATGGCCTGTTGCGCCGTTTCAGCATGGTTCCGGGTATCGAAAACCTTGATCACCCGGGGCACGCTGGTCAAAAGCGGGCGGATCTCGTCCACCGTGAGACCGATTTCTTTCTGAAGGGAATGGGCGACCCTTTTGAGTGGGGCATCGGGGGTAAAACCCTGTAGTATGAGGCGGTAACGAAGATCGTTCATTGTGTCAGCCCGTTTTGTAAAGATTCTGTGCAGGCAGGCAAACTTCCTTGTAGAATCAATGCGCTACAACAGACCGTGAAAGACGTGATCCTGATCGGGAACTATAGAAAATAAAAAACAAGATGTCAAGAAACCGGCGGGGAACCTTCCTTTGGAGCCGTTTCCCCGGGCCCGTATCAATCATCATCGGACCCCATGTCGATTCCCGGGGCATGGTCGTATCCGTAGGCTTTGATGATTCCGCCGCCTTCCTCTCTCGCTTCGCCGATGAGCCGCTCCGCTTCGAAGATCATTCTCTCCGGTATGCAAGGCGAGATGCGGTCGTAATGAATCACCGCGATGCTGGCGCTGAGTTTTTCGCCCGCCTCGAGTTGCTCCAGCCCGGCGAACTGATAGTTTGCAATGAAGGCGAGAAGCCGCCGGGCCACGATGAAAGAATCCTCCTCCGTTGCATCGGTCAGGAGAATGGCAAATTCATCGGTCCCATACCTGACCAGGATATCGGAACCCCGTGTGGTTTCACGCAGAAAATCGGCAATGCTCTTGATGCAGACATCGCCGTTGTCCTCGCCGCCGATCCGGAGGAAGTCGTTGAAGTGATCGATGCCCGCCATCAGCATTGAAAAAATGATCTGGTGACGGTCGGCGCGACGGATCTCCTGGGCCAGACGAATCTGGAGATAGGAACGGTCGAACAGACCGCTTTGCACATCCAGCAGACCAAGTCGCATGGGATAAGGTTTCTCGAGATAACGGATCTGTTTGAGCAACCCCTCCCGGGTAAAATAGTCTTTATGGAGCAACAGCTCGATCTGGCCCACGAGACCGAGCCTTTCCCCCATGGAGACCTCTTTCCCCGTCAGGATGATAATGGGGACATCCGTCGTGTCGAGATCACCCTTCAGGGTGGAGAGCAGCTCGAAGTAACCCAAATCGGATACCACCATGTCCAGAATGACAAGATCCCGCTTGTCGGCGAGCGCCTTGTCCAGGCCGTCCTTACCGGATTGGGCGCAGATGACGTTGTAGCCTTCTCCCGTCAGCGTATCCTCCAGGCCCCGCAGGAATTCCGGGTCCGGGTCTATGCACAGGATGTTGTGGATGCCTTTCCTTCTCTGTCCGGTCGTGATTTCCTTCGTGACAGGGAAAACGGGTGTTTCCCCTGCTGATGGCTCTGAGGTGGAAGCGGCGGTCGGGGTGTCCGCTGCCTCCTTTTCCGGTGTGCGAATTTCACGGATGGTCCGGAGGCGGCAGCGATGGATCATCTGGAGGAAAAACCAGGTGGCCTGGTGTTCGACGATTTCAGCATGGGAAGGTTTTACGGACATGATTTCCGCGGCGCTGACGCCGCTTTCGGGAAGGCAAAAAACAAGGTCGGGTGTGGTCCGCATCGCTTCGGCAAGATCCGTAAAGACGGGGATGTTCCTTGCCGCGGCCGGGTCAGACCCGGGAAATTCATCGTTCGGATCGACCACGCCGACAAGAACGACACCGGGTTCGTCGAGGATCGTATTGAACAACTCCGTTCCCAGTTCGCCCGCGCCGACAATCATCACCTTGGTCGTGCCGTTTTGCTTCATCGGTGGTACCGTCCTCCCCGCCCCCGGAGACAGGCCGTAAAAACGGCTCTGCGCCATGCCATGCGTCGCAAACACTCCATATCACGAATCCCCGTGAAAATCTTCTGTTTCATACGAATAAGCAATAACGATGCCATTTTGTCAATCTGATGCTTTTCCGTTCCCCCGGCGTGATTTGGAAGCATGGCCCATACGTTCGTATGTCGGAGAATCTTTCCGTACCCTGCACCGGAAAGGGCGGAATATTTTTCCCACGGTCATGGTGAAACCTCTACCCGTTAATTTGTAATTATCTGATATATATAAGCAATTTTTATTAGCGTGTTGATGGCGCGGCTCTTGCTTATTTCCATTCAAAGCCTGAAGCGGGGAGATCGGGATGAGTCATGTCATCATGCAAAATATGGGGAAGCCGAACACCGGTGTGATTCCTGAAGGACCGGGGACCGGTCCTGCGAAAAATACGGTTTTCCGTCCGGGGGGCGTGGGCTTTTTGCCCTTTTCCGTCATTTTTGCCGCAACGGCCTGTCATGACGTACAGGACAACGAGACGGCCCCGCCTTTAGACGAAGGGGCGGTTCCCCTTGGGAACGATATGTCCTTGGCAAACACGGTCACGGAACAACAGGGGCCTTTCGTCCTGATCCAAATCGAGGATGATATCGCCGGGGAGGCATGGGAAGAAAACGATGGCATGACCGTGGAAGCTGACCTTCAGGCCTGGCTCCGGATGTTGTGGCGTGGGGAGGTCGTGCCGAACGATGCGACGGAAGAAAACGGACCCGGCGACCATGCCGCCCCCGTGGCTCCTTACATTCCCGAGATCATCGCCCCTTTGCAGGACGGGGAAGCCACCGGTTTTTCCGGAGGAACCGCCGCCGATGCAAGGGAGAACGGGGAAAGGATCACCCCCGAGGTTCAAACCTCCGGCGGCAAGGCCGAAGGCGCCCTCGGACGGTATGCGTTGTCCCATGGCGGTATTTCCAGCGAAAAGACGGCCCGGAGCGATACGATGCCCCCGGTTCTCCCCGCACAATGGCTGAAGGGTCCCGCGATGCACGAAACCGATCAGTTCCGGCTGTCCGTTGGGAAAACGGACGAGCATCCCGTACCCGTTGCCCTCAAGAACGGGGCTCCGGAGACGGTGACGGTGACGGTGACGGTGACGGAGGAAGGCCACGCCGACCGTGACGTAAAAGGCGTGACGTCCCACGTGGTCAGGCTGCAGACGCAGGCTCCGCCCACACCCGTTCCGGAGGGACAGGTGACGGCGCCTTTGGCCTTGCGGGGGAGGGGACAACCCGTTCCGGCCGTGACGCCTGCGGATCATACGGGGAATCAGGAGGCTCTCGGAAGGAATGGCGGGCCGGCCGTCAACGCTTCCCCCGATGAAATCCCCGTGAAAAACCCCGAAGAGCCCGCCTTGCGCCGTTGGACGCCCGACACGACCGTTGCAACCGAGCGTGTGGCGCGGGACGGGATGTTTTCGGAAAGGCCGGAGGCGGAGGGACGGGATTTGCCGGCCCATAGGGGGGATCACAGGCCGGTCAGCGATATCCCCGTCCATGGCGGGGAAAAACCGAAAGGCCCGATGATTTTGATGAACAGAGAAAACGGGCATTGGGTTCTCCCGACCGGGGGGAACGTCTCCCAGACGACCCCTGAATCGGGGGCGCCCCCGAGGGGCGTGTTCATTCCCGTGGATCGTCTCATCCACGAAGCGGGGAGGGCCCTGGAAAGCGGTTCGGGCAAAGTGCGGATAATCCTTCAGCCTCCCAACCTCGGAACCATCAATATGGAAGTGGTCGTGCAGAACAAGCGGGTGGAGTTGACTCTGACGGCCAATCATGCCGATGTGCAGCAAACCCTTCAGGCCAATACGGAACAACTCAGACACGCCCTGACCAACCAGGGATTCCAGGTGGACCAGATGTCGATCCTGTTGAAACGTGATCATCTCGATTTCAATCCGGGGGGGCATGCGCTCTGGCAGGAAGGCGCGGGGGAACAGGCCGGCAAGGATGACGGACGGGCGGGGACCCGCGGGCAAATGTCCCCGGAGGATACGAAAACGGGTGTTCCCGGCCGGGACTATGGAACCGGGATCATCAGTATTTTTGTTTGATCAAGCAGACGGAGGAGGGTGAACGCCATGGTGACGGTCAACAATACGATCAATGACATTGTGACAACCAGCGGGTCCAACGGCGCCACATCGCATACCAAAAGCCTGGGGAAGGACGATTTCCTGAAGATGCTCGTCGCGCAACTGAAGAACCAGGACCCCCTGAACCCGATGGACGGAACGGAGTTCGCGGCCCAACTGGCCCAGTTCTCCAGTCTCGAGCAGTTGACCCACATGAACGCCCGATTGGAGGCTCTGGGAACGGCGAACAACACCCAGGCCGTAAGCCTCCTGGGCAAGGAAGTGACGGTCAACCAGGGGAGTGAATTCCAGGTGGAGGGGGACACGGCGGGCTTCGGTTACAGTCTGGCAAAAGACGCGGCCCAGGTTTCCATCAGGATTCTGGATGCCTCGGGGACTGAAGTGGACCGGATTGAGGCGGGGGCGCAGTCCGCCGGTTTGCAGAACGTGGTCTGGAGCAGGGGCGATCACGGTAGCGGTCTGTATTCCTACAAGGTGACGGCCGTCGATGGGGAGGGCAACGCGGTGGGCGTGACAAGTATGACCACGGGCAGGGTGACGGCCGTGCAGTACAAGGACAACAGCATATATCTGAAGATAAACGGTCAGGAGGTTCCTTTCAGTGATGTGGTGGCTGTCAGGAACGGATGACCGGGGAATCACACGATGCGATTCGTGCAGGATCGACAACAGACGGGAGGTGTATCATGTCAAGTGCGCTTTGGATCGGAACAACGGGGTTGACGGCGAGCTCGAAACAGATGGATGTCATTGGCAACAATCTGGCCAATTCCAATACGTTGGGTTTTAAGGCGGGGAATACCTATTTTGCCAGCATGCTCAATCAGAGCCTGTCCGGTGGGTCGAGCGGAACCATGCAGGTCGGGCAGGGCGTGACGATTGCCGCCGTGGCGCCGCAATTCGGCCAGGGTTCCTTCGAGTCGACGGGTAACGCAACGGATCTCGCCATCGACGGGGAGGGGTTTTTTATCCTCCGGGATTCGGAAGGCGCCCAGTATTTTACTCGGGCCGGGGCCTTTCATGTGGACAGGGAGGGCTATCTGGTTGACTTGAACGGGTACCGGGTGCAGGGATACAATCTCTACGTCGCCGGTCAGGAGGAGATGGAAACGGCCATTCGTCTGCAAAACGTGCAGTCGGCTCCCCGCGCCTCAACGGAAATCGGTATCGGCGCCAACCTGAATGACGCCGCCCTGCCGGGCGAAAGATTCAATATTACACAGACCGTTTTTGACTCCCTGGGTCATGCCCATGGTCTGGCCGTCAATTTCATGCGGACCGAGGGCAACGGCACCTGGGGGTTCAGTACCACCCTGGATGGAACCAATGCCGGGACCAACTCCGCCCATGGTGTCATATTTGACGCCAATGGCAACCTGGAGTCGTTTTACACGGGCGGATTTGGGACCGGGCCGACTGTGGCGGGAGGGGGGACGATTACGGAGTCCACAATCAACCGTCCCGGTCAAATTTACAAGGATACGGTGGGTGACATCGTGCTGACCTTCGATGAAGCGGCCCAGAGGTGGGCGCCCACTTCGTATGGGGGTTACGCCGGCCTGGCCGTCGATCAGACGGGGACGAGCCTGTCTGTTGATCTGGACGGGAAAGGCGGTCCCGATATCACCTTCGATCTTGGGGGGACTTTTGCCGACGGAGACACCATTACCTTCAGCCTGTACAACACGGTAACCCCCGCGGCCAGCGATATCAGCATGGTCTTCGGCCCATTGTCCAACGGGGCCACGATCGGTAACGGCAATCAGCTCAACTGGAATGTCGTGGGTGACGATGCGCCGATCATTACAGGGTACGCCAGTTCATCCGTCGTGAAGTCCCTGCACAACAACGGCTATAGTTCCGGTGTTTTGAAGTCCCTTTCCGTCGACAAGGAGGGCATCGTCAACGGCTTCTTCACCAACGGCCAGAGCGCCGCCCTCGGCCAGATCCTGTTGGCGAGCTTTCCCGATGTCCTTGGCCTGCAGAAGTCCGGAAACTACTTCATCGAAACCGTCCGCTCCGGTGAGGCCCTTCGCAACCGGCCGGGAAGCGGTGGCCTCGGGGAAACCATGTCCAATTCCCTGGAAATATCCAATACCGACGTGGCCAAGGAGTTTATCAATATGATCAGTGCGCAGCGCGCCTATCAGGCGAACGCCAAAGTCATCACGACGGCGGATACCCTCCTCAGCGTCCTTATGGACATCAAACGCTGATTTCATCTCCCCTGCCATGGTGTTTCCCCCTCCTGCCGGGATGGGGAAACACCACATCGTCAAATAATTGACCTTTCTTGAATCCTTTCCCCCCGCGGACAAGCCCGGGGTGCCGGAATCCCGGTGCGTCGTTGCCGGCGTGGGGCGTATCGACGGGATACCCCGGGGCTGGATCACCTGTCGGTCATGCGAATCAGGCGGGAGTCCCTTCCCCGATTCCATGGTACAGTCTTTGCTTAACAAAAGCTGTATTGATCTCAGCGAAGGGTCCGTCCGGATCCGGGGGTATGTGTGGATATTGCAACCATTGTCGGTATAATCGGCGGATTTACTCTCGTCCTTGTGGCCATGGGCTGGGGCGGGGGTCTGAGCTGGTTTTTTGATATTCCTTCATTGATGATTGTTCTGGGCGGAACGTTCGGGGCCGTCCTCATCAACTATCCCCTGTCCATGGTTTTCAAGGTGGTTCCGGCGGCGCGGAATATCTTCTTCAAGCGTGAAACGGAGGTGCAGGATTTGATAGACCTCTTTGTCGAGATGTCCGGGATCTCCAGACGGGAAGGGTTGCTTGCCCTGGAGCGGATGGAAGCGAAAATCGAGGACCCCTTTCTCTCGAAGGCGGTGGGTTTGGTGCTGGACGGCGTTGATCCGACGGATGTGGAAATCATTCTGGAGACGGAAATTCAGTCGGTGGCGGAGCGCCACCGGCTTGGCGCGGAGATCTTCACGACGATGGGAAACTTTGCGCCGGCCATGGGACTCATGGGCACCCTGATCGGACTGGTTAAAATGCTGATGCAGATGAGCGATCCCGCCCAGATCGGTCCTTCCATGTCACTGGCCCTGATCACGACGTTTTACGGGGTGATTCTGTCGAACCTCGTTTTTCTGCCCATTGCCGGAAAACTGCGAACCCAGAGCAGTCACGAGCTCTTTATCAAATATCTGATGATGAACGGGACGCTGGCCATGCAATCGGGGGATCATCCGCGCATGGTGAAACAGAAGCTGCTGTCCTTTGTCGCGCCCCGTGAAAGGGGGGTGATGTTTTGAGACCGAAGCTTCCCCCCCGGAGTCAAACCCATGACGTTTCCGTCGTGAACTGGCAGATGATCTACTGTTCCTTTGCCCTGATCCTGGTGGTCTTCTTCGCCATGATGGTCTCTTACTCCATCCTGTCGGGCAAGGGGATGAGGGCGGTTCGCAGGCATTTCGTCCAGGGGTCGTCCCTGCATGCGCCGGGATCCTCCATGAATCCCCTCTCTGGCATTCCCTTTGAGGAGTCAGGTGATGCAGCCGTTCTGATTCAGAATGCCACGACACGTTTTGGTCTGGGCAACACCGTGAGGGTCAGCATGGGCAGGGAAGGCATCGACATTTTCATGAAGGACCGGATTCTTTTTGCGGCAGGTGCAGTGAACGTGGACAAGGGGCTCCACCCCTATCTGAATGTCATTGCCGATGCGGCTGCAAGAAACGGCTTGCAGATTCAGGTCCGGGTGCGTGTCAGCGAATCGACGGCGGGAATGGGTGGCGATCCGTCTCCCTGGATGCTGTCATCCCTTCGGGCGGTGAATATCATGCGTTATTTTCTGGCCTATGACCGGCTTGCCGCCGATCAGGTCAGTGCCGCAGGGTCCGTCGTCATGCCGGGATCCGGGAGCGCGCCTGATGCAGAAGAGGGGATCGCGCTTCACTTGAGCGTCGGGGGGTAGAGGGGAACAAACATGGTCAGGCCTTACATGGTGTGGAAAAGAACGGGTTTTGCGTCGGACCCGGTGACCGGGGGCAGGGGTTGGCTGGTGATCTTCAATGACATGATGACCCTTATCCTGACCTTCTTTGTGCTCATCCTTTCCATGTCGGATATGGACAAGCCCAGTATAGATCAGGTCTCGCAGTCCGTGAGCGAGGTATTTGGCGTCGGGGGAGTCCGGAAACCCCTGGTGATACCGAGAACGACGCAGCCTTCTTCCGACCGGGGGCAGATTCAGGCGGAGAGGAATCCGGAGATTGCGGCAACGGCGATCCAAATCGCGTCGCTTCCGGGCATGGAAGCCCGGACAACACCGGAAGGGATACGGATCGGTATGAACGAGAAGGTGTTGTTCGCGCCCAATTCGGATGTGCTCAGCGAGGGAAGCCGGCGGATGCTGCTGTCCCTGGCGCCGATTCTCGATGAATCCCGCGCCGCGGTGACCGTGGAGGGGCATACGGACAGCCAGCCCCCTGCCGGTGAAAGGTTTCCCTCGAACTGGGAATTGTCCACCGCCCGCGCCGTCAGCGTGGCCGTTTTCCTGGCGGGGGAGGGGGGGATTGCGCCGGAGCGCTTGTCCGCCGTCGGATACGGAGAAGCGCGGCCCCGGGCGGCCAACGATGATGCACGGTCCCGTCAGATGAACCGGAGAGTGGAAATTAAACTGAAATTCCAGAAACAGTGAGAGGAATGACATGGCAAGGGAAGAAAAAAATGAAAATGAAGAGGTCGTCCAGCCTGAACCGGAGGTGAAGAGGAAGAGGGGACTGGTCAAGGGGGCGATAATAGGCGTCGTTGTGCTGGCATTTTTGGGGGTTGCCGCCGCCGGCGGCGTGTATGTCTTCAACAACCTGCTGGGCCATAAGAACCAGGCGGCAAAGGCCCCTCCGGTCATCGGTCCGATCTGGGCCCTCGATCCCTTCATCGTCAACCTCATGGGAGACAGTGCGGAGCACTATCTTAAAGTCGCCATGCAGTTCGAGGTGCCGGAGCCCGCGATTATCCAGGAACTCGAGCTGGTCAAGCCCCGGATACGCGACAGTATCCTGGATTTGCTGTCTTCCAAGGCCATGGGGGAGCTGATGGATTCTCCCGGCAAACAGCGGTTGCGGGAGGAAATCATCCTCCGGGTGAACAACGCTATTTCCCGGGGACGCATTTCAAAGGTTTACTTTTCGGAATTCGTGATCCAGTGAGGATCGTTCTGTTATAGAGGGAAAAAGGAAGGTTTTCATGTCACAGATATTATCCCAGGAAGAGGTCGATGCCCTGCTCCGCGGGATTGCCGGCGGCGATATCGAAACGGAGATGGAGGACATTCACGACCCGTCGGAGGTCACCCTCTATGATCTGACCAGTCAGGACCGGATCATCCGGGGGCGGATGCCTACGCTGGAAATGACCAACGAAAAATTCGCCCGCATGTTCCGCACCACCCTCTCTTCGTTGATGCGCAAGGTGATCGGTGTGAATTCCATGTCCGTCAGCATGATGAAATTCGGCGAATTTCTGAAGACACTGCCCGTTCCGACGAGCCTTCACCTGTTTCGCATGGAGCCTCTCCGGGGGAATGCGATTTTTGTCATGGAATCGAAAATCATCTTTACCCTGGTGGACATTCTCTTCGGCGGAACGGGGAAGGAGTTTTTCAAGGTGGAAGGGCGCGAATTTACGGCCATCGAGAACAGCCTGATCAAAAAAGTTGTGTTGAGCGCCCTTGTTGACCTGGAAAGGGCCTGGAAAGCCCTCATCGATGTCAGGGTGCAGTATCAGAGATCGGAGGTCAACCCCCAGTTTGCGCAGATTGTGCCCCTGACGGACGTTGTGGTTGTCGTGAATTTCGAGATCGAGGTCGAATACAACACGGGCATCATGTCCCTGTGCCTTCCCTACGCCGGTCTCGAGCCCATCCGGGACAAGTTGCAGGCCGGTTTCCAGAGCGAGCAGATGGAAATCGACAGGACCTGGGCCGAGCGTTTCAAGCGGACCCTGACTCTCTCCAAAATCGATCTGGTTGTCGAACTGGGGAAGACAAAGATCAAAAGTCGGGACGTTGTCGATCTGAAGAAGGGGGATGTAGTCGTCCTGGACAAATACGCATCCGATCCCCTGTTTCTCCTGGTGGAAGGCATGCCCAAATTCATGTGCGTGCCGGGTATTTCAAAGGGCAACCAGGCGGTGCAGGTGTCGCATGTCATCAGCCGTGATGAGGTAATAGACTATGGAACAGAATGAAATCGATGCACTGATGAAAGAAATGGAGGAGGGGGAAGGCGAAGCGTCCGCAACGTCCCCGACGGACGAGGAGAACCTGGGTTGGGATGATGTTCAGGAGGAACTGGAGGCCTCCAGAAAGGAAGAACCGGTGACGGAAGTGGCCAGTGTCGGTTTTGGCGAACTTCAGCCCGGTGATGCCCCGAAAGCGAACATGGACATCGATTTCATTCTGGACATCCCTCTGACGCTGACGGTGGAGCTTGGACGAAGCAAGATGCTGATCAGCGAACTGCTGCAGCTGGGACAGGGATCCGTTGTCGAACTGACCAAGCTTGCGGGGGAACCCATGGACATTTTCATCAATCAGCGTCTCATCGCCCGGGGTGAAGTGGTCGTCGTCAACGAAAAATTCGGTGTCCGCCTGACCGATATCATTTCACCGGCCGAGCGGGTGAACCGGCTGCGCTGATTCTCTTCCGCGAGGTCATTATGATGGAAACCATTTCCTTTTTCCCGGCCCTCCTGAAGATGATCGCCGCCCTGGCCGTGGTGCTGGGGATTATGGTCGGTCTGGCCTTCCTGGTTCGCCGCTTCTTTCCACAGACGGGCCTGGCCGCATCGGACGGCTCGGCCATCCGTATTCTTGCGGTCAAGTATCTGGGGCCGAAAAGCAGCATCATGATCGTCGATATCCTCGGTCGGGCCGTGGTCATCGGCATATCCAATCAGCAGGTGTCCCACATCATGACCATTGACGATGCGGCGTCCCTGGAGAGGCTGGATTCCCTGAGCCGCCAAAGGGGCGGTCAAATCATGCCGGCCGGTTTCCCGGGGCATTACAAGAAATGGGTCAGATCGTTCATCCGGCCCGGCAAGGAAAACAGGCGTCAATGAAAGACACCGGGCCCGGTCAGACAAAAAGACGATTCATCACCCTTGCGGCGGTTGCCTCAATCATCCTGCTGCTGGCGCCTTCGCTTTACGGCGCCCCCCTGCCCTTGCCGAACGTCAGTCTGAATATCGGCGGCGGTACAGATCAGTCCGGCCAGATGTCGGGGCTGCTGCAGCTGATGATTTTCCTTACCCTGCTGACCCTGGCTCCGGCGATTCTTCTCATGGTGACTTCCTTCACACGGATTGTCGTGGTGCTTTCCCTGATCCGCAACGCCCTTGGCACGCAGCAGATGCCGCCCAACCAGGTGGTCATCGGCCTGGCCCTTTTCCTGACGCTTTTCATCATGTCTCCCGTCTGGAACCGGATCAACACGGATGCCCTTCAGCCCTACATGGAAGAACAAATTTCCGGGGAACAGGCCTTCGAGCGGGGGACGGCGCCGTTGAAGGATTTCATGCTCAAACAGACACGGGAAAAGGAACTGGCCCTTTTCGTTAAAATATCCGGGGAAAAACGCCCGGAGAAGCCGGCGGATGTTCCCCTGAGCGCTCTGGTCCCGGCCTTTGTCATAAGCGAGTTGAAGACGGCCTTCCAGATCGGCTTCATGGTCTACCTGCCCTTCATGATCATCGACATGGTGGTTTCCAGTATTCTCCTGTCAATGGGAATGATGATGCTCCCGCCGATCATCATGAGTCTGCCCTTCAAACTCCTCCTGTTTGTTCTGGTTGACGGCTGGTATCTGATCGTGGGTTCCCTCGTCCAGAGTTATCGTTAAAAAAGGGTTCTTCTCCGGTCGTTTTATCCCCTGTCCGGTTCCGGGACGTGACAAGGGTTTTGTATTCGCCCGGAGACTGCCCGGCCGTCGCCGGCTTGGCATGTGTTTTTCATGTCGGATTCAAACGGGCCGGTGCGGCCGGGTCGATCCTGTATAGCCCGGATTGGGGCTGACCCGGTCAAAGGCCATGACGGGTCCATGCCCGACAAGTGGTGGGAGGAGTGAGGATAATGACGGTAGATCTGGTAATCGGGATCATGACGGAGGCCATCAAGGTGACGCTCCTCGTTGCGGC